>Ga0194121_10002737_pt1 | contig 27585 bp, 35 predicted proteins | sample TA2MahCa50mmetaG_FD_148609 | JGI IMG/M metagenome (GOLD analysis project Ga0194121, IMG submission 148609) | Freshwater microbial communities from Lake Tanganyika, Tanzania - TA2015020 Mahale Deep Cast 50m | ecosystem: Environmental > Aquatic > Freshwater > Lake | place: Tanzania: Lake...
GCGGGTTTACTATCTTGGAGGTGCTGAAGGTCATCCAGCAAAACCAATATCAGACACAGTTCGTGCATACGAAGATGCATCAACAAAAATATGTTGTGTGTGCGGATCTACAGATGTTCGTCCCATACGCATGGGACGAACAATATGGGGATCCCCAAGTTGTAAGGATTGTATCAAATGAGCAATAAACTGCATGATATAGCAACAGACATTGCCGAAGCGCATATAACGAACCAAAATGCCAAGTTTCAGTTCGTAACCATAAATGAAATCAAAGGAAGTTTTTTGGCTGTTGTTTCTCACGCTTCTTTAAACTCTGATATCGAAGAAGTGATTAACACCAATGGACTTCCTTTAGAAGTCGCAGAAGAATATATACATTGTCGTATTCATGGTTTGGCCGCAAAACTTATTGCCAAACTATACCCAGAAAAACTTTGAGATATTTTTTGCTATGTGATACACTATATGTATGGCAAAGATTCTTGTCGGTCTGTCTGGTGGTGTTGACTCTGCTGTTGTTGCTGCTTTGCTTAAGCAGCAAGGGCACGAAGTCTTTGGTTATACCCTTAAACTGCTAGAAACCCTTGACAGCGATGAAGGTGAAGGTTGTTGCACCTTTAAGGATATACGTGATGCTCGTATGATCTGCGACCAGATGGGTATTGAATATCTCGTAACCAACTGGAAGCAACAGTTTAAGAAGAATGTGATTGACCGTTATCTTGATGGTGCCAAGAAAGGTATTACGTACAATCCATGTGTTACTTGCAATAGCACGATCAAGCTTCCTGTACTTGCTGCTGTTGCTAATCATTTTGGTTGCGAGTATATCGCTACGGGTCATTATGCAAGGGCAACTAATGGACGAATCACTAGGGCAAAGAATCTCAAGAAAGATCAAAGTTATTTCCTTTGGGAGACTCCAGCAGCAGTTGTTTCTAGAATGGTCTTTCCCCTTGGAGATTTTGATAGCAAGGATGATACTAGGGCACTTGCCCGTGAGTTCGGGCTACACGTTGCTGATAAGAAAGATTCAACGGATTTGTGTTTTCTTGGTGGAGGGACCAAGCAAGAGTTTTTGGAGCGAAACAATGTTGTTTCCTCTGGTGGTAACTTTGTTGATGTGGATGGAAAGGTGGTAGGCAAGCATGAGGGATTCACAAAATATGTCGCAGGGCAGCGAGCTGGCATTCGGGGTGATAGTGTGCGTTACGTTCTCAATATTGTACCTTCTACTGGGGACATCGTTGTTGGGAGTAGGGAGCAAGCCAGTTCTAGAAATCTCTTTCTCAGAAATGCTAGGATCGATTCTGAGGTAGATACAAAAGGAGTTACGGCAGTTATTCGGTATCACTCATCTCCTATCCCTGTAGAGGCTATTAGGAGCTCTGGTGAGGGTATGCAAGTTATTCTTGGAGAGGCGGTATTTGGTGCAGCCAAAGGCCAAAATTGTGTGTTTTATTCTGGAGATGAAGTTGTTGGTGGAGGAGTTATTTCATGAATATTTCTATGAATAAGATCGGTGCTCTTTATCAAGTAAAGAAGGATTGTTGGTTGGTATTTCCTTCGAAGGAAGCAGCCGTCGATGCGCTGGGTGGGTCTAGACCCGCCGTGGCGGGCGAGGGCGACCCCTGCGTCGTCGCCGCCGAGGGCGCTTATTGGAGCAAGCAACTTAACTGCAACGTTTCATATATTTCTCCAAACGATTTTGTTGTTTTGTTGGAAACGGATGGAAACTGCAAGAAGCTTCTAACTTCTAATGGAGAACTTGGCTGTATTTGGTTTGGTGAATATTATAACAATTGTTTCGAGAAAGTAAGCCAATGAACAAGATTGGTAGTTTGTATCAAGTAAAGGAGTTTCATTGGCTGTTGTTTCTTTCAAAGGAAACTGCTGACCGACTGGGACTACTCAGTCGTGCCGGGCGCAGGAGGTTGGCCTCCTCCTGGAGGAGCGGTGGGCCTCTCGTCGTCTTCGGTGACACCACCGCCCGCACCGCCGACCTCGCCGCAGCCATTGCCGCTATGTATAGCAAGCAACTTAACTGCAACGTTTCATACATTTCTCCAAAAGATATTTTGGTGCTGGTGGGACTTGATAAAAAGCATCGAAAGGTTCTAACAACCAAGGGAGAGCTTGGTTGGATTTTTATAGATGATTACGAGGAGTTTTTTGAGGAAGTAAGCAAGTGAACGTTCAAAGCATTCAGTAAAAAGCAAATAATCTTTAGATATTTGAAAAATAGTGATATTATAAAGGTATGAAGTACAAGGTAAGAAACTGGATTGCTGTTAGTGCTTGGAACCGCAAGGGTGGCATTCATGCACGTTCAACCAATGAACCTCGTGGTGGACAACGCAATGTTCAACGTGAATATCTTGACGAATATCAAGATGATATCGAAGTTGATAACCAAATTGAACGTGAATCCAACGATTGTTGGGATTGAAAAACAAAAAACATCTTAAAACAAAGGGAAAATCGTTTTGAGCACACTATATATGAACACCAAAAGCAACAACAGTGTACGTTTGTTTGACACTTTGCTTATTGGAAAGCGTTATAAGTTTTCTTTTACGCACCGTAATGGTTGTGTGGGTATTGTTTGCGAGCTTGACAAAGCCAAACAAATGTTTGTGGTGTGTGATGTTGCAACAAACGGTTATGAATTGGTGCCTATTAGGCGTCTTTTGTCGTGTCAATGTATCAACCAATAAATCACTATGAAGAAAAAGGTAAACAATATGTTGACACAAACTGCAAAGCCCAAGCCAGGCGATGTTATTGTTATTTATGGAAGCAATGATTTTGATCGTGATCTGATCAAATATACCGACGCAAAAGATTTAATTACGTATATTCGTGAAAGAGATCATCCTGCTGGAAATATTGCCAACAACAAAGAATATATGCAATTAATTGTTTCTCGTATTCAAGAAGTTTACGAAGGTTTTAATCTACCTTACCATAACGAAGAAGCGTTTGTTGTTGCTTTGTTTGGGTTGGGAATATTCGGTAAAACAACACTAAACTAACAGCCACCATGATCGGTAAAATATTTGAAGTAACTAAATCTAGATTCGTAAACCACATTGTTTATGATGAAAGATTGGATCTGGTGATTGCAGCCTTGGAATATGGATCGACTTTTGTGCTGTTGGAAGTATTGGATAAATACCTTCCATATCAAGATATTAAATGCCAAAAAAATATTTTCAAGATAAAAATCCTGACGAATGAAGGTAAAGTTGGATATGTATTCTTTTGGGAAGATGAATTCCAACCGGCCAAAACATCTTGAATCCCAGCAAAAATAAAAATCGCACATATTGTTTTAGATAATCTTAATCGTATGATATTCTGGTTTCACAAAGAGAGACAGAGAAAACAAATGGCTCGCATCCGTTCTTCAGAGTTCGTTACGTACGTCAACACTGGCAAGAGCTTCAAGTTTGGTTCGCTCACCATGAAGGGTGATGAAGTTCGCAGCTATAACACCGTGATTGCCACGGTTGATCGTGCTAACAAGACTGTTACGATTAATCCTCGTAAGTACAGTGTAACCACTACTGTTCATCAGTGTGCAGTCGAAATCGGCATGTGCTATCTTTCTGACTACACTGTTCAATATCTTTCGTACTAAATTTCGTTTTGATTGAGTAAAAAGTAAAAAGACAATGGCTAATCATAACAAGAACAAGCGTTTTGGTGGGGATAACTTTGAGCGTGTGCGTAGGGCTCGCTCTGTTGGACAGGATGCTCTGGAGAGGGAGCATAGGCGAAAGCTGGAGAGGGGTCATGTAAGGTCCGTGCAAGATTCCAGCGACGATTTCTTCTCTTCCTATTCCGACACCGACTTCAATCTCGACTGAAAAACCTTTCTCAAGGTATCTCCAAAATGCATCGGCACATCGACATGACTCTCAGCTTCGCTCGCTGCTACAACCACGATCCGTCACTTCCTGCCGTCGTTACGGCAATGATTATCTCTGGTGGCCGTGTGCTCTCCGTTGGTTATAACTCCCGAGCTAACAGTGGCTTGCAAGAGCGTTACAAGACCAATCCGCATTGCAACAGTGTTCATGCAGAGGTTGCTGCGATTCTGAATGTCCGACGTAAGATTGATCTTACGGGCAGCAAGATTGTTGTTGCTCGTAGGCTCAAGTACGATACGGCTAAGAAGCCTTTTATTGCTCTTGCAAAGCCCTGTACGATGTGTCAGGCTGTGTTGTATAGCTACGGCATCAAGCGTGCCATGTATACGATTGGAAACAACGAGTATGGGGTTATGAAGATCGCTGATCCTCGCAACAGATAAAAACCATGAACCAGCATTTTATTCCCGGCAAAATGTATGAGATACGTTGCACGAATCCTTCATGGATAGCAAGTCTTCCCGGCAAGCTTGAATCTAGGATTCCTCTAAAGAAGAATACAAGGGTTGTGGTGCTCAAGGTAAACAAAGGTCGTGAAAACAAAAACGAAGTTTTCCTAGACCTACAAATCCTAGCGGATAATGGATTGATTGGGTGGCTAGGAGTCAGTCATGTATATATCCAAGCTTGGAAGCAAGTTTCTGAATAACAAACGATTTTAAAGGCATTATACAGGCAAGAAAGAACAGGTTAGTACAATGAGTGAAGTAACAGAGAAAACAGTCACGGTAAAGGTTAAGAACCATCCTAGAGATATGTTTTACATGGGCAGACAAACCCGTGATCATCTAGCTGGAATCATGCAATATATGAGCTCTGGTGGTAAAATGGTTGATATTGTTCGTGTTATCAACTTTATGAAGACTGTTAAGGAAGGTGATATTGTTGGTGTGGAACATAACCAATATAGAGTAGAAGAAGTACAGGATTGTGGATTTCTTGGAATTAACGTTGCAACCAAGTCTAGTGCTAACGTATCCACAGAGGATCTTACGATTGGTTTAGGTTCTGGATTTTGTGAGATTCTTTACAGAGACAACAAGCCTTATGGAATCGAAACAGAAAAGCAAGTCAAGGTTAAGATTGTTGATAAAACAAAGAAGAAATAATTAACGGTTCTTGGTTTGTTTTAAACCTTGCTTGACAGCTTCTTTGATTATCTCCTCTAATCCCAGTCTTTTTCTAACCCCAGCAAAAAAGCCTTGTTTTGGTGGTGTTGCTGGTAATGGTTGAGTAGGTGCTCTTTGTGCTTGAGCTAATGTTTGTTGACGTTGCCTCTCAGCTTCTGGATAAGCTGCTTGATTTCGTTGCAGTATGTTAGCTTCTATTGCTTTGTTAATGTCGTCTTGCGACATTTCTTGTGTTTTTGACACAGAAGGTTGTCTGGCCAGAGTAGCTTGGTTTAGTGGTGAGTTAATAGATTGATTCATTGGAGCGTCAACTGGTGACTGTTTCGGCGTATCAGACTTTTCCAGCTCTTTAGGTGACACATCTTTATAAACAGCAATGGCATTGATACTTTGATTTACCTCTTGGCTTGCTTTTTGAGCTTTCTGGATTTCGTTTTTTGAAGGGTCTACACCTTTGGTTATATTCATAATTGGATCTAATTTTTTTTGAATTTCGCCTTGCAAACCATGTACCATTTGTTGTTGGCTCATTTCAATCTTACCGGTTGGTGATTTTTGCGGAGTTTTCCGCATTGCAGCAACACGAGCTTTGAGATCTGGTGTTTTTTGACCTTCTTCAAACAAGAAACTATAAAGGCTATATTTTGTTTCATAGGATTACAAATAAATATAGTTTTCTTACAATAGTCCGTATGATATCAAACATACCTAAAGAATTTTATATTCCACCAAAAACACAAGTTATCTTTGTTCAAGATTTCTTCGCTAAAGAGCTGGTTGGCGGTGCGGAGTTAACCTCTGACGCTATCATTAAAGCTTGTCCTAAACCTCTTTTTGAACTTCATGCTCATAGCATCACAGAAGGCATGATTCAAAAAAACAAAGACAAGATGTGGGTTTTTGGCAATCAAACCATGACACCACCACATCTTCTTCAAAGGTTTATTGACCTTAAGATAAGTTATTACTTCTTTGAGTATGACTTTAAGCCTTGTGTTATGCGTTCAACAAGAAAGCATGAGTTACAAGCTGGGAAGTGTGGATGCGAAAGCACAGCGCATGGAAGGTTTATGGCCAACTGGATGACTAACGCAAAGATATTGTTTTGGTGCAGTGATGGTCAGCGTGATAAGTTCTATAGACTTTATCCAGAGTTCAAGGGTAGAACACAAGATTTTACTCAAAGCTCTACATTCTACCCAGAAACTATTTTAAATATTCGCAAAGTAAGAGAACGTAAAGAGCGTGAAGAGTTAGAGGTTCAAGACCGTTGGTTGATTCTCAAGTCTGACAGTTGGATCAAAGGAACAGAAGATGCGGTGAAATATTGTAAGGAAAATAACTTACCTTATTTCTTACTTGGCGGTGTATCAAATGAACAGTTTCTTGAGGAGTTAGCAAAGAGCAAAGGAATGGTCTTTTTCCCCAGAGATATCGACGTTGGTAGCCGCACATGGGTTGAATCTAAGCTGTTAAACGTTGAAGTGCTTTGCAATGAAAACGTTTTGACACAATACGAACCATATGCAAAGTGGAATACTTCAGAAGTGGAAGAATATTTCCTAGATGGACCTTCAAGGTTTTGGAGAGTCTTAGAAGAATAAAAACTTAATAAATTTTTTAATACTTTCATTAACTTGATTAGAAGTTTTTCTAGAATCTAACCATTGTTGAAATTGCTCACGATATTGTTCTGGTTCTAAAATTCCTTGTCCTGTGTCATCATCAAACCTATTTGCCGGGTTGTGTTTTCTTGGGTTTCTTGGAACAACATTCATTTCTTTTCTAAATTGTTGTTCTAATTGCTGCTGTTGTGCTGCTGTTTGTTGTTTTTGTTGTCTAGCCAAAATTTGTTGTGTCTGTTGGTTTTGAATATTTTGTTGTGATTGTTGTTTTGAGACTTCTGATCTACCAGCACCACGTTGCTGTGTTGTGGATTGTTCTGCATTTGATGCTTGTTTAGCCCCTATTTCATTTGCATAATTTTTTAATCGTTGTGTAAGATCAATAGTCATATTTCTTACAAACTCTTTTGGCTTTAAAGACATCATTGTTTTAACAAAATAATCTGTGCTGGTTTCATTAGTCAATAAACTTGGCGTTTCAAGAAAGTCTTTCATTATCAAGCTTGCTAAATCTGAGATACTTGTTGGTTCTCTAGATAAAATATGTAAATTTTCTTTGAGTTGTCTTCTTTCTGGTGAGGCTATATATGATTGAGCTAAATTTCTTTGTTGTGGATTGTAAGTTCGATAAGCTTGTGGATTAGAAAACAAATTCCCTAATTCTTTGGTATTGATTGCGTTTATTTTTGGGTTTATAATACTAGCATATTTTTTAACAAAATTATTAATAATTTTGTCTAGAATATCACTTTTCCATGTTGTATATTCAAAATCATCACCAAGATATGCAGCCCATTCTGGATCATTACCTAATGATTTCAAAAGCTCTTGCATAACTTTATCGCCTTGAGGATCGGCAGAATACTTAGCAACTGATTTTTGTGCAGCATCACCTTGTCTTAATCCAGTTACGGTTGATCCAACTCCATATGAACCTTTTGCAGAATCTTTATTCCCAATTTCTTGAATTGTAGAAATATCAGTAATTTTTGGGTCTTTAAGTTTTCTTGCATAAGCTAAACAAATACTGTTAACATTTTGAGCTCCATGTTGCAATTCATGCCTTATAGTGATTTTTATTTTTTCATTTGGTCTAGCAATAGGATCAATTTGCATTTTTGCAGTAAATGATTTCCATTGACTTATTGAAACGACAACAAAAAATGCCCCACCTTTAGTTTTATTATCACTAAGTTTGTCAAATATAACCTTTAAAGTCATGTTACTTTCTTGAGCTGCATTTTTATATTGGTCTAAAAATTCTGGTTTAAATTTTCTTGTTTGATAATCAAAGTTTTTGGCAAAATTTTTTAAAATTGCTGGATTGTTTCTAACGTTCAATATATTAAAAAATACAAACCCATTTGCTATATCAGGACTTGATAAGTTTAAGGATTGACCGATTGGTATTTCATATATTTTTTCTTCTGTTAAAGAGTTTACTGCTGCCGATTCATATTTGTCTTTGTTTTCTTCTGCCCACTTTAAAGCGTCTTGATAAATTTTTTCAATTAGCTGATCTCCACCAAGAGGTTTAACTTCGCCTTCAAACAGAAAATTTAATAGAGAAAAATTTTCATTTGTCATTTTTGTCACCAAATTATTAAATACAATCTAAGAACCAATAATTTTACGGTTATTAGCACTTGGGAAAAGGAATTCTTGCAAATAAGAGGGAGATAAGTCGGCGTAAATCTCTGGATGTTTTCTTCCGTAAAACCTTACCAATATTCCTGATTTTTCGTTTGCTTCGTTTTCCAGCGGCTGTAAACCTTCATCATCGTTAGGAAAGTCTGTTCCTTGTTGTTGTTGGCAGCAATGAGTTAGTTCGTGAGCAAGAGTACGCATAACGTCTGCTATTGCACGATTATGCACAGCAACAAACACTTCACAAGAACTGGGATCAAAATATCCTGCTGTTGGCATTCCTGTTTGACGTTTAGATAAAGTGATTTTGATTTTACCTTTAAGACCAAGTTCTTTAATGCAATGTTTTGCGAACTTGGTAACTAGTTCAACGTTTTCTTTGGTTAGTTTCATAACAAATAACTAGACTTCTTTTTAGAGATCTGTTAGTGTTATATAGAAAGGATAATGTATGCCTCATTACGAGTATGACGACGTTTTTATTCATCCTGATTTTTCTGACATTCTTAGCCGAACAGAGGTTAACACTTCTATTGTTTTGGAAAGCAAAGACTCTGCACTTATAATGCCACTTAAAGTTCCTGTTATCTCGTCGAACATGGACACAGTAACAGAAGGTGAAATGGCAAAAGCTCTAGCAGAAGTTGGAGCTTGTGGAGCTATTCATCGTTTTCTTCCTATTGCAGATAATGTGCTTTCATATCTTCAAGTAGCATCAAACAAGGGTTTAGATTGTTTTGTAGCTATTGGTACAAGTCGTGATTGGCAGGAACGAACAAAAGCTCTTTATACTGCTGGAGCTCGTTTCTTTGTTGTTGATATTGCTCACGGTCATACTCTTATGATGAAGAAAACTATTGGTTGGCTTCGTGAGCAGTATGGCCGCAATATCTTTATCATGGCGGGTAACGTAGGAACTCCACAAGCTGTGAAAGATCTAGACTCTTGGGGTGTTGATGCTATCAAGGTCGGTATTGGGGGCGGTTTTGTTTGTGAGACAAAGAATGTCACAGGCGTAAACACACCAATGTTTACAGCTGTACAGCAATGTGCAGGAGCTACAGACAAGCCTATTATTGCTGATGGTGGAGCAAGGGCTTATGGCGACGTTGCAAAGGCTATTGGTGCTGGAGCAAGTGCGGTAATGAGTGGATTTTTCTTTGCAGGCTGTCCAGAGAATCCAGAGCGTTCAAAGATTTATGATCCAACAACTCACACATACCGACCCATCTATCGTGGTATGGCTTCACGGGATGCAATGGCTGTGATTAGAGATGCTGATAAGAATCTACCAACACCAGAAGGTAGAAGCACAACAACAAATTTGAAGCCAAGTGCCAAGGTTGTTGTTGAAGAGATTGCTGGTGGTTTGCGTTCAGCATATTCATATGTTGGAGCAAGAACAACCAATGAGTTCTGGAATAAGGTGTCATTCGGATATCGACGCTAGTTAATAACAGGAGAAAATATGCAAAAAGTGAATCATCCTCTCAAGGCAAGAATATTTGTTGGTGGTCTTAAATCACTGTTGATCGATGTTATCAACGATATTGAAGAGATTGAAAAGTATGGTAATATATCTAACAAGTTCGTTGAAAGTTTAGTAGATGTAAAAGCGGCTATTGATCTAACTCTTCTAGAGTTCAAGAAGGTTACAGTTCGTTGTTGTGAGCATGGTGAAGTTCATGATGAATGTGATGACTCTTGTTCAGATGAAGAAGAATATTGCAGCGAATGTGAATCAGAACCATGCGCTTGTGGTCAGGTGGAAGACGATGTAGATCATTGTCCAGATTGCGGCGAGTATGAAGATGAATGCGAATGCGATGAAGAACCTGTTGCTCCAGCTCCACAACGCAAGCTACTCACTAACAAAAAAGCAACAACAATTACATCAAAGAAGAAAGGTAAATGATTGCAATGATATCATGGTTTAAAAAACTTTTCAAGATCGGCCCAAAGGCGTCTCGGGGTGGATTTAAAGTATTGTGGGAAACCTCTTACGTAAAGGTAAAATATCCAAAAAGCCCTAATATTTAGCCTTCCAAAATATATGGCTCTATACTCATTTCCATGAGTAAAGAACAACAAAACATAACAAAAAAACATCTAAAAATACTTGAGAATGCCAAAAAGGATGTGCTATACTCTAATAGTATAGACAACCTTTTAGACGGCAAAATAACGATCACAACCGATATCGATTTGTCCACACCAACCAACGTGGAATATATTCAACTTCGTAAACACGTTTCTTACTCCGAGATTGCTACTTGGATGGATTGTGCATTCAAGCACAAGCTCAAGTATCTAGATCAAGTAAAGACTGATAACGATGGACCGTCTGAGCACACAGAGTTTGGACAAGTTATTCACGATGCTCTAGAACAATACCTTAAAACCAAGGCTATGCCACCAATAGATCAGGTAAAGGCTCAACTCAACGAGCTTTTCTCTAAGCTTCCGAATGCATCCGAGCTCAAGGAATCAGAATGGCATGATACCATTGAACCTATTCTTTCAGAGGTACCGGCCTTTATGGAAGAAACATTTGGTGATTGGAAGTTTATTGCTGCGGAACTTCCATTGATGGAGTCTCTTGACAATCACAGTCATATGTTCAAGGGATTTGTTGACGGCGTTATTGAAGGCGTCAACAAAAAAGGTGAAAGTGTTGTATGGATTATTGATTGGAAAAGCTGTACGTATTTTTGGCCTCTTGCCAAGCGTATTGATCCCAAGAAGACCATGCAGCTTGCATTTTACAAACACTTTTATGCACGCAAGCATAATCTAACACTCAAGGATGTTAAGTGTGGATTTGTTCTTCTACGTAGAAGCAAGAAGAAAGGTAATTGCGAACTAGTTACGGTCAGTGTTGGTGAGAAAGCCGTTGAGAAGGCAATGGGAACCATTGATACCATGCTTGGATATATTCAAAAGCGTATGTTTCCCAAGAATCGTGAATCATGTAAGTTCTGTGCTTTTGCTGGGACGGAGCATTGTCCATGAGAATTCTTTTAGTTGCAAACAAAACTCTTTCAAGAAATGAACTTGAAAGAATAGATCAAACTTACTGGAATTTTTATCTTCCCTTGATTGAGTTGGGCCATGAAGTTTTTTTCTATGACACTGTTAATCCTACAGAGAAGAACTTTCAAAAGATAGTTGATGTATTTAAACCAAATTTGGTATTCTCAATACTGACAGGCAATCAGTTTGTTACTCCTTATGAACCAATAAAAGAAATCAAGCAACTAACAAGAAGTGGTACAGTAAAAACATTTAATTGGTTTTGTGACGATACATGGCGCTATGAAACTTTCTCAAAAAACATTTGTAGGTTTTTCTTTGCGTGCTCAACACCAGAAAGAAAGTATGTTAATCAATACAAGCAAGATGGGTATCAAAACATATTGGTTGGAAATTGGCACGTAAATCCAGACGTTATAACAAGGTCTTCTACAAAAGAGTTTGATGTTGGATTTATTGGTGGATTAAATTCAAAAAGAATTGCAAGTTTGCAAAATCTTGCTTCTTTAGGGTTTCGTATGGGTAACAACTCTGGTATGTCTCATGAAGACATGTATCTCTTGTATTCGTCTTCAAAGATCGGTTTGAATCTCTCTGTAAACGAGAATGACCCAGAGAAAAAAACGCAAATGAAACTTCGCATATTTGAAATACCAGCAACTCAAACAATGTTACTCACAGAGTATCATTCTGGAATAGAAGAATATTACAAACCAAATGAAGAGATTGTGTGTTTTACATCTGATGGTGATATGTTAGAGAAATTAAGATTCTATCTGAAGTCAGATTCAGCTAGAGAACAGATTGCTCTCGCTGGATATAATAAGACGATTGCAGAACATACCTCAAAAAGCAGATTGGATAAGCTTATCAAGGAGATTGAAGCTCTATGAGAGTTTATATAAAAAACCATCCATATAATGCAGGTCATTGGATTTACAACAACGGTTATTTCTCTGCTTGGAATTATTTGGGTTACGAAGCAACACTTTACAATCAACTTGAAGAGATAGACACATCAGACCCATATCTTTTGATGGCAATAGATGCAGATATAACAAATCCATCAAGTTTGGAGGTTTTAGGAAAAGCTTCTAGCGCATGGTTATATACCCAACCAAATATATTTCCGGGTAAATGGGGTAAACATCCCAACTTTGTTACTTCAGTAAATGATAAAATCATTTCCCACATTAACACTTTTACAAATGTTAAAAAGTGGAGTTTTTCAACTGAAAACAATTTCCTTTTTAACAAGTGGGGAAAGGTTTATTCTGTTCCTTTAGGGTTTGATAGTCTTGGTTACTCAAAAGAGCTCAAACCAAATCATAAGAAGTATCAATATGATGTTTGTTATATCGGCGGAAGAGCCAACAATGGTTTTGATGAAAAATACCAATTGATTGAAAAAACATTTGCTGCTTTTGCTAAGTTTAACACAGGTTTTTTTATTGAGAGGTCATTAAGTCTGTCTGATGAAACAAACATTCTTTTTCATTCAGAAGTTGGATTGAATGTTCATGATATATTTCAGAGAGAGTATGGATTTGACACAAATGAAAGAAGTTTTAAAACTCTTGGTTTGACAGGTTTAATTGCTTCTGATAAAAACAGTCAATTTGAATCATTGTTTGGAATTAAAGGAACAAATGATTTAGAACAAGTTGTTGAAACGGTAAAAGGTTATCTTGATTTAACATCTAATGAACGCAAGATTATTAAAGAACAAAATCGAGACAACATTTTGAGAAATCACACTTATATCAAACGAGTAGAAAGCTTGTTAAATCTATGAAAGTTTCTATCATTATTCCTTCTTACAATGTTGAAAATTATATCGTTCAATGCGTAAGAAGTGCGATTGAGCAGTCTTATAAGAATATTGAGGTAATTGTAGTAGATAACGAAAGTACAGATTCTACATTCTCTATTCTTTCTAAATTGAGAAATAAATTTAACTTCACTCTTGATACGGCAAAGAATATATACCCATACTGTTGGGATGAAGCAAAAGACAGAGGAATGGAGCTTATGTCGGGTGATTGGTTTACCGTCATGGGATCAGATGATTATCTTGACAAAGATTACATTGTAAAAACGGTTGATTTTATCAATTATAATTCAAATGCTCTAGCTTTCCAATCTCCAATGGTTGGATTTCATCCAAACGGACAAACAAGTTCCCACAAACACGAATACACATCATTAGAAGAATTCAAACAACAGTGCCTTGTAAAATCACCAGTTAATACACCAACTGTATTTTATCACAGAAGTTTATATGAAAAAGGTTTGGCATTTGGCAAACCAAAACTGTATAGTGGAGCTGCTGATTACAATCTTTATTGTGAATTAGCAGATGCAGGGGTTTATGTGCATCCCTTACCAGAATGGACAGGATACTTTTACCGCTGGCATCAGAATCAAGCTACATGGTCAATGGTTAAAGGACCAGTTCGTTACGATTTAATGATACAGAATCACTGGAGAGAGAAATGGAAGACAAAGCCTTAGTACAAACTGTACTCGATGTAGCTTATAAAAACAAACTTTCACATCTTGGAAGTTACTTTTCCAGCCTAAACATAATTGATCAGATTTATGCAAAAATTAAGAAAGATGGAAACGATGACATTTTCATTCTTTCTTCTGGGCACGCAGCATTGGCGCTGTATGCTGTAATTGAGAAATATTACGGTATTTCTGCTGAATACTTGTTTCAGAAGCATGGCGGGCATCCACACAGAGATGAAGAGAATCATCTTCATTGTTCGACTGGCAGTCTTGGTACAGGAATTACTGTTGCTGTTGGTCGTGCTGTTGCCAATCCAAAGAGAAAAGTATATTGTCTTATAAGCGATGGAGAATGCGCCGAAGGTTCAATTTGGGAATCTCTAGCTTTTATTCACTCTCACAATATCAGAAATATTGAAGTTCATTGTAATGTAAATGGTTACAGTGCATATGATGCTATCGACAAAGATTATCTGATTGCAAGGTTGAAAACATTTTTACCTTCAATTGTAATCCATGAAACAAGCGTAAATGCCTTTTCTTTTCTTCGTGGATTGAATGCACACTATCATGTTATGAGTGAAGAAAATTACAACAAAGCACTAGAGGAGATTTGAACATGAATCATGGAAAATCATTAGCGGTTGATGTTAAATTAAAAGATTTATTGGAAAATACGAAATTTAATTATTTGGAAATAGGATGCTATGATGGTTGGAATCTTGGAAGTCTAGCTAATCTTTTTCCAAACAAAAGGATATTTGGAATTGATCCATTCATCAGTGATGGACATGTACCGGGTAAAATTGGTTCAACACTATCTCAACAAAAAATAAATCTTTACAAGAACATTGAAGGTTTATCAAATGTTTCGTTTTACGAAGTAACATCAGAGCAGTTTTTCAAAGAGCCTCCGCTGTCATTTGAATATATGAATATTAGTTGTGTTTTTGTTGACGGGGCACACATTTACGATATAGTGAAATTAGACGCAGATCTAGCATTGAAGTGTATTCTTTCAAATCAAACCAAGTCTGGAGAGATTGTTTTTCATGATCTTCACATTCCAGATGTTGTCAAAGCTATCCAATATTTTAAAAACAGATGTGAAGAGTTAAACGTTAAATTGGAAGAATTTGCTGCTGGTCATTACAAGGTTGAACTATGAGAAAACAATTCGCAGAATTATTGCATCAACTAATGAGTCTTAATGAAAACATTGTTTTGTTAACTGGAGATCTAGGATATGGTCTTTGGGACAAGATAAGAATTGATTACCCCGACAGATTTATCAATGTTGGCTCTAGTGAACAGTTGATGTTGGGAATGGCTTCTGGAATGGCTATGGATGGTAAAATTCCATTTGTGTATTCTATTACTCCATTTGTGTTGTATCGCCCATTTGAATGGATAAGAAACTATCTTGATCATGAAAAGCTACCAGTTAAGCTTGTAGGTGGCGGCAGAGGCAAAGATTATGGGTATCTTGGTTTTAGTCATTGGGCCGAAGAAGATCGTGAAGTTGTTGGAATCTTTAAAAAGATAAGCATGTTCTCTCCAGAAAAAGATACGGAACTTAAAGATGTTTTAAGTGACGTTCTAGGTTTGAGTCTTTCTTCTCCATGTTATATTAATCTTAAAAAGTAAGTGACAATGAAGATACTTCTAACGGGTGTTTCTGGTTTTTTAGGCAGAAACATATGCGAACATTTGAATCAAACTCAGAATGTTTTTTGCCCTCGGCATTCTGAGCTTGATCTCTGTAACTCAAGTTCAGTTAAAAGATATTTTGAGATGAATGGTCCATTTGATTGGATAATTCATACGGCAATAAAAAATGGAAACAGAGTTCAGATAACTACATTCTCGGATTTGTCTGAAAATCTTATGATGTTTTCAAACCTATTAACTGCAAACAACAATCATGGAACATTAATAAATTTCTGTTCTGGGGCAGCTTTTGATAGAAGATTTCAAATTGACAAAGCAGCAGAATCAACTGTACTTAAACAAATTCCGATAGATCACTATGGACTTGCAAAGAATTTAATTGCAAAAGAGATTTCAAACAATACTGCTTTAAAAGCAATCAATATGAGATTGTTTGGTTGTTTTGGGTCTAATGAACCAGAATATCGACTTATCAAGTCAACTATTAACAAGATTAAATCTGATCAAGCACCTGTTGTTATAAAAGATCGTTTAATGGATTTCTTTTATGTAAAAGATGTCTTAAAAGTGATAGATTATGCGTTGGATAATCCCGCAACGTTCCCCAGAGATATCAACTTGGTTTACGAAGAAAAGGTGAATTTACTTTCCATTGCAAATTATGTCAGTTATACTATGAAGGGCAAACAACCAGACTGTTTAAACACCGAAGTAGATAAGGCATATACGGGCAGCGGAGAGGTTCTAGCTTCTCTTCCTATTGAACTAACTGGTTTATGGTCTGGAATAAAAGAGGTTATAAACGATGACAACACTTGCAGACAAGAAACAACAACTTTTGGATCTAGTAGCTGATTACATCAAAGAAAAACAAACTGGTTCAAACTGGGACCAATCAAAAGACTGGGTTTCTTACTCAGGTCCAAACTACGATGAAAAAGAATATGTAGCTGCTATTAGCACTTTGCTTGATGGTTGGTTTATTTTTGGTAAAAACTGTAGAGCTTTTGAAGAAGAATTTCCAAAGCATCTTGGCAAGAAGCATGGATCTATCTGCAATTCTGGAAGTTCCGCAAACCTGTTGATGATTTCATCAGCTAAGTCTCGTCGCACTTATCGTCTAAAAGATGGCGATAAAGTGATTACTCCCGTTGTTTGTTTTCCTACAACAATCAACCCTATCATTCAAAACAACCTAAAGCCTGTTTTTGTTGACGTAACACTTCCAAGCCTTAATCTTGATCTTGATGCCGTAGAACGTGCTTTGGAAAAAGATCCATCAATCAAGGCAATCACTTTTGCCCACGTTCTTGGAAATCCTCCAGATATGGAACGTCTAATGCATCTTGTTCAGAAGTATAATCTTATCTTCTTTGAAGATGCTTGTGACGCACTAGGTTCAACATATGACGGTAGGAAACTTGGTTCATATGGCCACATCTCAACTTGTTCATTCTTTCCCGCTCACCACATGACAACTGGTGAAGGTGGATTTATTGCAACAGATGAAGAACGTGTTCGTAAAGTTGTAGCTTCAATGCGTGATTGGGGTCGTGCCTGTTATTGTAACACCGATAAGCCCGGTAACGTAACAGATGGCACTGCTTGTGGAAACAGATTCCGTAACTGGCTTCCCGGTCTTAAATCTGCTGTATATGATCATCGTTATGTGTTCGATGAAATCGGCTACAACCTTAAACCTCTTGACTTGCAAGCTGCAATGGGTCTTGAACAACTCAAGAAGCTGCCAGCGATGGATCAAGCCCGTCGTGACAACTTCAAGCGTAATATGCAAATCTTCTCAAAGTATGAAGAATATTTCCACCTTCCAGTTGCTATGGATAAATCTGATCCATGCTGGTTTGCTTATCTTCTTACAGTAAAAGATGGAGCTCCATTCGATAAGGCAAGATTTGTCAACTTCATGGAAAAGAATCGAATCCAAACACGTTCATACTTTAGTGGCAACGTGCTAACACATCCCGGTTATAATCACTTGGCTGATGAATATGGTGATATGAGTGTAACATTCCCTGTAGCACAAAAAGTTACACTTGACAGTTTCTTCCTTGGAACATTTATTGGTATCAACGAAGAAAAGATGTCATACACAGAGCAAACTGTTGATCGCTTCTTCCAAGAAGAACTCAAGAAAGTTAGTTTGAAGGTATTGCCATGAAACGGTTTGCATATGTGACAGGTTGTTTAGGTTTTATTGGGTCGGAATTTACCAGACTTCTTCTTACAAACGGTTGGTTTGTTTACGGGGTTGACTCTATCACTTATGCAGCTGACAAAAGTCATTTGAAAGAATTTGGTAAGTTTAAAAACTTTGAGTTTATTCAAAAGAGCATTCAAACTTTAGATCGACTCGAAGAATGCGATTATGTTTTTAACTTTGCTGCTGAATCTCATGTTGAGAACAGCGTCATAAACAGTAACATGTTTATGGATACAAACATTAATGGTGTTAGGAACTTGCTTGAACTTGTAAGAGCAAAGCCTATCATCTCTGCAACTCGTCCTGTGTTTATTCAAATTAGCACAGATGAAGTTTATGGAGACATTGCTTCTGGATTTCATGTTGAGACTGATCCTCTTAAACCAAGCAACCCATATGCTGCAACAAAAGCTGCGGGAGACATGTTGGTAACGGCTTGGGGTAGAACATTTGATATTGAATATAACATTGTAAGGCCAACAAACAACTATGGCCCCAATCAGCATCCAGAGAAACTTATTCCTTCATGTTTAAGAAACTTGGATCGTGGTAAGCGTATAAAGCTCCACAATAAAGGTACACCTGTAAGAACATGGTTGCATATCAAAGACACAGCCACAGGCGTTCTAGCCGTTGCTGAAAAAGGTAAAAGAAACGAGATTTATAACATCTCTGGTAACTTTGAATGTCAGAATCTTTACACGGTTGAAAAGATTATCAGAGAATACTTTCCAGAAAGTACAGGAGATATAACAGGCTACATTGATTACGGTTTTAATCGTCAAGGTCAAGATGTAAGATATGCATTAGATGACTCCAAACTTAAAAGTCTTGGGTGGGAACCAAAAGCTCTTTTTGATGAAGAGTTGAAAACTATTGTAGGCTTGTTTAAAAAACAAAAAGAGGAATGAATAATGCACACAGAAGCTGTCATTTTTAAACATGGTTCTCGATATGCAAAACTGGCAGAGTGTGCAGTTCGTTCATTTCAAAAGTTTCATCCAACCGTTCAACTTCATTACGTTAATGAACAGAATTTAGCAGAATATATAGATCCTGAAGTTTTAAACAATATACCTGTTGGAATTGTGAAGTTTATGGTTGCACAACAGGTAGCTTTGCGTGCCAGAAGCAATGGACATAAACAAATTAAATTGATTGTTTTAGGTGCAGATACAATTACATGTTCAAGACTTGACGAATTTCTTGATGAAGATCGTTATGATATTCTTGCAACTTTAGATTATCCTTACCAGCTTGTTTCTGGGAATATCAAGTCGCCTGATTCAGAAACTCATTTAAATGCTGATGTTGTATGTTTTAACAACATGGCTGCTTTGATGGATGTTATTAGAGCTGCTTCAAATCACCCTGTATATTTTGAACAGGGTGGCTTAAATGAAGTTGCTTGGTCCAAGTATTCAAGATATTCTGTTAATATTGTTGACAACTATCAAACAGAGAAAGTTGTTTACAATGCAAGAGCAAAAGGGAATATCTATGCAGGACCGGGACAAAAGCCTTGGCGTCCATACATTCAAAAGTTTCAAGTGAGAGATGGTAAATTATTCACTTGGGATAACAAGCAAATCAAAGTATGGCATTACTGCGAAGGGTTTGGTATGACTTCTCAAGAAGAATTTGTAAATCTGATAAACGGTTGGATTAATAACATGTTTAACGAAGAGACAAAAAGATTCTTTACAGAAGTTTGTGACACAGGAAGCTTTTTTACACAGAGTTTTGAACTATGAAACTGTTAATCACAGGAGGAACTGGGATGGTTGGAAAAAGCCTACAAAATCATCCCGGTTCCAGTTCATATGACTTACTTGCTCCTTCCAGCAGAGAGCTTAATCTTCTTGACTATCAAGCCACATTTGATTATCTTCAAAAAACCAAGCCAGATGTAATCGTTCACGCTGCTGGTAAAGTTGGCGGAATTAAAGCTAACATGGCAGACCCTTATGGTTTTTTGTATGCCAACATGACAATCGGGTTCAATCTGGTGCAAGCGGCAAGAGCAACCGGGATTAAAAAGCTTTTAAACCTTGGTAGTTCTTGTATGTATCCAAGAGATACAACCAACCCTTTGCGTGAAGAACAAATACTGGATGGTAAATTAGAACCTACAAACGAAGGTTATGCATTAGCGAAAATAAGCGTAGCTAAACTTTGTGTTGCTGCTTGTAGTCAATCTCTTCAATACAAGACTTTAATACCATGCAACCTTTATGGTCCTTTGGATAAGTTTGGTGCAACCGAAGCTCATCTTATTCCTGCTGTTATTGCCAAAATTCATGCAATAAAAAACACCAATAAATCTATTGAGGTTTGGGGAACTGGCGCAGCAAGAAGAGAATTTATGTTTGTTGATGATTTAGCCGACTTCATCTATTTTGCATTACCTCAAATTGAGAATCTTTCAGATTTTACAAACGTAGGATTAGGCACAGATTTGTCTGTTCTTGAATATTATAACGCAGTCAAAGAAGTTCTTGGAGTTCAAGCTGAATATGTTTTTGATACTTCTAAACCAGAAGGAATGAAACAAAAAGTTGTAGACATAACGCAACAAACAAAACTTGGATGGACTCCTAAAACAGACCTGAAAACAGGATTAAATAAAACATACAGATACTATCAAACTTTATGTAAGCAAACAACATGAATAAAACAGCTCTTATCACAGGCGTTACAGGTCAAGACGGTTCATATCTTTCAAAACTTTTACTGGATAAAGGATACCGAGTTATTGGTGTAAAACGACGTACATCTCTAATCAACACAGAACGTCTTGATGAAACCGAAGTGTTTCATCATCCAAACTTCAAGCTTGAATATGGAAACCTAACAGATTCCAGTTGCATATACAGACTTCTCACAACTTATAAACCAGACGAGATTTATAATCTTGGTGCTCAAAGTCATGTCAGTGTTTCTTTTGAAGTTCCAGAAGAAACATTAGATACAGTAGCTGGTGGTACACTCAAACTGCTTGAAGCATATCGTCTTATTTGCCCACAGGCTCGTTTCTATCAAGCTAGTTCATCTGAGATGTACGGAGACAATATAGAAGTTCCTCAAAACGAACGCACACTAATGACACCAGCATCTCCATATGCTGCTGCAAAGCTATATGCTCATAATCTGTGCAGAAACTATCGTCACAGTTATGGTTTGCATGTATCTTCTGGAATATTGTTCAACCATGAGAGTCCAGTAAGAGGAGAAACGTTTGTTACCAGAAAGATTACAATGGCTGCGGCTAATATCAAACTAGGCAAACAAGAGCATTTATATCTTGGTAACTTAGAAGCTAAACGTGATTGGGGTTTTGCTGGAGATTATGTTGAAGCAATGTGGCTTATGCTTCAACAGGATAAACCAGATGATTATGTTGTTGCAACTGGTGAAACTCATACTGTTAGAGAGTTTTTAGAAGTTGTGTTTGATCATGCTGGATTAGATGTGTCCAAGCATCTCAAGATTGATTCTAGATTGTTTAGACCACATGAAGTACCTTTGTTGTTGGGGAATCCTTTTAAGGCAAAGAAATTTCTTGGATGGCAACCCAAAATTAATTTCAAGCAGCTTGCAACTATGATGTATGATGCTGACTTGGAACGTGTATTAAGATAAACATTACATTCCTGTCAAAGTAAGATAACCCTCTTTCTGACCATCTATCTGTTTGATTGTACTCCCACTCCAGTACTTGAACTTGCAAATTCTGCAATAACTCTTTTCAAGCTAGACGAATTTGGGAATCTAACTACACAAAAGACCGGGATCAAATTATAACACTTTTGAAGGAGAAAATTAATGACTGTAGACTTAAATCAATCAGTAATACCACAAAAGAAACATAAGATTCTAATGCTTTCTGATCATCCGTTGACTGTGCAATAGCGGATATAAAACTGGGTGAACTGCTGGAAACCCTTTAGAGCTTCATGTACTACAACGCAACTAGAAATGGTAAACGTGATAGTTTGAAAAACATGAAGATTAGGCAATCAGCAGCCAAGCTCCTACGTGGAAACACTGGAGAAGGTTCAACGACTACGGTTAACCTAAAAGCGTAATGCTCATGGCAATGATCCGCCAGCGCCCAGCATCTCAAATTTGAGATGATGATATAGTCTGACAACTTTTGAAAAATAGTTGATTAATGTATGCACAAGTGGTGTAGGGGTGATGAGCCGATTTCTTATCCAAGGTCTTTTGAATACAGGCAAATATACTTTCCGTTGTCTTGGAGGTGCAGTAAAGCATCCAAACTATGATCCAATCATGGTTAACCAAGACTTTGTTGTCAAGCCCGTTGATGGATTCGGAAACCACGATATAATCCGCAGTCTCCTAATCAATGAACGTCCAGATGCAGTACTGCTATTTACCGATCCACGTCAATTTATGTGGCTATGGGAAATCGAAGACGAAATCCATCAAATCTGTCCAATCACATATTGGCACGTTTGGGATAACGATCCATATCCAGCTTTCAACGATGTATGGTATCGTTCAACGGATCTTATTAACTGCCTTTCATATAAGACTTACGAACTGGTTAAACCACACTTTCCAGAACGTACACACTATATTCCTCATGCTTTTCCCAAGCAAGTTTATTTTCCTCTACCAGAACAAACAATATCAGAGCTCCGTAAGAAAAACTTTGGAGACAGAGCAGATTGGTTTGTCGGTACATGGGTAAACCGCAATGCAACTCGCAAGATGCCAAACGACGTTCTCAATGCTTTCAAGCTTTTCCTTGAACGCCTAGAAAAAGAAGAAGGTCACCGTAAAGCAATGCTTATCATGCATACAGATCCAACAGACAATGAAGGTCCAAACCTTCTTGCTGTGTCAGAAATGCTTGGTATTTCGCAAAACATTATGTTCTCAACTCAAAAAGTTGATTTTAATGATATGAATGCTCTTTATAATATTGCAGATTTTACAATCAACGTTTCAAAAGCCGAAGGATTTGGCCTCGCAACCTTATCAACAATGATGGTTGGTAAGCCTATTATTGCTCTCAAAACGGGTGGCATGACTCGTCAGGTTGTAGACCATCGTGATGGAACAGAAAACGGCATTGCTATTGAACCAGCAGCCCGCACAATGGTTGGTTCGCAAATGGTTCCTTACATCTATGACGATCATGCAAACTATCTAGATATTGCTGAAGCTTATTACAAGCTTTATAAAATGACACCAGAAGATCGTAAAATGCTTGGTGAAAAAGCTCGTTTATATGCAGAGCATGAATTTGATTATGGAAACGTGATTAAAGCTTGGGATGCAACACTAGACAAGTGCATTAATGATTGGAAAGCTAATAAACCAAAATCATGGACCTGTGAACAACTTCGTCCATTTGGTAAATGATAGGCAGGAAGGAGAAAACTATGAAATCAGTATTGCTACGTGGACCCATGTTGACCCATTCCGGTTATGGAGTGCATAATCGTCAAATTGCCAAGTGGCTTTTCCGTGTTGCAACCGAAACACACGAACTAGATATTACTACAGAACCTCTTCCATGGGGCAAGTGTCACCTTATCGTTGATTCAGAAGCCGAAGATGGTCTTATCGGCCAGATATTTCAAGCAACAAACAATAAGAAAAATTTTTACGATGTCACGATTCAATTACAATTGCCCAGCGAATGGAATCCTTTTCTTGGTAATTTCAACATTGGCATAACTGCTGGTGTTGAAACAGATAAGTGCAATCCAGCGTGGATTGATTGTATCAACCGTATGGATATGGTTATTGTCCCAAGTGAATTTACAAAACAAACTTTCTTAAACACAGGAGAAGTAAAAGTTCCTCTTGTTGTTGTACCGGAAAGCTTCCCAGAGGCTTTTACAGCCTCTCCAGTGCCCGTTGATTTAGGATTAACAACCAAGTTTAATTTTCTTGTTGTTGGGCAATTAACAGGCAATAATGTTGATAATGATCGTAAAAACCTTCCGTACACAATTAAATGGCTAGCAGATACATTTGCAGGTTGTCCTGATGTTGGGATTATTCTTAAAACTAACTCAGGAGCACAAACCCATTTAGATAAACGTAACATTCAAGGTATTTTCTCAAAACTCGTTGGCGAAGTATCAAAACCAAACGGACCTAAGTTTTATCTTCTTCACGGCCATATGACAGATGAAGAAATGCATGGTCTTTATACTCACACAGATATCAAGGCTCTTGTAACATTTACTCATGGTGAAGGCTATGGTCTACCTATTTTGGAAGCAGCAGCTTGTGGTTTGCCTGTTATTGCAACCAACTGGAGTGGTTATTTAGATTTTTTGAAACACGGTAAATTTATTGCTGTGGATAGCGTTATTAATCCCATTCATGAATCAAGAGTTGACAACCAGATTTTTATGAAGGATACCAAGTGGGCATATCCAGTTGAAATTGATGTTAAGCGTAGACTAAAGAAGTTTTACGAGAGCTCACAAATGCCGCAAGAATGGGCAAAAGTTTTGTCAACAAAAGTGAAAGATCTTTATTCGTTTGAAACAGTAGCACGTACTTATTCATCATTGTTTGACGAACACTTGAAAGCCGAACAATGATTGGATATATGCTGTCTACATTGCTTTTAGTAGTTCTTTGTGTTGTTGTTTATTATGCAATATGTTGGGCTAAAATCATTTTCATTCTAGAAGATGATTTAGCAGAAGCGATTGAGGTTCATGAACGTACCGTTAAGGCTTTGGAAGCTATTGTTAAAACTCCTATGTTTTTTGACAATGCACAAGTTAAAGCTGCCGTTGATGAAGCAATGGAAAACGTCAAAGTTTGCCAAACAGCAACACAAAAACTGATTCAAAACTTTACGCAGCGCAGCAAGCAACGATATATACGGCTTATAGATCAAGACGAGGACGAATGATTCCTAACGGCAAAAAGCTTATCAAACGCAAACCTAAAGGCGGTGCAGCACCACAAGAGTTTTATTTTAACGCATGTACACAACAAGCTATCGTTGATTATATAATTGAATCAAACTCAGTAAAACGTAACGAAATATATGTTCGTGAAATACTTCCAGCATTCTCGAAACTGGTAGAAAACCTAATAAATGTTTATGGATTTCAAATCCAATATGAAAGCAAAGCAGATTTGCAAAACGAATGTATCGAGTTTCTTTATGGAGTGATCACTAAGTTTGATGCCAGCAAAGGAACCAAAGCCTTTTCTTACTTTAACGTTGTTGCAAAACACTGGCTTATAATCAAAAGCAAACAAAGCGCACGTAACATACATGTGTTTACTTCTCTTGATGACACAGAATCTTTAAGTCAACACGATTTAGAAACAATAGAAAATCATAATGTGTCACCATCGCCAGAAGAAACAATAGGCAGCTATCACAACAAAGAAAAAATCAATGCAATATTAGAATCGATTGCATCCAAAGCTATAACAGAAAACGAAGTTGAATGTCTTAAAGGAATCAATTTACTGTTTGGCAATGTTAATGAACTTGACTTTCTTAATAAACGTGCGATAATGCTTTATTTAAGAGAAATAACGTCACTTTCCCCAAAGCAACTTTCTGTTGTACTTTCTCTTATGAAACGCCACTACAAGCTTTCTAAACAAGAATATGAGCAAACAGAATGAGTCAATCTTTTGAAGAAGAAATAAGCCAGATGGATAGCAATCCAACTGGGCAACAGCTTATCAAGAAAACAGATGAAGACCTTGCTACTTTTGTTGAGCTACTGGATAGTATCACTACCATTGATGAACGTTTAAAGCTTCTTTGGAAACAAATCTATGATAATGCGCTCATAGATAGACGTAACGCTTATATGATTTGGACAGATTTATATCTAACCGTTCATGGTAATCCAGAGCAACACGTCATTCACGGTGACCATTTGTCCAAGTATATGGAACGTATGGAAAAAGCTAACACGCAGCTTTTAAAGCTTGCCGAGCTGGTTTATAAAGCCAAAGACAAACAAGAAGCAGAAGAAATCCCAGACAGTAAAGCTATATTTGATAGAATAAAGCGTAACAGCAGAGGATAGTATGCCTAACGAGAACCTTAACGTTGGTAGAATATTAGCTGGTGCAACTGAACCAGTTTTAGACCCAACAAAACTAATATTGAACAGCCAAATGGCTGGTTCACCACCAACTTTTCAACGTGCAACCGTCGAAGAAGTTATATATAACCCAAAAGAACTAACAACACAAAATCGTGATAGATTAAAGTCTTTAGTTGTCAACCCAGAAGAAGTAGACCAAGCAGCATCAAACAGTGTTATCGCAACAGTTATTTCTGATGGTGTAAGCGATGCTACACCAACAAAAGTACTTTTATCTCCATTCTTTCAAAGTCACTTCATGTTGCCTGTGCAAGTTGGAGAACAAGTTGCCGTTGTTTTTGAAGACTTTCAAAAATATGGTTTTAAAGGTGGTAAGTGGATTACTAGAGCATCAGAAGGTTTGCCTGTTGAAGATCCAAACTTTACTCATAGCGATAGACGATTCAGTGCTGAATATTTCTCAGACACACGCACAAGTCAATCATTAAACCGCAGCAACTATACTCCCGGCTTTCCTAACGGCGGAGGAAGTAATAACACCAATACGCTTCCACAAAACACTAACACAAATCCATACGACACAATATATCAACAGTCTCGTTCTGGTAATTTGCAACACGCATATGAAGTAGTACCACGCTGGACAAAACGTCCACAAGAGTTCGTTATTCAAGGTATGAATAACTCTCTTATTATGCTTGGAAGAGATAGAGTGGGATATGTTACAAGTTCAGCACCAGAACAAACAAACTATGCTGGAACTATCGATATCGTAACAGGTAGAAGTCGTTATTTACTTACTCCAGAAGACCGTGCAGCAACAGAACACAAGAGAACAAGTCCTTTTGTTGTAACAAACTCTAGAAGTCTTAATGAAGTTGATAAAGCTCCTAGATTAAACAACAGAGTCGAGCAAATAAAAGAAGGTGATCCAGATTTTGTTCGTGATGCCGCACGCATATACATGAGCATGAAAACTCTTGGTGATGTTAACTTTAAAACAGCAAAAACAACCCAAGGAGCCGTTAACGACGCATTGCAACCTACTGGTATCAACTATTCTCCTAATAGCTTGTATCCCATACAGTTTGCATCTTCTAGCGCAAATGTTGGTGCATCTTATGTTGTAACCAAAGCTGACCATATAAGACTTATAGCCAGAAGAACCATACCATCAGAAGACAGTCTAGACCCAGTTATCTCTGGTTCTGTGTTGATTGTTAAAGAAGGTAAAAACCGCACGCCAGAAGATTTAAATGCTGGTGCAGCAGGAACAGATCATTTAGCTTACTTATATATGTCTCCAGAGGGAAGAGTTCAAGTAGATGGAATGCAAATATTCCTTGGTGGTGCTGCAATAAACACAAACCCTGCCCCAGCAAATCCACAAGCACCAGCACCAGATCGTCCAAGAAACCAAGAAGGTGCAACCAATGAACTAACTGTTGGGGATAGAAACGTTTTTGCTGGTGCTGAACCTTACATTAAATGGAGCGAGTTTAAAAAAGTTGTAGAAGGCTTACAACGTCAAATAGATGCATTGCAGTCCGCATATGAAGGATTAGTAGACGATTTGGGTGCTGCTAGAGTTAACGTTTGCACCCATGGTGGTCCTAACTCTGCTTGGGGACCGCTGTACGATGCGAGCAACGCAAAACGGGGGGTGCTTCGAGAGAGAATCGAAAACGCACGAACCAAAACAAATCAAGCTGTTTTTCAAAG
>Ga0194121_10002740_pt1 | contig 27574 bp, 23 predicted proteins | sample TA2MahCa50mmetaG_FD_148609 | JGI IMG/M metagenome (GOLD analysis project Ga0194121, IMG submission 148609) | Freshwater microbial communities from Lake Tanganyika, Tanzania - TA2015020 Mahale Deep Cast 50m | ecosystem: Environmental > Aquatic > Freshwater > Lake | place: Tanzania: Lake...
TCAACAGCGCAACCCTTTCGCTGTACCTGGACTTCCTGAACCTCTTCGTGTCCATCCTCCGCATCCTGACCATCCTGTCAGGCAACTCCCGGGACGATTAGGGGTGGGGGTGGCACCCCCACCCCGTGTTCGCCGCGATCTGGGAGCGAACGGTAATCTCAAAACCCACCATTTCACACCATTCCGGTGCTGTTCGCTGGGAAGTGGGAGCGAACACCCATCGCAACCTTGTGTTCGCCGCTGTCTGGGAGCGAACGTCATTGAGGCATGGCCGCAATCGGACCATGCGTAGGCGGACAGCAGGAAATTCACGGCGGCGTGCCCGCCTACGCCACGCCTACCCCGACTTCCAGGTGGCGAATGATGTCCTCCGCGCGCAGGGCGTCGTCCGGGTAGGTAGCCACCGAAGTGACCACTTCGGGCGTCGTGGTGAGCACGCTGGTCTGGAACGAGGTCACCTTGCCCAGCAGGCGTTCCAGCATGCGGGCCGCGCCGGTGCGGTCGGCTTCCGCGAAGATCACGATCAGCTCGCCGTTCTGGAAGCGGCGCACCGAGTCGACGGGCTCGCGGATGGCCTGGCGCACCACGCCCTCCAGCTCTTTCATGGCGCGGTAGAACGTCTCTTCCCCAAGCATCTCCCGCATGCCCGTGCGATCCTTGTAGCCCACGCTGATCAATGACAGGCAGGACAGCGTCTCGCGGGCTTCCTTCAAGCGCTTGCCGACGTAGTTCACGAAGCCGACGCGATCCAGGCTGTACTGCGGCATGACAACGCCGACGCGGTTGCCCTGCCCGTCGGCGACCGGTTCCATCCAGATCTGCCCGCGGTGCATCTCCACAACGCGGCGCACGAAATAGAGCTTGAGCGCGGTTTCCGAATCCATCCCTGGAGTGCCGCCCTCAACGAAGATCTTCTTGCGGATCTCGGCGGGCACCGTCTCGCCCTGATCCACGATGCCGAAAATCATCACGTCGACCCCGGCGCCGGCCCCCACCGCCTGGGCCACCTCAGGGGGCATGTACTCCTTCGCCTTCTCCTTCAGCCAGGAGGCTGGCAGCAGGTTCGCGCGAAACGTGACCTGGCCGCCGGAGGGCGTGGTCTGCGCCGCGCGCATCAACAACTGGTAGAGCAGTGAGCGGAAGCGGTCCGCGTCGGCTATCATCGCGGGCAGGCCCTGGGGCACTTCCCAGACGATTTCCAGGTTGCGCGACTTCAAGACCGGCTGCAAATCCCACAACACGTCCTTGATGGCCTCGGTGATGAAGAACTCCTCGATGTGCAGGCTCTTCTCGCCGGCGTCCATGCGCTCGATGTCGACCACGCCGTCGAGCATGCCGAGCAGCTGGCGGGAGCGCGCGAGGATCTCCTGGACCGACTCCGACGCCTTCGTCTTCAGGCCCGACGTCTTGCGGTCCAGCAGCGGCTCGGCCAGTTCCATCAGGGTGCGGAGCTGGCTGCGGATCTCGTGGTTGAGCCCGGTGAGGAACAGGCCCTTCTCCGCCATCCCCACGTCGAGCGACGACACCTTTTCGCCCAGCTTGCGGTTGAATCGCAACGTTTCCAGGGCGACGGCCACCGCCTCCAGCGGCACCCTCAGCAGATCCGCCTTTTCCTTTGAAAACGCGTTGATCTCGCGGTTCACGAGGTACACCGCGCCGATCGCCTTCCCCCCGGCCACCAGCGGGAAGACCAGCCGGCTGCGATATCCCTCGTCCACCAGCAGACTGTCTTCGTTGAAGGTCTGGTTGGCGGACAGGTCGCCTTCGAGCTGCAACATGCGGGTTTCCATGACGGGGGCAACGCACGCCCCCTCTTTGCGCAAGCGGCTGCCCAGGAAGTAGCCCGTCTCCCCGGGGCGAGTGGGCGCGAAGACTTCGAGGAACTCTTCGTTCTCCACGAGGAGCACGGCGCCGCGGCTGAAGGGCTCGAGCTCGAAGAGGCGCTCCAGGGTCCGCTCGGCCGCCTCGTCGAGCCCGAACGAGGTGCCCGCCGCCATGAGCAGCTCGTTTACCGTCTTGCCGACGCGCTCGGTTTCCAGCGCGCGCTCGTAGCGCGAGGCGGCATCCTGGGCCCAGGCCAGCGGCTGCTTGAGGCGCTCCAGGTAGACGTCGAGCGCCGGGCTGTGTCCCAAGTTCGTCTTGAAGAACATGGCGAGGTAGCCAATGGTCTTCTTGTCTCGCTGGGCGGGCGCGAACAGCGCCGTGGTGAACTCGCGCTCCTGGCCATAGACACGCAGGCCGGCCGGCGTCTCGTCAGCCGCGAGCGCCTCGACGTAGGCGAGCTTCCCCTGGACCAGATCGTTCTCAATGGAGGAGACCAGCACCGCGCGCTCCGGCATGGACGGGGTGGGGCCTCGCCAGGCCGCCAGCGTCGGCGGCAGGCCGGCCGTCTCCCAGATGAAGTAGCCGACGGCGTCGGCCCCAGACTCGGCCCCGACCAGCGGGAGGATGGCTTCGAAGCGTCCGCAGAGGCCGGGCTGGGACTGAACCGCCTGCGCCGCTTTCTGCACTGCGTCGTCAAGCCGGTTGCGCTCGGTTGTCTCGCGCGAGAGACGGTCCTTCTCGCGCTGCAGCGTCTTCTGCATCTCCGACACCGCGTCGAAGAACGGCTGAATCTCCTCCGGCGGAGGTGGATCGGGCGGCGCGGGATCGACTTCGGAGAGATACTCCTGGATTTGCCGCTGCGCGGTGACCAGCACGCGATCGAACTTGGAGGAGACGATCAAGATCCCCAGCATCACGATGATGGCGGTGGTTCCCAGTATGGGCGGCGTCGCTTTGAACGCGAAATGCCCGACGAGAGAAAGCGCAAGAACGACAACCACGAGCACGAGTGCAATCTGGGCGCGAAGACTTCGCATCATGGAGGCTTGAGCCTTCCATTCCTATCTGTGGCATTCCTGTCCACGGATGCGACAATGGGCGCGTACAAGCCCATCGGGGAACCCGTGGAAACAGGCTGGGAACTTCGGCCTAACGCTTGACCTGGCGCTTGCGTCGCATGGCCCGGGCGCGTGCCCGCTCGTAGACGGTGATGCCCGCCCGGGCCGGGTCAGTGCGCGCGTCGATTTCCACCGTCTGGGTCGCCGCGCGCGCCACCGCCTGCGGCTCCGCGATTGGCTCCATGCGTGGCCGCAGCACGGGAATGCTGGCGGCCAGCGCCAGGCTCCGTCCTTCCGCCTGCACAGCCAGCGTCATCTGGTTCTCGTCGATCACGAGATACCTGGAGATGCTCCGCACCACGTCGGTTCGAATGAGATCCAGCGTGGCCGGCGACAGGCTCAGGCGATCCAGGAAGACGCTTCCCTTCAGGCGCGCGGCCGCCATCTGCGAGGAGTCGTCCTTCTTCAGCAGGCTGGAAATGAAATCCGTCCAGAACTGGAACATCGGCTCCTCCTCAGGCGTGGTTGGCCATTTCCTCGCTGATGCCCAGCGCGCGCCACACGCGGGTCATGAACGAGGGCTGCTCCTTGTGGATCACCACGGGAGCGGCTTCCGGGTTGGTCAGGCGCCCGACGATCTCGCGGTAGGCCGCGCCCGCCCTGGAGGACGGGTCAAGCACCGCCGGCTCGCCGCGGTTGGAGGCGCGCAGGATCTTCTCGTCTTCCGGCACGATGCCGAGGATCTTCACGTTCAGGATCTCCTGGACGTCCTGGATGCTCAGCATCTGGCCTTTCTTCATCAGCTCTGGCTTCACGCGGTTCACGATGAGATGCGGGTTGCACTTCTCCTCGGCCTCCAACAGGCCGATCACGCGGTCCGCGTCGCGCACGGCGGAAACCTCGGGATTGGTGACGATGATCGCCTCGTCGGCACCGGCGATGGCGTTGCGGAAGCCGTGCTCGATGCCAGCCGGGCAGTCGATGAGCACGAAGTCAAACTGCTGGCGCAGTTCGTTGCACAGCACCTTCATCTGCTCCGGCTTGACGGCGTCCTTTTCGCGGCTCTGCGCCGCGGGCAGCAGGTGCATGTTGTCGAACCGCTTGTCCTTGATCAGCGCGGCGCGGAACGAGCGGCACTTCTTCTCCACCACGTCGACCAGGTCAAACACGATGCGGTTCTCCAGACCCAGGACGAGGTCGAGGTTGCGCAGGCCGATGTCCGCGTCCAGCAGCACGACGGATTTGCCCGCCTGCGCCAGGCCGGTTCCCAGGTTGGCGGTGGCGGTCGTCTTCCCCACGCCGCCCTTGCCCGATGTGACCACGATGACCTTTCCCATCAGAAAGCCTCCTAATTGCCGTAAAGGGTGGTGGCCACGTTGCCCTCGTGGATCCGCGCCATCACCGCAGCGTTGTTGTGGTAACCCTTCTGGGCGTTGACGAAGCCGATGACGTCTCCGATGCGGACTTGCGGCGCGTGCAGGTTGAGCGCCAGGACGACCGCGCCAGCCTTGCCGCCCACGCCCGCGTGTACCGTTCCTCGAACGTTGCCCAGCACGATGACGTCCCCGCCGGCAACCACCTCGGCGCCGGCGTTGACGTCCCCGAGCACCACCACGTTGCCCGCGTACTGTACCTTCTGGCCGCTGCGCAGCGTCTTGCGGACCAGCATGGTGGGATCCGCCAGCGCCACCGTGGCCGTCTCGTCCAGCGTGACGGCGGCCGCGGCGGGGATCTCTTCCGGCGGAGCCGGCGCTTCGACGGGTTGCTCCGGCTCCTCGGCACTGGGGGGATCCACGGCTTTCCCGCGGGACCTGCCGCCGTGCCGCGCCAATCCGAGAGAGCCGATGATCGCCTTGACGCCGCGCGCCTCAAAGAGTCGCCGGGTGGCCAGCGAGGTGCTGATGACGCCGAGCAGGCGCACGCCCATCTCCCCGAGCATCTCCAGGAGAATCGCCTGATCGCCCTCCCCGACCTCGCGCCAGCCCAGGTCGACGCTCAGCGGCGAACCGTGGAACAGCGCCTGATTCTGGGTGATGGAGGCGCGAAACTGCGCCACGGCTTCCGCAAACGGGCACTCCTCGTGGATGTTCACCAGGATGCCGCCGCGAGTGCCTTTCATGGTGACGTACTCTTTGGAGATCAAGGGCGCGCCTCTCACGCTCCGGGTACGGAGACGGAATTGAAATTTCTTAGCGGTTTCGCAGACGGAATTTGAAAATCCTGCAAGCAAACATGGAAATTCCGCTTGCCATGCGGCTCCGCGGGATGTGTGCCTAACCGCGCAGGTCTGGGAGACGCGGGGGCGGCAGCTGCAGGAGGCTGCGGCCCGGATCCACCAGGGAGGCGGGCATCGGCGCGAACGCCGGGGGCGGCGGGGCCACCAGCTCAAGGGTGGGCAGCGCGCGCCCGAGCGGCCTGGGAAGGGTCACGGTCTGGAGACCGGAAACGCCGACCGGCGGCATTCCGGACGCCGCGTTCTCCACGGCGCGCCGGGCGCGGCCGGTATGGGTCCGCATGGCGAGAAGCCGGGCGCGGAGCTGCGGCGCGGTGGCCGACATCCGATAGAGGAAAGGCTTGGCCGGCGCGGCGATGCTTGCCACCTGCTCGGGGGTGGTGGGATGCTGGGCGCGGGCCTCCTCACGCTGTCCGGACGGATCGGGTAGATCCATCACCGCCGCGGCGCGGGCCGGCAGGCGGTCCCAGCGGCCGTTGAGCGAGGCGTGCGCCTGCCACGCCACCAGGAAGACGAGGACGCTGTACACGGCGACCTCGGCGGTGCCAATCCCGGCCTCCTCGAAAAAGCCGGGCTGGCGCCACGCATAGCGCCACATCTCGCAGGACAACAGCAGGACGCAGATGATCGCCAGCAGCGGCACGGCCAGATAATACAGAATGTACCCGGTGAGCATCAGGAAATGGGCGCCCAATTCCGGGCTCCCCGCCCCATAGCGGGCAATCCCGGCGCTGATCACGGAGAACGCCGCGAAGCCCACGACGAGGTAGAACAACCAGCGTCCCACGTCCATGGCGGCCATGACACCGGAGTCCACGGCACGAAAAACCAGCGGCACGCTCTCGCCCCGCTCTTCGAAACAGACGGTTGGTTGTTCTCCGCCGAACGTGTCTCGCGGCTCGGGATGCGCCGTCTCGTCCATTGCAGCGGACAGGATGGCGACAGGACCTCGATCCACAATGCGGAGACGCCGGTTCTTTTTCTTCTTAGACACCGTGTCCGCCAGCCCCACTCAAACAGTACCTGGTCTGGGACCACAGAGGCCTGTTCATGGTACGCTTTTCACCATCGTTCTCCCTTTTTCTACCGCAGGTTGGGATTGTTGGCAAGGGAGGGGCCCTTTTCCCTGGGGAGAATTGGTGGCGCCTATGTCCCAGATCGACCTCCAGGGCGTTACGCGAAGCTACAGTGGCCAGGTCGTTCTGGCCAACCTTGACCTCACGGTCGAGGCGGGCGAGTTCGTGGCCATTGCCGGTCCGTCCGGCACTGGAAAGTCCACCCTGCTGAACCTGCTGGGCGGCCTGGACCGTCCCGACGGCGGGCGCGTGGTGGTGGCCGGAGTGGACCTGGCCACCGCTCCGGAGGCCGCCCTGGACGCGCATCGTCGGGATCGCGTCGGCTTCATCTTCCAGTCGTTCCACATCAATCCGCGGCGCACGGCCCTGGAGAACGTGCTGCTTCCGCTGGTGTTCGCCCCGCTCGAAGAGGACGAGGACAGGGTCGGCCGCGCGCGTCTCCGGGAAGTCGGCCTGGAGGCGCTCGCCGACCGTCCCGCGGCCACCCTCTCCGGCGGACAGCGGCAGCGGGTCGCGGTGGCGCGCGCGCTCATCCGCAAGCCTCCGATTCTCCTCGCCGACGAGCCGGTCGGGGACCTCGACGCGGCCACCGGCGCGGAGATCGTGGCCCTCCTCGAGGGCATCAACCGCGAGCAGGGGGTGACCATCGTGTCGGTCACCCACGACGTCGCGCTCCTTCGCGCGGCCTCGCGACGGCTCGGCCTGGAACAGGGCCGCCTGGTGCCGCTCCCCGACGAGGCCACCCGATGAAGCGGCTCGCGCATCTCGCATGGCGCGACACCTGGGCCACACCCGCGCGCCTGTTCTTGCTCGCTGCCGGGGTGGCCGTCGGGGTGGCCGCGCTGGCGCTGTTCTTCGCCGTGGGACGCGGCGTCGAGTCGGCAGTGATGCACCGCGTGCTGGGCGTACTCCCCGATCGGCTGGTGGTGGAGCCTTCCGCGACCGCGATCGGTCCCATCAAGATGGGCGGCGCGCCGCTCGACGACGCGGCAATCGAGCGCATCCGCGCAATCCCCGGGGTGAGGGGCGTGCTGCGGCGCATGCAGATTCCGCTTCCCGCCCACCTCACCGCGAACATCCAGGGGAGAAGCTTCTACACCGACCTCATCGTGGAGGCGGTCGATCCGGAGGTCGTGGAGGGCGACGTGCCGCCCGGGTCCTTCGCGGTGCGCCCGCTGGATCAGCCGATGCCCTCGGTGCTGCCCAGCGTGATGCTTGACATCCTCAACATCGGGCTGGCGGTGAACACCGGCCTGCCGCAGATGAATCCCGACGTCATCGTGGGGCGCCACTTCACGCTCAACCTGGGCAGCAGCAGCTTCAAGATCGGCCCCACCGCGTCGATGCGCTCGGAGGTCGTGGGGATTTCGCCGCGCATCGGCGTCGGCGGCCCGGCCATCCCCATCGGATACCTTCCCGAGCTGGACCGCATGCTGCGCGAAAAGGGCGGCGAGATGCCCCGGCTGGGCGCGTCGAGCGCCACCGTGCAGCTCAATTCACCGGAAGACGCGCCCGCCGTGACGGCCGTCCTCAAGGGCCAGGGGCTCACGCTCCCCCAGGAAGGCCGCGTGGCCCAGGTGGGCGGCGCCATCCGCGCGGTGTCGCTGGCGATGACGCTCTTCGGCCTGCTGGTCCTGGCGGTCGCGGGGACCGGCATCGGCAACGGCCTGGGATTGATGGTGAAGGACGAGAGCGGCGAGATCGGCCTGTTCCGCGCCATCGGCGCCTCGCAGGCCGACGTGCTCAGTCTATACCTGCTGCGCGCCGCCTTCGTGGGGATGGTGGGCGGCGCTTGCGGCGTGCTCATCGCGGCGCTGGCGGCCATCACCATCAACTCGGTGGCGGCGCGCGCCCTGCCCGGCCTGTTGAGCGGGGACGAGCGCATGGCCGCGCTCGCCGCGGCGGACGTGGCGCTGGCGCTGGGCCTGGGAATGTTGTTTTCCGTGCTGGCCGGGGTGATTCCGGCCCGGCAGGCCGCGCGGATCGATCCGGCGGCGGCGCTGCGCGAGCGATAATTTTTTGGAGGACTGAAATGGCAACCCAGCAAGAATTCGCCCAATTCGTGGAGCGACACACCGCGGCCACCCAACCGCTCCACAAGCAGAACGCCGAGGCGTGGTGGAAAGCCAGCACGACCGGGGAAAAGCACTTCGAAGAGGAGAGCGCGCGCCTGGAAGCGGCCCTGCGCAAGGTGTACGCCAATCCCGAAGAATATGCGCTGGTGCGCGACACGCTGGCCAGCGGAACGCTGACCGAAGCGCACCTGAAGCGTCTCGCGCGGCTCTTGTCCCACGCCTATCTCGGAAACCAGATGCCGCCGGAAGAAATTGACCGCATCGTGGCCCTCGAAAAAGAAATTGAGAGCGAGTTCAACAACCACCGCGCAAAGGTCGACGGCGAGGATCTGACTGACAATCAAATCAAGGAAATCCTGCGGCACGAGACCTCGGAGGAGCGTCGGCGAGCGGCCTGGGAAGGCTCCAAGCAGGTCGGCGCGCGGGTGGCCGAGCGCGTGCTGCGGCTGGTCGGCATGCGCAATGAAAACGCGCGTCGGCTCGGGTTCCGCAATTTCTATCATCTTCAGCTCGAATTGCAGGACCTGGATGAGGAGCGCCTGTTCGCGCAACTGGGCGCGCTGGCCGTGCAGACCGAGGACGTCTGGAAGCGCTTCAAGAACCAACTCGACGCGCGGCTCGGTGGCGCCGGCAAGCCGTGGCATTACAGCGATCCATTTTTCCAGGAATTACCGGACGTGGGCGAGCTCAGCCTGGATCCGTATTTTGAGGGCAAGCGGCTCGAGGATCTCACGAAGCGGTTCTACGAGGCCATCGGGCTGCAAATCGACGACATCCTGGCGCGCAGCGATTTGTACGAGCGGCCCGGCAAGTGCCAGCACGCCTTCTGCATGGACGTGGACCGCCTGGGCGACGTCCGCGTGCTGTGCAACTTGAAGTCGGACGAGTACTGGATGGGCACCATGCTGCACGAGCTGGGCCACGCGGTGTACGACAAATACATTGATCCGACGCTGCCCTTCCATTTGCGCGAGGCGGCGCACACGCTGTTCACCGAGGCGGTGGCGATGTTCATGGGCCGCCTGGTGAAAGACGGCCGCTGGCTGCGCCTCTACGCCGACGTGCCCGCCGAGGTGGCCGCGCAGGCGGATGCGGCGCTCCGCACGCAGATGCTCGGACAGTTGCTGGTATTCGTGCGCTGGGGACTGGTGGTCACCCACTTCGAGCGGGCCATGTACCAGGACCCGACGCGGGACCTGAACACGCTCTGGTGGGATCTGGTGGAGCGCTTCCAGGGCGTGTCGCGGCCGACGGATCGGAACGCGCCGGACTGGGCGTCTAAAATCCACATCGCCACCGCGCCGGCGTATTATCAGAATTATATTCTGGGGGAGATGGCGGCCTCGCAGATGCTGCACCACCTCACCAACAAGGTGCTCGCCGGGGACGCCGAGGCGCTGGTCCGCGACCCGCGGGTGGGCGAGTGGTTCGTGAAGGATATTTTCCGGCCGGGCACCAGCGCCCACTGGGAGGAAATTCTGGAGCGCGCGACCGGCGAGCCGCTCAATCCACGATACCTGGTGGATGGGTTGTTGACGCTCTAACCGATGGCCCGGACGCTCACGCAGGGGCCGACTCCCCTGGGACCGAAAGGGCGGCGCCCATGGAAGTCCTGAACACACACGTTGACACGCACGGGGACGCCTTTCGCGAGAACGCCGCGCGGATGGAGGCACTGGTCGCCGAGCTGCGCGAGCGGCTGGGCGTCGTCGGGCGCGGCGGCGGCGACGAGGCCGTGGCCCGTCACCGCAAGCGGAACAAGCTCTTCGCGCGGGACCGCATCGAGCGCTTGCTCGACCCCGACACCCCGTTCCTGGAGTTCTCCGCCCTGGCCGCCTGGGACATGTACGGCAACGACGCGCCCAGCGCCGGCGTCATCACCGGCATCGGGCGCGTCCACGGGCAGGAGTGCGTCGTCATCGCCAACGACGCCACGGTGAAGGGCGGCACCTACTACCCCATCACCGTGAAGAAGCACCTGCGCGCGCAAGAGATCGCCCAGGAGAATCAACTGCCCTGCGTCTATCTCGTCGACTCCGGCGGCGCGTTTCTCCCCTTGCAGGCTGAGGTGTTTCCAGACAAGGGCCATTTCGGGCGGATATTCTACAACCAGGCCCGCATGTCGGCCCTGGGAATTCCCCAGATCGCCGTGGTCATGGGATCGTGCACCGCCGGCGGCGCCTACGTGCCCGCCATGAGCGACGAGACCATCATCGTGCGCAACCAGGGGACCATTTTCCTGGGCGGCCCGCCCCTCGTGAAAGCCGCCACCGGCGAGGACGTCTCCGCCGAGGACCTGGGCGGCGCGGAAGTGCACACCCGCACCTCCGGAGTGGCCGACCACTACGCCCAGGACGACGAGGACGCCCTGGAGATGGCGCGCAACGCCGTGGCCCACCTCAACCGCAAGCCGCCGCCCAATCCCCTCGACGTGCAGCCGTCCGAAGATCCGGCCTACGACCCTCGGGAAATTTACGGCATCATCCAGAAGGACGTGCGCAAGCCATACGACGTGCGGGAAATCATCGCGCGCCTGGTGGATGGCAGCCGCTTCCACGAGTTCAAGGCCAATTACGGCAACACGCTGGTCACCGGCTTTGCCCACATCTGGGGATATCCGGTCGGCATCCTGGCCAACAACGGCGTGCTGTTTTCGGAGAGCGCGCTGAAGGGCACGCACTTCATCGAGCTGTGCAGCCAGCGCTCCATTCCCCTGATTTTCTTGCAGAACATCACCGGCTTCATGGTGGGCCGCAAGTACGAAGCCGGCGGCATCGCCAAGGACGGCGCCAAAATGGTGGCCGCCGTGTCCAACGCCGCGGTGCCCAAGTTCACTGTCATCATCGGCGGATCGTTCGGCGCCGGAAACTACGGAATGTGCGGCCGCGCCTATTCTCCGCGCATGCTGTGGATGTGGCCCAACGCCCGCATCTCGGTGATGGGCGGCGAGCAAGCCGCCAACGTGCTGCTCACCGTGAAGAAGGACCAGACTGCGGCGAAGGGCGGCACCCCGATGACGCCCGACGAGGAAGACGCTTTCAAGCGTCCCACCCTGGAGAAATACGAGACCGAAGGCAGCCCCTACTACAGCACCGCTCGCCTGTGGGACGACGGCATCATCGACCCGGCCGACACCCGCATGGTGCTCGCCCTGGCCATCGCGGCAAGCCTGCGCGCGCCCTTCCCGGAGCGCACGCACGGCGTGTTTCGGATGTAATTCATGCGCGTTTTGATCGCCAACCGCGGGGAAATTGCCGTGCGGGTCGCGCAGTCGGTGCAGCAGATGGGCTTCCAGGCCATCGCCGTGTACGCCGACTCCGACCGCGGCGCCCTTCACGTGCGCAGCGCCGACGAGGCCTATCGACTGGCCGGCGCCACCGTCGGAGAAACCTACCTTGACATCGAGCAAATCCTGGACCTCGCGCGCGTCCACAAGGCGGACGCGATTCACCCGGGCTACGGCTTCCTCTCGGAAAACGCGCGCTTCGCGGAGGCCTGCGGAAAAGCCGGAATCACCTTCATCGGCCCGACTCCCGAAGTCATCCGCGCCATGGGCGACAAAATCCAGGCCAAGGAAATCATGCAAAAAGCCGGCGTGCCCGTCGTGCCGGGCGTCACCGTCACGCTTGATGAAGAGATCACCGAAAAAGCCGCCGGAGTCGGCTATCCCCTGCTGGTCAAGGCCGCTGCCGGCGGCGGCGGCAAAGGCATGCGCCTGGTGCGCCGGCCGGCGGAGCTGAAGGAAGCCGTGGCCTCGGCTTCCCGCGAAGCCGGAGCGGCGTTTGGCGACGCCCGGGTGTTTCTGGAGAAATACGTGGAGCGGCCGCGCCACGTGGAATTCCAGATTTTCGGGGACAGCCACGGCAATGCCGTGCACCTCTTCGAGCGCGAGTGCTCGGTGCAGCGGCGCCATCAGAAAATCGTCGAGGAAACTCCCTCGCCCGCGCTCGACGACGACCTGCGCGCCCGCATGGGAGCGGCGGCGGTGGCGGCCGCGCGCGCCATGAACTACACCAACGCCGGCACGGTGGAATTCATCCTGGGACAGGACGGCCAGTTCTATTTCCTGGAAGTGAACACCCGGCTGCAGGTCGAGCACCCGGTGACCGAGCAGTTGCTGGGCCTGGACCTGGTGCGCGCGCAGCTCGAGGTGGCGAGCGGCCGCCCGCTCCCGTTCGGAACCCTGCAACCGCGCGGACATGCCCTTGAGTGCCGCATCTACGCGGAAGATCCGGCCCGTGGATTTCTCCCCTCGACCGGGACGCTGCAGCGCTTCAGCGCGCCCCGCGCCCCCTTCGTGCGAGTCGACACCGGCGTATCAGAAGGATCGGAAGTGACCGTGCACCACGATCCCATGCTCGCCAAATTGATCACCTGGGGCGCCGACCGCAGCGAGTCGCTGGCCCGAATGCGCTGGGCGCTGCGCCGCTTCGTCGTGCTGGGCGTGACCACCAACCTTGAATTCTTGCACGACCTCATTTCCCACGAAGCGTTCGCCCGCGGCGATATTCACACCCATTTTCTCGAAGAGCACTCCATCGCCGCCCGGACCGAAAATCCACCCGACGAGGCGTGGCTGGTGGCCGCCCTGCAGCGCGCCGCGGTGCGCGCCGTGGGCGCCACGGCGTCCGCGCGGGACAGTTCCCCGTGGGCCGACGGCGGTGCCTGGAGGCTCGATTGAAGCTGCGCTATGACGATCAGGAGCGTGAGATAAAGGTCGTCTCCAGCGGAGACGTCCTGCAGGCGGGCGACCTCCTGGCGCGGGTGGTGGCCGGCGACGAGGACGAGGGGACCCTGGAGATTCACGGCCGCATCGTGCCTTACGCCGCCGCGCGCACCAAAGACGGAGTGGCGGTGTGGATCGCGGGCCGCGTGTGGCATTTACAGGCCGCCACCGGAAAAAAACGCGAGACGGCCGGTGCGGTTTCCGACGAGATCCTGGCGCCCATGCCGGGCACCATCCTCAAGATGCAGGCACAGCCGGGAGACGTCGTCACCGAGAAGCAACCGCTCGTCGTGATGGAGTCGATGAAGATGGAGCTCACCCTCGCGGCGCCGCGCGCCGGCACGGTGGCATCCATCGGCGGCAGAACGGGAGATCTGGTTGAGATGGGCGCCGTGCTGGTCCGTCTGGAGCCGCAATGAAGGTCAAGGTCGTTGAAGTCGGTCCGCGGGACGGCTTGCAGAACGAGCCGGAGTCCATTGCTTCCCAGGACAAGATCAAATTCATCGAAGCGCTGGCCGACGCGGGCCTGCGCGAGATCGAAGCGTCCTCATTCGTCAATCCAAAGAGAATTCCGCAGCTGGCGGACGCGGCCGAGGTTTTCGCCGGGCTCAAGCCCCGCCAGGGGGTCGCCTATTCCGCGCTGGTCCCCAACATGAAGGGCATGGAGCGTGCGCTGGCCTGCGGCGTGCGGCGCGTCGCCGTGTTCACAGCGGCGTCGGAAACCTTCACGCAGCGCAATATTGGCATGTCGATCGGCGAATCCCTGGACGCGTTCCGCCCGGTGATGGAAGCCGCTCAAGCCCACGGCGTCAGCGTGCGCGGCTACGTTTCCACGTGCTTCGTGTGTCCCTACGAGGGGGAAATCAGTGCTGAGAATGTGGTGCGTGTAGCCTCGGATCTCCACGCGCTGGGCTGCGACGAGATCTCCCTGGGGGATACCATCGGTGCGGCGGCGCCCACCGACGTGCAGCGCACGGTGGGGATGGTGCTCAGCGCACTCCCCGCGAAAAAAATCGCGCTGCACTTTCACGACACCTACGGCACGGCGCTGGCCAACGTTTACGCCGGCCTCCAGCTCGGCATCACCACGTTCGACAGCAGCGCGGGCGGCCTGGGCGGCTGTCCCTATGCGCCCGGCGCCAGCGGAAATCTGGCGACGGAAGATCTTGTGTATCTCTTGCAACGGATGGGCATCGAATGCGGCGTGGATCTCGGCAAGGTGGCCGAGGCCTCCAGCGGCATTGCCCGCATCCTGGGCCGCGACCTGCCCGGCAAGCAGTGGAAGCGGCTCCAGGGCTGAAATAAAATTAGAGCTAGACGTCGCGACCCAGCAAACTGGCCAACGCCAACGCCAGCAGCGCGCCCACCGGGAGCAGCAGCGCGCGCACGGAATACGTCCCCAGCAGCCAGATTCCCAGGCCGGCCGCCACCACGTAGGCGGCCCATGCGGCGAACAAGACCAACGCCCGTCGGCGGGCCGGCGCGCGGTCCTCGGGATCTCCGACGAGCGCGCCGGACACCTCGTCCGCGAGGCTCGCCAGGGTGCCGCTGACGTGCGTCGTGCGCATGCTGATGGGACCGAAGCGAGACAGAGCGCCGTTCTGGACCCCCATGGCAAACGCGAGGACCAGCACCGCCGAGAGCCCTGCATAGCCCACGCGGCCTTCGAGCACCGACGTGGAAAGCGACGAGGCAAGCGCAATGAAAAACACGATGAGAAGCGCCTCCGCCGCGAATAACGCCCCGTGCATCCAGCCCGTGCCGCGCCGCTCGGCTCCCTTGAGCAGCACGCGGCTCAACACCATCCCCACCAGAAACGCGGGGATTGCGGCGCCGCGGTGCACCATCAGCGGGACGTCCCCCTGCGCCCAGCCCAGCCCGAGCGCGATGCTGTTGCCGCTCATGTTGGCCACGTACACCTGGGCCAGCAGGATGAACCCGACGCCGTCCACGTAGCCGGCGACGGCGGTCAGCAGGACGGCGAGCCAGCCTTTCTCGCGTTGCTCCATTCCCGTGGCGGTTTCACGCCGGCCACATCGCCCTCCTCCCGGTGTCAGGAGGAGGGTAGGCGCGCCATGGCCGGCCTGCGCGCGGGGATCACAGTGCCCACGTCCGCGGGATGCTCGATGACCTTACAGTCGGGCCGCCCGAAGTCCGCTCTCAAACGCGGCGATGCGATCCCGCAAATCCGTCGGCATTCGCATCGGGCGCCTGAGCGCGTAGTCGTAGCACACCTGCTCGGTGGTGCCCAGGGCAATCACGCGCCCGCTCGCATGATCGCTCAAGTGATACTCCCAGGTGAACGAGGAATTTCCGATGCGGGTGATGCCGCTCCGCACCAGGACCGTTTCCCCGATGGTGGCCGGACTCTTGTAGGTACACTCGGCCTTCATGATGATGAAATTGAACGATGCCACGTCGCGGGTGCCGCACAGCGCGAACCAGTATTCCTGGCGCGCCGTCTCCAGGTAGGTGAAATAAACTGAATTATTGACGTGCCCCATGGCGTCCATGTCCCGGAAGCGCACCAGGATCGGCAATTCAAAAGGGAGGTCCGGCCTCATACCCGGGGCGAGAGCCAGGATTCCTTGAGCAATTTCGCCAGCCGCCGCGGGTTGCGTCCGGCCCAGCGCTCCATGGCGCGCACGATCTCGCCGGGGTCGTCGAGCGGACCGCCCAGCGTGGGCCACAGGCGGTGCAGGTGAAAAAATTCGTTGACGATGGCCACCGTCTCGATGGTGTTCGAGTGCTGCAGGCGCGTCATTTCCGGAAGCAGCCCCTTGATCTCCCGCTCGGTGAGCCCGCGGGAAACCTCCACCGTCACCTCCGGGCTCAAGCAGTTGAGCAGGATGGCCGCCTTGTGCAGCGGCTTGACGCGCGCGGCAAATCCCTTGACGATCGCGGCGGCCTCGTGCAACGGATCACGCGGGATGGGCACGGCGACCTCAGGGAATTTCCACCGTCTGGTCGGGGAGCTCTTCGTAGGCCAGGGCGCGCGAGGGCACCAGCGTGGCGCACGCCATCGCGGCGATTCCTTCGCCGCGCCCGAACGTCCCCAGCCCCTCGTGGGTGGTGGCCTTCAGGCTGATGCGCGCGGGCGCCAGGCCGAGCACCTTGCCCAGCGCCTCCTGCATGCGGGGCACGTGCCCAGCCAGCCGGGGCTTCTCCGCCACCACCACCACGTCCACGCTGGACACGACGTAGCCCTCGTCCTCAATGCGCTCACGGGCCAGCCGGAGCATCTCCAGCGAGGAAATCCCCTTAAGCGCCGGATCGCTGTCCGGAAACATCTGGCCGATGTCGCCCAGCGAAACCGCGCCCAGCATGGCGTCGATCACCGCGTGGGTGGCCGAGTCCGCGTCGGAGTGTCCGAGCAGGCCGAGCGGGTGATCGATCTCGACGCCGCCCAGGACGAGCTTGCGTCCCTCGGCAAAGCGGTGGACGTCATAACCAAGCCCCACGCGCGGCGCGGAGGCGACCAGCGCCTCGCGGACGGCCTTGTGCACGGCCTTGTGAATGGCCTGGCGGGTGGCTTCGGGAAGGTGGGTGTCGGGCATAAGGGCGGACTATTACGAAGGGCTCTGGGAGATTCCTCTCAGATCCACCACCTTGCGGATCTTCCCCGTGCGGCGGATGCGGGGGATTCCGCCCGGCGGCATCACTTCAACGCGAAGCTCCCCCAGCCAGCCCTCGCGCAGCGCCTCGGCCAGCTCCGTGTTCTGCTCCAGGAGAAGCCGCTCGATTTGCCGCGCCAGCACGTCCCCACCGTTGGGGGACTCGGCCCGCACCACCAGCCGATCCTTCGCGCCCGCGCCTTCCGCCACGATCTGGAAGAGCCGGCTGATCCCCTCCACCTGGGCCAGCACCGACTCGATCTCCTCCGGATAGATGCTCACCGAGCCCACCCGCACCACGTCGTCACAACGGCCCAGCAGCTCGAACACCGGCCCCAGACGCCCGCACGGGCACACGCCCTCCACGCGCCGACCCAGGTCGCCGGTGCGGAAGCGGATGACCGGCATCAACCGTCGATTGAGGTTGGTCACCACGATCTCGCCGGTCTGCCCCTTGGGGACCGTCTCGCCGGTCGCCGGGTCGATGAACTCCAGAAACTGGTAGTCATACAACAGGTGATGCACGGTGCGCGGCGACTGCGGGCACTGGTAGCCGACCGGCCCGGCGTCCACGCTGGCGTAGCCGGCCGACACGATGGCCTCGCAGCCCAGCGCCTCGCTCAAAAAGGCGCGCGCCTCGTGGCTCACGTGCTCGCCTCCGTAGAGGATGAGCCGCACGCGAATGTCGGGCGCCACTTTCACGGCCTCGGCAAGCTGGATCATGATGGAGGGCAGCCCGATCAGCACGGTCGGCTCAAACAGCCGCAGGTACCGCACGACCAGATTGATATCGGCGTTTCCGGCGATGGGCAGCGTCACGCAGCCGATTTTCTCCAAGGCCTCGTTGGCCACGATAAAAGACGTCCACAGGTTGCCGGCCATGAAGAGGTTGCCGACCACGTCGTCGCTGCGCACGCCGGCCACCTGGTAGATCTCGCTGAGGATATCGGTGACTCGATCAAATTCCTCGTAGGAATAAAAGGAGAACTTTGGCTCGCCGGTCGAGCCGCCGCTGGCAAATACGTAGGCGTTTTCCAAAGGTCCGGTGAGCAGCCCCTCACCCTGTGGCGGCGTATGCCGGTAAATATCCCCACGATCCAGGAATGGAATTCGCTCGAATGCATGGTATTCCGCGAAGGACATGGTGCCCAGCCGCCGCGCGTAAAACGGCGAGTGCTCGCGGACGTAAGCCAGCAGGTCTTGGAGGCGCGCCCACTTTTTCAGTCCCTCGCCGGGCGGAGCCAGAGATTCGCCCAGGTCGAAGCGCTCGCGCACCGACTCGATGGAAACCCAGCGCACCAGATCCTGCAGCGGATAGGTGCCGTCGTGGGGCGAGCCCGGCTTGCCGGTGGCCATCGCGCCGACCTCGGTGATGCGGTCCACTCCCACCCGTGCCAGATCCGTGGCGATGCGCCGCATTTCCCGGGGCACGCCGAGCACCGATACGGTCTGCACGTAGCCGCGGAGCGCCCGCGCCTGGGCCAGCACCTCATCCCACTTGCGGAAGCCCTTCAAATAAATCGTACGATTGAGCGGCGAAAACTTGAAATCGAGACTATTTTCCCGAATGATGGTCCATGCCCGACCGCTGACCAGCGTGGACTCGCCGAACGCCTGCGCCATGCGGGCCAGCTCGCGATGCCGCAGGATCTCGACGCGCTCGTCTGGCTCCAGCCGGGCCGGGGGATATCCGGCGCCCACCACGTCGAGCGCCTTGCCCAACTCCTCGACGAACATGTCGGTAAGGGCGTCCCCCTGGCTCTCGTCGACGTACAGCACCTGGGGGGACGAGCAGGCGCGCTGCTCCCAGAGCACGACGTCGCGGGCCACCGAAAGGCAGACTTCGGTGATGTTCGAGGACAACATCCCCTGCGAGGTCAAGATCGCAAACGAGTATTTCGGGCCATGGGGGATCAGGCGAACGCGCTCGGGCAACTCGCGGCGCCAGGCGGCAACCGCGTCCTCGCCGCCCCACACCACGATGCCGTCCACCAGCCGTTTGAGGGTTCGCTCAACCTCGGCCTCGCCGCCGCGGAAGGCGAGGACGGCCATGGCGGTTCCCACCAGTCCGGTGTGATCCACCTCCTGCACCGAGCGGGCAAACAGCAGGGGAAACAGCGGGTCCGCGCGGGACACTTTCAGCAGGCTCGCGTTGCGCGTCACCAGGCCGTGCAGCAGGCTGTCCGCACCGCTCACGAAAACGTTGCCGGCCGACACGTGCAGCACCACGCCCAGGGCCTGCGCGCGCAGGTAGCCCTGGTAGGCCGCGCGCCATCGCCAGCCGTCGAGCGCTTCGCGGGCGCCCAGCTCCAGGCGGATTTTTTTCTCCAGCGCGGATTTTTGCATGACGTCGCACAGCGCGTCCAGCGCCGCCTCCACCATGGGCTGCGAAAAACCAACCACTTCCGGCATGTGCTGGAGAGCCTGGCGGCGGCCGGGATACTCTGGATCACGCCAGCGCCGTGACACCTCATCGAATACCTGGAGAATGTGCGACAGGGGAACGGTCTCCAGGCGCTCCTGAGCGAGGCGGGCGTCTCGGATGATTTGCTCCACCTTCGCGGCGTCCAGCGTCCCGCTCTCGAAGCGGCCAAAGAGGTAGTGGTCGTGCGTCAGGTTACGGGTCGGCTCTGCGGCGGATTCCCCAGGTTGACCGTCCCTGACGGGACTTGCAGGGGTCTGCAAAACGTCCAGCGCGGCGATGGCACAGCCGCGCTGGCGGGTGATTCCCCCGCGGCCCAGCAGCTCCAGGCGAGGCGCGCGGCGGCCGCAGGGACAATCCGCGTGCAGCCGCCCGACGTCCGAGGTAAGAAGCGACAGCGCCGGAAATGAATTCAAATACGGCGTAAGCATGTGGAGAACGCCGGCTTCTCCGGGCGGAAGAATGCGCAGCGTGCCCGGATCGCGCGCGACGACCCGAGAGTAGATGGGCACGTGCATGAAATTGTGCTCGCACTCGCAATACGGAACGCCGTGCTCGACCATGCCGTACAGGTCGCGAACGTTGCTCGCCGGCATGCCAAGAAACGTCGCCACCCCCGCGCGGAACGCGCTCTTGGGGATTTCTTTGTCGGCCTTGTTCTTCCACCCGCCGCCGGTGATCACGTAGGAACGCGGCCCGAAGTCAAAGGTGCGTCCCCGCTCCAGGCGAAATTCCTCGAACACTTCCCAGATGAGCGCCGGGAAGCCCAGCACGCGCAGCGGCTCTTTCTCCCGCGCGAACCGTTCCAGCGCGCGCCACACGGCGGCTCGATCCAGCTTGAACTCGCCGTCGATCCAGCGGATGGCGTAATGTACCTTGCCGACCCTGGTGAGCCCGGTCAGCAATTTGTCGCTGAACGCCGTGCCCAGGTCCTTCGCCACGCGCGGATCGTAGGTGAACGCGAGGTAGTTGGTCTCCTCTTCGGGGCATCGCATGTCAAACGCCGCGTAGATGTGGTGCACAATGTCGGTGATGCGCCGCAGGCTGCGCCGATCCAGGTAAATTGCGCTCTTCTCACCGGCCGTTCCGCTCGAGGTGAGGGTAAGCGCAATGCGCGACTCGTCACCGGTAACGAATTTGCGCCGCTTGAAGTTGGCCACGAAAACGTGGGGAATTCGGAACACGTCCTGGTACGAGCAAACCTCCCCCGGCTTGAAGTCGAACAGGTCGCAGTAGCGCGCGTAGTCCGGACATCCCCGGTAGTGATGCCGGTAGTTTTCCCGCATGGCCTCAAAAAAAAGCTGGTCGGCCCGCGGCCCGTGGTCAAACGCCGCGGACTCGGCGATAAGTCGATCCACGGCGCTCATTGCATGTCTTCCCACAGCTTGGTGGTGTAGATTTTGTAATACGCCTGCAAGTAGGGCTGCGCGCTGGGCGTCATGCGGAGCCCCTTGAAGTGAGGCGGCACGAAGGTGCACGAGGTGACGATGTAGTCCTCGCGCTGTCCGTCCGCGTTAAGGCGCGCGGCCGGAAAATACGCGGTGGGCAGAAAGCCTGCCTCGTAGGCAAGCCGCTGCATGAGCGGATCGTGCGCGTTGACCAGCAGCTCGAGATATTTCACGCCCATCGACTCGGCATAGTCGGCCACGCTGAGCAGGTCGGTGATGACCATGTCGCCCGGCGTGCACAGCCCGAGAAGCGAGGCGTGGCCGTCCTTTTCCTGGTAGTGCAGGTAGGCCGCGCGGCTCTCGTCCCGGGTGTACAGCTTCACGTGCGGATAGTGAAAGGGAAAAAAATCGAAGAGCAGTCTTCCCGCGTCGCGCTCCTGATAATACTCCCACTCAATGTCGCGGGATTTCTCCAGCAGCATCTCCCAGCGGGTGACGGGACGTCCGGCCAGCGCCGCCTTTTCCACGTCGGCCGGCTCCAGGCCCAGGCGCCCGCGCACGATCTGGTAGATCAGGTTGGCGGCCGGGTGCAGGCTGGGCGCGGGGCGGCGCCGCTCCAGCGCGCCCGGGCCGAAGCACACCTTGAAGCCGTGCGTCTCGTAGTTCTTCACCTTGCGCACGTTGGGGAAAACGCCCAGATCGATGAAGCCGATATCGTTGAGGTCGGTGTGAAACGACGGCGATACGAAGGTGCGCACGATGGCGTACATCAGGTCGGCGTCGCGCCGGTCGTTGACGATGAATTCCATGCCGCGGCGCACGGAATTCACCATCATCTTGTGGCCCCGCCAGTCCGGGTGCACGACGCCGCCAAAGGTCTTGCTGATGCGGTTCTTGGGATCCACCACAAAAATCACCGAGCAGACGATGCCGTCCGCGGCCCGATTCACCAGCCACAGGTAGTTCGGGTCGTTGATGCACCACTTCATCTTGTCGCCGTCGTTGACTTCCGACAGCGTGTAGCGGCCCCCGTACGCCGCGAAGTACACCTGCTTGATGTCGTTCATGTCCGCGGTGGTGGCCTGGCGCAGGACCACCTCGGTTCCGTCGTCCAGCCTGACCTGCTCTTCGGGAAACGGGAGCTGCGGGGGTGGAGGCGGCAGCTCGGCGGTCTCCTCAGTCTTCATGCGGCCGTCCTTCGGCGGCGTCACAACGCGGCCCTGCGGCGCGCTTCCCAGGAGGGGATGCCCCCGCGTTGGGGAATCCCTCCGCCTCGAAGTTGCAGCGTGTTGGAGGCGGCATGGCGACCCGAATCGAGGCCCGCGTCTTGAAGGGCTTCCGCGACTATCTTCCGGCCCAGATGATCTCCCGCTCGCGGGCTATCCAGAGCATCCGAGAGGTGTTCGAGATCTTCGGCTTCGTGCCGCTCGACACGCCGGCGCTGGAGTACGCGGAGATCCTGCTGGGCAAATACGGTCCGGACGCCGAGCGGCTGCTCTACGTGTTCGAGGACAACGGCGGCCGCAAGGTCTGCATGCGCTACGACCTCACCGTGCCACTGGCCCGCGTGGTGGCCCAGTATCCCGACCTGCAGAAACCGTTCAAGCGCTACCAGATCTCCCCCGTGTGGCGCGGGGAAAACACCAGCAAGGGCCGCTACCGCGAGTTCATGCAGTGCGACGTGGACATCGTGGGCACTTCGAGCCTGCTGGCCGACACCGAGTGCATCTGGGTGGGACAGTCGGTGATGCGCGCGCTCGAGGTGCCCAACTTCTCCATTCGACTGTCCCACCGCAAGCTGCTCGAGGGTCTTGGAGCGCGCCTCGGCGGGCTTGACGCCACCGCCCTTCCGCAAGTCTTCCGCACCGTGGACAAGCTTCCCAGCCAGGGGCGCGCGAAAGTCGAGGCGGAGCTTCGCGAAAAGGCCTCGCTGAGCGACGAGCAGATCCGCGAGGTGTTCGCGTTCCTGGAGATCTCCGGCAGCACCGACGAGATCCTCGAACGGCTCGACGGTTTGTTCGCCGACTCGGCGGTCGGCAGGGAAGGCGTGGCCGACGTCCGCGCGCTGGTCGCCAACGCGCGCGCGGTGGGGGTGGGCGACCAGCACCTGCGCCTGGACCTGAGCATAGCCCGCGGCCTGGACTACTACACCGGCGCGGTCTTCGAAACGTTCCTCGAGGACTTGCCCAGCCTCGGCTCGGTCATGAGCGGGGGACGGTACGACGGTCTCATCGGCTTCTTTGCCAACCGGGACATCCCCGCCGTGGGCATCAGCGTGGGCCTGGACCGGCTGTTCGCCGGGCTGGAGGAGCTGAAGCTGATGGCGACGCGAACGGCAACCGCCCATGTGCTGGTCACCATGATGGACGAGCGGCTCGGGGCCCGCTACCTCGATCTGGCGCGCATCCTGCGGGAGGCGCGGATCCCGACCGAGTTGTACTATCAGTTCGACAGCCTTGGAAAACAACTGCAATATGCCGATAAGAGGGGTGTCCCGTTGGCAGTCATCATGGGTGAGAACGAGGCCGCCGAAAACACGGTGGCCGTGAAGCTGCTCAAAGAGAAACGGCAGGAGTCGGTGCGCGTCGAGGATCTCGCGGCGTTCGTGCAGCGGCATGGTTTAGTCATTTCGGGGGGAACGTTGTGAGCAAGAATCGCCTGACCTACCACGTCGTAGTCGCCAGTCTGCTGGCCATCCTCATGGGCAGCGGCTGCGGAGGCGGCGGAAAGCTGGCCGAGAACGGATCTCCCGCGGATTCCTCCGCGACCGGCTCGGTTGCCATCAACATTCGCAGCAGCTCGCTGACCGCGCGGAGCGCGCTGGCGATTGACGCCTCCGCCGCGTATATCCTCGTATCGGTGCTCGACTTCGTCACCGGGGGGGGCCTGATCGAGCCGGTGCGCCTGGAAATCCCCACCGACGGCTCCACTGAAGTGCGCACCACCATTACCGTCCGCGTCGGGCTCACGCGGATCCTGGTGAGGGTGTTTGCCCTGGGCGACACGCTCGTCGGCGAGTCGTCCACGCTGGTCAACGTGGTGGAGGGGTTCAACACCACGGTCACCACGCAGCCGCAACCGGTCGTCCCCAAGCCGACGCCCACCCCGACGGCGACGCCCACCCCGACCCCGACAGCGACCCCGGGCCGCTTCCTGCTGGTCACCAACCACGAGACGGGCAACCCCGGATCGCTGGACGTCTTCCAGGCGAACCCCGATGACGGGAGCCTCCTGCACCTTTCCAACAACCCGATCGGCACCGATCCAAAGGGAGTCGCCGTGGCCGGCACGGCGAGCAACCGCTACGTCTTCGTCGCCAACTTCCAGGAGGTGTATTTCTGATGCACAAGGTCCCCTATCATCTGCTCATCGCCGCGCTGCTCGCGATCCTGATCGGGTCAGGCTGCGGCAGCGGGGGGCAACTGGCCGAGAACGGGACGCCGGAGGGGGCGGCAGACAGGCCAGGCGCCGTGTCGGTCACCATCCACCGCAGCGCGCTGCAAAGCAATGCAGGGCAGGACGTCGATCTCTCGGGCGGTCACCTCGTGGTATCCGCGTTAGACCCGGTGACCGACCAGGATCTGATCGCGCCGCTCGTGATCGCGATCCCGACCAACGCAACCGAGGTCACGGTGGCGCTGGACGGCATCCGCGTCGGCATCACGAGAATTGAGGTGGAAGTCTTCACGCTGAGCGGCATCCTGGTGGCGGAGACCTCCACGATCATTGACGTGCTCGAAGGGCTCAACAGCACGGTCACCATGCAGCCGCAGCCGGTTTCCCCCACGCCGAATCCGACTCCGTCGCCGACACCGTTCACGCCGCTCTTGTTCGTGACGAACCAGCTGGACAACACGGTGATGAGCTTCCGCATCGAAAACGGCCCGGCGGTCGTTGAGGCCGACACCCAGACGACCGGGACGGACCCTGTGAGCGTGGCGTTGGCCAGCCCGGGTGGCAGCCCTCGTTTCCTGTACGTGGCCAACAGCGGCGCGGGCGCGGGCAGCATTACCTCATACAGCGTGGATCCGAACAGTGGGGCCATGACCCCGCTGGTGGTGACGCCGATCAGCGGGGGCGAGAGACCCGTCTCGCTCGCCGTCAACGAGGACGGGACGAACCTGTACGCCGCGACGACCGCGACGAACGCAAACCACGTGTTCGCGTTCAACATCCATCCCAGCTCGGGATTGATCAACCAGATCGGCGGGCCGCACACGGTGGCCGGCCTCCCAACCAAGGCGCTCGTCGCCCCCGACTTCCTGCTCGTGTCCCACGGCACGCAGATCGCGCAGTTCCCCTTCGTGGCCGGAGGCGATCTGGGGACGAGCAACGACACTTCGACGATAGACGCTCTCACCGACCTCACCGGACGTGGGATTACCTCAACCCTGCCGTCCCTGCTCTTCGGCATCAGCGGGTCCACGTCGACGGGGAACATCCGGGGCTTCACTTTCTCGGGCTCGGGCGTACCGACGCCGCTGCTTTCGAATCCCACCCAGGACGCCCCCGCGCCGTCCGCGACAGCCATCCATCCCACGCGGGACTTTCTGTACACCGCCAATCGCGGCGACAACAGCCTGCGCACTTATCAGCTCGGGCCCAGCGGTGCTCCCTCGTTCATCGGGCAGGAGACCACCAGCATCAGCAACCCCACCGATATGTTCATTCCGGGGGACGGCGGGCTGATCTTCCTGTTGAACGCCGGCCCCGGCTCGACCAGCAGCCCGAACGGCAATATTGGCGTGCACGCGGTGACCGGCACGGGCACGACGACATTCGTCACCAGCGTAGAGACCGGCCCGGGACCCACCGCCATTACCGGAAATTAGACGCGGCTTCGTCGGGAGAGCGACGCTTCAGGTCCCCAACCTCGCGCCGCTCCGAGGCCGCCTACTTAAACCGGAACTTCACGTGACGCGAAGTGCCCACCACCCTCACCCCGGCCGCGACCTTCGTCTGGCACATGCGCCGCGTCGCCGGCTCGGTCTCGCCGGGCAAGATGACCTGGCACTCGCAATTCCCACAGTCATTGTTCCAGCAGAATTTCCCGTAGGTGATGGTCTCGCTGCTGAGAAACTGGAAGCAGCGCAGCATGGACTGATTTTCCGGCACCTCGCAGGGCCGCCCCAGCACTTCAATGGCGACAAGCTCCTCGAAGGGCTCGTACAGATCCATATTCAGCTTCGACTTATCGAACGGCATCAGTGCGTGTTCTGGATCTGCCGCACCAGGTCTTCCCCCACCATGCGCCCCACCTGATCGGCCACCGGACGGCTGGCCCGCACGAAATCCGCGCGCTGGGCCGGGGTGAGCGTGAAAATCTGCACCCCAAGTTGCTTCACGTCGCGCCGCACCTTGCTTACCTGTCCACGGAACGCCTGCCGCTGGGGGATGCGCGCCGCAAGCGCGGCTTCCCGAACGATCTTCTGCATCGCGGGCGAAAGCGACGCGTAGTACGGCTCGTTGACCAGGAACAGCTTGGCCGCGTAAGCGTGGTTGGTCTCCGTGATGAATTTTTGCACTTCGTACAGCTTGAAATCCCAGTAAGTGGGATACGAGCGATCGGCCGCGTCGATGTAGCCTTTTTCCGCCATGGCGTGGATCTTGTCCACCGCGGAAGGAATCGGCACGGCCTTGAACGCCTTCATAAGGTTCACGTAGGTGCGGCTCTGCATGACGCGCACCCGCTGGTTGCGAAAATCCGACAACTCCTTGATGGGCTTCGACGACGAGAAAATCCGGAATCCGCAATCCAGAAACGACAGCCCGCGCAGCCCTTTCGGCCGCAGGCTGTCGAGCAGGCGCTGCCCGATGGGGCCGTCGAGCACCTTATCCACCTGCGCGTAATCGTGGAAAATGAAGGGAATGTCGATGGCCTGCATCTCCTCGCTGTAGCCACCCAGCGGCGCCGCGCTCACGATGGCCATGGCCGGGCTGCCGGCCGCCACCGCGCGCACGATGGCCAATTCGTCGAGGGTGCGGCCGCCCCACTCGCCGCCGCTGTGGATGGCCACCCGCAGGGCTCCCGCGCTCTTCTTCTCGACAATCTTCTTGAATTGCTCCGCCGCGACCTGAAACGTGGAATCGGCCGGATCCACGAACAGCAGATCCAGCGTCTGCACCGCGGCCACCGGCCGCGCCAGCAAGATGACTGCCACTGGCCAGACCAGGAGGATGGCCGCCAACCGAAAAATGGCGAAAACCCGCTTCAATGTTTACCAGCTCCGCTCGCATCGACGGGCTCCGCTTCCACGCGGCCGTCCGCCTGTTGCACGTTGTTGCGCCCGGACTTCTTGGCCCGATACAGCGCCTTGTCCGCCGCGTTCACCAGCTCGTCGCCGTCGTTGGCGTCGAACGGCCAGGAGGCCACCCCCATGCTGATGGTGAGCCGCCCGTTGGGCTGGTTCTCACCACCTTGAAAATCGGTCTCGCACACCCGCTTGCGGATGCGCTCGGCCATCGCGTACGCGGCGTCGCGCGGCACTCCGTACAGCAAAATCATGAATTCCTCGCCGCCGTAGCGGGCCACCACGTCGGGGATGCGATCCCCCTTCTGGCGGCTGCTCTCCAGGCAGATGTTGGATACCCGCACCAGCGCCACGTTGGCCAGCTCATGGCCGTTCTTGTCGTTGAAATTCTTGAAGTGGTCGATGTCGAACATCAGCAGCGAGACAACGGACTCCTCGTCCTTCGCCTGGGCGATGCGACGGTGCAGCTCCTCGCGGAAATACCCGTAGTTGTAGAGCCGCGTGAGCCGATCGGTGATCGCCTTGGAGTAGGTGTGCGCGTTCTCGATCGAGATGGCGGCCATGGAGGCCAGCGCGGAGAGCATCTTCATGTCTCCGGAAGTAAACACCGAGCCGTTCTTCTTGTTGTTCACGTTGAGTACGCCGATGACCCGGTCCTTGATCTTGAGCGGCACCGAGAGCAGCGAGCGGTTGATGTAGCGCTCCTTGTTGCGGTGGCCGAAGATCTCGTGCCGCTCGATGTCCTCCACCAGCAGGGGCCTTCCCTCGCGGGCCACCCAGCCGGAAATCTCCTCGCCCACCCGCAGGCGGATGTTGTCCACCACGTCCCGCTCCAGCCCGATGGCGTCCTGGATGCGGAGCGTGTTGGTGTCCGTGTCCAGGAGCATCAGCGACGCGTTGTCCACGT
>Ga0194121_10002743_pt1 | contig 27559 bp, 25 predicted proteins | sample TA2MahCa50mmetaG_FD_148609 | JGI IMG/M metagenome (GOLD analysis project Ga0194121, IMG submission 148609) | Freshwater microbial communities from Lake Tanganyika, Tanzania - TA2015020 Mahale Deep Cast 50m | ecosystem: Environmental > Aquatic > Freshwater > Lake | place: Tanzania: Lake...
ATCGCTGCTCGCCGATCTCGCCACGCTCACCCGCAACACCGTCCGCTTCGGCCGCGCAGCCTCCTTCCCGGTGCTCGCCACCCCGACCGAAATCCAGCGCCGCGCACTCGATCTGCTCGCCGTCAAGCCCAGCCTGTAGTCAGGACCCGCAGACAAACGCGAGTCACATCAGTGGCTTGGTCAAAATTCGGGCAAAGTTCAGTTTAGAGCTGATAGCGCAGCCCGACCTGGAACTCGTGCGACTTGAGTTCGCCCTTGGCCTCGCCCACGGGCAGGACTCCCGCGACGGAATCCGTCAGCCTGCCCGCCTTTGTCTTGATGTCGCCGGCATCGAGATAGCGATAGCCGAAATCGAGCGTGAGCTGCGGCAGCAACTCGATGCCCAACCCGAGGCCCGCCTGCCAGGCGAAGCTGGTGGCGGTACTGCCCGGCAGCCGGCCCCTGGCGGTGGCGCCGCTCGCGAGGCGCTGGCTGTAGCTCAAATCGTCGAGCTCGTTGCGCGCGACGCCGAGGCCGAGGCCGACCCAGGGACGCACACGGCCGAGCCACCCGGCGTACTGGCCGAGATCGACCGGCAGGTCCCAATAGGCATTGACCAGAGTGACGAGCGACGTGATGTCGCCCTTGTAGTTGGCGGCGAACGGGGTCGCCTGGTCCGAATCGTCGACCGCGAAGCCCGGCCGGTAGTCGAGCGTGACGTCGAACCGGACCTGGCGATTCCAGCGATAGCCCAGACCGGCGCCGAAGGTGACCGAACTGCCGACATCATCGAGCTCGCCGCCGCATCTCGTGCCGCGCGCCAGGCAGGCGATCACCGTGCCCGACGGCGGCGTGTCCTTGATGTCCGCGTCGAGTCCGGCGGCATAGCCGAGCTGACCGCGGAGATAGAGGCCCGATGCTGCGGCGTCGCGACCGAGTGTGGCGAGCCAGCCGCTGTCGCCCGCGCGCGCCGCGCCGTCGGCCGGCGCCGGAAGAGCTTGAGCCGTGCGCGGCGATGGCTGACCGGTGCGTGGGGGCGGTGGCGCGGTGCGCGCCATTCCAGACGGAGCCGCACTTGGCGGCGCGGCGGGAGCAGCTCCGGGTGGGCGCGCCGCCTGCGGCTCCTGCGCGGGGCGCAATGTCACCGCCGGCAGCGGCGGAGCGGCCGCTGGCTGGACGATGCGCGGCGTCTGGGTCTCGAAGCACGCCAGGCGATCTGTTTCCCGCAAGCGCGCCATGCATCCGCCAAAGACATTGTGAATGGACCCGAAGCGTGCTGCCGCTTCGATGAAGGCGGCGCGCTCGAAACAGGCGAGCCGCGTCGCCGCCGCCCTCTCGGGCGCGCACTGCGCCAGGGCTTCGGCCGAACCTTGTGCCTGAACAGGCGCGCCGGTCGCCGTCAGCGCAGCGCATATGACTGCCGCGAACATTCCGCCGGTCGTGTGCGAAAACTTGCTCACCCCCCACCTCGCTTCGAGCAATCCGGACGTTGCCGGCCATCGACAGAACGACCATACAGGATGGTCGGAAACATGACTACACGCGACGCGCCGCAATTTCGCGCGCGACCGCCATCAAGGCGTCGATGCCGGCGCGGCCGCGCTGCGTCTTCAGGCAAGCCACGGTGTCGATGCTGACCCGGCCGCCCTCCTTGACGCGCAGCACCTGGAAGCGCTCGTCCCAACCCGCTTCGCGGTCGGTGCCGAAGCCGACGCCGAGACCTTGCGCCACCGCCTCGTGCACCGCTTCGCGGCTGTCGAGCCGCATGACCATGCTGACGACCACGCCGGCCGAGACGAGCACCCGCTCGAGCAGAATCTGCGTGCCCGACTCGGGTTCACGCGCGATCACCGCCTCGCCGCGCAGATCGCGGATGCTGACGGTGCGTCGGTCGGCCAGGCGGTGACCGTTCGGAACGAGTGCCACCAGGCTCTCGCGGCGATAGGCGACATGGGCGATGCGGTCGTCGGGCGGCGGGTTGGCGGCGATCACGGCATCGACGCGCTGCTCGGCCAGTTCCTGCCAGACGCGCGTCGAATTCGCGAAAGATACGGAGAGGCGCACGGCCGGGTGCCTGCGCTGGAAGACCGCGAGGACGTCGACGGCCGATTGCGGGCTGTCCGAGGCCAGCGTCAGCTCCCCCTGGGCCAACGTCTCGATCGAGGACAGCTCGGCCCTGACGCGCGCCTCGATCTCGAACATCTGGCGGGTCAGCGCGAAAATCCGCCGGCCCGTGTCGGTCAGCGCAATACCGTCACCGCGCCGCTTGAAGAGGCGCACCTTGTACGCCTTTTCCAGAGCGCGCACCTGCAGGGTCACGGCTGGATGTGTCACGCCGAGACGGCGGGCGGCGGCTGAAAAGCTGCCGTTCTGGGCGACCGCGTCGAAGGCGAGAAGCTGCCTGGTGCTCATGCCCCATGCTAAAAAAACTTATAGGTATGGGCAAGATATCTAAATTGCTTTCGCACCCGGCCAGCGCCACACTCACAGCCATGCATGTGGGGGCACCGACCGCGGCGGACGTTGTTCCGTCCGCACAAGATGCGCTTGCCGCGCTGATCCGTCGGCAGCAGGACGGTTGGTCGCTCGAGGCACCCTTCTATCTCGACCCCGAGATCTTCCGGCGCGATGTCGCAGCCCTCTTCGGCCGGCGATGGCTGTTTGCCGGACACAGCTGCGAACTGGCTGAGGCCGGCGACTTTGTCACCCGCCAGATTGCCGGCGAGTCGATCATCCTCGCCAGGGGCAGCGACCGATCGCTCCACGCCCACGTCAATGTCTGCCGGCACCGCGCCTCGCGCGTCTGCCTCGGCGAGCGCGGCCGGGTGCGCGCGTTCACCTGCCCTTATCACGGCTGGACCTACGGACTCGACGGCAAGCTCACCCACGACATCGCCGAGCATGGTGTCGACGCGCGCGACATGTCGCTGCATCGCGTGGCGCTCGCCGAGGTGGCAGGCCTGCTGTTCGTCAATCTCGCCGCCGAGCCGGCGAGTTTCGAGCCCGCCCGTCAAGCCATAGAACCGGGGACGGCGCCGCACGGCCTGGCCGACGCGAAGATCGCCTACACCGTCGACTATCGCGTAGGTGCCAATTGGAAGGTGATTTTCGAGAACAACCGCGAGTGCTACCACTGCGCCGGCACGCACAAGGAATATGTGCGCGCCAACTACGACGTGGATGTGTCCCTCGGCCGCAACGGCGCGGCGATCGCCGCACGCATGGCGGAGTGCAGCGCGCGCTGGCAGCGCATGGGCCTGACGCCCGCGGCCGCCCAATCCGACATGACCGGATCGTGGTACCGCTGCAACCGCGCGCCGCTGGCGCCGGGCTTCGTCACCGAAAGCCTCGATGGGCAGCCGGTCGGCCCGCTCATGGGTCGCATCACGGAGCCCGACGCCGGCACGCTGCGCGTCACCACCTTCCCGAACTTCTGGATGCACGCAAGCAGCGACCACGCGGTGACGACGCGCCTGACGCCAGTCGCGCCTGACGAGACGGACGTCACCGTCTGCTGGCTGGTCGCCGGCGGCGCCGTCGAGGGCCGCGACTACGGCTTCGAGCGCCTGACACCGTTCTGGAAGCTGACCTCGGAGCAGGACTGGGCGCTGTGCGAATCGGTCCAGGCCGGGGTCGGCTCGAGCCGCTACCGGCCCGGTCCCTTGTCGCGCCAGCGCGAGCGCAATGTGCAGGGCTTCATCTCCTGGTATCTCAGGGAACTCGCCACGCCATGATTCCGCGCCACGCGCGCATCGTGATCATCGGCGGCGGCGCGGTCGGCTGCAGCATCGCCTATCACCTGGCCAGGGCCGGGGTGCGCGACGTCGTGCTGCTCGAGAAGAACGGCCTGACCCACGGCTCGACCTGGCATGCCGCGGGCCTGGTCGGCCAGCTCCGCTCCAAGCGCAACCTCACGCGCCTGATGCAGGACTCGGTCGAGCTCTACGGCAGACTGGCGGCCGAGACCGGCCAGGAGACGGAATGGAAACCGGTCGGCAGCTTGCGCCTGGCCGGCTCAGCGGAACGCTGGAACGAGCTGAAGCGCGCGGCCACAACCGCGCGCAGCTTCAACTTCGACATGCACCTGATCTCGGCGCGCGAGGCCGTCGACCGGTTCCCGCTGCTCGACCCCGCTGGCATCGTCGGCGCGGCCTTCGTGCCGACCGACGGGCATGTCGAGCCGTCGAGCCTGACCCAGGCCTATGCCAAGGGGGCGCGCGCCGGCGGCGTCAAGATCGTTGAGGGGATCACAGTCACCGGCTTCGCGCTCGCGGACCGGCGAATTACGGAAGTGCGCACGAGCCAGGGCGCGATCGCCTGCGAGACCGTGGTCAATGCCGCCGGCATCTGGGCGCGCGACGTGGCGGCCCTCGCCGGCATCGGTCTCGCGGCCGGAGCTACCGAGCACCAATACATGGTGACGGCGAAGATCCCCGACTTGCCTACCAATCTGCCGACGCTGCGCGATCCCGACCGCAACTTCTATCTCAAGCCCGATGTCGGCGCGCTCGCCATGGGCGGTTGGGAGCCCGATACCGTGCCCTGGGGTCTCGGCGGCATTCCCGCCGGCTTCGGCCGCGAGCTGTTTGCAGGCAATCTCGATCGATTCGAGCAGATCTTGCTGCCGGCGGCCGAGCGCCTGCCGGTGCTGGGCGAGGTCGGCATTCGCACCTTGATCAACGGCCCCATTCCGGTTTCCGCCGACGGCGAGCCGATCATCGGCCCGGCGCCGCAGCTCGACAATTTCTACCTGGCCTGCGGCTTCACCTCGGGAATTGCCGCATCGGGCGGCGCCGGCCGCGCGCTCGCCGAATGGATTGTCGCGGGTGAGCCGTCGATGGACCTCTGGGCATTCGATGCGCGGCGCTTCGGCGATCATCACACGGGCGCGCGCTATCTGTCCGAGCGGATGGTCGAGTCCTATGGGCGCTACTATACCGTCCACTGGCCCGTGCACGAGCACGACGCCGGTCGCGGCGGCCGGCGCAGCGGCCTCTACGGCCTGCTGAAGGCGCAAGGCTGCGTCTTCGGCTCGAAATTCGGCTGGGAGCGGCCGAACTGGTTCGCGCCGGCGGGTACCGATGCGACGGATGCGCCGTCCTTCGTGACGAAGCCGAACTGGTTCGACGCGGTCGGCGCAGAGCATCGCGCCATCCGCGAACGCGTGGCGCTGATCGATCAAAGCTCGTTCACCAAGTTCGAGATCGCCGGGGCAGGTGCGCTGGCCGCACTGCAGCGCCTGGCCGCCAACGACCTCGACCGGCCGCCGGGTTCGGTCATCTACACGCAGCTGTGCAATGCGCGCGGCGGCATCGAGGCGGATCTGACGGTCACACGGCTTGCCGAGGATCGCTTCTACGTCGTGACCGGCAGCGGCTTCGGCGTGCGCGACGGCCGCTGGATCCGCAGCAACCTGCCGGGCAACGGCGCGGTCACGATGACCGACGTGACGTCGGCGCGTGCGGTGATCAATCTGTGCGGCCCTCGCGCACGCGAGGTGCTGTCGGCGGTCGCCGACGCCGACGTGTCCAACCTGGCGATTCCCTACATGCAGGGGCGCGAGATCCGCATCGGCTACGCTCCGGTGCGCGCGCTCAGAGTCAGCTATGTCGGCGAGCTCGGCTGGGAGCTGCACGTGCCGACCGAGTATGTCCAGCACCTTTACGAGACGCTGTGGCGCGCGGGTGAGCCCCATGGCATCGCCAACGCCGGTTATCGCGCCATCGAGAGCCTGCGCCTGGAGAAGCGCTACCTCTACTGGGGCGCGGAACTCACACCCGACTACAATCCCTACGAGGCCGGCCTCGGCTTCTGCGTGGCGCTCGGCAAGGGCGACTTCCTGGGCTCAGCCGCCCTCCAGCGGGTCAAGCAACAGGGGCCGCGGCGGCGCCTGTCGGTCTTCTCGGTGGAGGGCTGGGCGCCTTTCTACGGCGGCGAGGCCATCCTGAGGCGCGGCAAGCCGATCGCGTCTGCAACCAGTGCCGGCTTCGGCTACACGGTCGGCCGCGGCATCGCCTTCGCCTACCTGCCGGCCGACGAGACCGGCGATGACGGGTTTTCGATCGAGGCGTTCGGCGCGGTCTACCCTGCTAAGCGCCATGCACGGCCACTTTATGATCCTGACCGCAGGCGCCTGACGACGTAGCGCGGTCCGGTCCGCCCGCGCTCAAGTATCCGTGTCAGGGCTTGTGTTAGTTTGCGACTCTCGCGCAGACTGTCATCGGCAATCGATCGTCGCTCCATACCGAGGTTCAGAAAGTTCATTTTTCCGTGTCGGCGAACGGACCTGATCGCGTTTCTGCCGCATGGCCTCATCGTGGCGGAAATCGGCGTGGCTCGCGGCGACTTCTCCGCTACCATCATGTCGCTGACCAAGCCAGCCAAACTGCATCTGATCGACGCCTGGATTCATCAAGAGCGCGCAGACCTGACGCAAGACAGCAACAATCCGCCCCAGCTGGACCAGGACCAGCGTCACCAAGGCGTGCTCGGCCGGTTTGCCGCCGAGATCGCCAGCGGGCAGGTCGAGGTTCACCGCAGCCTATCCCACCTCAAGGCCGCAAGTTTTCCCGACCGATACTTCGACTGGATCTATGTCGACGCCGACCACAGCTATGACGGCGTGACCGGCGATCTTGAAGCCTACTTTCCAAAGATAAAGCCGGACGGCTTGATCCTCGGTCACGACTACTCTTGGCACGGCAAGGTCAACTTCGGCGTTGTCGAGGCGGTCAATGATTTCATCAGCCGTCACCGACTCGACTTCCTTGCCATCAACACGGGAGATACGTTTCCGAGCTACGTGCTGGCGCGGCGAGGCAGCAGCCTCGGACACAAATTCCTTGGCAAGGCGACCTTCTCGATCCCTTGCGTTGTCGAATTGCGCGACTATCCGAACGGCTACAAGTTTAGCCAACGCACGGTCAGTGCGGATGGCCGCCGCCGCGGCTTCCTGTCATTCGGACCGACAGCGGGCGCCGATGGCTATGTCTCGCCGCAGGGTAGCGCATCGAGCTAGAGCGGAAAGATCAGCGAGTTCGGAATGATGACGGTGTCGAACACGCAGATCCGCTCGCTGAACATCAGGCGCCCATCCTGGCGGACGAGCTTGTCCAGATAGCGTCCGGTGCTGAAAATCTCGGTCGGCCGGTCGAGCAGGGTCTGCAGGACTAGAAAGTTGCTCCTGACCGCGATTTCGCCCCCGCCGCCGTGGTCGCCCACGCGGATGTTGCCGACGATGTGGCGCAGGTGGCGTGGCGCGTAAAGCTGGGTCTGACGCATGGTCACCACGCGGTCGGCCATCATGCGCCGGCTCTCGCACAGCATGGTCGCGAGCGGCAGGCCGCGATCGAAATTCTCGCGGCTGATGATCTTGTAGAGCCCGTCCTCGCAGAACAGCTCGGGCCAGCGCTCGAGCTCCATGTCGTCGATGGCCGCGCAGTAGTCGACGAACAGCGCATCGATCTCCGATCTGATGTCCGGCATCGCCTCAGATGCCCATCACCAGCCGGTAGTGCTTGTAGAACGCACGGATGGCGGCCTCGGTGACCATGTGCGGCACGCCCTCCGTGTCGCGGCCACCCATCTCGAGCAGCCCCGATTCGTCGTCATATGGCGTCACGCCGGCTTGCGAGAACTCCATGATCTCGCCATCGTCGATCGACACCAGGCCCGCGGGGCCCATCAGGTTGGCCTGGCGCAGCCGGCGCTCGGTCATCTCCGCGCTGTCGTCGGCATAGCCGAAAAAGGTCCAGTTGAGATCGAACGCCGCCGGCCCGCGCGTCACCATCTGTCGCATGGCGAGCGTGTTCGACTGCTGCTGGATGATCAGGTTCGGCCACAACGTCTGCATCACGACAGTGGCGTCGCCCGCGAACTCCTTCACGGGGTTGAGCAGGCGCGGATCGCTGAGCTTGAAGTCCTGGCGGAAGGACTTCATGGCGCCGGTGGTCTCGTTGAGCTTCTGCTCGCCGCGGCTCGACACGAGGACACTGTGGCGGCCGGTCTCGTCCATGCGCACCTCGGAGGGCTGGTCCGCCCGGAACAGACCGAAGGTGACGAGGAAAACGTGCAGCAAGCTGGCGTGATACGGATCCTTGATGTTCTCGAACATCAGCTTCCAGTTGCCCGGGATGCGCTGGCGCGAGTAGCCGAGCAGGCGCAGCTCTCGGCCGTCGAACACCCGGTCGTAGTAGCCCAGCATGCTCGCGCCGAGATACTGCTCGAATGGCGGCGCCGCCGGATCGAAGCTCGCGAAGATCGCGCCGTGGCGTTCGGCGACCTGGAGCCGCTGCAGCGCGTGAGACGCGGGATCGAAATCCTCGGGCATGCCGCCCTGCTTGTTGACGCCGCGCCGGAACGGCACCCCGATCAGGTTGCCGCGCAGGTCGTAAGTCCATTGATGATAGGGACACATGAACTCGCGGGTGTTGCCGTGATCCTTCTGGCAGAACTGGACGCCGCGATGGGCGCAGCGGTTCGCCACCACGGTGATGGCGCCGGTATCGTCGCGAACGACCACGACCGGCCGGTCGCCGATGTCGGTGCGCTTGAAGTCGCCGGGGTTGGGAATCTCGCAGGCAAGCGCCACGAAGCTCCAGCTCGGACCCGCGAAGATGCGCTCCTGCTCGAGCCTGTAGACCTCGGGATCCGTGTAGACCCAGTAGGGCACGCGCGCATGACCCTGTTCTGGCCAGCTCCGATCGAGACGGTTGCTGATGGCGGCGGTCATGGAGCCTCGGGCATCCAGCCAGGCCCAGGGCCGCGCCGGAGGGCGCCACGCAGGACCGATTCCATAGAAGTCTAATGATTCTCCATCTATCATAGCAAGCTCTGCCCGCCAGCCGGCGGAACTGGGCCGTCGCCCACCGTGGATGTCCATGACGAGAATTGCACCGGCCATGCCCAGGAACGGACGCCCGCCACGGCGAGGCGCATCGGGCGCCGAGGCGATGTCGCGCGCCGTCCTGGCGCCGGACCACAGCGTGGGCTACCTCATGCGCGAGACGCATCGCGCCTTCATGCGCGAGCTTCAGCTTCGTGTGGCGCCCGCCGGCGTGACGCCGGGCATGTGGTTCTTCCTGCGGGTGCTCTGGCAAGAAGACGGACTCACCCAGCGCGAGCTGAGCCAGCGCGTGCGCATGATGGAGCCGACCACGGTGACCGCGCTCAACAACATGGAGCGGCGCGGGCTGGTCCGCCGGGTGCCCAATCCCGTCGATCGTCGCAAGGTGAACATCTACCTGACGGCGCGCGGACGCCGACTGAAGGCCGAACTGCTGCCCCACGCGATCGCCACCAACGCGTTGGCGCTGAACGGCCTGGCGCCCGGCGACGTCGAGGAGCTGCGCCGCCTGCTCCGTCACATGAAGGCCAATCTCGACGCCGCGGCGCGGCGCAGCAAGGCCGTCTAGCGGGATTCGAGCAGGAAGCGCCGGCGCAGTTCCTGCACCGGTCGCGCATTGGTCGGGAACAGGGCGGCGAAGCGCGCGACCTGCTCGCGCGAGATCTCCATCGGCGCCGGCAGGACGCGCCAATGGACGCCTTCGCTGCACGGCGGCGTGGTCAGCGAGCCGTGGTAAAGGAAATGCTGGCGCTCCTGCGGCAGCAGTCCGTTGAGATCGATCGCCCCCTGCCCGGCCGCTTCGCCGGCCTCGGCCGGCATGACGCGCCAGATCGCGTCGATCACGGGATTGGCGGCGCCGAACACGCCGAGCACGGCCAGATCGCCCGCGCCGTTGCGATGCACGAAATGCCGTTCCAGCTCGAAGCTGCGCCCGTCGAGGCGATGCTCGCTCGGGTGATGGAAATGGAATTGCAGGAGTTTGAAAGTCTCGCTGCCGACGGTCATCGCGTTGCCGTCGGGGCAGTCGACCTGGATCGTGTGACCGTTGTTGACGACCTTGAGCGGCACTTGTCCGTAGGCCAGACGCACGGGCTTCAGCTCGGCGCGGACGCCGCTCTTCAGGTCGATCGGCGACTGCTGCATTCCCGAGCTGCATGCGCCGAAGTCGGCCGACAGCTGGCCCCAATGGGCAGGGCCGCCATGGCCGGTGCCGTAGTCCCAGTGCGGTCCCGCCGATGCCGCCTGCGCGGCGCCGCCGCACAGCGGGCAGGCAGCGGCCGCCCCCGCCAGCAGTTTGAGTGCATGCCGACGATTCATGGTCCCCTCATTCCAGTCGACCCGCCAGCAGGCTAGCACGCCGATGTCGCGCCAAGCCTGACCGTCGGAATGGGGTCAATCGCCCTGCGTGGCCGGCGTTGGGCGCGCGCGCCGGATCGTCTCGCGATAGAGGATGAACAGACCGCTCGCCACCACGATCGCCGCGCCCGACAAGAGAGTCGGCGTCGGCAGATCGCTCCAGATCAGAAAGCCGAGGATCATGGCCCAGATCATCGCGGTGTACTGGAAAGGTGCGGCGACTGCTGCCGGCGCCAGACGCATGGCTTGCGTCCACCAGAACTGCCCGATGCCCGAGCCGAGGCCGAGCGCCGCCAGCATGCAGAAATCGAGCAGGCTCGGCGTGGTCCACCCGAACGGCAGGAACGCGATCGACAGCAGCGTGGCGAAGCCGATCTGATAGGTCGTCAGCGCCGTCGGCGACTCGGTCAGGCTCATGCGGCGGATCGCCAGGCTCAGTACCGCGCCCATGATCGAGTTCGCGAGCACGAAGAGCGCACCCGATTCGAACACGCCAGGACCCGGCTGAACCATGACCAGCACGCCGATGAAGCCAACGATGACCGCGCCCCAACGGAAGATACCGACCTTCTCGCCCAGCATGGGCACGGACAGGGCCGTGATGAAGAGCGGCAGCGAGAACGAGATGGCGACCGCGTCGGCCAGCGGCATGAGTGCAAACGCGGCGAACATGCAGGTCATCGAGGCGAACTGCAGCACGGCACGCGACATGTGCCAGCCGATGCGCTTGGTGCGCAGCGCGTTCAGCCCGCCATGGGTCATGACAAGATAAAGACAGGGCAGCAGCGCGAACACGCAGCGGAAGAACGCGATCTCGGTGACCGGATAGCCTTGCGTCAGCCACTTCGCGAGCGCGTTGACCAGCGAAAAGATCAACACGGCAGCGCACATATAGGCGATGCCGTAGCGGACGTCCCGGACGTCTGGTGTGGGGAGAACGAAGGCTGTCATGACCCGGTGCCATGCCCATGATGTGGCCATGTCGGCCAATCGCGGCATGTTGAATGCGCAGCCCTGTCATGCCGAGCGGCAGCGTTGCCGCCTCTGCGCCGGCGGCCGATCAGCTTCCGGCCTCCAGCTCGCGCGCAAGCTGTCGTCGGCGTGAATAGGCCCATGCCAGCAGGATCAGGCACACGGCGGCGCCGGCTGCGACTGGCGGTCGCAGCCCGTGCCAGTCGGCCACCGCTCCCATCGCCAAGGCACCCAAAGCGGGCGCGCCGCGGAAGATCAGGCCGTAGATGCCGAGCACTCGTCCGCGCATGGTGCGATGGACGGCGGCCTGGACCAGTGTCTGCGTACCCGTGCCATAGGCGACGGTGGCGAAGCCGGCGACCGCAATGCAGGCCAGCGCGAAGGGAAACATCTCGGTCGCGGTGAACGCCAGGATGGCCACTGCGAAGACGATCGCGCTGATGATCGTGGCGGCGGTCAGGCCCTCGAGCGGGCCGCGCTGGGCGAGCCACAATCCGCCGGCGAATGCGCCGGCTCCCATCATCGACGTCATCCAGGCGAGCCCGTCGGCGCCGCGGCCGAACACGTTGTCGGCGAAGCCTGGCAGAAGCTCGGGCAGCGGCCGGATCAGCAAGGAGATCGCCAGCATCAGCAGGAGCGCCGGACCGATGCCGGGATGGGCCCCGGCGTAGCGCATGCCCTCGCCCATGTCGCCGAGCAGCCCGCGCTTCGACGGCTCGTGCGGCGGCTCGGGCGGCACCCGCAGCAGCCAGAGCGATGTCAGGAAGGCGAGGTAGGAGACCGCATTGCCGAGGAAGGCGGCGCCGACGCCGCCATGCAGGATCGCGATGCCGGCGAAGGCCGGCCCGACGAAGCGCGCCAGATTGAAGATGCTGGAGTTGAGCGCGAGCGCCGCGCTCAGGTCCTCGGCTGGCACCAGGCTCGGGATGAAGCTGAGCCGCGCCGGCTGACTGAAGGCCGAGACGATGCCCGCGAAGAGCGTGAGCGCGAACAGGAGCTCGACGGTCGTGATGCCGGCGAAGGTCAGCGCGGCCAGCACCGCGGCTTCGCCCATGGCCAGGAACTGCGCCGTGCGGATGACCGTCAGCTTGTCGAAGCGGTCGGCCAAAGCGCCGGCGGGCATGCCGAAGACCATGCTCGGAATGAGCTCGGCACAGGCCATGGCGCCGAGCCAGGTCGCCGATTCAGTCAACTGCCAGGTCAGCCAGCCGACGCCGACCCGCTGCATCCACCAGCCGATCAGCGACAGGAAGTTGCCGGTCGCGTAGAGCCGATAGTTGCGGCTGCCGAGCGCGCGCGTGATGCGGGAGAAGCCGCTGACCATGCTCATGCGCGCGTGGCAACCGCCTCAGTACGTCCCCGGATAGAGCCCGCCATCCATCAGGAGATTCTGACCGGTGATGAAGCCGGTATGCGCGCTGCACAGGAACGCGCAGGCGTGGCCGAACTCCTCCGAGGTGCCGAAGCGCCCGGCCGGAATCGCGCCCTTGCGCGCCGCGACCACGTCGTCGATCGGCTTGCCCGAGGTGTGCGCCATGTGGTCGAGCGTTTGGCGCAAGCGGTCGGTATCGAACGGCCCCGGTAGCAGGTTGTTGATCGTGACGTTGTGCTTGACGGTCTGGCGTGCCAGCCCGGCGATGAAGCCATGCAGGCCGGAGCGCGCGCCGTTCGAGAGGCCGAGATTCTGGATCGGCGCCTTGACCGACCCGGAGGTGATGTTGACGATGCGGCCGAACCTGCGCGCGATCATGCCGTCGACCGTCGCCTTGATCAGCTCGATGGGCGCCAGCATGTTGGCGTCGAGCGCGGCGATCCAGTCGTCGCGCGCCCATTCGCGGAAATCGCCCGGCGGAGGACCACCCGCGTTGTTGATCAGGATGTCGGGATCGGGGCAGGCCTGGAGGGCGGCGGCGCGGCCCTCCGGCTTGGTGACGTCGGCCGCGACCGTCGTGACCGAAGCGCCGGTCGCCTTGCGGATGTTGGCGGCGGTCGCCTCCAGCGGCTCGCGCGTTCGTGCAACGATGACGAGATTGACGCCTTCCCGCGCCAGGGCCGTGGCACAGCCGCGGCCAAGCCCCTTGCTTGCCGCACAGACCAGCGCCGTCCTGCCTTTGATACCCAGATCCATGACGTCCTCCGAAGTGCCCGCACCGCGACAGACTGCGCCATGACCACTATCGGCCTCGGCCGGCCGGCACAAGAACCGATTTTGCACGTCTGGCTGCGGCAGTCGGCTTGTCTCGGCCGTTCGCGCTGCGACAATGGGTGAAATCCGCGCTAGAATCGCCTGGCAATGAACATCTACATCAAGACCTTCAACCGGCCATTCTATCTCGACCGCTGCCTCGCCTCGCTGAAACAGCACGCTCTCAACCGCGGTGAAATTCGCGTGATGGACGACGGCACGCTGGACCGGTATCGGCGGCGGCTGGCCGAGCGGCATCCCGACGTGGTCTTTCTGAGGTCGAATGCCGACGACGAGAAGTTCGCACTGTTGAAGCAGCAGCGCTTCGACGAGATCCGCCAGCGCTACGATGATCCGGCCGCCTTCTGGGTGCGCGTGGCGCGCGCCGAACCCGACGACTACCTCATGGTCATGGAGGACGACACCTGGCTGGTCGAGGCGATCGACCTGGCCCATGTCGGGTCGGTGCTGAAGCGCAGCAACGCCGCCCTCCTGCGCCTCCACTGGCACATGCTCACGACCGGACGCGAGCGCGTCTACTACCAGGAGCCGCTCGCCCCCGATCTGACCATCGACTTCTTCATGCCTGATTTTCGCGTCAATCCCGAGACGAAGGCGGTCAACATCTATGATTTGTTCATGATCTGGCAGTCCTCGATGGCGGTCTATCGACGCGACTTCTACATTCACTGCCAGGACAAGGTCGACCACTACATGAACGAGAACTGGCAGGTGAAGCGCGCCGCCGAATGGATGATGAGCTTTCCCAAGGACAGCCGGCCGCGCTTCGCCAAGACCAGCCGCGCCGTCGTCCATCAGGGCTGGATCGTGCCGGCGCGCTCCGAGCCGTCCTACTATCAGGTCGGTCTCATCCAGCATCTCTACATGGAGTGCCTGAACGAGGCTTGGTACGACGGGCGCCTCGATCCGGCGGCATCGCTGCCGCTGGATTTCAGCGAGGACTACATCGTCGGCCTGCTGCGCCGCGATCTTGACGACGCGGCGGTCCAGCAGTGGCGCAAATGGCGCGACGACTACGTCAAGCAGCAGGCATTTCCCTATGCCTGGTTCCACTAGGATGACGCTCCGATCTCCTGGCGTGGGCGTCGGTCGATGACCATCCGGCTGAAGATTCTCGCGATCTCCGCGGCGATGCTGGCGATCCTCTCGGTCGCCCTGCTCGGCTCCGTGCTGATTCAGGACGAGGTGCACGAGGAAATCGCGGCGATCGTCGAGTATCACGTGCCGCTCAATGCGGCGATTTCCGAGTTCGACGTGGCGACATCGGAGTACGAGCTCAACCTGAGCCGACTGCTGCGCGAAGATCCGATCACCTCCGAACACCTGCAGCACACCGAACGGCGCGAGCGCGAGATCATTGTGCTCATCAATGGCAGCGTCGAGCGCGCCGTGACCTTGATCTCACGCGGCATCGACGACCGGCGCAACGACGTCGCGGACCGGCTGGTCCTGGCGCGCATCCTCGGCACCTTCAACCTGGTGCGGCGCGATGTGCCGGAGTTCGAGGCCCTGGGTCTCGAGGTCATCCAGGCCATTCGCGCTGGCGACATCGGCCGCGCGCGCGGCCTGATGCGCGGTTTCGCCCGTTTCACGCGCAGCTTCGGCCCCGACCTCGCGGACATCAGGCGCGACGTCGCGCGCCTCACCGAACACTCGGTGACCGAGACGCTGGAGCGTCAACGGCATGTCGAGCTGATCGGCATTGCCGTCTTCGTCGTCGCGGCCGTTTTCGGTCTCGGCGTCGCGGGCGCGCTCGCCCACCGTATGGTCGGCAGCCTGCGCGAGCTGGTTGCCGGAGCGCGCGCCGTCGAGAAGGGCACTCTCTTCGAACCTCTGCCGGTTCAGTCCCGCGACGAGATCGGCCAGCTGACCCAGTCCTTCAACCACATGGTCGGCGAGCTCAGGGCCAAGGAACGCATCACCGCCACCTTCGGCAAGTACGTCGACCCCAAGATCGTCGCCCGACTGATCGACACCACCGACGCCTCGGCCGAGCTCGCCGAGCGGCGCCTGGTCACGGTGTATTTCTCCGACATCAAGGGCTTCTCCAGCCTCAGCGAGCAGCTCACCGCCGGCGTCATCGCCAATCTGCTCAACCGCTATTTCGGCCTCGCCTCGGAGACGATCCGCGCGCACCACGGCGTGATCGACAAGTACATCGGCGACAGCGTCATGGCGTTCTGGACGCAGCCCTTCTCGGCCGGCGACCAGCATGCCGCCGATGCCTGCCTGGCGGCGCTTGCGGTCGAGAACGCGCTCGACGCGCTGCGCGCGGATCTGCCCAACATCCTCGGACTGCGCCGCCAGCTCCCCGAGCTCGTCGTGCGCATGGGACTGGCGACCGGCGAAGTCGTCGTCGGCACAATCGGCGCGCCCGCTTCGCGCACCTTCACGGTGATCGGCGACACAGTCAACCTCGCCTCGCGGCTCGAAGGCATCAACAAGGTCTACGGTACGCGTATCATCGTGTCGGAAGACACGTTCAGACTGGCGCAAGCCGCGATCGAGGCGCGCGAGCTCGACACGATCGCAGTCGCCGGCAAGAACGAGCCGGTACGCATCTACCAGGTCCTGGGCACCGCCGGATCGGTCGACGGCGCGCGCGCCGAGCTGCGGCGGATCTACGGCGAAGGCCTGACGGCCTATCGTGTGCGGCAGTGGGACGTGGCCCAGGCGGCGTTCGAGGCGGCGCTCGCCATCGATGCCGGCGACGGGCCGGCGCGTGTCATGCTGGAGCGCGCAGCCAAGCTGCGCGCCGCTGCGCCGTCCGACGACTGGGACGGCGTCTGGCGGATGACGGAGAAGTAGCGGAAGCTCAGTTTTCCTTCGGGTCGAGCGCGTCGCGCAGCCCGTCGCCCAGCAAGTTGAAGCCCAACACGATCAGGCAGATCGCGAGCCCCGGGAACGACGCCATCCACGGCGCCTGGCTCAGGAAATTCTTGGCGACGTTGAGCATGCTGCCCCAGCTCGGCGCCGGCGGCTGCTGCCCCAGGCCGAGGAAGCTGAGGCTCGCTTCGGCGATGATCGCGGTCGCGATCGAGAGCGTCGCCTGAACGAGCACCGGCGCCACCACGTTGGGAAACACGTGCCGGACGGCGATGCGTGGGTGGGAGTTGCCGACGGCGCGCGCCGCTTCGACATAGTCCTCGACCTTGACCGACAGCACCTGTCCGCGCGTCAGCCGGATGAAGATCGGCATGGTCGAGATGCCGATGGCGATCATGGCGTTGGTCAGGTTCGGGCCGAGAAAGGCCGCCAGCGCGATGGCGAGGATGAGGAACGGAATCGCCAGCATGGCATCGGTGATGCGCTGGAGCAGCGCATCGAGCCAGCCGCCGCAATAGCCGGAAAGAAGGCCGATCGGCACGCCCAGCCCGACCGCGATCGTCACGGAGACGACACCGGCGAGCAGCGAGGCCTGAGCACCCCAGATCATGCGCGCCAGCACGTCGCGGCCGATCTCGTCGGTGCCCATCCAGTGCGCCATCGAGGGCGCCTTGCGCACGGCGCTCCAGTTGGTCGCCGCGGGATCGTAGGGCGAGATCCACGGCGCCAGCACGGCAACCAGGATGAAGAACAACACGAAGATGCCGCCGACCACGGCGCTCCTGCGCCGGAGCAGGCGGCGGAAGGCGCGCAGCAGTTCGCTGGGTTCGGCCGGTTGCGCTGAGATGACGAGCGTGGTCATGACAGGCTCCTAACCGCGCATCCGCGGGTTGATCAGGAAATACGCCATGTCGGCGCACAGATTGAGCGCGATGTAGGCGCTGGCCGTGAACAGCACGACGCCCTGGACGACTGCGTAGTCGCGGTTGAACACGGCATCGACGATCAGCTTGCCGAACCCGGGGATGGTGAACACCTGCTCGGTCAGCACCGCGCCCGACAGCAGCACCCCGAGCTGGAGCGCGCCGACCGTGACGACGGGGATCAGCGCATTGCGCAGCGAGTGCTTGAGGATCACGACCCGCTCGTCGAGGCCCTTGGCGCGCGCCGTGCGCACATAGTCCGAGCGCATCACGCTGAGCATGGCGCTGCGCGTGTGCCGCATCATGACGGCGGTGATCGCGTTGCTCAGCACGAAGGCGGGCATGATCATGGCGGCGAGATTGCCGCGCAGGCTCTCCCACGGCGACACATAGCCCGAGGCCGGCAGCCAGCCGAGCTCGACCGAGAACAGCAGGATCATCATGATGCCGAGCCAGAAATTCGGGATCGACAGGCCGGCCAGGCCGACCACGCTGGTCGTGTAGTCGAGGCCGCTGCCCTTGCGGACGGCCGAGATCACGCCGAACGGAATGCCGATCACGAGCGCCAGCACCATCGAGAGCAGCGCCAGCTCGACCGTGACCGGCAGCTTCTCCAGGATGAGATCGGTCACCGCCTTCTTGGTGCGGATCGATTCGCCGAGATCGCCCTGGAGCACGCCGGTGATCCAGTAGACGTATTGCACCGGGATCGGCTGATCGAGCTTGTACTGCTTGCGGATCGCCTCGATCGCCTCGGGCGAGCGGTCCTCGCCGGCGAGCGCCAATGCCGGGTCGCCCGGCAGCAGGTGCTGCAGGCCGAAGACGATGATGGTGACGAAGAACAGAGTCGGGACGCTGATGGCGAGGCGTCCTATGAAATAGGTCCACATCGCCGGCGCCCCGACTCTCGGTTCAGGCTATTGGAACCTCACGCCGGTCAGCCGGATCAAGCCGTCGGGATGGGCTTCGAAACCGGCGAGCTTGGCCGTGTGAGAGAAGAACCGCTTGTCGTGATAGAGATAGATGCGCGGCCGCGCGGGCATGTAGCGATCGGCTGCCCGCTCGAAGGCCGCCATGCGCTTGCTGGTGTCACCTGTCGTGCGCGCCTCGTTGAGCGCCTTGTCGGCTTCCTGGTCGCAATACTTGCCCTCGTTGAGCGGCGCGCCGCACATGACGAAGACGTTGATGTTGCCGTCCGGATCCGACCGGCCGCTCCAACCGATCACGAAGGCCGTGAAGTCGCCCTTCGTCTGGTTGTTGAGCGCGGTGGTGAACTCGGTCGAGATCAGCTTGATGTCGAAGCCGGCTTCGCGCGCCATCGACTGGATGACTTGCGCGACCTGCTGGCCGATCGTGTCGTTGGTCACCATCAGGTCGAACGAGAAGTTCGGGTGTCCGGCCGCCTTGAGCAGTTCCTTCGCCTTGGCGACGTCGCGTCCCGGCACCGGGTACTTCTTGACGTAGAACGGATTGGTCGGCGGCACCGGCTGATTGCCCGGTTCGAATTCGCCGTTGAAGACGACCTGGACGAGCGCCTTGCGGTCGATCGAAAGATCGAGCGCCTCGCGGATGCGCGGATCCTGGCCGAGCGGATTGTTGGCGCGCGGCCCATTGCCCAGGTTGATGGTGATGCCGTTGTAGGCGAGGCCTGTGACCGACGAGAGCTTGAAGCGCGAATCCTTGCGCACCTTTTCCAGATCTGTCGGCGCGGTGCGCTCGATCAGGTCGAGCTGGCCCGACTGCAGGTTGGCCAGGCGGACCGTGGTGTCGATGATCGGCAGGTAGGTGATGCGGTCGAAGTGGATGTTCGCCTTGTTCCAGTAGCCATCGAACTTCTCGACCACGATGCGGTCCTGCTGGACGCGCTCGACGAACTTGAACGCACCGGAGCAGACTGGCTTGTTGCCGAACTTGTCGCCCATCTCCGCGCCCGCCTTGGGCGAGATCATCATGCCCGCACGGTCGGAGAGCTGGGCCAGCAGCGGCGAGAACGGCTTCGACAGAATCATCTTGGCGGTGTGCTGATCGACCACCTCGACGCGCTCGACGTCGGCGATCTCCGCCTTGCGGAACGAGCCCTGGATGTTCTTCGCGCGGTCGATGTTGTACTTGACCGCTTCGGCGTTGAACGGCGTGCCATCATGGAAGATCACGCCCTGGCGCAGCTTGAAGGTGACCTCCTTGCCGTCCTCGGTCGTGCTCCACGAGGTCGCGAGCTGCGGCACGATCTTCAGGTTGACATCGATGTCGACCAGCTTGTCGCACAGGCTGGAGAACACGATGCGTCCCACGAAGGTGCGCGCGAGATGCGGATCGAGAATATCGGGATCCTCGGCGAGGCCGATGCGCAGCGCCTGAGCGGACGCTGCCGTTGAGCCGAGCGCCACGGCGATCGCCGCTGCTGCGAACAGATTGCGTTTGATCATGACGTTCCTCCCTGCCTTGGAGTGCCGGTTTCTACCTGTTCAGGCGTCTTGTCGTTCGGGGGCTAGGCTACGACTCCCGCCTGGCGCGGGCAAGTCGCAACGGTGATTCATGAGTGCACTCACGATTGGGCGGTGCCCGATTGCACGTCTGGCGCGCCGGCGCGGCGGAACATGGCCTGGAGCTTCTCCAGCCGCACGTTGCCCGGCACGCTCGCCGGATCGGGCACCAGATTGGTCGGCGGCGTGATCTCGCGCCAGAAGTGGCAGGCGACTCGATGGCTGTCGCCGCCATCGACGAGCAGCGGCTCCTCGGTCTTGCAGCGCGCCTGAGCGTGCGGGCAGCGCGTGTGGAAGCGGCAGCCTGACGGCGGGTTGAGCGGACTCGGCACGTCGCCCTCGAGCAGGATGCGCGAGCGCTTGAGCTGCGGATCGGGGATCGGGATGGCGGACAGCAGCGCCTGGGTATAGGGGTGGCGCGGTGCGGCGAACAGCCGGCGCTTGTCGGTCAGCTCGACGATCTTGCCGAGATACATGACGGCGACCTGGTCGGCGATGTGCTTGACCACGGCAAGGTCGTGGGCGATCAGGATGTAGCTCAAGCCGAAGCGCCGCTGCAGGTCCTGCAGCAGATTGATCACCTGGGCCTGGATCGAGACGTCGAGTGCGGAGACCGGCTCGTCGCCGACGATCAGCGCCGGCTCGACGGCGAGCGCGCGCGCGATGCCGATGCGCTGGCGCTGACCGCCGGAGAATTCGTGCGGATAGCGGCGCGCGTGGTAGGCGGCGAGCCCGACCAGGCCGAGCAGCTCGTGGACGCGTTCGGTGCGCGCCTTGCCCTCGGCGAGCCCATGCAGCATCAGCGGCTCGGCGATCATGTCGCCGACCGTCATGCGCGGGTTGAGCGAGGCGTAGGGATCCTGGAAGATGATCTGCATGCGCCGGCGCATGCGGCGCACCTCGGTGTCGCCGAGCTCGAAGACCTCCTGTCCGTCGAAGCGCACGCGGCCTTCCGTCGGCTCGATCAGCCGGAGGATCAGCCGGCCGGCGGTCGACTTGCCGCAGCCGGACTCGCCGACCAGCGCCAGCGTCTCGCCGCGCCTGACCGCGAACGAGATACCGTCGACGGCGCGCACGGCGCCGACCTTGCGCTGCAGCAGGCCGCGGCGGACGGGGAAGTGCTTGACCAGCCCTTCGACCTCGAGCAATGGCTGCGTCGCGGTCGCTTGTCGTGCCGATTCCTTGAGTTGCGCGGACATGGCGTCAGGCGATCAGCGCGTCGAGCGGTGCGCGACGGCAGGCGACGGTATGCGCGGAACCTTCCCCACGCCCGGCGACCGGAGCCAGCGGCGGCTCGGCATCGATGCAGGCCTGCTCGACGAAGGGGCAGCGCGGATGGAAGCGGCAGCCCTTCGGGAAGGCGAGCGGGCTCGGCACCACGCCCTCGATGGCGGCCAGCCGCTTCTGCTCGAGGTGCAGCTTCGGCAGCGAGCCGAGCAGGCCGATCGTGTAGGGATGCTGCGGGTTGGCGAACAGGGTCTTGACGTCGGCGCGCTCGACGATGCGGCCGGCATACATGACGATGACCTCGTCGGCGAGCTCGGCGACCACGCCCAGATCGTGGGTGATCAGCACGATCGCCATGCCGAGCTCCTGGCGGAGCCGGCGCAGCAGGTCGAGGATCTGCGCCTGGATCGTCACGTCGAGCGCCGTGGTCGGCTCGTCGGCGATCAGCAAGGCGGGATCGCAGGCGAGCGCCATGGCGATCATGACGCGCTGGCGCATGCCGCCCGACAGGCGGTGCGGATAGTCGTCGATGCGCCGCTCCGGGCCCGGTATGCGCACGCGCTTCAGCATCTCGATCGCGTGCTCGCGCGCCTCGCGCTTGCTGACATTGCGGTGGCGCAGGATGCCCTCGATGATCTGGTCGCCGATCGTGAAGGCCGGATTGAGCGAGGTCATCGGCTCCTGAAAGATCATCGACATCCGGTTGCCGCGCAGCGCGCGCAGCTCCTCAGGCCCGAGCTTGAGCAGGTTGCGCCCCTCGAACAGCACCTCGCCGGCGGCGATCTCGCCGGGCGGCTGGGCGATCAGCCCCATGATCGACAGCGAGGTGACGCTCTTGCCGCAGCCCGATTCGCCGACGATGCCGAGCGTGCGGCCGCGCTCGAGCGAGAAGCTGACGCCGTCGACGGCTTTGACCGTGCCGTCCTCGCCATGGAAATAGGTGGCGAGGCCGCGCACGTCCAGCAGCGCGCCACCGTCACCCTGGGGTGCTGCCCCGCGAGGACTCGCCGATTCCGAGATCGTTGTCATTGCAACGAATTGACCGCTTCCCAGGTCTCCCAGGCCCATCGAGCGCAAACACTAGCGCCCGTTGCCGGTTTCGTCCATGCGGGCGATTACCGGCGCCCGGCTTGTGAATTGACGCCACGCAGCCAGTCGGCCAGCCGGTCGATGCCCTCTTCGAGCTTGACGCGCGGCTTGAAGCCGAGCTCGGCCTCGATGCCGTCGGCGCGATAGTCCCAGGCGGCTGGTGGGAACTGCGCGGGATACGCCACGGCGCGCACGGCGGGGAACCGGCGGCGCAGATGGGCGACCGCGTCGGCGATGCGGCGAAAATCGCCGCACACATTGTAGACCGGCCGGCTCGGGCGCGGCACCGCGAGGGTGGCCAGGATCGCATCGGCGGCATCGTCGACATATGTCCAGTCGATCGGTTGGGAGAAGTCGGGCCAGCGGACTTCGGCATGGCCTTCCGCGAAGTGCTCGATCATCTGTTGCAGCTCGCGCCAGCCGCGGTCGCGATGCGGCCCATAGACATAGCCGAAGCGCAGTCCGGTCAGCGCCAATTCGGGCGCCATCGTCTTGAACGCTGCAGCCAAGTGCTCGCCATAGGCCTTGGTCGCGCCGTAGACGGTCAATGGCCGCAGCGGTGCGTCATCCCCCGCTTTTTCCACGGTCCCGCCGAGGGCCGCCTGCGAGCTGGCGTAGATCACGCGCCGAACGCCGGTCCGGCGCGCCGCCTCGAACACGGCTGCCGTGCCGACCGCGTTGACCCGTGTGCCCTCGACCGGATCGCTGGCCGAGGTGTCGGTCAGCAGCGTCGCCAGGTGGACGATGGCATCGATGCGGTGGCTCTTGAGCGCCGCCTCGATCGCGGTGCGATCGGCGATGTCGGCGACGACATCCGCTTCAGCGCGGTCGAGGCTGGTCGTGCGGTGGCCGGCTTCGACGGCGCGCCGGACGAGATGGCGACCGAGGAATCCAGCGCCGCCGGTGACGAGAAGGTTCATGAATCCGGACTCCTGGCGACGTCCTCAAACGGCCTCGTGCTGAGCTTGTCGAAGCACGAGGTCTTCTCTGCGCGATAGTTTCGCTGGAGCAACCGCCACGGCCTCATGCTTCGACAAGCTCAGCATGAGGCGTTCAAAACCTGATCACGCCGAGCTGGCGGAAGGTGCGGTGGATGCGCTCGGCGTAGCCGTCGAAGCTCGGGTACTCGCCGAGATGGGCCGGCCGCGGCCGCGGCAGGTCGATCTTGATCTCGTCGACGATGCGGCCGGGTCCCGCCGACATGACCAGCACGCGGTCGGACAGCCCGATCGCCTCGTCGATGCTGTGCGTGATGAACAGCACGGTCTTGGCAGTCTCCAGCCACAGAACCTCGAGATCGTGGCGCATCTGGGTGCGCGTCAAGGCATCGAGCGCGCCGAACGGCTCGTCCATCAGCAGGATCGACGGCTCGTGGATCAGCGCGCGCGCGATCGAGACGCGCTGTCGCATGCCGCCCGAAAGCTGGCGCGGGTAACGCTTGGCCGCCTGCTCGAGGCCGAGCTTGCGCAAGAGTTCGATGGCGCGCGGCCGCGCCGCGTCGAGGGCCATGCCGCGGATCAGCGGCTGGAGCAGAATGTTGTCGATCGCGGTGCGGAAATCGAGCAGCAGATGGTCCTGGAACACGATGCCGACATCGGTCAGCGGCCGGTCATGCTGCGTGCCGTCGACCAGCATCCGACCCGACGAGGCGGGAATGAGGCCCGCCGCGATCAGCATGAGCGTGCTCTTGCCGCAGCCGGACGGGCCGATCAGGCTGACGAACTCGCCGGGCTCGATGCGGAAATCGAGCCCGGCGAGAGCATGGACCTGGCCGTCGGCCGTGTTGAACGTCTTGGTGATCGCGCGGCCCTCGATCGAGGCGCCGCGCGATCCGATCGTTGCTGTCACGAGCTGCCCGGAACTACGAGCAGGCCGCTGCGTCCTTCGGCACGAAGTCGGTCGTGTAGTAGTCGGCGATCGGCTTGTCGGTCGGGAACTGGAGATACTTGGTCATCAGATCGTAGGTGATCTTCCAGTTCTCCTCCGGCGGCAGGCCGAGCGCCTTGGAGCCTTTGGCGCACAGCAGCAGCAGGTCGACCTGGAGCTGCTTGAGGATCTGCGCCTTGTTGCCCGCGGCGAACTGCTCGACCACGGCCTGCGAGGCGGCGTCCGGGTTCTTGCGCGCGGCGTCCCAGCCCTTGATGCTGGCGGCGACGAAGCGACGGTAGAGGTCGGCGCTGCCCGCGAGCTTGTCGTCGCGCGCGATGATCGACAGGCCGACCGTGGGCACGCCGACATCGCGGTAGAAGATGTCGTGGATCTTGAAGCCGCGGTCGCGCATCTGCACGCTCTGGAAGTCGGCGCCGGCGAGGATCGCATGCACCTTCTTCTCGAGCAGCGTGCCGACCAGCGCAGCCGGGTCGATGTTGACGACGTTGACCTTGGCCTTGTCGACGTTGTTGGCGGCGAAGATCGCGTCGAGCAGCGTGGTCTGTGCCGTGCCGGGCTGGACGGCGACCGTGCGACTGATCAGGTCGCTCGGCTGGCGGATGTTGGTCTCCTCCAGCGAGATGATGGCGAAGCCGTTGGTCTGGAGGATGGGCGCCACGATCTTGACCGGGCCGCCCTTGGAGCGGACCTGCATGGCGGCCGGCGCGTCGGCGAAGCCGACATCGGCCTGGCCGGTCGCGATCTGCTGCGCCGTCGTGGCCGAACCCTTGCCTTCCTCGATCGTCAGGTCGATGCCAACGTCGTTGTAGTAGCCGAGTTTCTTGCCGTACATGAAGCCGGCCTGCGGCCCGCCGGCCAGGAAGTTGAGCATGAGCTTCATCTGCTGGCGCTGCTGCGCCTCGGCCGGCTGGGCCGCGAGCGCCACGGCCAGCGCCGCGGCGCCGACCAGAATCCTGCTGAACATCGTGATCCTCCCTCGTTGCATGGTTGTCGTTCGTATCGGTCGTCTCAATGTCCTGGTCTTTCCGTCGCCCTATTCCTTGCGCTGCCACGGCATGATCAGGTACTCGCTCGCCTGCACCAGGTAGCTGAACAGCAATCCAACGATGCTGAGCGCCACCAGCGCGGCGAAGATCAGCGACATGTCGAGATAGCTGGTCGCGCGCAGCAGCAGGTAGCCGAGCCCGTTGTTGGCGCCGACGAATTCGCCGACGATGGCGCCGGTCGCCGCCAGCACGATCGAGACCTTGAGCCCGGAGAAGATGAACGGCATGGCGGCCGGCAGGCGGACGTAGCGGAAAGTCTGCCAGGGCGTGGCGCCCATCGAGCGCGTGATGTAAAGCAGTCGCTCGTCGAGCGCGCGGAAGCCGCTCATGCTGTCGACCAGGATCGGGAAAAAGCAAAGCAGGAAGGTCAGCAGCACCTTGGGAAACAGGCCGAAGCCGAACCACACGATGAAGAGCGGCGCGATCGCGATCTTCGGCACGAGCTGGAAGAAGACGATCAGCGGGTAGAGGCAGCGCTCGAGCCAGCCGACCGACACGATGACGAGCGCGAGCGGCACGGAGATCACCGCCGCGGCGGCGAATCCCAGCAGGATCTCGCTCGCGGTCACCAGCGTGTGCGTCCAGATCAGCGCGCGCGCCTCGACAAGGCGCGCCAGGAATTCGCTCGGCACCGGCAGGATGTATTCCGGCACGTTGAAGACGCGGACCAGCACCTGCCAGGCGATCAGCAGGGCCGCGAAGGTCGCCGCCGGAAAGGCCACGGCCTGGATGCGCTCGGACAGGCTCGTCCGGCCGGTTGGCCGCGCTGGCGCCGCTTCGCTCATCGCGACGTCCCGGTGCGCCGGAGCCGCGGCGGCGTCAAGTCGGTCGACGCCCCGGGCGCGTTGGCGCCGGACTTCCGCTGCCGCCGACGGACCGGCCACAGGGCGGACATCTCGCCGGTCGCCGCGATCATGAGATCGGCGGCGCGCTGGCGTGCCGCGCCGGCCAGCCGTGTGACCGGCCCGGCAACGCTGATCGTGGCGACGACCGGCGCGTCCGGCGCCTCGCCGTCGCGCACGACGGCGGCAAGCGCCGCCGTGCCCCATTCGCCCTCCTCGATCGCCAGCCCGTAGCCGCGCCGGCGGGTCTCTCCGAGCTGCGCGCGTAGTGCCGCGGCGGTGCGCACGGACCGCCCGGTGAAATGCGCCGGCACGTCGAAGCCGCGCGCGACGACGATCTCCAACGCGCGCTCCAGGGACAAGGTGGCGAGCCAGGCCTTGCCGGTGGCCGTCGCATGCAGCACGACCGACTGCCCCATCTCGGGATCGTAGCGCAAGCCGCGGCTCGCTCCCTGGGCGCGCGCGACCCAGGTCATGCTGTCGCCTTCGACCACGGCGAGCCTAACGTGCTCGCCTGTATCGGCCGCCAGACGGTCGAGCACCGGCTGCGCCACCTCGGGATAGCGCAGCGCGTCCAGCCGGCGGAAACCGAGCTGCGCCAGCCGGAAGCTCAGCGAATAGCTCTCGCCCGCGGCGTCCTGGGTCACGAAGCGGCGATGCAGCAGCGCCGTCAGCAAGCGGTGCGCCGCGCTCTTGGGCAGGTCAAGCCGCTCGGCGATCGTGCCGAGCGATAGGCCGTCGGCTTCCCCGCTCAGGGTTTCCAGGACATCCAGGCAACGCTCGACCGAGGCGATGGAACCCATGGGACCGCCAGAATTGGAACGCTGTTCCACTCAAGCCGATTCCTGCGCTATGGTCAAGTCGTCCGGGACAGTTCCATCCACAGTGCCCGTGCCGAGGAGGGCGCCATGAGTCTGGCGGGGGAAGGCGTGATCGCGATCTGGAACGACATCGCGGCCGAAGGCCGCGCCCAGTTCTATGCCTGGCACGGGCGCGAACATATGCCCGAGCGCGCCGGCATTGCCGGCTTCCTGCGCGGCCGGCGCTATGTTGCCATTCACGGCGAGCCCGAATACTTCACGCTCTACGAGACGATCGGACCGGAGGTGCTGTCAGGCACCGACTACCTCAACCGCCTCAACAATCCGACGCCGTGGACGCGCGACAGCGTGCGCCATTTCAAGAACGTGTCACGCTCGCTGTGCCGCGTTGCGGCGAGCCATGGTTTCGGCCAGGGCGGGCTGATTGCGACCTGGCGCTACGACGTCAGCGACGGGAGGGAGGAGGAGCAGCGCAAGCTGCTTGCGCATGACATCCTGCCCAGGCTGGCCGACGAGGCTGGCGTCGCCGGCGCGCATCTGTGCATTGCCGACCGCGCGGCGAGCGGCATCGTCACCGAGGAGAAGAAGGTGCGCAAGGACACGACTGCCGTTCCGGGCTGGGTCGTGATGGCCGAGGGCTGGGACGACCCTGAGCCGTTCGATCGGCTGTGCCGCCAGGCGATTTCGATCGAGCGCCTGGCCGCCGCCGGGGCTGCCGGTCCCATCGCCTTCGGGCTCTACCGGTTGCAGTACAGCCGCAGCAAGACCGCGCGCGCCGCTGGGTAGAGGACTGCGCTCCTCCTCCCCTGCGGCCACGCGGAGGAGGATCGAGGTGGAGGCCCATCGCGGCAAACGTCCATGGCAAGAGCCTCCACCTCGATCCTCCCCCGCGCTTCGCGCAAGGGAGGGGGTAACATGACGTCACGCTCGGACGGCTAAACTGAACTGGCTCCTCGACGTTTGGAGTGGAATTTGGGGCAGAACGGCAAGGCGGAGCGGATGGCGCTGGTGCGGGTGACGCCACGGTAGGCAAGACTTCCGCCATGGCTCAGCA
>Ga0194121_10002749_pt1 | contig 27510 bp, 24 predicted proteins | sample TA2MahCa50mmetaG_FD_148609 | JGI IMG/M metagenome (GOLD analysis project Ga0194121, IMG submission 148609) | Freshwater microbial communities from Lake Tanganyika, Tanzania - TA2015020 Mahale Deep Cast 50m | ecosystem: Environmental > Aquatic > Freshwater > Lake | place: Tanzania: Lake...
AAACGCTCGGCGCGGAAGCACGCACCGCGCCCAAGATCGTCATCCAGTAGTCGCCCTCCGGCTTGATGGGCGTTAAAGCCCCACGCCGGGCGGTCGGCCACGGTGTAGGCTAAAGCCGGGTCGCGGTTGCGCGACAGCCACGGAGGTCGGCCATGACAGGACGCATCGAGTTCGTGGGGCGTGGTCCGTTCCAGTTACCGGCGCCGAGCCAGGTCGCGGTCACGGTCGAGCCGGGCGGCCACATCGTCCTGGCTTTGCAAATCGTCGTCGGCGAACTCGGCTCCGGCCACGTCGAGACGATCCGGGTTCCACTGGTCGAGAATCAGGCATTCGACCTCGCCGCGGAAATGTCGCGGGCAGCGGCGCGTGCCATCGCCGAGCACCACCCGCCGGCGATTCCGACGACCTAACCGTCAGCCATCGCGGCCCAGGCTCTCCATCAGCTCGCGCCACTCGCGCTTGGAGAGGCCGCTCGCCTCCTGCGTCACGGTTTCGCCGCCGAGCAACCGTTTCACGATCGCGAGGCCGCGGGCCGAAATGTGCGCCCCGCCCAGGCGGTACTCGGCAAAGGCCGCGAACGTCATCGGCACCCAGCGCCTGACCGTGTCCAGCATCGCCTCGGCGTAGACGCGGATTTCGTACTGTGCGTGCGGGTCAGCGCGGAGCGACAGGAAGCCGAGCAGGTTGTGGAGATCGGTCTTCCAGTACCATTGGGTATAGAAATTGAGCGAAAGGTTCATGCGCGCCAGCTCACGCGCCAGCCCTTGGCGTGCGGGATCGCGTGCCGCACCGCGCTCGTCCTCGTTCAGCATCTCGCTGTAGTGGGCGTAGAGCTGCTCCGAATCGTTCTTGAGCAGCTCGAACACGCGCTTGGCTTCGGCGCCGGCGAGCACCTCGCCCCGCCCCTGCCGGTTGCCGCGAGCCTGCGCGCCCAAGTGTTCGGGTGCCGGGATGTAGAACTCGTTGTCCAGGATCGAGTAGCGCGCCGAGTACTCGTTGACGTTGGCGGTGCGGTGCCGGATCCACTGCCGGGCGACGAAGATCGGCAGCTTGACGTGGTACTTGATCTCGCACATCTCGAACGGGGTGGTATGACGGTGGCGCATCAAGTAGTTGATGAGGCCCTGATCCTCCGAAACCCGCTTAGTGCCGCGGCCGTAGGAGACGCGCGCCGCCTGCACCACGGCACCGTCGTCGCCCATGTAGTCGACGACGCGGACGAAGCCGTGGTCGAGCACCGCGAGCGGCTGGTAGAGGATCTCCTCGAGCGCCGGCACCGTCGCGCGCCGGGTCGGCTGGCTTTCAGCGCGGAGCGCTTCGATCTCGCGTTGTTGGTCGGGGGTGACGGCCATGACAGCGACTCGGAGGTTTCGAGGTTCGGCACTCTAATCGGACGCGGCCCCGAAAAGCTACGCCGGAAGCCCCTTCTAACCGCGCCCGTTCCGCCCTATATTGAGTCGGTCGGGCAACCGACTATGGCGATAAATGCCGCTCGAAATAGACGTTGCGGACCCGGGGGCAGTACCCGGCGCCTCCACCACGAGCGCGCGAACGAGCTCCGGTTTCGGCGCGTTTCTGTGGGGGCGAACCAGGATCGACGGACGTAGTAAAAGTGCGACTTTCGCCCGGTATGATACCGCCGTGATGGGTCAAACACATAGCTGCCAACGATAACGAGTTGGCTCTCGCGGCCTAACGGCTAGCGCGGTTCGGGGGGCACCGGGCAACAGAAGCCCCCCACTAACTCCCGATAACATGAAGGTGTCCGCCGCGGCCGATTGCGTTCGCGCAGGGGCGCTCTAGAATCGATCCGGTCGCAACACGGGCGGACCCCAAGGCACGGCCGGCATGAGCAAGGACCAGATGCGCTACAAAGAGCTGGTCGACGACGCGCTCCGCGGCGTCGTCAAGACCGTCCTTGAGGGCGTCGCCGAACGCGGGCTCCCCGGCGCGCACCACCTTTACATCTCGTTCCGCACCGATTTTCCCGGCGTGCTGATCCCCGACCAATTGCGCCGCAAGTTCCCCGAGGAGATCACGATCGTCCTTCAGCACCAGTTTTGGGGCCTGACCGTCCGCGACGACAGTTTCGAGGTGACGCTCTCGTTCGGCGGCGTGCACGAACTCCTGTCGGTGCCGTTCGCGGCACTGACCGGGTTCGTCGACCCCAGCGTCCGCTTCGGCCTCCAGTTTCAAGGCGGCGAGGGCGGCACCGCCAAGATCGAGCCGGCGGGATCCGCGACCGCCGCCGCACAGCCGCCGCCATCGACCCCGGCGGCCCGCAGCAAAGCGGCCGGCGGCGGCGCCCCGGCGCCCGCCGAGTCCGACGGCGACAAGGTCGTGACGCTCGACACGTTCCGCAAGAAGTAAGCGCCGGCCCCGTCGCCGGTCTCGCCCGTCCGCACCGTTCATCATGCTGCCCGTTGACTGGCCGACGCTCGGCGCCTACGCGATCGCGGCTTTCGTCATCGTGATCTCGCCCGGCCCCGATACGCTCCTGATCCTGCGCTACACCTTGGCCGGCGGGCGGCGCGTCGGCATCGCCACCGTCACCGGCGTCCAGCTCGGCATCGTCGTCCATACCGCCGCCGCCGTGGTCGGACTCTCGATCCTGATCGTTTCGCTGCCGCTCGTGTTCAAGGGGATCGCCGTCGTCGGCGCGCTCTACCTCGCTTACCTCGGCGTCCAGAGTTTCCGCGCCTCGATCTTCGCGGTCGGCGCCGCCGGCCCGGTCCGAATCGACCCGGCCAAGGGCGTGCGCGACGCGCTCATCACCAACGTCCTCAACCCCAAGGTCATTCTGTTGTTCATCGCGCTGATGCCGCAGTTCGTACGCCCCGAGCGGGGCAGTGTCCCGTGGCAACTGGTGACGCTCGGGGCGACGCTGTTCGTCATCAACGTCGCTTGGCAGGCGATCCTGGTCGCCGCCGCCGAGACCGCCCGGCTTTGGCTCGACCGGCCGAGCGTGCAGCGGGCGCTGTCGTGGGGCACCGGCGCGATCCTGTTCGGGTTCGCCGCGCTCCTGATCGTAGACTACGTGCTTTAGCAGCCGCGCCAGCGCCTCTCCCGCTTTCTGCGCCGTTTGATAGACTGCGGCCCGCGCCGCCACGGCGACCGGCGTCAAAAGCAGGGGGATCCATCGATGGCCAAGGGAAGCAAAGCGAACCGGGTCGAGACCGACACCTTCGGTCCGATCGACGTTCCCGGCGACAAGTACTGGGGCGCGCAAACGCAACGCAGCCTGCAGAACTTCAAGATCGGCTGGGAAAAGATGCCCGAGCCCCTGGTCCGCGGCTTCGCGATCTTGAAACGCAGCTGCGCGATCGTGAACGTCGCCCAAGGCCAGCTCGACAAGCGGATCGCCAACGCCATCGTCAAGGCATCCGACGACATCATCGCCAACAAGCTCGACGGCAATTTCCCGCTGGTGGTGTGGCAGACCGGCTCCGGCACCCAGACCAACATGAACGTCAACGAGGTGATCTCGAACCGGGCGATCGAGATCCTCGGCGGCACCATGGGCTCGAAGAAGCCGGTGCATCCGAACGACCACGTCAACCGCGGCCAATCGTCGAACGACTCGTTCCCGACCGCGATGCACATCGCCGCCGGCGAAGAAACCGCGAACCGCTTGCTGCCGGCGCTCGAGTATTTGCACAAAGGTCTCGCCGGTAAGGCGCGCGCGTGGGCCAAGATCATCAAGATCGGCCGCACCCACACCCAGGATGCGACGCCCCTGACCTTGGGCCAGGAGTTCGGCGGCTACGCCCACCAGATCGCGATGGGCATCCGCCGCCTCAAGGCGGCGCTGCCGCGGGTCTACGAGCTCGCCCAAGGCGGCACCGCGGTCGGCACCGGCTTGAACACCAAGAAAGGGTTCGACCGCCGCGTCGCCGCCGAAGTCAAGCGCTACACCGGGCTTCCGTTCGTGACCGCGCCCAACAAGTTCGAAGCGCTCGCCGCGCACGACGCATTGGTCGAACTCTCCGGCGCGATGAACGTGGTTGCGGTCAGCCTGATGAAGATCGCGAACGACATCCGCTTCCTGGGCTCGGGCCCGCGTTCGGGCTTGGGCGAGTTGATCCTGCCCGAGAACGAGCCCGGCTCTTCGATCATGCCGGGCAAAGTCAACCCGACCCAGTGCGAGGCGCTCACCATGGTGTGCGCGCAGGTGATGGGCAACCACACCGCCGTCACCGTCGCCGGCTCGAACGGCCACTTCGAGCTCAACGTGTTCAAGCCGGTCATCATCTACAACGTGTTGCAGTCGATCCGCCTGATCGCCGATGCTTGCGTCTCGTTCCAGGACAACTGCATCGCCGGGACCGAGCCCAACAAGCGCCGCATCGCCGAGCTGATGGCGCAGTCGTTGATGCTGGTGACGGCGCTCGCGCCCTACATCGGCTACGACAACGCCGCCAAGATCGCCAAAACCGCGCACAAGGACGGCACCACGCTGCTCGAGGCGAGCGAGAAGCTCGAACTCGCGACTGCCAGCGACTTCAAGAAGTGGGTCAAGCCCGAGCGCATGATCGGGCCGGAGTGAGCGGCGGCGCGGCCCAGGTCCGCAAACGCTCGGTCACCCTCCGCGGTCACCCCACCTCGGTCTCGCTCGAACAAGCATTCTGGGCCGGGCTCAAACGGATCGCCGATGCCCGCGGGCTCTCGGTCGCGGCGCTGGTCGCCGAGATCGACGGCCGCCGCACCGGCAATCTGTCGAGCGCGATCCGCGTGTTCGTGCTGGAGACGCTCGCGCGATGAGCGTAGACGTAAGGATCGCCGTCGAACAACCGACCGAAGCGGATGCGATCGCCCTCATCGGTGAGAGCGACCGCTACTCGGCGTTGCTATATCCGCCCGAAAGCCGGCACACACTCGACACCGAAGCGTTGCGCGACCGGCGCGTGACGTTTCTGGTCGCCCGCATCGAGGGTCGCGCAGTCGGCTGCGGCGCCTTGGTGCGAACCGGCACTGATTACGCCGAGATCAAGCGCATGTACGTCACCGCAAGCGCGCGCGGCCGGCGGATCGGCTTTCGGCTTCTGGCGGCCCTGGAAGCAATCGCACGGACCGAGGCGATGGGCGCGCTCCGCTTGGAAACCGGCATTCACAATCGCGCCGCTCTCGCTCTCTATGAGGCCGCCGGCTACCGTCGGACGGGGCCATTCGGCGCGTATCGGCCCGATCCGCTCAGCGTTTTCATGGTGAAAGAGTTCGTGCCGGCGGCGTCCGACTAGCGCGGTATCGTGCGAGTTTAATTCTTCTTCCGTCCGCCCAGCAGCCCCTCGAGCAGCTGCTGGGCCGGCGGCTTCTGCTGCTGCTGTTGCTGCGGCGGGGTCGACGAGGGCGCTTGCCCGGTCGCCGGCGCCTGCGGGGCCGGCTGTTGTTGTCCGCCGAGGATCGTGCCGAGCGGGTTGTTCTTGCCGAGCGCTTTCTGCAGAACCGAGGCGCCGAGCCGCTGCGCGAGGAAGCCTTCGAGCTCCTTGGTCTTGGCATCGCCCCGCGGATTGTCGAGCGAGCCGGCGAGGTCGTAGCCGACGGTCGGCGCGTTGGCGTGCTCGGTCAGCCGATAGCGGCTCTTCAGATCGATCGTCCAGCGCGGCAGATCGACGGTTCCTTCGGCGCTCCCCTGGGCGGCGTCCATCACCGCCTTGATGTCGTTGCTACGGAGAATGCCGTTCTGCATCTGGAACGTGCCGCTGACGGTCTGAAAGGCGGTGGTACCGCCTCCGAATGCCGTTTGCAGCAGCGCCAGATAGTCGGAAATCTCGTTCAGCCGCTTCAGGCGCTCCGACAGCATCTTGAGATCGAAGCCGCGGATCGCGCCCTGGCGGGCCGACAACTGAGCCTGGCCGCTCAGGTTCGACACCAACTCGAGCTGGCTGCGGCCGGCGCCGGCGATCTGCGCCTGGACGTCGAAGACGCCAGATACCGAATCGAGGCCGGCCGCTTGTTTGACCGCTTCGGCCAGGTTGCCGCGCGTCACGGCGAGGCCGAGCGCGACCCGCGGCGACTGGCTGCCGTCGAGCCGCGCGGTCAACTGCACGTCGCCGCCGAACAGCTTGCCGGTCAACGGATTGACGTCGAGGACGCCGTTGCGGACGGCGAGTTTGACCTTGGGTTCGGCGAACTTGTAGGCGCCCCAGGTGATGGCGCTCGACGCGAGCTGGATCTCGGCGTCGAAATCGCGGAGCGCCGAAACGTCGAGCGGCTCGTTCGACCAGCGCGGGCCCGCCGGCGCCGCCCCGGGGCGCGTTCCCGGCGCCGGGCGCGCCGCCGCCGTCGTTGCCGTTCCCTTGGGAAGGAACAGATCGAGCAGGATTTCGCTGGTGCGGACATCGGCGGCGATCGATGGCCGCGGGCCGCCCAGGGCAGCGGTTGCCGCGCCCTGGACCTTGACCGGCCCGATCGTGCCGTCGAGTGCCTCGAGAACGACCTTATCGGCTCCGCCGGTCAGATTGGCCTTGACCACGACCCCGCCCAAATTGGTCGCCGCCGGCTGGTAGGCGATGCCCGCCATCGCCAGAAGATCGGTGAGTTTCGGGTGGTTGACGCTGAGCGCGAGCTTATAGTCCGGACCGGCGAGCGGGGCGACCGTCCCCCGGACCGCGACTTCGCCGCCCGAGACTTGCGCCGTCAAGTCGAGCGCGGCCGAGGCGAGACCGCCCGCGACTTTGCCGCGCAGGCGGGCCGGGCCTTTAAGGTCGGTCGCCGGATCGAGACGGCGCGCGATCTGACCGATGTCGTCGGCCTTGAGGTCGAGCGTCACGTCGACCGAGCCTTTGTCGGGCTCGGTCATGCCGCCGACTCGCCCCGCCAACTTGCCCTCGATCCCGGCGGCCCTGAGCGCGGTGTCGAGGGTCAGGTCCTGCTCGCTCCCCTGGGCCGAGCCTTTGACCGAAATGACCCCGAGCTTGGCGAGCTGGGACGGCGCGGCGACATCGGCGAGTTTGAATAGCCGCGTGATGTCGCCGGCATTGACGTCGTAGTTGACGGCGAAGGTCGGCAGGCCTTTGAAGTTCCGGGCCGTGCCCGCCAGCGCAAAGGCGTTGCCGGCGAGGTTCGCGACCGATAGTTCGCGCACCGTGAGCTGCCCGCCGACCAACGAAAGATCGGTCTTGGCGCCCTGGATCGCGACCTCGCGGAACGTGAGCGAATCGGCGCGCAGCTTGATGTTGGTGTCGAAAGTATCGAGCGTGGCGAGCGGTCCGGCCGCCGCCGCGGCGGTCGCCGGCGCGGCCGGTTTGGCGGCCTGGTCTTTTTCCTTGGCGGACGCCTTGGTCCGCGGGACGTAGCTGTCGAGGTTCACGCGGTCGAGCGCGAGGTCGGCGCTGAACGAGGGCCGCGCGCGGAGTGCATAGGCCACCCCGCCGGCGATCCGCGTGGTGTCGAGGCGAAGATCGAGACCGTAGAGCTGCGCGACCTGGGGGTTGGCGCGCACGGTTCCGGTCAACGATAGCTTGCGCAGGCGATCGGCGGGGAGGTCGGCGAGGTCGGCGGCGAGCCATTGCAGGAGCGCGCGCAGGTTGTCGGATGAGGCTTCGATGCGGCCGTCGAACTGCGGCTCGCCCTGCGCCGGCGCGATCGCTCCCGATAGGTTGATGTCCGAACCGCCCGGGAACTGGGCCGCGAGACGGCTCACCTTGAGCTGCCCCTTGGCCAGCTGCGCGTCGAGGCGGGCCTGACGGACGATGCCGCCCTGGAAGGTCAGCGCCTCGATCTCGACGTTGATCGAGCCGTCGACGTTGTTCGGTATTGCGAACGGCAAGCCCGATCGCTTGGCCGCGCCGGACGGGGCGGCGCCGGCTTTCGACGCCGCCGCGGCCGGCGGCCCGGCTGTCGCCTTCATGAGCTCATCGAGGTTGAGCCGGTTGACGTTCAGCGCGACATCGAACTTGGGTGTCGACCCGAGCGCGACGCTCACCGCGCCGCTTGCTTTGCTTTCGCCCAGTTGGACCGAGAGATCGTTGAGCGCGAACTCTTGGACCGACCCCGCGAGCCCCGCGGTCACCTTGACGCTGCCCGGGAGCTTGGGCAATGCCGGCGCCTCGGCGCCCGCCGCTTGCGCTACCGCACCGACGAAGCGGCCCAAATCGTCGCCGGTGATTTCGACTTTGCCGGTGAGCTTACCGCTCGCGCTCGCCGCCGATACCGTGCCGCGCAGCGCGAGCTTGGCCGCGGTCTTGGCGAGCGCGATGTCGCCCGACACCGCGATTGGCGCCGCGTCGAGCGCCCCGACCGCCGCCGACAGCTCGATCGGAACGCCGCGAAACTCGATATTGCCGACCGCCGCGAACGGCCCGGCGAGGCTTTCGGCATTGACGCGGGAGTCGATCTTGTCGAAACGGAAATAGTCGCCGCTGCGCGCGTCGCTATAGGTCACGGTTCCGCCGAGCAGGCGCAGCCGATCGACCCGGACCGGCAACGCACTGCCGCCCGCGCCCGCCGCCGGCGCTCCGCCCCGCCCGCCGCCCTTCGCTTGACCGGGGGCGCCGAAATCCAAGTTCGAGCGCCCGTCGGCCAGGGTCTCGATCGCGACCACCGGTTCGACCAGCGTCACGTTGGTGATCTGGATTTGACCCGAGAGCAGCGGGGCCAAGGCGACGTCGACCTCGATCGACTTTAAACTCGCCATATCGGGCTTGGTGCCGCCGGCAATGTTGGCGAGCCGAATCCCGCTCACGCTGGCGCCCGGGCTCGGCAGCAGCCGGGCGCTGATGGTGCCGTCGATTGCGAGCTTGCGGCCGGTAGCCGCCTCGACCTCGGCGGCGATCTCGGCCTTGTAGTCGTTGAGGTCGATCAGGGTCGGGATCAGAACCGCGGCCGCGACCAGCACGACCACCAACCCGCCGACGACGATCAATAGCTTCTTCACGGTCTCGGTCTCCTTGCCGCGACGAGTTTAGCAGAGCGGCCGCGCCGCCCCTCTTCGGAAAGCTTGGTTGGCCCCTCGATATTGCAACAAATTTTGGTCAGAATGTGTCGTCGGTCACAACTTGTTGCAGGTCCGAGCGATGGGCGACGTGGTCAACCTCTCGCGGGCGCGCAAGCGCAAGGTACGCGGCCATCAGGCGGCCGTGGCCTCCGCCAATCGGCTCAAGTTCGGCGCACCCAAGGCGACGCGCGAGCGCACCGCCAAGGAAGCGGCGCTCATCCGGCGTACGCTCGACGGCAGCAAACTGGATCGGCCGTAGTCGTCGGCACGATCGCGCGGTTTGCGCGCCATCAGCAATGCCGATAGGCTGCGATCAAGACCGCCGTCCAACTGTCGGTCGCCTCACCGAATAACGCCGGAACCGCCCGGGTCCGGCACCAGCACTGGGGGATTCTCAATGAGCAAAGGTAACATCAAGGCGTCTGATCTGTTCGTCCGCTGCCTCGAAGCGGAAGGCGTCGAGTACATCTTCGGCATACCCGGCGAAGAGAACGCCGACGTCATGATGTCGCTGCTCGACAGCAAGAAGATTCAATTCATCCTGTGCCGTCACGAACAGGCCGCCGCCTTCATGGCCGACGCCTATGGCCGCTTGACCGGCAAGCCCGGCGTCTGCCTCGGCACGCTCGGGCCCGGCGCCACCAACCTCGTCACCGGCGTCGCCGACGCCAACATGGACCGGGCGCCGCTGGTCTGCATCATCGGCCAAGCCGGCACCAATCGCCTCCACAAAGAGAGCCATCAGAACATGGACTCGATCGCCATGTTCCGGCCGATCTCGAAGTGGGCGACCACCATCACCAATCCGCGCGGCATCCCCGAAGTCGTGCGCAAGGCGTTCAAGATCGCGACCACCGAGAAGCCGGGTGCCACGGTGATCGAACTGCCCGAGGACGTCGCCGAGCACGAGACCGACGGTAAACCGCTCGAGGTCGTCAGGACCCGCCGCCCGGCCGCGGACTATAAGGCGGTCGCCCAGGCTCTCGAGATCATCTTGAAGGCCAAGAACCCGATCATCTTCGCCGGCAACGGCGCGGTGCGGAAACGCGCGTCCGAGCAGCTCCGCCGCTTCGTGCGCAAGACCGGGATCGCCTGCGTCAACACTTTCATGGGCAAGGGCGCGATCCCGCGCAAGGACAAGCACTGCCTGTTCACGATGGGCTTGCAGGCGCGCGACCACGTCAACGCCGCGATGGACGCGGCCGACGTCGTGATCGCGGTCGGCTACGACCTGGTCGAGTTCAGCCCGGAGCACTGGAACAAGACCGGCACCAAGCAGATCGTCCACATCGACTTCTGGCCGGCCGAGATCGACGACAAGTACCCGGTCGCCGTCGACATCGTCGGCGACATCGCCGATGCGCTGTGGCAGCTCAACGAGGAGGTCAACAAGCACTACGAAGACCGCATGCCGCTGTTCGACATCGGCAAGCGGGCCAAGCTGCGCGAGCGCATCCTCGACGACTTCGCCATGGAGAAGGACGACTCCTCGTGCCCGATGAAGCCGCAGAAGATTCTATGGGACGTACGCGAGGTCTTGGGGCCGTCCGACATCCTGCTGTCGGACGTCGGCGCGCATAAGATGTGGATCTCGCGCTACTACCAGTGCGACGAACCCAACACCTGCCAGATCTCGAACGGCTTCTGCTCGATGGGCTTCGCCTTCCCCGGTTCGATCGGCGCCAAGATCGCGTTCCCCGACCGCAAGGTGCTGTCGATCAACGGCGATGCCGGGTTCATGATGAACGTCCAGGACATCGAGACCGCCGTCCGCCACAAGCTCAACATCGTCGCCATGGTTTGGATGGATGGCGAGTACGGGCTGATCAAGTGGAAGCAGCAGAACTCGTTCAACGGCCGCCACTTCCCCTTGGCTTTCAACAACCCCGACTTCGAGCTGTTCGCGAAGTCGTTCGGCTGCTGGGGCAAGACCATCACGTCCGCCGCGCAGCTGAAGCCGGCGCTCAAGGAAGCGTTCAAGCAGAAAGGCCCGGCGATCATCGCCGTGCCGGTCGACTACAGCGAGAACCGCAAGCTCACCAAGCGCCTGGGCGAGCTCTCGTTCACGATCTGACGCGCGCGCGTTCGCGATCCGACGCGCCGACCGTTAGCCAAGAACCCGCCGGGGACGACCCGGCGGGTTTCTTTTTTCAGGCTTTGTAATACAATGCCATATATGCGAACACATCTCACGTCCGTACGCCTCCCGACGGATACATTGGCCAAGCTCGACCGGCTCGCGGCGGCACTCGACCGCACGCGATCATGGGTGATCGGCGAGGCGGTGTCACGCTACGTCGACTACGAGGAGTGGTTCGCGGCGGCTGTGGCCGAAGGAACCGAGGCCGCCGATCGTGGTGACGTCGTCCCGCATGCCCAAGCGATCAAGCGGCTGCGTCGTAAAATTGCGTCCGTTCGGCCGCGATGAGGGTCGAGTGGTCGAGGCCGGCGCTGACCGATGCCGTCTCGATCGTCGCCTATGTCGCACGGGACAATCCTGACGCGGCAGCGGCGATGCTGGACGCCATCGAAGCCGCTGTCGGGCGCCTCGCCGAACATCCCGGACTTGGTCGCCCGGGGCGGGTCACCGGCACCCGCGAGCTCGTCGTCGCCTCCACCCCTTATGTTGTGCCCTATCGCCTGCGCTGCGACACGGGCGAGGTGCTCCGCGTCCTCCACGGCGCACGCCGATGGCCGGCCGATCTTTGAGGCGCCGCTATCCGTCCAGCGCCTGCTCGGCGATCAGGAGTCCGTCGTAGACCGTTTCCGGCACCGGCCGGTCGGGCGCGATTCCCATCCGCGTCAGGACCTCGGCCAATTGGCGCGAATGCTGCCCGGCGTGCGACGCGGTTCGGAGCAACACTTCGTACATCGGCTTGTCGCCATAGTAGGTCTTCATGACGACATCGCCTCGCTTGTGCGGCCAGCTCTGCCACCAATCGCGGGTCCGTTTCCTCACCTCATCGCCGTAGGCGGCGATCGCGGCCGATGAGGCGAGCGCAGGCGGCGGCTCGCGCGTCAGCGACTCGTAGGTCAGGGTTTCGCGCTCGAGCGCATCCAGGAACGCCTCGACCACGCCGAACACGTGATGCGCGAGCACGCGGTAGCTGCGGCCGCGCGCCGGCAGCTCGCGATCGAGCGCGGCATCGGGGAGTTGGCGGACATACCGGGCCGCGGCGGCCAAGATCGCGTCGATACGCTCGACCAGGGCCTGCGGCGTCACGTTGACGACGGTGCCGGCGATGCCGACGAAACGGGCGACGTCGGCGATCGATTGCGCGTAGACGAAGCGGTCGCCCTTGGCGACGATCGGGATGCTCTTGGCGCCGATCCGCGCCATGTCAGCGTAGGCGTCCCGGTGCTCGAGCACGTTGATCGAGCGGTACGGAATCCCGTGCCGGGTCAGATATTGCTTGACGAAGGCGCAGCTCGAACAGTGCGGCTGCCAGTAAACGCGAAACTCGGCCTCGCTCGCTTGCACGCTCATCGGTCACCCTCGTTCGGTCCTTACACTCTGAGTACTTTCCCCGGATTCATGATGTCGTCGGGGTCGATCGCCTTCTTGATCGCCCGCATCACCTGGACCCCCTCGCCGTGCTCGGCGACCAGGAACTTCATCTTGCCCGAGCCGATGCCGTGCTCGCCGGTGCAGGTCCCGTCCATCGCCAGCGCCCGCATCACCAGCCGCTCGTTCAAGCGCTCGACCTCGGCGATCTCCTTGGCATCGTCGGGATCGAGCACGAAGGTGACGTGGAAATTGCCGTCCCCGACATGACCGAACACCGGCGCGAACAGGAACGAACCGTCGAGGTCGCGCTTGGTCTCGGCGATGCAATCGGCGAGCCGGCTGATCGGCACGCACACGTCGGTCGGCCATACTTTCTTCCCCGGCCGCATCGCCATGCAGGCATAAGCGGCATCGTGCCGCGCCTGCCAGAGCTTGGCGCGGTCTTCGGTCGAGGTCGCCCACTTGAGGTCGCCGCCGCCATTTTCGGACGCGATCGTCCGGAACTGATCGACCTGCTCGCGCACACCGGTGGGGGTGCCGTGAAACTCGAGCAGTAGTGTCGGCTTTTCGGGATAGGCCAGCTTCGCATAGCGGTTGAGCGCCGCCATCGATTCGGCGTCCATCAGTTCGACCCGCGCCACCGGAATGCCGGATTGTATCGTGAGGATCACGGCATCGACTGCGCCGGCGATCGACTCGAACGGACACACGGCGGCCGAGATCGCTTCCGGGATACCGTAGAGCCGGAGCGTCACCTCGGTGACGATGCCGAGCGTGCCCTCGGAGCCGACGAACAGGCGCGTCAGGTCGTAGCCCGCGGCCGACTTCCGCGCCCGATGCGCGGTCTCGACGATGCGGCCGTCGGGGAGGACGACTTTGAGCGCGAGCACGTTCTCGCGCATGGTGCCGTAGCGGACCGCGTTGGTGCCCGAGGCGCGGGTCGCAGTCATGCCGCCGAGCGAGGCATCGGCGCCGGGGTCGATCGGAAAGAACAGCCCGGTGTCGCGCAGATGTTCGTTCAACTGCTTGCGTGTGACGCCGGCCTCGACGGTCACGTCCATGTCGGCCGCGCTGACGCGCTTGATCTTCTTCATGTTGGTGAGCGCGACGGTGACGCCACCGTGCAGCGCCATCACGTGGCCTTCGAGCGAGGTGCCGGTGCCGAACGGGATGATCGGCGCCTTGTGGCGGGCGCAGATCTCGACGATCGCCGCGACTTCTTCGGTCGTCTCCGGGAACGTGACGGCGTCGGGAAGATGCGGCGCGTGGTAGGACTCGTCCTTGCCGTGATGGGCGCGCACGGCCGCCGCCGTCGACACACGATCGCCGAGCAGTGCGCGCAGCTCGCCGGTGAGCGAGGTCAGCGAATTGATTCGATTCGAGGGGACGCTCATAGTCGGTATCATGCCTCAAAAAGAGGTTACACGGTTATGAGTAAAGACGGGTTGATCGCGTTGACGGGTCCCTCGGTTCAGCCGGAGTGGATCGACTATAACGGCCACATGAACGTCGCTTACTACCTGTTGGCGTTCGACAAGGTGACCGACCTGCTGTGGGACCACATGGGGATCGGGCTCGACTACGTGAAGCGGACCAATCGTTCGACGTTCACGCTCGAGTGCCACATGAACTTCCTGCGCGAAGTGAAGCTCGGCGACCCGCTCGAATTCACGTTTCAGCTCCTGGACCACGACCGCAAGAAGTTCCATTTCTTCGGGCGCATGTACCACGGTACCCAGAACTACGTCGCCGCAACGATGGAGTGGATGACGCTCCACGTCGACTTGGGCATCCGCCGCGGCGCCGACATGGACGACCCGACCTTCGCCCGCTTCGCCGCGGTCAAGGCCGCCCACGCCGCGTTAACGCGCCCGCCCGAAGCCGGCCGGGTCATCGCCATGGGCCAGCGGCGGGCGGGATGAAGTCCGCGTTCGATCCGCTATTCCTTGTGGACGATCGATGAGCGATCGGCGATAGGTAGGGCTCATGTCCGACCCCTTCGACCTCGCCCACGAGCCGGCGCCACCGGCCGCGGTAGCCGTGTCAGGACGGCCGGCCTTGGCGCCGACGCCCTACCTCAACGGGCTCAACGACGCGCAGCGCGAAGCCGTGCTCGCGACCGAAGGCCCGGTCTTGGTCCTGGCCGGCGCCGGCACCGGCAAGACCCGGGTGCTCACTACCCGCCTCACCCACATCCTCAACGCACGCCGCGCGTTCCCGAGCCAGATCCTCGCCGTCACCTTCACCAACAAGGCGGCGCGCGAGATGGTCGAGCGCATCCGCGCCATGATCGGCGAAGCGGTCGAAGGTCTCTGGATCGGCACCTTCCATTCGATCGGCGCCCGCATTCTCCGCCGCCATGCCGAGCTGGCCGGGCTCAAGCCCTCGTTCACGATCCTCGACACCGACGATCAATTGCGCCTGTTCAAGCAGATCCTCGAAGCCGCCAACATCGACGAGAAACGCTGGCCGGCGCGCTCATTGGCGGCGATCGTCGACCGCTGGAAAGACCGCGGTCTCGCCCCCGATAAAGTACCGACCGCGGACGGCGGCGACTTCGCCGGCGGCCGCGCAGTCGACCTTTACCGCCTCTATCAGCAGCGCCTGCTCGCGCTAAACGCGACCGATTTCGGCGACCTCTTGCTGCACAACCTCTCGCTTTTTACCGCGCACGCCGAAGTGCTCGCCGACTATCACCGCCGCTTCAAGTACATCCTGGTCGACGAGTACCAGGACTCGAACATTGCCCAGTATCTGTGGCTTCGGCTGCTGGCGCGCGGTCACAACAACATCTGCTGCGTCGGCGACGACGATCAGTCGATCTACGGCTGGCGCGGCGCCGAGGTCGGCAACATCCTCCGCTTCGAGAAGGACTTTCCCGGCGCCAAAATCGTCCGGCTCGAGCGCAACTACCGCTCAACGCCGCACATTCTGGCGTGTGCGTCGGCGCTGATCGCGCACAACGAGTCGCGGCTCGGCAAGACGCTATGGACCGAAGCGGCGAGCGGCGAAAAAGTCCACGTCAAAGGCGTGTGGGACGACACCGCGGAAGCGACGTTCGTGGCCGAAGAGATCGAGACGTTGCAGCGCCGCGGCCACCGGCTTGCCGAAATCGCCATCCTGGTGCGCGCCTCGTTCCAGACCCGCACCTTCGAGGAACGCTTCCTCACCACCGGCATCCCCTATCGGGTCGTCGGCGGGCCCAAGTTCTACGAGCGCCGCGAGGTCCGCGACGCGCTCGCTTATTTACGCGTGACGATGGTGCCCGAGGACGACCTCGCGTTCGAGCGGATCGTCAACGTGCCCAAGCGCGGCATCGGCGACTCGACGTTGCAGGCACTCCACGTGCTGGCGCGGGGCGAACGGATTCCGCTGACCGAGGCAGCCAAGCGCCTGATCGAGACCGACGAACTGCGGCCCAACGTGCGCCAGACCATCCGCCGCCTCCTGGAGTCGTTCGAGCGCTGGCGCTCGTTGCTTTCGACCATGACCGCGACCGAGATCGCCGAGACGGTGCTCGACGATTCCGGCTACACCCAGATGTGGCAAAGCGACCGTTCGCCCGACGCACCGGGTCGGCTCGAGAATCTGAAGGAGCTGGTGCGCGCGATCGGCGAGTTCGATTCGTTGAGCGGCTTCCTCGAGCACATCGCGCTGGTCATGGACAACGATGAGTCGGCCGCCGGCGACCGCGTCAACCTGATGACCCTCCACGCCGCCAAGGGCCTCGAGTTCGACACCGTGTTCCTGCCCGGCTGGGAAGAAGGGCTTTTCCCGCACCGGCTCGCGCTCGACGACAGCGGCGCCAAGGGCCTCGAAGAGGAACGCCGACTGGCCCATGTCGGGCTCACGCGCGCCCGCCACCGCGTTACGATCTCGTTCGCCACCTCGCGCCGCACCTTCGGCGAGACCAGCCACGGCAACCTGCCGTCGCGCTTCATCGACGAATTGCCGGCCGATCACGTCGAGCAGACCACCGATGCCGGGCTCTATGCCGAGCGCGGCAAGGGCGACTGGAGCGCCGGGTGGGGTTCGGAGTGGGAAGAAAAAGTCGATGGCGAAGGCAACGCCTTCGGCCACTACCGCGCCCGCTACAAGCGCGGGCGGCCGCAGTTGGGCGAGCGGCCGAGCCGCTACCGCGCGGCCGGCAGCGGACGAAGCGGGGCCACGATCGAGGCGACGGCCGAGCCGATCATCCGTCCCGACGCCACCGGCGTCTACGCCCGGGGCCAACGGGTCTTTCACCAGAAATTCGGCTACGGCAAGGTGCTCGCCGCCGACGGCGACAAACTCGAGATCAAGTTCGAAAAGTCGGACACCAAGAAGGTGATGGCTTCGTTCGTCCAACCGGTATGAGCGAAGCGGCAACCGCGCTGTTGTGGCGGGTGGCGTTCGACGTACCGGAGCGCGCGATCGCCGCGTTCGAAGCGGCGTTCGGGCCGTTCGCGCTCACCGTCACCAGCTACTCGCTGGATGGCGATCGCCGGACCCCGGGCGAGGCGCGATGGCGGCTCGAGTTCCTGGTGCCGACCATGCCCGATCCGAGCGCGATCGAACGCACGATCGCCGCGGTCGCCGGTCAGCTCGGGATCGGCGTCGGCGGCGTCGCGGTCGCGCCGCTCACCGAACAGGATTGGGTCGCCGCCGGACTCGCCCAGCAACCGGCGACCCGTATCGGCCGCTTCGTCGTGCGCGGTCCGCACGAGCGCGGCATCGCCCATCCCGGCAAGATCGCGATCGAGATCGAGGCCGGGCTCGCGTTCGGGACCGGCCGCCACGAAACGACCGCCGGATGCTTGATCGCGATCGCTCGGCTCGCCCGCCGCCGACGATTTCGCCACGCGCTCGACCTCGGTACCGGATCCGGCGTCCTCGCGATCGCGATCGCCAAGCTCGGGCGCATACCGGTGACCGCGGTCGAGATCGATCCGGTCGCCGTCCGCGTCGCGCGCGCCAACGTGCGCGCCAACGGGGTGGCGTCGTTGGTGACGGTCGCTGGCGGCGGTTCCGCGCCGGCACGCGGTCGCCGGGGCTACGACCTGATCGTCGCCAATATCCTGCTGACGCCGCTTCGGCGCATGGCGCGTCGCCTGGTCGAACGGCTCACGCCCGACGGACGGCTGATCCTCGCCGGCATCCTCGTCGACGAGGAAGCCGCGCTGATCGCCGCCTATCGGGCGCAGGGTCTCGCGCTGGACGGGCGGATCCAGCGCGGCGCATGGCCGACGCTGGTGTTCCGCCGCGGACTAGGCGGAGGGGGGAGGGCCGCTTAGGCCGCGTCCGTCCCGGCGCGGACCGGGGTGGGCCGGTTGCTATTGGCCGCCGCGCGTACGCGTTCGTTGCTGTTCGCCGCGAACCGGACGTCGAGGCCGCGCGCCGCCGCGTAGATTGTGCTGCGGTCGAGGCCGATATCGGACAGCGTCCGATCGTCGAGCCGCTGCAGTTCGGCCAGGTTGGCGCGCACGCGAAGCTGCGTCCGGACGGCGGCGACCAACTCCTTCGCCGCCTTCGTCAACCAACGGGCGGCTGCGACCGCGGCGTCGGCGACGGCGCGGGAGCGCATCGCGCGCGCTTCCTCGAGCAGCTCGGCGCGGTACCGGAACGACAGGTCGCCCGGCCCGATGATTTTCAGAAACTCTTGGGTGTACATGACACGTGTCGCTTTCATTTGGCTTACGTTTCGGTTGTCACAGATATTGTTCGAAAGTTTTTGCGATTCAATGTATTTCCAATGATCGAGCGGTGACGTTTGCGCACGGCTCCTTTGCGCCGGATGCATGCGTCGTCGTGGTTTGCCAAAGTTTCGTCGCGTTCCTCGTTTCCGAAACAGCCTTTCGTGAGCAACCGGATGAACGAAATTTCCGTACCGCCCGACGAAGCGGCGGCGCTGCCGCCGCTGCTGAAACGCGACAACATCGACCTCGACCTCGGCGCGGTTCGAACGCTGATCGCCGGGGTCGCCGCGGCGCCGCCGGCCGAAGTACCCTCGCACGGCACCGGACGCCATCGGGTCGCGGCGTGGCTCCACCTGCTGCCGAAACCGCCCGGACCCGATCTGGCGGCGCACCTCGATCGTCTGGTCGATCAAACAGCCGAGCGCTTCCGGCGTGCCGTGGCGACGCCCGACGCCGTCGGTCGGCTGGCGAAACTCCGCGCCGAACTCGCGCGGCGCCGGCTCGATGCTTTGGTCGTCCCGCTCGCCGACGAGCACTACACCGAGTTCGTGCCGCTGCGGGCGCATCGCCTGCAATGGCTAACCGGCTTCACCGGATCGGCCGGCTGGGCGATCGTCACCGCCGATCGGGCGGCGATCTTCGTCGATGGCCGCTATACGCTCCAGGTGCGCGACCAGGTCCCGGCCGCGGCGGTGAGCTACCACCACCTGATCGAGGATCCGCCCTACCGCTGGCTCACGGCGAACGTCGCCAAGGACGCGCGCGTCGGCTACGACCCCTGGGTCCACACCGAAACCGAAGTCGAGAAGCTCGGCGATGCCTGCCGCCAAGCCGGCGCCGCGCTCGTAGCGGTTGCTGACAATCCGATCGACGCGGTGTGGCACGACCAACCGCCGCCGCCGTTGATGCCGGCCCTGCCACACGAGGCCGCCTACACCGGCGAAGACAGCGTGCTCAAGCGCCGCCAGGTCGCCGCGACACTCGCCAAGGATGCGATCGACGCGGTTGTCTTGACCACGCCCGAATCGACCGCCTGGCTCGCCAACATGCGCGGCAACGACGTCGCCTGCACGCCCCTGGCCCTCGCTTTCTCGATCCTCTATCGCGATGCCACCCTCGATCTCTTCATCGATCCGCGCAAGGTGGGGGCGAAACTGCTGACCCATCTCGGGCCGGAAATCCGGCAGCGCGGGCGCGCCGACCTGGGTCCGACGCTCGATCGCTTGGGCCGCGACCGCCGGCGCGTCGCGATCGATCCCGCTTCGACCGCGGCGTGGATCGTCGATCGGCTGAAACAGGCCGGCGCCGACATCCACCGCGGGCCGGACCCGTGCGCGCTGCCGCGCGCCTGCAAGAACGCGACCGAGCTCGCTGGAACGCGGGCCGCGCACCGGCGCGACGGCGCCGCCCTGACCCGCTTCCTGGCTTGGCTGGCCAAGACGGCGCCGGGCGGAACGCTCGATGAACTCGCGGCGGCGGCCAAACTGGCAGAGTTCCGGGCTGAAACCGAGCGCATTCAAAACCTCTCGTTCAACACCATCGCCGGGGCCGGCCCCAACGGCGCCATCGTCCACTACCGGTCGACGCCCGCGACCAACCGCCGGCTCCAGATCGGCGAGTTCTTCCTGCTCGACTCGGGCGCCCAGTACCTCGACGGCACCACCGACGTCACCCGCACCATCGCGATCGGCCAAGTGTCGCCCGAGATGCGCGACCGCTTCACCCGCGTGCTCAAGGGCCACGTCGCCTTGGCCCGTGCCCGCTTCCCGAAAGGCACCACCGGGTCCCAACTCGACGCTTTGGCGCGCAACGCGCTCTGGCAGGCCGGGCTCGACTACGACCACGGTACCGGCCACGGCGTCGGCAGCTATTTGGGCGTGCACGAAGGCCCGCACCGCATCTCGAAGCTCGCCAACGCGATCGCGCTCGAGCCCGGCATGATCGTCTCGAACGAGCCCGGCTATTACAAGGCCGGTGCTTACGGTATCCGGATCGAGAACCTGGTCGCGGTGGTGCCGTGCCCGCTCGCGGGGGCCGAAAAAGAGACGTTCGCCTTCGAAACCCTGACGCGGGCGCCGATCGACCGCACCGCGATCGACCCGGCCTTGCTGACGCCGGAGGAGATCGCGTGGCTCGACGACTTCCATGCGACCGTGCGGATCGACCTGACGCCCCTGGTCGATGACGAGACGGCGGCGTGGCTCGCGCGCGCGACCACACCGCTCGCGGCCGGTTGACCCCCTCCCCGTCCCCTTGCTTGCAGGCTGTTGCAGGGGGACGGAGCAAGCCCTAACCGGCGGCGCGGATCAAGGCGTCGGCGATCGCCGCCGGATTCGTCACCAGCGCCTCATGGCTGCCCGGAACCTCGATCAGGTGCGGGCTGCCGAGAACTTTGCGCGCCAACGTCCGGTAGCCGTCGGGCCCGAGCGAGTGGTCGTCGGTGCAGACGATCGCGGCTTTCGGCACCGCGATCGCATCGAACGCGGCGGCGCCGTAGCGCTCGGTATAAAGCGCGAATGGCTGCGGCGTGAGGCGGTCGATCACGGCCGTGCGTTCGGCCTCGGGCTCGTTGGCGAACAGCATCGACCGCACGAACGCGTCATCGACCGGGAGCGCGTTGACGCCCGAGGCCCGGGCGCGCGCGACATTGGCCGCGGCCGCGTCGGGCGGCAGCATCTCGTTCAAGGTCTTGCCGTCCTCGACCACGATGCCGGCCAGGAACACGATCCGGTGCAGCCGATAAGCGACGGTCGGAGCGATCGTTTGCAGCAGGATCCCGGCGCTCGAATGGCCGACCAGGATCGCTGCTTGGGGCGCGCGCAACACCGCTTCGCGGACCGCGGTCGCAAGGTGGGCGAAGGTCACGGTCTGCGACGGTCGGCCATCGCAGCCCGGGAGCGTCGGCGCCTCGGCACCATGGCCGCGGCGCGCGAGCGCGGCGACGACCCCGTCCCAGCACCAGCCGCCGTGCCACGACCCGTGAATGAGAACGAAATGATGCGCCATCGTCAGCCGGCACCGCCGATCAGCCGCAGCCAGCCGTCTTCGTCGACCACTGTGACGCCGAGCGCGGTCGCCTGCTTGAGCTTGGACCCGGCGCCGGGCCCGGCGATGACGATGTCGGTCTTGGCCGAGACCGAGCCCGCGACCTTGGCGCCGAGCGCCTCGGCGCGCGCCTTGGCTTCGGCCCGCGTCATCTTTTCGAGCGTCCCGGTGAACACCACGGTCTTGCCGGCGACCGGCGAATCGGTCGCCGGTTTGGCCGCCGCCGCGACCTCGAGTTCGCGCTTCAAGTGCTCGATCAACGCCCGGTTGCGGCGCTCGGCGAGGAATTCGAGGATCGCCGCCGCGACCTTGGGTCCGATCCCTTCGATCGCCAGGAGCTCAGCATGGGCCGCACTCGATTCGTCCTGGGCCGCGGTCAACGCCTCGAGCAAGGCGTCGAGCGTGCCGTAGGTGCGCGCCAGGAGCCGCGCCGTCGCTTGGCCGACGTGGCGGATGCCGAGCGCGTAGATCAGGTGATCGAGCGCGATCGCGCGCCGCGCGTCGATCGCGGCGAAGAGGTTGCGGGCCGAGGTCTCGCCCCAGCCGTCCCACTCGGCGATCGGCGGGTGCTTTTTCCCGTCGCGTGCCCGTAGCGTGAAGATGTCGGAGGGCTCGCGGACGAGTTCCTTCTCCCACAGCAGCTCGATCTGTTTTTCGCCCAAGCCCTCGACGTCGAAGGCATCGCGCGAAACAAAATGGCGGAGCCGCTCGATCGCCTGCGCCGGACAGATGAGGCCGCCGGTGCAGCGGCGCGCCGCCTCGCCTTCCTCGCGGACGGCGTGACTGCCGCACTCCGGACACTTGGTCGGAAACGCGTAGGGCTTCGATCGCTTCGGTCGCTTTTCGGATACGACCGACAGGACCTGGGGAATGACGTCGCCGGCGCGCTGAATGACGACGGTGTCGCCTTCGCGCACATCCTTGCGCTCGATCTCGTCTTCGTTGTGAAGCGTCGCGCGCGACACGACGACGCCGCCGACGGTGACCGGCTTCAAGTGCGCGACCGGCGTCAAGGTGCCGCTCCGTCCGACCTGAACGTCGATCTTTTCGACCACCGTCTGCGCTTTTTCGGCCGGGAATTTGTGCGCCGTCGCCCAGCGCGGCGCCCGGCTCACCATGCCGAGCCGCTCCTGCCAGTCGAGGCGGTCGACTTTGTAGACGACTCCGTCGATGTCGTAGCCGAGATCGGCACGCTCCGCCTCGAGCGCACGGTAGAATGCGAGCGCCGCCGCGAGATCCGCGCACCGCCGCGCTCGCGGATTGACGACGAAACCCCAGGACTCGAGTTTTTGCAGCACCTCCCATTGGGTCGACGCGGGGAGCGCGCTCGCCTCGCCCCACCCGTAGGCGAAAAAACGGAGCTGCCGGGTCGCGGTGATCGTCGCGTCCAACTGGCGCAGCGATCCGGCCGCTGAGTTGCGCGGGTTGGCGAACAGCGGCTTGCCGGCCTTGGCCTGCGCGGCATTGAGTTCGGCGAAGTCGTCGTGGCGCATATAGACCTCGCCCCGCACCTCGATCACGTCGGGAATCCCGCGGCCCTCGAGCCGCGCCGGAATATCGGCGATCGTCCTGAGGTTGGGCGTGACGTCCTCGCCGACGGCGCCGTCGCCCCGGGTGGCGCCGAGGACGAACGTGCCCTTTTCGTAGCGGAGCGAAGCCGAGAGACCGTCGATCTTGGGCTCGGCCACCAGCGCCACCGGCTCGGACTCGGGCAAGGCCAAGAAGCGGCGGATACGGGCGATGAACTCGGCGACTTCCTCGTCGGTGAACGCGTTGTCGAGCGAGAGCATCGGCCGCCGGTGCGCGACCTTGGCGAAGCCCTGCGCCGCCGGCGCTCCGACCCGGCGCGACGGGGTATCGGCGCGGACCAGCGCGGGGAACGCCGCTTCGATCGCGGCGTTGCGGGCTTTGAGCGCGTCATAAGCGGCATCGCTCACCAGCGGCGCCGCCTTTTCGAAATAGGCGCGATCGTGCGCGGCGATTTCCTTCGCCAGCCGCGCGAGCTCGGCGGCGGCTTGGGCCGGTGTAAGGTCTGTCACCGCCGTCGGCGCTTCCGTCGCCGCCTTGGCCTTGGCCCGGCGGCTCATCGCCGCCCCGCCGCCTTGGCTGGCGCTGGTTCCGGCCCGAGCAGTCGATCGGCGGCCGCGCGCGCCTCGTCGGTGACGCGGGCACCGGCCAACATGCGCGCGACTTCCTCGCGCCGTGCCGCCGGGTCGAGGCGCTCGATCCGGGCCAACGCGCCGGCTTTCGCCTTTTCGGCCTTGACGATGCGGAAGTGGGTCGCGCCGCGCGCCGCCACCTGTGGCGAGTGCGTGATCGCCAGCACCTGATGCCGGGCCGCGACCCGTTGCAGCCTGGTCCCGACCGCATCGGCGGTGGCGCCGCCGACGCCGGCGTCAATCTCGTCGAAAATGAGGGTCGGCGCATCGCCGACCCCGGCCAACGCGACTTTGAGCGCGAGCAGGATACGCGACAGCTCACCGCCGGAGGCGATGCGGCTGAGCGGACCGGGCGGCACGCCCGGCAGCGTCGCGATCTCGAACGTGATCCGATCGCTTCCGGTCGCAGCCCAGTCCGGCTCGGGCACCGCTTCGATCCGGGTACGAAATACGGCCTTGGCCAACATCAGCGCGGCAAGCTCGCGCATGACCTGACGATCAAGTTCCGCCGCCCCCGTGCGGCGTGCCGCCGACAGGCGGTCGGCAGCTGTCCGGTAGGCGGCGCGGGCGTCGGCGACCGCGGCCTCGGCCGATGCGAGCCGCTCGGCGCCCTGGTCGATCGCGTCGAGCCGATCGCGGAGGCGTGCCCGCACCGCCGGCAGCTCGGCTGGCGCCGTCCGGTGCTTGCGTGCCGCCTCGCGGAGCGCGTGCAGGCGATCGTCGACCGCCTCCAAGCGCCGCGGATCGGCATCGATACCGCTCATGCCGCGGTCGATTTCGCGCCCGGCCTCGGTCGCTTCGATCTCGGCGCGTTCGACGGCCTCGGCGGCCGCTGCGAAGCGCGGCCGCGCCGCGTCGGGCAACCGGCCGAGCGCCTGGCGCACGGCGGCGAGGCCCGGACCGACCGCAGCGAGGCGCTCGGTCGCCTCGCGCAGTACCTCGCCCGACTTCTCGGCCGCCATCAACAGCGACCGCATCGCCGCCAGCCCCGCTTCTTCGTCGGCTTTGGGATCGAGCGCGTCGAGCTCGGCCACGTAGTGGCGGATCAGGTCCTGTTCGGCGGTCGCGCGCGCGATCTCGTCGGCAAGAGCCGCCAGAGTCCGGCGCGCGCGATCGAGCTCCGCGAACGCGCGGCCGACCATGGCGACATCGGTCTCGAGGCCGGCGAACCCGTCGAGCAGGCGGCGATGGCCGGCGCCGGCGAGCAACTGCTGCTGATCGTGCTGGCCCTGCATTTCGACCAGGGCCGCGCCGAGTTCCTTGAGAAGACCGGCGCTCACCGGCGCGTCGTTGACGAACGCCCGGCTCGCTCCCTCGCGCGGTACGGCTCGGCGCAACACCAGCGCCTCATCGTCGGCAAGACCGTGCTCCGCGAGCAGCCGGCGCGCCGGATGATTTGCGGCAACCGCGAACGTCGCGCTCACCGTCGCCCGCTCGGCCCCGGGCCGCACCAATCCGCTCTCGGCGCGGGCACCGAGCGCGAGCCCGAGCGCATCGAGCAGAATCGACTTGCCGGCCCCGGTCTCGCCGGTCAGCACCGTGAGCCCGCCGGCGAAGTCGAGGTCGATCTGATCGATCAGGACGACGTCGCGGACGTAGAGGCCGACCAGCATCGGGCGGACCGGCTAGAACACGCCGCGCCAGATCCGGCTGATCCAGGATCCCTTGTCTTCCTTGGGCTCGAGATTGCGGCCACGGAGCAGCCCGTAGGCGTCCTCGTACCACTCGCTATTGGGGAAGTTGTGGCCGAGCACGGCCGCGGCCGTCTGCGCCTCTTCGGCTACGCCGAGCGCGAGATAGGCCTCGGTCAGCCGGTGCAGCGCCTCGGGCACGTGGGTGGTCGATTGAAACCGCTCGATCACCGCGCGAAACCGATTGATGGCGGCGACGAAGCTGCCGCGCTTGAGATAATAGCGACCGACCGCCATCTCCTTGCCGGCCAAGTGATCGCGGGTAAGGTCGACCTTGAGGCGGGCGTCGCGCGCGTATTCGGAGTTTGGAAACCGCCGCACCACCTCGTCGAGCGCGCCGAGCGCGAGCTGAGTCACCTTTTGATCGCGCCCGACGTCCTGAATCTGCTCGTAGTAGGCGATCGCCAGCAGATAGTAGGCGTAGGCGATATCGGCGTTGCCAGGGTGCAGCTCGATGAAACGGCGGGCGGCGAGGATCGCCTCGTCGTAGCGGCTCGCCTGCTGGTAGGCGAACGACGACATCAACTTGGCCTTGATCGCCCACGACGAATAGGGGTGCTGACGCTCGACTTCGTCGAACGCGCGCGCGGCTTCGAAGTATTCGCCCTCGGCGAGCTTGTCCATCGCATCGTTATAAAGGATGCCGACCGGCTTCTCGACGTACTTCGGCTGCGTGTCGGCGCAGGCGCCGAGCACAACCATAGCCACGATGAAAGAGAGCGTTCGCAGCGGAAAAAGCGGCATCGACGCGGGTCGCGTTATCGGACGATCGGTTGAGCGGCGGCGGACCGCCGACCCCGCGATCATAGCACGGGAGCGGTGACGCGGACTACGGGCGATCAGCCGGCGCTGACGAGCGGACGGGCGTGGGCCGGCGCGTCAATCGGGTCGGCCCGGTACCAGGCGGTAGGATCGGCGAGCATCGTCGCGATCAGCTCATGGTTGAGCTTATGGCCGGTACAGAAGGCGGCTACGCGCCCGAGAATCGGGGCGCCGGCGAGATAGAAGTCTCCCAGGCAGTCGAGCACCTTGTGGCGAACGAATTCGTCGGCATAACGCAGGCCGTCTTCGTTCAAGATACGATCGCCGGCAACGACCACGGCGTTGTCGAGCGAGCCGCCGCGCGCCAAACCGCTGGCGCGCAGATGCTCGACCTCGTCGGCGAAGCCGAACGTACGGGCCCGCGCGATCTCGCGCGCGAACCGCTCGGGGTCGAGCACCAGCTCGTGACGCTGGCGCGCCACGGCGCGCGCTTCGAAATCGATGGTGACGTCGATCGCGAAGGCCGGTGCCGGTTCGATCCGCGCCCATTTGTCGCCGCGCCGCACTTCGATCGATCGCCGAACCTCGAGCGGCCGGCGCTGCGACGCTTGGGTTTTGATGCCGGCCCGGTTGACGAGGGCGACGAACGGCTCGGCGCTGCCGTCCATGATCGGTACTTCCGGCCCGTCGATCTCGACGACGGCGTTATCGATGCCGAGCCCGTTCAACGTCGCCAACACGTGCTCGACGGTCGCGACGCGGGTCCCGGCAGCATTCGCGAGCGTGGTCGAAAGGGTCGTGTCGACGACGTTGGATGCCACGGCCGCGACCGTGGCGACAAGGGGATCGACATCCGTCCGCACGAAGACGATGCCGGAATCGGGTTTCGCGGCGCGTAAGGTCAAGGTCGCCGGCGCACCGGAATGAAGGCCGATGCCCTGACACGCGACAGCTCGGTCGAGGGTCGTCTGACGAGGTTTCACAATTTCACTCTCTCCCGAGCGCCCTGCGGGCACCGGCGGCTCCCCTGACCCGCGCTTCGCTTGGCACGAAGCGCGGTCAGCGGGTGCGGCGATCATCCGGTCTTACAAACAGGCCCGCGGACGCTCAAGTCACGCTTTATTACAAAATCTTTCGCGTCGTTTCGCCCCGTCAGTTGGCTTGACGCCGGAGGAACGCCGGAATCTCGAGGAGATCCTCGTCGACCTTGGGCGCCCGCAGCTCGAGCGATTCGGGCTTGGCGGCGGCCCGGACCTCGGGCGCCTTGGCGCTCGGGGCCGGAGCCGGGACCGCAACCGCCGGTGCCGGTATCGCAGCCGGGGCCGGCGTCGAGGCCGGAGTAGCCTCGGGCTTGGTCCCGAACCGCGGCTCGGACCGCGGCAGAGCCGGCGACGGGGCCGGGGCCGCTTTCTTGACCTCGGCTTCCTGGCTGCGACGACCGGTTACGCGGTCGAACAAGCTCCACCCGCGGCTCGGCTTCTTGCCCGCGTTTTGTACCGCCGCTTCGGCGAACGGGTCCGGCCGGCGAGCCGTTTCGCGCGCGATCGCGAGTTTGGGCGCCGGCGGGATGAACGGCCGATCCGGTGTTGGAGCGGCCGACGCCGGGGCCAGCGCCGCCGCGGTCGGCGCCCGGTCCGAGCTCATCTGCATCGGGTGGCTCGACGACGCCGGCAGCGCGCTCGGCTGGACTTCGGCGGTCGCGGCGGGAGCGGCGGCCGGCGCCGACGGTGCGACG
>Ga0194121_10002750_pt1 | contig 27497 bp, 17 predicted proteins | sample TA2MahCa50mmetaG_FD_148609 | JGI IMG/M metagenome (GOLD analysis project Ga0194121, IMG submission 148609) | Freshwater microbial communities from Lake Tanganyika, Tanzania - TA2015020 Mahale Deep Cast 50m | ecosystem: Environmental > Aquatic > Freshwater > Lake | place: Tanzania: Lake...
TGTGATCACCGAACGGGCCTTCGTCGCGCAACGGCTCGGTCGGGTCAACGTAACCTTCGATGACGAAGTCGGCATTGGCGGGGACTTCGAGGTCGTTGGTCTCGCACTTCACGAGTTCGACGGATTTTTTGCGGAGATAGCCGGCGAGCAGAAATTCATCAAGGCCGTCGGGCAGCGGCGCAGTGGCGGCGAAGGTGAACACGGGATCGCCGCCCAGAAAAATCGCCACGGGCATGCGTGTGCCGGTTTCGTAATAGCGGCGGCCATGTCGCGCGCCGACTTTCTGGAGCTGCCAGTGCATGCCGGTGGTGCGGTCGTCGTAAATCTGGATGCGGTACATGCCGACATTGCGCTCGCCGGTGTCGGGATCTTTGGTGACGACGCAGGGGAGCGTGATGAAACGGCCGCCGTCCAGCGGCCAGCATTTTTGGATGGGGAGGTTGAGCAAGGTCGAAGGCTGAAGGCTGAAGGCTGAAGGCTGATGCACATCAGGAGCCTTCGGCCAGGGCTCGGTTCGTGTGGGTGGAGCCTCGAATTTGTGGATGACTTCCTTGCAAGGGCCATCCTTCACGAGCTTCGGTTTGGCGTGGCGCAGGTCCATCGCCTGGCCGAGCAGCTTCATCGTATCTCGCAGCGACGTGGGCGGCTTGGCCTTCATCAACGAGCCGAGTTCGGCGGCGACTTCGTCAACCGAATTCGCGTTCAGGCTTAGAGCCATTCGTTTCCAGGAGCCCATCGTATTGATTGCCAGCGGAAATGGGGACACCACTCCGTTCACCGTGGGTTTCTCGATGAGCAGCGCTTTGCCGCCGCCCGGCGATTTCATCTGGCGGTCGGCGAGTTCCGTGATTTCGAGTTCGGTGGCGACGGGTTGCGTGATCCGGATCAACTCGCCCGCCTGGTCGAGTCGCTGCACGAAGTCGCGGAAGGAGTCGAACGCCATAGCGCAGCGAGCGTAGCAGCGCCGCGAGCGGAGGGAAAGCAGTCGTTCCCGCTTGATCCGCGTGCGTGTGCCAGTAGCTTCGCGCCGTGGACAAACGGGCTTGGATCATCGCCGGCGGTGCGCTTCCTGAGCGAGAAAGCCGGCGTGGACCCGAAGCGCCTCGCCGCGGTCGGCTACGGTGAATTCCATCCCATCGCGGACAACGCCACACCCGAGGGCCGCGCGAAGAACCGGCGCATCGAACTCATCGTGATGCCGGAGGATCTGCTGAAGGCGAAGGCCGCTGCGAAGACGGATTAGCTCGCAGGACTTTCTACTCGCCAACCTGCGGCGCGCGGCTAGCCTGCCGCACGCTATGGTCCCGCTTCGATTGCCTTCGCTCGCGCTTGTCGCCGCCGTCGTTGCGTCCGCTTCGCAAGCCTTTGCGGCCACGCCGACAAACGCCGGCAACCGCCTCACGTATCTCGACAACGACGACCCGTTCTATCCGCATCGCGATTTCCCCAAGCTCATCACCCCGCAATGGGTCGGGGAGCCGGGCGTTGAGGCGGTCGTGATCCTCGCGATTGACGACATGCGGGACACGAAGCGTTACGAGACTTTCCTGCGGCCCATTCTAGAACGGCTCAAGAGAATGGACGGACGCGCGCCGGTCAGCATCATGGTGAACATCGTCACGACCAACGACGCGCCGCAACTTGAGGCGTGGCTCAAGGAAGGCCTCTCGCTCGACGTCCACACGCTCGCGCATCCATGCCCGCTGCTGCAAAGGGGCAGCTTCACCAATGCGGCGAACACCTATCACGGCGGCGTGGACCTGCTCGCGTCCGTCCCCGGCAACAAACCGGTGGCCTTCCGAATGCCGTGCTGCGACTCGATGAACTCGCCCAGCCCGCGCTTCTACGCGGAGATGTTCAACCGCGCCTCGCCGAACGGACATTTCCTCACGATTGATTCTTCCGTGATGTGCGTACCCACGACGAACGACACTTCGCTCCCGCGCGAACTGGTGCTCGACGCGCAGGGCCGCGAGCGTTTCCGAAAATACTTTCCGGCGCAGACAAACGCGGTGACGAGGAAATCCCTCGCGAACTTCGGCACGTGGATCGAGGACTATCCGTATCCCTACGTCATCAACAAGGTCTGCTGGGAGTTCCCCGCGATGGTGCCGAGCGACTGGGAGGCGTTCAACCTGCACGGCCCGACCAACCCCATCACGCTCGCGGACTGGAAGGCCGCGCTCGACGCCGTCGTGCGCAAGCAGGGCGTGTTCACGTGGATATTCCATCCGCACGGCTGGAGCAGCGCGGCGCAGATCGTGGAGTTCATTGACCATGCGGAGCGCACGCACGGCAAGAAGGTGAAGTTTCTGACGTTCCGCGAGGCGCAGGAGCGGCTGGACAAGAATCTGCTGAAGGGAAATCCACTGCGAGATGCCAGGGGTGGTGAGAACGGCGTGCGGCTGCTTGATGTGAACAATGACGGGCTGATGGACGTGGTGGTTGGAAATGAGGTGACCCGCTTCTGCCGCCTTTGGAATTCTGAGCAACGAACCTGGACTGAGATTGCGTTTCCGTTGATGATTGGGTCGAACCTCACGTCGCGTGACAATACAGGAGGCGAGAAGCACATTGCAGCCACCGAGGGACGCACGAGGTTTTCAGTCCTAGCCGACGACGGAAAGCCATCCGTCCTCGGGCTCAGCCTCGGAGGTCGTCAAGTTCGAGGACGCCTGTCATTTTGGGATTTCGATGGCAAGGAGTGGGTGGAGAGCGCTCATCGGACGAACGGCATTCCTGGTGATGTGAGGACGCAGATGGCTTTCCTGCCGACGCGTCCTAGCCCACCGGACACAAACTCCCTGACGATAGAGAAGCTGGCACAAGGATTCACTCCCGACACCGGCGTCCGCTTCCGCGACATGGACCACGACGGCATCTGCGAGTTGATCGTCGCCAACGAATCGCAGCAGGCGATCTTCCAATGGTCCGAGAAGGACAAGGCGTGGTGGAAGCTCGGCGCCGGATGGCCCAAGGGAGTCTCGTTCGTGGACCACGCGGGACGCGACAACGGCGTGCGCTTTGCCGATGCGAATGGCGACGGTTTCGAGGATTTGCTCGTCTCAAACGAGAAGGGTTTTTCACTTCATCTCTACATCGCCACCCCACGAGGCAATCTCGGCTGGGCCAAAGGCTGGACTTACAAACAGCGCGAGGGGAAACGCGAACCCCTCACCCGGCCGTTGGCCACTCTCTCCCCATCCGATGGGGAGAGGGCCGGAGTGAGAGGCACTTCGGTCGAATCAAGCGCCCGCGACATCCCATCGTTCGTCCGCGATAGCGAGCACCGCAACAACGGCGCATGGTTCCATCGCGGGCAACTTTTCGTGCAGAACGAGGACACCGCGCACCTGCCGGATGTCGTTCATCGCATGGCTTTCAGCGACTTGCTCACGGGCGACGAACCGCCGCCGTCGTCGCCCGCCGGATCGCTCGCTGCCATGCAGGTTCGTCCCGGTTTCAAGGTCGAACTCGTCGCGAGCGAACCGCTCGTGATGGACCCGGTCGCCTTCGAATGGGGCGCGGACGGACGGCTCTGGGTCGTCGAGATGCACGACTATCCGAGTGGCGTGCCGGACAGGACGCAGGTCGCCGCCAACGCGGCGGGTTCGCCAACATCGACCGCGGCGGCCGCCCGACCCACCATGCGACCCGCCGGCCGCGTCATCTTTCTCGAAGACACGGACGGCGACGGGCGCTACGACAAGCGCGCCGTTTTCCTGGACGGCTTGAACTTCCCGAATGGCGTCATGCCGTGGCGCAAGGGCGTGCTCGTGAGCGCTGCGCCGGACATTGTTTATGCGGAGGACACCGACGGCGACGGCCGAGCGGATGTGAAGCGAGTGTTGTTCACCGGCTTCCGCGAGGGCAACCAGCAACACCGCATCAACGGCTTCGAGTTTGGTCTCGACGGCTGGGTCTACGCGGCGAACGGCGACAGCGGAGGATTGATCCAGCGCGTCGGCGGCGTGTTGTCCGGCCCGGTGACGGGCAATTCACCTCCCATTGACATCCGCGGCCACGACCTCCGCTTCAAGCCGGACACGGGCGAAATCGAACTCGTCGCGGGACAAACGCAGTTCGGCCGGCGGCGCGACGACTGGGGGAACTGGTTTGGCAACAACAACCCGAACTGGCTCTGGCATTATCACGTCCCCATCCACTACCTGAAGCGCAACCCGCAACTCGTCGTGAAATCCACGCGCACGATGCTCGCGAACTACACGCCGCCGAACCAGGTCTTCACCGTCGGCTCGCGGCAGCAGCGCTTCAACTGGCCCGACCGCGTCAACGAAGTCACCAGCGCCAACAGCCCGTCCCCGTATCGCGACGACCTCTTCGGGCCGGAGTTCGCCACAAGCGTGTTCATCAGCGAGCCGGCGAACAACGTCGTCCACCGCGAAGTGCTCGAGCCGGACGGCGTGAGCTTCAAGAGCCAGCGCGCGCCCGACGAGCAGAAGCGCGAGTTCCTCGCGTCGTCCGACAACTGGTTCCGCCCGACAATGCTCAAGACCGGCCCCGACGGCGCGCTCTACATCGCGGACATGTATCGGCTCATCATCGAGCACCCGGAGTATTTCCCGGAGGAGCTGAAGAGCCGCCCCGACATGCGCGACGGCGACGACAAGGGGCGCATCTGGCGCGTGGTTCCCGAGGGGAAGCCGCTGCGAAAGGTTCCGAATCTCGCGAAGCTCAACACGACCGAACTCGTCGCGGCGATGGACTCGCCAAACGGCTGGCAACGGGACACCGTGCAGCGGTTGCTCGTCGACTCCGGATCCGCGACGACGGGGATGAGTGAAATCCGGCCGACACCGTTTCGCAGCCCGGATGCGCGCGTGCGACTGCAATGGCTTGCAACCCTCGAAGCGTGCGCCCGCGCCGAGTTGACCGACCTCGCGCTCTGCCTGAAGGATCCGAATCCCGGTGTCCGCGAGTTTGCGGTCGCCATCGCCGAGCGTCACATGCCTTCCATCCTCGCCCGTTACAATGTGGCGTCGAAGCAACTCGCACCGGCTGGAAACGGCGCGGAGGCGGCGAAGCGGAACTACGGCGAGGGGCAGGTCTTGGAGGCGCTGATACGGTTGCCACAGGATGAATCGCCGCGTGTCCGGACGCAGCTTGCCTATTCGCTCGGCGCCAGTGACGCGCCCGCGGCGGCGGCGATGCTCGCCCTGCTTGCGTTGAAAGACCCGGACTCCTCCCCGCTGCAAACGGCCGTGCTGTCTTCCGCCTCGAAGCATGCGGGCGAAATGCTCGCCCTCGTGTTTGAATATGGCGACCCCGTCAGGCCGGCGTCCGCGCTCATCGAGCAGTTGATGGGGCTGACGGTGTCGGGGAATGATCCGAATGCGCTGTTGAAGCCGCTCGCGAAAGTCGGGACGCCTGAAGCGCGCGGGTTCGCGCCGTGGCAATTCAGCGCGCTGGCGGGTCTGGTGGAGGCGCTCGAACGGCGCGGCTCGACGCTTGGGAAGCTGTCGGCCGGCGGCTCGGCAGAATTGCGAGGGCGAATCTCAAACCTCGACCGCCTGTTCATCCAGGCCCGCGCAGACGCCTCGCTCCAATCCGCCATCCGCAACCCGCAATCCGCAAGCGCCGCCACCCGCCTGCTCGCGCGCGGGCCCACCGAGCAGGACGCCGACATCGCCCGGCTCATCGCGCTGCTGCACCCGACCTCGCCACCCGAGGTCCAGCAGGCCGCGATGACCAGCCTCAAGAAGCTCGCGTCGCCGCTCGTCGCGGAGAGTTTGCTCGCGAAGTGGAACGAGTTGATGCCCGCGGTGCGCGGCGAGGCCTTGTCCGCGCTGTTGAGCCGCGCGGAGTGGACGCAGTCGTTGCTCGGCGCCATCGAGGCCGGCAAGCTCACGGCCAGCGCGCTCGGACTCGCGCAGCAGCAGGTGTTGCTCGCGCACACGCAGCCCGCGATCCGTGAGCGCGCGGCGAAGCTCTTCACGCGCGTGAACCCCGACCGCGCCAAAGTCATCGAACGCTTCAAGGGCGTGGAGGCGCTGACGGGCAACGCGCAACGCGGCGGTGCCGTGTTCGGTGGGCTGTGCGGCACGTGCCATCGCGTCGGCGGCGGCGGGCGCGGCGGAGTCGGGCCGGACCTCGGCACGGTCGCGGACAAGCCCGTGTCGCAATTGCTCACGGCCATTCTCGACCCGAGTCAGGCGGTGGACCCTGCCTACGTGTACTACATCGGCTACACGAAGGATTTTCGCGACGTCAGCGGCATCATCGTGGCCGAGACGCCGAACAGCATCACCCTCCGCAACGCGGGCGGCCAGGACGACACCGTGCTGCGCGCCGACCTCGTGGAGCTGAAGACCGGCGGCCTCTCGATGATGCCCGAAGGGTTGGAGGCGAATTTGAACCCGCAGGCAATGGCTGACCTGATTGCGTTCATCAAGAGCGGCGCGGGCGCGGCACCGAAGCGGCGATGAGTTGCCGGGTTCCTCCGAATCCTAATCGTCATCTTGATCCCATTCCTCAGTGCGGGGGCGAAGGCCCGGGGAGGGCGATGACGACGAGACGTTCGATGAGGGTGAATCCGCAATCCGACTTCTTGGAGGGAGCGACTCGAAAGGTCAAAGGCGACTTGGCTCGAAGGTCCGCCCAAAACCTTAGGTGGATAAGTGTGCAGCGAAAAAGCCCTTTCGGCCCAGCCTGCTCACCCAAGAGCTTACGTCCTGGTCGGACGACTAGGCATTTGGGGTGATGGGGACTGATCGAAGCACTCCTTGTTTCGGCACTTCAACAAACCGTGGGAAAGCAACCTACTTCGCGATGAGGACCATCCTGTTTTGCGTATCGATCACGTAACGGTAGCCGGGCGGAAGCTTGGGTATGCCGTTGGGAGTGATCGAAGCAAGTTCGTTGACGCTGGCTGGAAATCGCTTCTTCTGCGCGTAGTAGATGTTGAGCGCCTTTGACAAGTCGGCCAATTCAGTGCTGCGCGAAAGTTCCTCAACTGATTGGACCGGTGCCCCTTGGGATGGTGCCTGCGCAGCACTCGGCTGAGCATCGTGCGGTGGAGGAGGGGGCGGCTTGGGCGTCACAAGCGGTGTTGCCGGTTGAGGTGGTGCAACCGGCGGGGAAACCGTCGATGTCTCCGGACGTTTGCTACAAGCGCCCAAGACGAGCGTCGCCGCCAACGTCCCGATGCAGACGAACTGTTTCATTTTGATCCCCATCACCCTGCTAGGAATTGTGACAGTCAACCGCACGCCGCCGATACCATCATCGACCGACTAATCTGCAGACGACGCGTGATCGCGTAGCCACAAGTAGTCCGGATTGCGCCCTGCGACTACAATAGGCGCCGACGCCTGATATTTGACAGGCATGATTGCCGGGCCAGTCCATTTGCGAAACTCCGAGTGGCCGTCAGCAAACGAGAATGCGCTGTTCAAGTTGTGGTAAGGAGCCGGGAAGTCGATAATCTGAGAATTTGCGACACCACCGATATCCTGGTCTCGGATACACTGGACTGCGAATCCACCGTCATTGATGCCGTCCGGGTGCTCATCCAAGAAGACAAACAAGTCCGAGGGGGTGGGTTTGGTCATGTCCTCCACCCGCCGGTAAACTTTGAACGGAGTCTGCGGGTTTGGGTAGGCATTGTTGACCCAACTGCGGTTGTTCACGTTCCAGCCTACGGTTTGGAGCATCGACACGCTCCGATTCCGCGGGCCGACCGTCGTTTGAGACTTGTCGCTGGGGCACTTGAAGACACCGGGCTGAAACCCCACGTAGGAGCCTAACATCCCGTTCGTCGGCGTCGCATTGCCAATCAACGGACTTGGATAATTGTTAACCAACACGTCGCGGCCAATGAGGCACAGTTTGTCGGTGTTGATGGCGTTCCCCGCAGTAAAGTTCAAATTGCCGCGAACCCAGCTTCGTGCAGGCGAATCCATATTATCGACGCACCGACCGTCGAAATCTTCCGTGTAAAGATGCCAACCAAGCTGCAACTGCTTCAAATTCGCCTGGCATCTGGCGCCCGCCGACTTTGCTTTCGCCTTGGACAACGCCGGCAAAAGCATGCCCGCCAGTATCGCGATGATCGCGATGACGACCAGGAGTTCGATCAGTGTGAAGCCGTTGCGTGCGTTTCGACACGGTTCCCCCAGAGGGCTGCGCCGGTGTGTTGTTCTCATTTGCGTCGGAAATTTTGCTGCCGATGAGCAGCTTGGGTTGGCATCTCTTATAAACTCCGCGCCGACGAAGTCAACCACGCAGTTTGCTCCTCACGGCCATCGGGCGACTCTCCGCTTGGGAGCCCGCCTCGTCGCGCAGCATCCTCGCCGCTTCGACTTCGTTGCAGAGCTTCTGATACGCCTCGTCCATGCTCACCACGGCGCCGGAGCCGGGCGCGAAGCCGCAATCCGGATTCAGCGTGATGCGGTCGGCGGGCAGGAACTTCAGCGCCTCGCGCACGCGCGACGCGATGGTCTCGGCCGAATCCACCACGCCGGGCGTCACGCCGACGCAGCCCAAGCCGATCTCGAAATCGTCGCGGAGCTGGCGGAACACGGCCTTGTCGCCGGCGGCGGGCGACGTGAACTCCATGGTGAGGTGGTGGACCTTCAGCCGGTTCAAGTGCGTGAGGATCGGGCCGTAGCCGCCCTCGTGCGCGACTTCGCCACGGGCTCGGCCGCCCGCCCGGCGGCAGAGGTGCACGGCGAGCTTGATGCCCTTCACGCCGTCCACGACCGCATTGATCATGTCCACGGCAAAGCCCGCGGCGGCGTCCGGGTCGGGGTATTTCGCGCGCACCGCGGGATCCACGAAGAGGCAGAGGTGCGGGTCGTCAATTTGCGCGATGTCAGCGCCGGCGTCGCGGATGAGCTCGAGTTCCCGGCGCAGCACGGGCACGCAGTCGCGCACGAAGTCGTTGCGGTTCGGATATGCGCGAGCGGATTGGTCCGGCGACCACATGCGCTCGCCGAGCAGCGCGGGCGAAGGGAGCGTGGATTTCACGAGCCGCCTGGTGAGTGTCTTGAGAAAGGTGACTTCGCGCGCGATGAAGCCGGGCGTCTTCGGCGCGAGCTTGTCGGTGACGAGCGTGAAGGGCCGGCCGTCGGGCAACGTGCCCAGCTCGAAGCCGCGCGCAAGCTCGGCGATGACGCCGATGTAGGACTTGCGCCACCACTCGCCGTCGGTGAGGACGTCGAGCCCGGCGTGCTCCTGCATCGCCACGGCGTAACGGACGGCGGCCTGCATGCGGCGCTCGTAATCGTCGGGCGCGAGCGGCGGGCGGCCGTGGATGAGGTCGAGGACGAATGGCGGGCGCGGCAGCGAGCCGACGACGGAGGTTGGGAAGAGAATGCTCATCGCCGAAATCTTGGTTGCTCAATCCGTGTCCCCGCGCCAGTGCAGGCGCGCGAGCTCGAAGTCCTCCTGCGTGTCCACTTCCATGTAGCTGCCGGGCGTGTCGGCGTGGGCGAACGTCGCGCCCCCCTCGATCATTTCCTGGAAGAGATGAATGAGGTAGGCCTTCTCGAACACGGCGGCTTCACGGAACGGTTTGCCGGCGTGCTTCGAGCGCGCGAGGTGAAAGGCGTCGCGCAACTGCGCGGCGCCGGCCGGCGTGAACTTCGCGATGCCCGTGTATTCGCCGTGCGCCTCGGCCGGGGCGATGCCGCGGTGCACGCGCGTGACGTGACCATTGTGCGCGGTGACCTTCTCGGCGTCGTCGGGCGGATGTTGCGTGCGGTGCTGGTAGCGTTCGAGCCAGCGCGTGTCCACGCTGAGCGCGATGTCGGCGCGCAAGTCGAGCACGCGGCGGACGACGTCGGCCGTGAACAGGATGTCCGAGTAGCAGCAGATGAAGCCCTCGCCCATCAAGTCCTCCGCGTGCATGAGCGAGGCGAGGATGTTGTTGTGTTCCCATCCCGCATTGTGGCGGAACGTGAACTTCGGGTAGTCGCGTCGGACCTTTTCGATCTGATAACCGCCGATGAAGCAGATGTCCGTCACGCCCGCGCCCGCGAACGCGCGCAGCGCCCAGTCAAGCAACCGGCGGCCGTGGACCTCGGCGTAACACTTGGGCGTGTCCGTCGTCATTGGCATGAGCCGGCGTCCGCGACCCGCTGCAATCAGGATGGCCCGCATGGTGACGGTGCGATGGAACACGGAGGACGGCGCCATGGGAAGTGGATTTCACGGCGCGGACGACGCGGCCTCCGGCTTCCTCCCGGCGTTCCACAGGAATGCGATCACTGCCGCGCCGGCGAACGCGCAGCACGCCCAGAACCACACGGCGAACTTCCATCCATGGTCCTGCGCGAGGTGGCCGGTGAACTTGTCGCCCGCGGCCGCGCCCATGTAGCCCATGAAATTCACAAAGCCCGCCGCCGCCGCCGCCGTGCCGCGCCGCGCGAGGTCCACGGGCAGCGTGCCGACGAGCAGGACTTGCGGGCCGAAAATGCAAAAGCCGATGAGGAAGAGGATCGTCACCGAGGAGCCCATGCCCCAGTGAATGACGGTGTTATAGGCCACCGAGAGCAGGCCGAGCAGCACGAGCAGCACACAAATGACCGGCGCGCGACGACCGCCAAACCACCGGTCCGTCGCCCAGCCGGATAGATATGCGCCCGCGATGCCACCGAACGGGAGCACCGCATACTTGAACGCCGCGCCGCTCACGGTCGCGCCCTGCACCTCCTTCAAGTGCGTGACGCCCCAATCGGTGAAACCGTAGCGGCATGCGTCGAGCAGGCAGAGCGCGAGCGCGACGAGCCAGAGGGCGGGGTTCGAGAGCGTCGTCCCGATGTTGTGCCAGATGGAAGTCGCGGCCGGTTTGGATAAAACATCCGACGCCCGATCCGCTGCTGTCGCGCCCGCCGCCCCGGGCGATTCTACCAGCGTGAACCACATGTGCAGCGCGCTCGCCAGGAGAATCCCGGCCGGCACGTAGAGCGCGCCGCGCCAGCCGAACTTCTCCGCGGCCCAGCCTGCGACGACAAACGTCAGCGCCCCGCAAAGCTGATAGCCCGTCCCGATGATGCCGATGGCGCGGCCACGGTGATGCAGCTCGAACCAGTTCGCGGCGACGCGCATCGTCGGCGGCCAGCCGAGCGCCTGCACGTAACCATTGCACGCCCACACAAAGATGAGAAACCACAGCGCCGCACCGAACCCGAACGCAACGTTCAGCGCGGCCGACAGGAGCATGCCAAGCGCAAGCAGCCGCCGTGGCGGAAACCGCTCGGCAAGCTGGCCGTTGAGGAACTGTCCCGCACCATAGGCGAGCTTGAGCGCCATGAGCACGTCGCCAAGTTGCGACTTGTCGAGCCCGAGCTCCGTCTGAATGCCCGGCAGCGCGACGCCGAGGTTGTTCCGGCAGAAGTAAAACGAGCCGTAGGTCAGCCACAAAATCCAGAGCACGTAGTTCCCGCCGGGGGGGAAACAAGAGGTGGATTTGGCGGCGTCCGAGGGATTCAACGGCCCGGAGCAAACCGGATTGCGCCCTGCGCGTCAACGCCAGCGGGGGGAAGCCAGAAGTCGGTCCGCAAGAACTTCGATAAATTCTGGTGGAGGCGGCGGGAGTTGAACCCGCGTCCTTGGAGGAATTGCCAGCCGCGACTACATGCTTAGTCCGGGTTGGTTGTCGGCTTTGGGATCACGACCGGACTCGAATCCCAGAGCGTAGTCCGCATGAAAGTGTTTCGGTCGCTGTCGCGCAGTCTCCGCCATCGACCTATCCTGCTATGGCGTTCATCCGGTTAAGCAGGCGTCCACCGGTGAACGTCGCGGGGCTTAAGCCGCGAGGGCCAACTCGTCGTTAGCTTTTGATGTTTGATGCGGTGATTTACGAGGCCAACGCATCGTCCTCGGCATGCCGCCTCTGGCGCATCTTCCAAGTCGAAACCAGTGCGCCCCCGGTCAGCGGCGTGACTATCGGCCTCGGGCCTCCCGGCGTCAAGGCTCGCGCTTGACCGGTCGGTTGATGACGTGCGCGGGTGGGTGACCGGCTGTGGGCTACGTCTTGATGCTCTCCTCGGGGATGCGCATCCCGTAGAAGGACCGGTAAACAAAGACAAGCGCGACAAGAGCAAACACGCCGCCGATGGCATACTTGACTGTCTGATTGGTCATGGCGACGGCGATCTCGACGGCGAGCAGGCCGAAGAGCGTCGTGAACTTGATCACGGGGTTGAGGGACACACTGCTGGTGTCCTTGAAGGGATCGCCGACGGTGTCGCCGACGACGGTGGCGGCGTGGAGGGGCGTGTTCTTCTGGCGGAGGTCCACCTCGACGATTTTCTTCGCGTTGTCCCATGCGCCGCCGCCGTTCGCCATGAAGATGGCCTGGAACAGCCCGAAGAATGCGAGGCCCATGAGGTAGCCAATGAAGAAGTAGGGGTTGAAGAAGGGCAGCGCGAGCGAGAAGCAGAAGATGACGACGAAGATGTTCACCATGCCTTTCTGCGCGTAGACGGTGCAAATCTTCACGACTTCCTTGGAATCCGCGATGGAGGCCTTCGACGCGTCGAGCTTGATGTTTTCCTTGATAAACACGACGGCGCGGTAGGCGCCGGTGACGACGGCTTGGGTGCTCGCGCCGGTGAACCAGTAAATCACCGCGCCGCCCATGACCAGGCCCATCACGACTTCGGGTTGCACGAGCGAGAGTTTCTCAATCACCGCGCTGTATTCGGGGATGCTCTTGAGGAGCATGATGATGCCGAAAATCATCGTGGTCGCGCCGACAACGGCGGTGCCGATGAGCACGGGCTTGGCAGTGGCCTTGAAGGTGTTGCCAGCGCCGTCACCCTTCTCGAGTTCGTGCTTGGCGTGTTCGAAGTCGGCATCAAAACCGAAGTCCTTCTTGATCTCCTCTTTCACGTTCGGGACCGACTCAATCTGGCTCAGTTCGTAAACCGACTGCGCGTTGTCGGTGACCGGGCCAAAGCTGTCCACGGCGATGGTCACCGGGCCCATGCCGAGAAACCCGAAGGCCACGAGTCCAAATGCAAAGATGGGTGCGGCGAACGCAACATCCGGCATGAGCTGGAGCACGGGAGAACCGGTGTAAGTCGCGGCCACGTAGCTGATGAGCATAAGCACCATGATCACGAGGCCCATCCAGAAGCCGGAGAAGTTGCCCGCGACCAAACCGGAAAGGACATTGAGCGAGGCGCCGCCGTGACGCGACGCGGTGACGACTTCCTTCACATGCCGCGAGTGGGTGCTGGTGAAGACTTTCGTGAATTCCGGGATGATCGCGCCGGCGAGCGTGCCGCACGAGATGATGATCGAGAGCACCCACCACAGGTCGGGCATGCCTTTGAAGCTGCCGAGCAGCAGGTAACTCGCGCCGAACGTGACCACGACCGACGAGATGGACGTCAGCCACACAAGATTGGTGAGGGGCGCTTCCCAGTCGAAGTCCTTGTTCGCGCCGAAGAGCGACTTGGAGGCGACGTCATTGATGAAGTAAGAGCCGAGGGAAGTGAGGATCATCAACATGCGCATCACGAACAGCCACACGATGAGCTGCCCGCAGGCTGCTTGCTGCGCGGGTTGCGCCAGCGCCAGCGCAAGAAACGCGATCAACGCCACACCCGTCACGCCATACGTCTCGAATCCGTCCGCCGTCGGCCCGACGGAATCGCCGGCGTTGTCGCCCGTGCAGTCCGCGATGACGCCGGGGTTCTTGGGATCGTCCTCGGGCAGCTGGAACACGATCTTCATCAAGTCCGCGCCGATGTCGGCGATCTTGGTGAAGATGCCGCCGCAAATGCGGAGCGCGCTCGCGCCGAGCGACTCGCCGATGGCGAAGCCGATGAAGCACGGTCCCGCAAGGTGCGAGGGCAGATACGCGAGAATGAGGATCATGAAGAACAGCTCGACGCTGACGAGCAGCAGGCCGACGCTCATGCCGGATTGCAGCGAGATGCCAAGCGTGTGAAGCGGGTTGCCCTGAAGCGAGGCGAAGGCCGCGCGGGAATTTGCGCGCGTGTTGATGCGGATGCCGAACCACGCCACGCCGTAACTCCCGAGGATGCCGAGGATGGAAGCCAGCAGGATGACGACGACGTTTCCGGCCGAGTTGTGCGAAAGGAAGCCGAAGTAGTAGATCATGCACGCCGCGATGAGCACCCACAGCACCGCGAGGAATTTCCCCTGCTGCGTGAGGTAGGTCTTGCAGGTTTCCCAGATGATGTCTGAAACGGCCGCCATGGACCGGTGCACGGGGAGCGCCTTCGTCTGCAAATACTGCATCACTCCGAAGGCCGTGCCGACGAGGCAGATCAGCAGGCCGATGTTCAGCAGCATCATGCCGGTCACCGTGCTGCCGAAGAGCGTGAACTCAATCGTCGAAAGGTCAGGCAGCTTGATGTCCGCCTCGCCCGCGAACGCCGGACTGGCGGCGAGGACTGACAAGAGGACAAGTGCGAGGAGACCGGAAGTCCGGTCAAGCCGGAAGCGCTTTGCGTTGGCCATGAGTGGAGACAATGAGTTTGTTGGGTGATTCTTCGGCGCGATGCCGCGTTGCAAGTAAGCGAAAGACACCGACCGGTCAAGCGGTTTCATCCCCGGTGCGCCTCGTGATCTGAGACGCTAATCTTCAACGTAATCACCCGTCATGCGATCGCGTGCGCGGCGCCCCGACTCGAGCCTCGGATCGTATTCGTCCCGGTAGTTCGGGGCGCCCGAACTCGTCGCGCGCGTGCGCAAGGTTCTCGTCCAGGCGGGCGCCTTGGATCCGTCGTAATTTCCAGAGCAGGCGGCCTCCAATTCCTCACGGTCGGAGCTTTCCGTTTGACCCCTTCTTCGCCGTGCCCGTAGCCTCGCCGCGCTCATGCTCGCGGAAGCCATCCATCCGAACCCATGGATGATCCTGCCATTCGTCGCCTTGCTCGCGACGATCGCGCTGGCGCCGCTGCTCTTCGCCGGTTGGTGGACGCGCCATTATCCGAAGGTCGCCTACGCGCTCGGCGCGGTGACGCTCGGCTACTACCTCTTCGGCCTCCAAGCCTACGCGCGTGTGCTGCACACGGGCATCGAATATGTCAGCTTCATCTGCCTCATCGGCTCGCTGTTTGTCGTCAGCGGCGGCATCCACATCACCGTGAAGGGCGAGGCCACGCCCGTGGACAACGTGCTCTTCCTGCTCTTCGGCGCGCTCATCTCCAACGTCCTCGGCACGACCGGCGCCTCGATGCTGCTCATCCGGCCGTGGCTGCGGATGAACAAGTATCGCGTCACCGCGCACCACGTCGTGTTCTTCATTTTCATCGTGTCGAATGTCGGCGGCTGCCTCACACCCATCGGCGACCCGCCGCTGTTCCTCGGCTACTTGAAGGGCGTGCCGTTCTGGTGGGTGGCCGAACACTGCTGGCCGATGTGGGCGACGGGACTCGGCATCCTGCTCGTGATGTTCTACATGGTGGACCGTCGCAACTACCTCCGCGCGCCAAAGGCCGTGCGCGAGCAACTCGCCGAGCCTGCGGACACGTGGCGCTTCGAGGGCGGCGTGAACGTGTTCTTCCTCGCGGTGATCCTCGGCGCGGTGTTCATCAACCACCCGCCATTCCTGCGCGAAGGGCTGATGGTCGCGGCGGCGGCTGGCTCGTGGTTCGCGACCAGGAAGCACATTCACGAGGCGAACCACTTCAACTTTCACCCGATTCAGGAAGTCGCGATCCTGTTCGTCGGCATCTTCGCAACGATGATGCCCGCACTGGACTGGCTCGGCGCGAACGCGAAGTCCTTCGGCGCACCGACCGCGTCGCTTTTCTATTGGGGCAGCGGCACGCTCAGCAGCATGCTGGACAACGCGCCGACGTATCTGAGCTTCCTCAGCGCGGCGGCGGGGCCGGCGCTGGAGGACAAGGCGGCGTTCGCGCGCCTCATGGCGGAGCCCGGGTTCAACAGCCTGCTCGTCGCCATCAGCGTCGCCGCGGTGTTCTTCGGAGCGAACACTTACATCGGCAACGGCCCGAACTTCATGGTCAAAGCCATCGCCGATCAGCAAAAGGTCCACACGCCGACCTTCCTTGGCTACGTGTTCAGGTTCACGCTGCCGTTCATGCTGCCGATGCTCATTGTCGTGTGGCTGCTGTTCTTCCGGGGGTGAACGCGGCCGGGTGGTCTTCACCGGCAGTTCGAGGTTCACAGTTCGAGGTCCGAGGTGCAAAGTTGCCGCCGTCCGCATGCGCGCGCTCTACAATCTGCTCTTCATCGCCTTCTTCGTGCTCAGCGCGCCGTATTACTTCTGGAAGATGCGGCGGCGCGGCAACTGGCGGCGCAACTTCGGGCAGCGCTTCGGCCGCTACGAGGGGCGCGTCAAGCAGGCGCTTACCAACAGCCACACGCTCTGGCTCCACGCCGTCAGCGTCGGCGAGGTCAACCTCTGCACGCAGCTCATCGCCGCGCTCGAGCCGCGCCTGCCGCTGCACAAGTTCGTCGTCACCACCACCACCACCACCGGCATGGGCGAACTGGAAAGGAAACTCCCGCCGCACATCCTGAGGCTTTACTACCCCGTGGACCTCCGCGGGCCCGTGAAGCGCGCGCTCGGCCTCATCAACCCGCGCGCCGTCGTGCTCGTCGAGGCGGAGATCTGGCCCAACTTCCTCTGGCGCGTGCGCGACCGCGGAGTGCCGCTCTTCCTCGTGAACGCCCGGCTCTCGCCCCGCTCGTTCCCGCGTTACAAACGGTTCGGATTCCTGTTCCGGAACATCTTCGCCTCGTTCACCGGCGTCGGCGCGCAGAACGAATCCGACGCGGCCCGGCTGCGCGAACTCGGCTGCCGGCCGGAGGCCATCCGCGTCGTGGGCAACCTCAAGTTCGACGCGGCGAGGCCCGACACGCGACGCCACCTTGACGTGCCCGCGCTGCTGACCCAGCTCGGTGCGCGCGCGGGCGCGAGCCTGCTCGTGGCCGGCAGCACGCACGCAGGCGAGGAGGCGCTGCTCGCGGAGATGCTGCCGAGGTTGCGACGCGAATGCCCCGACCTGTTTCTCGTGCTCGTGCCGCGCCACATGGAGCGCGGCCAATCCGTCGGCGAGGAACTCACGTCGCGCGGCGTGAAGTTCGCGTTCCGCACGGATCTCACGGCCGGGCGCCAGTTCGCGCCCGGTTCGCTCGAATGTCTGCTCGTGAACACGACCGGCGAGCTCAAGTATTTCTACGAGCACGCCACGGTCATTTTCGTCGGCAAGAGCCTGACGGCCGAGGGCGGGCAGAACCCCATCGAGCCGGGCGCGCTCGGCAAGGCGATGCTGTTCGGCCCGCACATGGAGAACTTTCCCGGCATTGCAGACGCCTTTGTGAAAGCCGGCGGTGCCGTGCAAGTGCCCGATGCCCCCGCGTTGGAAACGGAAATCGCCGCGCTGCTCCGCGACGAACCGCGCCGCCTCGCGCTGGGAATGAGCGCGCTGAACGTCGTGCGCGAAAACCAGGGCGCCGTCGATCGCACCGTGGAGATGATCGTGGAGCATATCGCGCCACCGGCGCACAGGGGGCCGCGACCGTAAGCACTTCATCCATTTGACTCCATGCGCCTTGCTTCCGTTCTCACCCCGCTGAGCGACTACCACTTGACGCTTGCGGCGCAGTGCGGCGTGGAGGACATCACCATCCGTTACCCCGGACCCGCAGAGGCAGACCTGCTCGCCGTCAAACAGCGGATCGAATCCCACGGACTCCGGCTGGCCATTGTTGAAGGCTTTCTTCCCATCGAGCGGCTGAAGGTCGGACGCGACGACGGCACCGGGTTGGCCGCGATGAAGGCGCTCATCCGCCAGATGGGCCGGCTCGGTGTGCCGATCCTCTGCACCAACTTCATGGCGGGCACAGACTGGGTCCGCACCCGGCTGGATGTCCCCGCGCGCGGTGGGGCGCGTGTGACGGAGTTCAACCTCGCAGCAGCGGAGCGCGCCGTGTCGTTGAGTGCGACGGCGTCCGTCATCGACTCCGAGCGGGTGTCGGCGGAATCCCTGTGGAAGAACCTCGAGCGGTTTCTTGTCGAAGTGATTCCGGTGGCCGAGGAATGCGGGGTGATGCTCGCGATGCATCCGGATGATCCGCCACTGCCGGAGTTCCGCGGGAAGGCGCGGATCCTGAATTGCGTCGAGAGTTTTGAACGTCTTGTCCGCCTGGTGCCCAGCCGGAACAACGGGATTTGTTTTTGCCAGGGCACGTTTGCCGCGATGGGTGTGGATATTCCCGCCACGATCCGCCGGCTTGGGCCGCACATTCGCTACGTGCACTTCCGCGACGTGCGGGGCCGCGGGCCGGCGCAGTTTGTCGAGACCTTCCACGATGACGGGCCGACGGACATGGTCGCCGCGATGGCTGCGTATCGGGAGACGGGTTTCACCGGCCCCATGCGGCCCGATCATGTGCCGCAACTCATCGGTGAGGAGGACGGCGAACCCGGTTACACCATGCTCGGACGACTGTTCGCCTACGGTTACATGCGGGGATTGATCCAGGCGACGGAGAAGCGCGCCGGTGTTTCCGGCTCTGCCTGACTGCGCCATGAGTCCGTCCACGCCCTCCAACGTGCGCCACCGCATCATTGCGGTGAGCATGATGATGGCGTTCATCCTCTACCTTGACCGCATCTGCCTCGCGGAGATTGTGAAGTCGGCGTCCTTCAAGGGCGATGTGATGCTGACGAAGGAGGAAATCGGCCGCGTGATGGGGGCGTTCTTTCTTTCCTACGCGCTGTTTCAAGTGCCGGCGGGCTGGGCGAGCGACCGCTTCGGCGCGCGCAAAATGCTCACCGCTTACATCGTGCTGTGGTCGGTGTTCACGGGCTTCACCGGGTTGGTGTCGAGCTTCACGGGATTGATGGCGATGCGCCTGCTGTGCGGCGCGGCGCAGGCGGGCGCGTATCCCGCAAGCGGCGCGGTGATCCGGCGGTGGATTCCCCTCACGTCGCGCGCCAAGTCGAGTTCACTGGTCGCGCTGGGTGGGAGGATGGGCGGCACGCTGGCGCCATTCCTCACGGCGTGGATGGTCGTGGCGCTCGGACACTGGCGGCGGCCGTTGTGGGTGGACGCCGCCATCGGGTTGGTCATCGCCGCGATTTACTGGCGGATCGTCCGCGACCGGCCGGAGGAACATCCCGGTTGCAACCCGGCCGAGCGCGCGCTCATCGGCCAGCCTCCCGTCGAGAAGCCCGTGCCACCGCGCGAACTGTTCTCGATGCTCTGGGCGTTCTGCCGCAGCCGGAGCCTGTGGTTGAACGCAGCAGGTCAGTGGCTCGTAAACGTCGGATGGGTGTTCCTCGTGACGTGGCTGCCGATCTACCTGAAGGAACACAAGGGCGTTGAGGACGTGGACGGAGGCCGGATGGTGACCATCGCGCTGGCGTTCGGAATGGCCGGGCAACTCATCGGCGGCTGGCTCGCGGACTTGAGTGTGCGCACCTTCGGCCTGCGGTGGGGACGCGTGCTGCCGATGTCCGCCTCGGGGCTGCTCGCCGGCTCGGCCTATCTCGTGTGCCTCCGGATGGATTCCGCGTGGGGCGTGGTCGCGTGCTGCGCCGTCGTGTCGTTCGCGGTGGACATGGGAAATCCCGCGATCTGGGCGTTCATGCAGGATGTGGGCGGACGCGCGACAGCCGCGGCGTTCGGCTGGGGCAACATGTGGGGCAACCTCGGCGCATCCGCGATGTCGATGCTCGTGCCGGAGTTGATGAAGCTCGGCCAAAGCGGCGAGGCCGGACAGCGCATCGTCTTCATGGTCTGCGCGGGGGCACTCTTCACTTACAGTGTGCTCGCGCTCGGGCTCGACGCCACCAAACCCGTGCTCGGCGCCCCGAAACCGTGATCCCGGCGCGCGCCGCGATGTCCGACTTCACCGGAGGGCGGGCTCTTGCGCGAACACTACTTCGCGTTCTCCTTCACGAACTTGATGGCACCCGCGACGAACTCGGTCGGCTCCTTTGCGAAGGTCGCGTTGTCCGTCTCGATCGCCATCACGCCTGGCCACTTCGCCTTCTTCAACTCGGCCAGCAACCCCGCGTAGTTCGCCTCGCCCGTGCCCACCATCACGTCCAGGATGACCTTCTTGCCGTCGGCGGTCTTCTCCGACTTCTTGTCCTTGAGGTGGATGTCGTAAACGCGTCCCCCGTATTCGCGGAACGCCTTCGCGGCGTCGAAGCCCGCGCCCGTGATGTGGCCGACGTCCATGCACACACCGATCCGCTTGTCCCGGTTCTTGAGCACGGACCACACTTTCTCCGGCGAGCCGTAGACGGACTCGAGCCCGTGGTTATGGATGGCCAGCTTGATGTCGTATTCCTTCACCAACTCCTCCAGGCCGTCCCACAGCGCCGCGTCGTTCTTCGGTTCGACGATGATGACCTTGATGCCCATGAGCTTGGCGAACTCAAACAGCTTCCGGTTCTCCTCCTTGTTCGCCGACGTGCCCGCCACGCCGAACGTGTAACACGTGAGCCCCTTCGCATCGAGCACGGCCTTCTTGCGGAGCGTCTCCTCGCGCGGCGCCGCCGGGCTCATGTGATTGCCGATCATCTGGATTTGCTTGAGGTTGTGCTTCACGGCGAACTCGACGACCTGGTCGAAATTCATGTTGCGGCACGTCCACGTCTGCAAGCCGACCGTCGGTTGGTAATCCGCGGCGGGGGCGGGGGCGGCAATGGCGAACGCGGCGATGAGCGCCAGCAATCCGGCGGCGATTCGTCGAAGTTTCATGATGCGGTCGAGGGCTGGCGGGATTGAACGCCAAACCCCTGGCAGGCAAAAGCGAAAAATCACCCGGGCCAATGCGCACAGAGACTTGCGGGGCGCGTGAGCGAGTGCGTGACGGGCGAAAGCGCGGCCCGGGGGAATTTCCTTTTGACTTCCGGAGTGCGCTCACTAGATTGGCCGCGCTTTTTGGATTTGGGGTCGTAGCTCAGTTGGTAGAGCACCACAATGGCATTGTGGGGGTCAGGAGTTCGAGCCTCCTCGGCTCCACCAAATCAGGGCGCAAGGCAGCCGCAAGCTCCCTGGTCGCCCGGGCAGTTTTTCGGAGGAATTGCTTTACACCACCCAGGCACCTCCCTATTCTGGCGCCCCTTATCGAACTGCCGACCTGTATGAACACCACGACGATCAAGAACAAACTGATTGCAGATTTCCGCGTTCACGAGCAAGACACCGGGTCGGCCGACGTTCAAATCGCCCTGCTCACCGAGCGCATCAACCACCTGACCCAGCACCTGCAAGGAAACGTCAAGGACCACAGCTCCCGCCGCGGCCTGCTCAAGATGGTCGGCCAGCGCCGCCGCCTGCTGGACTATTTGCACGACACCGACTCGAGCCGCTACACGGCCATCACCAAGAAGCTCAAGTTGCGCCGCTAACCCATTTTGCCGCGGCAGCCCGCCCCGATGGCGTTCCCCTGCTGCGGCATCGGATTTCCCCGGAATCGAGCGACCCGGGACCAATCCCTCAACCCAAAACAACAGTCGCCCACCAAACGCGCCCACCGGCCGGAGTCATTTCACTCAGCACCCGCATTGGTCAGGTGCTCACTGAAGTCACTCAAGGCCGGGGGGCGCATCCAAACCACAATGCCAGAGAAAGTCAGCGTCCAAGTCGGACAAGCCCAAATCCACATCGAAACCGGCAAACTCGCCAAGCAGGCCGACGGCGCCGTTACAGTTCAACTCGGCGACACGATCGTCATCGTCGCCGCCGTCGCCGCCACCAAAGCCAAGCCAGGGCAGGATTTCTTCCCGCTCACGGTGGACTATCGCGAGAAGGCCGCCGCCGTCGGCAAGTTCCCCGGCGGCTACTTCAAACGCGAAGGCCGCCCCACTGAAAAGGAAATCCTCACCTGCCGCCTCACCGACCGCCCCATCCGTCCGCTCTTCCCGAAGGGCTGGTATAATGAAGTCCAGGTCCAAACCGTGCTGCTGTCAGCAGACGGCGAGAACGACCCGGACATCCTCTCCATCGTCGGCGCAAGCGCCGCGCTGTCAGTCAGCGACATCCCGTGGGCCGGACCGCTCGGAGCCGTGCGCGTCGGCCGCGTCAACGGCCAATTCATCGCCAACCCCACCCACTCCCAGCAGGCCGAGAGCGACCTCGACCTCGTCTACGTCGGCAACGCCACGGATGTGGTCATGTATGAAGGCTCCGCGAAGGAAATCCCGGAGGCCGACTTCATGGCCTCGCTCAAGTTCGCGCACGATTGCTGCCAGCCGCTCATCGCCGCGCAGCAGGAACTCGCCGCCAAGGCCGGCAAGAAGAAGCGCGACATCACCGTCACCATCGTCCCCGAGGAAATCCTCCAGGAAGCCAAGGGGCTCGCGGGCGACCGCATGGTTCCCGCGCTCCTCACCCCCGGCAAACTCAACCGCGAAGCCGCCTGCAAGGCCATCTCCAACGAAGTCGGCGCCAAGCTCAAGGAAAAGCACGGCGAGGAAGTCATCAACGACTTCGTCGTGAGCAACGCCTTCTACTACATCCAAAAGGAAGCCGTCCGGAAGCTCATCCTCGACGACGCCAAGCGCCTCGACGGACGCAACAGCGAGCAGATTCGCCCCATCTCCGGCGAAGTCGGCCTGCTCCCGCGCGCCCACGGCTCGGCCATGTTTTGCCGCGGCGAAACACAGGCGATTACGCTCGTCACCCTCGGCACGACCGAGGATTCCCAGGAATTCGACGCGTGGACCGGTGGCACCACCAAGAAGCAGTTCATCCTCCACTACAACTTCCCGAACTTCTCCGTCGGCGAGACCGGCCGCATCAGCGGTCCCGGCCGCCGCGAGATCGGGCACGGCGCGCTCGCCGAACGCAGCGTCGAGCCGGTCGTTCCGTTCGCGAACTTCCCCTACGCGGTCCGCGTCACCAGCGAAATCATGGAGTCCAACGGCTCCACCTCCATGGCCTCCGTCTGCGGCGCGACGCTCGCGCTCATGGACGCCGGCGTCCCCATCACCCGGCCCGTCGCCGGCATCAGCGTCGGCATCTGCACCGAGCACGATGATTCCGACAAGATCGCCCGCTACCGACTGCTCACCGACATCATCGGCTGGGAAGACGCCTTCTGCGACATGGACTGCAAGATCGCCGGCACCGACAAAGGCATCACCGGCTTCCAACTCGACCTCAAACTCCGCGGCCTGCCCATGGACATCATGGCCGAAGCCGTCGAAAAGGCCCGCATCGCCCGCCTCTCAATCCTCGCCGACATGGCGAAGATCATCGCCGCCCCGCGCACCGAACTCAGCCAATACGCCCCGCGCATCGTCACCCTCAAGATCAACCCCGAAAAAATCGGCGCCCTCATCGGGCCCGGCGGCAAGAACATCAAGCGCCTCGTCGAGGAATCCGGCTGCGAGATCAACATCGAGGACGACGGCACGGTCAACATCTACTCCATCAGCGCCGAGGGCCTGGCCATCGCGCGCGAGCAGATCGAAGGCATGTCCGCCGAAGCCGAGATCGGCAAGATCTACAAGGGCCGCGTCGTCACCATCAAGGACTTCGGCTGCTTCGTCGAATTCCTCCCCGGCCAGGACGGCCTCGTCCACGTCAGCGAACTCGCCGACTTCCACGTGCGCAAGACCGAGGACATCGTCAAAATGGGCGACGACATCTGGGTCAAGTGCCTCGGCGTCGATGAAAAGGGCCGCGTGCGCCTCAGCCGCAAGGCGGCGATGATCGAGCGCGGCGAGAGCATGGGCGCGCCGACCGAAGGCCCCGACTCCGGCGAACCCTCGGGCGACCGGCCCGACCGAGGCGACCGCGGCCCGCGCGGCCGTGACCGAGGCGATCGCGGCGGACGCGGCGGGCGCGACCGCAAGGAATCCAACGGCGAGGAATCCGGTCCGCAAGCCGAGGAAGGAAAAATCTACCGCGCCAAGGTGATTTCGATCAAAGACTTTGGAGTCTTCGTCGAATACCTCCCCGGCAAGGAAGGCCTCTGCCACATCAGCGAACTTGCGAACTTCCGCCCCAAGCGCGCCGATGAAGTCGTGCAGGTCGGCGACGAAATCCCCGTCAAATGCCTCGGCAACGACGAGCGCGGCCGCTTGCGCTTCAGCCGCAAGGCCGCGATGGAAGAGCGCGAAAAAGCCGGGGGCGCGCCAGCCGTGACGCCCGCCCCCGAGGCCGAAGCGCAGCCGCAGTAGCTCCCGGAACATTCGTATTCGATGTTCAGTGTCCGCAGCCGGATGTTCGAACCAAACCGGCATGCGGCACTGACACTCGAACCCTGTCCTCACCGAATACTAAACCCTGAACACTCGCCGATGCCCCGTCTCAACGCATCCGAACTCAAGGTCGCTCTCGCTTTGGTTCCAGCATGGCGCAAGAGCGGCCGCAACATCGTCCGCTCATGCGAGTTCGCGGACTTCGTTGCCGCGATGAAGTTTGTCAACGCCGTTGCCGTCGCGGCAGAGAAAGCCAATCACCACCCGGACATCGACATCCGCTGGAACCAGGTCACCCTTGCACTCTCGACGCACAGCGAGGGCGGCTTGACCGCGAAGGACTTCGGCCTCGCGAGCCGGATCGATCGGCTCGCGTCCCGGTTCAAGGCCGCCTAGCCGACGCCCGTCACCGTGCGCGCGAATGAGCCCCGCGCGCGAGTGCAGTCCATGCGGGCTCTCAACCGTCCGTCACTGTTTACAATCCATGACATCACTCCCGACCATCCTCCTTCGCCCGGGCGAGGCCGACCGCATCATCGCCGGCCATCCGTGGGTTTACGCGAACTCCGTCCTCCGCGTCACGCAGCCGCCCGACGAGGGCCAGCTCGTGCAGGTCAAGGACCACCGCCAGCGCATGCTCGGCGTGGGGTTTTTCAACTCCAAGGCCAAGATCGCAGTGCGCATCCTCGCACACGACCGCGTGGAGGCAAACGCCGCGTTCTTCGAGGAACGCATCCGCGCCGCGCTTTCCGTCCGCCAGCGCCACATGCCGGGCGCGACCAGCTTTCGAGTCGTCAATGCCGAGGGCGACTTCCTCAGCGGCCTCATCGTGGACAAATACGAGGACGTGCTCGTGATGCAGGTGTCCTCGCTCGGCATGGATCAGCGCAAGAAGGAAATCAGCGTCGCGTTGCGCGCCGTGCTGAACCCGCGCGCCGTCATCGAGCGCAACGACCTCGCGGCGCGGAAATTCGAAGGCATGGAGGACGCCTCCGCCGTGCTGGTCGGGCGCGCCGTGACGCAGGTGACCGTCGGCCTCAACGGGCTCAAGTTCGCCGCTGACCTCACCGCGGGACACAAGACCGGGCTCTACCTCGACCAGCAGCTCAACTACGAGGCGGTGGCCAGACTCATCGGGCAGCGGCCCGGCAGCCAGGTCCTCGACTGCTTCACCTTCCACGGCGGATTCGCCCTGCACGCGGCGCGCGCCGGCGCGGCGCACGTGCTGGGACTCGACCAAAGCGACGATGCGCTGGCGGTCGCTCGGGCCAATGCCAGCGCAAATGACCTCACTGAAAAATGCTCGTTTGAGGCGACAAACGTGTTCGACTGGCTCAAGGCACACACCGTGGCCAGGCCCAACGAAAAGCTGATCCCGCGCTGGGACGCCATCATCCTCGACCCCCCGTCCTTCACGCGCACGCGAGAAACCGTCCCGAACGCCTTGCGCGGCTACAAGGAAATCCACGTCCGCGCGCTGCAACTGCTCAAGCCCGGCGGCATACTCGCGACATTCTGCTGCTCGCACCACGTCTCGACGCAGTTGTTCATGGACACCATCCTGTCCGCCGCCTACGACCGCCAGCGCATCCTCCGCCGCGTCGCTGTCTTCAATCAACCGCCCGACCATCCGGTGATCCCGATGATCCCTGAGTCGGAGTATTTGAAAGGCTACGCCTTCGAGATTGTGCGGTGATCCGCCCCCAGCGCCCCGGCGCCGGCGCGCTACCGCAGCAACTCCCGCTGCCAGCACATCAACCCGGCCCAAGCCGCGTCTCCGCCGCGCGCGAGTTCGTCCAGCGTCACGCGGCTCGCGATCAGCGTCGGATCAATCCGCAACTCGCCCGCCTTCCGGTCGCGGCGAAGCTTGAGTTCCTCGAACCGTCGTTTCTCCGCAGCCGTTGGATGACGCGCCACATGCCGGACTTGCGCCGGTTGCCGGTCGTGCGGCGCGGCGAGTCCGCGTCGCACGGCCTCGCGCAAGGATTCGAACCGCCGCGGCGGCCAGCGGCGCGGCAGGAAATCCTCCCACGGCCCTCCGTGGGCCGCCGCGTTCGCGACAGACACGACCAAGTCGTGCATCAGCACGAAGAACGGCGGCCGGTTCCACGCCAGCGCCTCGCGCTCGCGCCAGTGCCAGACCTCCCGCAACACCGCGAGCGCGGGGCGGCTGAGCCGGCCGCTTCCCTTGAGCCGCCAGACCTCGTCCTCGTCCACCACCGGATCGCGCGCGCAATCTGCAACGAGCTTCGCGCAGGATTCCTCGCACCAACCAAGACGACCTTGCTCGCGCAGGCGCGTGATGAGCATGTCGGACAGCGCCTTCAGGTGATGCGTGTCGCGCCGCGCGTAGTCGAGCAGGCGCTGGGAAAGCGGCCGCATCGCCCAGTTGGCCTTCTGCGGGGCCTTGTCCAGTTTCACCCCGAGGAAAAGCTCCACCAGATCGCCGAGCCCGAACCGCTCCACGCCCGCGAGTCGCGCGGCGATCATCGTGTCGAAAACTTCATGCGGACGGAACCGGTGGTGCTCGTGGAACAGCCGCAGATCGTAGTCCGCCCCGTGCAGAATCAACCCGCGACCGCGCAACGCCGCCCACAGCGGATTCAGTTCGATGCCCGTGAGCGGGTCGACGAGTTCATCCGCCCCCGCGATGCTGATCTGGATGAGGCAGATTTTTTCCGGGTAGGCGTGAAGGCTGTCGGCCTCGGTGTCGAGGGCGAGCCACTCGGCGGCGCTGAGGCGCGGAAGCAGCGCGGCGAGCGCGGCGGCGGTTCCAATCACGCGGCGAGTGTAGCGCGACACCGCGGGATGTCAGCACCGGGTATCGAACCTGCCCTGGAATCAACACGGCGCCCGTCGTGGGCGAACGCGCTCGCCGTCACTTCGCGCGCTCTCTTTGCTCTTCCCTGAGTTTCTTGAAGAAGCCCACGCTGTCGAAAACGCTCGTTCGAGCATGCTTGAGCCAGCGACGCAGAATCTTCGCGTCAATCCCCTGCCGCAACACCCGGCAGATGGCCGCGTCGCCGGCGGACTGCCCTTTGGCATGATCCGCGATGGCGGCTGCGGCGGCAGGTGTGTGATTCGCGGCGGTGGAGCGGACGGTGCGCCCACGATTTACCCGCGATGCTCGAAAGGACGGCGGAGAGGCTGTTCCCTGCAGCGCCCTGGTTAGGCGGCATCATGTCTGTCTCAAAGCTCATCTGGTGCGGATGCCGCTTGCCGATGGCATCGTCCGTGTAGAAGCGAATTCCCGCGATGGGCTTCTTGCCTTCGGGCACGATCGGATTGCCCTTCAAAATCAGATTGCGGATCTCGACCCCGCCGGAGGTCGCTTCAATCGCGGGCGTATCCCCGG
>Ga0194121_10002751_pt1 | contig 27491 bp, 17 predicted proteins | sample TA2MahCa50mmetaG_FD_148609 | JGI IMG/M metagenome (GOLD analysis project Ga0194121, IMG submission 148609) | Freshwater microbial communities from Lake Tanganyika, Tanzania - TA2015020 Mahale Deep Cast 50m | ecosystem: Environmental > Aquatic > Freshwater > Lake | place: Tanzania: Lake...
ACCGGCCGTGTGCGGAAAAAGATCCGACACTTCGAGCCCGCTCTTGCCGTACTTCTTAAATGTCCGCTTGGTGCCAAGCAGTTTGGCGTTCGGCGTCACGAACTGATACTTCGCTTCGCCAAATTCCTTGGGGCGAGTCTGCCCGTGCAGTTGATTCAGCAACGGCTTGGGATCAAACGTTTCGATGTGGCTGGGCCCGCCCGCCATAAACAGGAAGATCACCGACTTGGCTTTCGCCGCGGCGTGTGGAGCTTTCGGCGCCAGCGGGCTCTTCACCGCCGCCTGCGCGTCGAGCGACGCCATCGCCATCGCGCCGAAACCGCAGAATGCGTCGGCGATGAATTCACGCCGGTTGCGCGTCGGACAACTATGTTCGGCCATATCGATTACTCCACGTACTGAAATGCGTTCAAGTTGAGGACCGCCAGGGCGAACTCGCGCAGGCGCGACGAATCCGCCAGAAAGCGAATGCCAAGCGATCGTTCGGAATCGGTCGGCCCACGCCCCGCCGCCAGTTCAAACGCGCGAGTCACGATCTTCGCCGGATCGCTACCGGCCTCCTTAGTCAGCCTCGCCGCCAGGCCCTCGGCCATCAGATTCGCGAAGTCGCCATTGAGCATCTCGAGCGCTTGCGGAGCGTGCGTGCTCGACTCGCGGCGCGCGCACGAAATCTGCAAATCGGGCGAGTCGAACGCCTCCATCATCGGCAGCCGCAGATTGCGCTTGGCGATCAAATACACACTGCGCCGGTTGTGCTCCGCCTGATCGGGATGCACCGCCCACTGGCTCGGCTTGTAGAGCAGATTGATCAGCTCTTTGTCGACGGGAACGATGATGCTCGGCCCGCCCAGCTTCGCATTCAGCTTGCCCGACACCGCGAGCATCGCGTCGCGCAACTCCTCGGCTTCCAATCGCCGCCGGCTCGCGTGCCACAGCAGTTTGTTCTCGGGATCCTGTGCGGACGCCTTCGCAAACTCCGGCGAATCGTAGCTCTGCTTCCATGTGTTCGACATGAGCAACATCTTGTGCATCGGCTTCAGTCGCCATCCGCTCTTCACGAATTCGTTGCCGAGATAATCGAGCAACTCGGGATGCGTCGGCCGCAGCCCCATCTTGCCGAAGTCGTTCGGCGTGGCGACGATACCGCGCCCGAAGTGCCAGTGCCACAGGCGATTCGCCATCACACGCGCAGTCAGCGGATTCGCCGGATCGGCCACCCACTCCGCCAGCTTCGAGCGCGGATTTTCAGGCAGCGTCGCGCGCTCCGGTGTTCCATCGGCCAGCAGCACGCCGAGCGGCCGCGCTCCGACCTTGTCCTTCGGCCGCGTGTATTCGCCGCGTTCCAGCAAGTGGATCGGCGTCTGCTTCTTGAAGTCGTTTTCAACGGAGAACAGCGCGGGCAACGGCAGCGGCAGTTTGTCCGTTAGCGCTTCGAGTTTTTCTTCGAGCGCCGTCAACTCAGGACCGTCCTTGCCCTTCATCTCCGCCTTGACCTTGCGGATCTCGGCTTCGGTCGATTTCGCAAGTTCCTTGTACTTGTCCTGCTCTTCCTGCGACGCCTTGACGATGTCCTTATCGTGCGTCGCCGCGAAGTACGCTTGAATGCGGTAATAATCCGACTGCCGGAACGCGTCGAACTTGTGATCGTGGCAGCGCGCGCAGCCAAGCGTCACGCCAAGAAACGCCGCGCCAACGATATTAGTCATCTCGGTCAACACTTCGGTCCGCGAACTGGCGACCTCCTGGTTGCCGGCGTTCTTGCGCAGCGGCCCCATGCGCTGCAATCCGGCGGCGACACGCAGAGAATCGTTGTTCGGGTCGAGTTCGTCGCCGGCCAGCTGTTCGATGATGAAACGGTCGTAGGGCTTATCGGCGTTCAACGATTGGATCACGTAATCGCGGAAGCGCCACGCGCCGTTGCGATGGTTGTCGTATTCGAAACCGTCGGTCTCGGAAAACCGCACGACGTCCAGCCAATGCTGCGCCCAGCGTTCGCCATATTGGGGAGAGGCCAGAAACGCATCGACGACCTTTCCCCACGCATTCGGCGCGCGGTCATCGACAAACGCCGCAACCTCGGCGGGCGACGGCGGCAGGCCGCGCAGCGCAAACGACGCACGGCGAATGAGTACGCGCCGGCTCGCCTCCGGAGCGGGCCGCAGACCCCCTTTAACAAGTTTGTCGAGCACAAAAGCATCGATCGGATTCTTCGCCCAGGCCTGGTCGGCGGGCGTCGAGAACACGGGCGCCGCTGGCGTCGAACGCGACTGGAACGACCAGTGCCGCCGCTCCACGGCGGTGTAGGTTCCCAGCGGCGCCGTCGTCTCCGCGAGGATCTGCGCCGGCACCAAAATGCAAAGCAAAAGCGCCGTCTGCTGAGTTTTCATGGCTGTCCGTGATTATATAAGAGTCATGTTCCGGAATTCCATTCTCCTTGCCGTCCTCGCTCTGACCGCGCTTCCCGCCGCCGAAAAATCCGGGCTCGATCCCGCCGCCCTCGCCCGCATCCCGAAACGCATGCAGGAGCTGGTCGATCAGGGCCAACTGGCCGGCGCGGTGACGCTCGTGCAGCGGCACGGAGTCGCCACGGGCATCGAAGCGGTGGGCTGGGCCGACATCGAGGCGAAGAAGCCGATGCGCGCCGATACGATCTTCCAAATCATGTCGATGACCAAACCGTTCGTCGGAACGTCGATCATGATGCTCGCCGACGAAGGGAAGCTGGCCATCTCCGATCCGGTCGAGAAACACCTGCCCGAATTTCGCGGCCAAATGCTTATCGCAGCGCGCAACGCCGACGGTTCCGTGCTGATCAAAAAACCCGCGCGGCCGATCACAATCTTCGACCTCATGACGCACACCTCCGGCATGTCCTACCTGCCGCCGGCGGGCATCGCCGAGTTGAATCAGCGCATGCACTACAAGCTCGCCGACGCGACCCTTCTGTACTCCCAAATGCCGCTTGAGTTCGAGCCCGGGTCCAAGTGGCAGTACTCAAACCTCGGCATCGCGATCCTCGGCCGCATCATCGAAGTGCGCTCTGGCCTGGCCTTCGAGAAATTCCTCGAAACCCGCATCTTCACCCCGCTCGGAATGAAGGACAGCCACATTTTCCTGCCGGCCGAAAAGCAGGCGCGCCTGGCCGCGATCTACCGGAAAACCGCGACTGGCCTCGAAAAAGCCGGACCCAGCATGCTCGGCGGCGACTCGATGAACTATCGGAAAGGCGCGGTCTACTCGGCGCCCGAGTGGGGCTTGTACACAACGGCGGCCGATCTCGCCGCGTTCTATCAGATGTTGCTCAACGGCGGCGGCGCCAACGGGAAGCGGATTATCTCGAAAGCCGGAATCGACACGATGACCCGCAAACAGACCGGCGACCTCCGTTCCGGCCACATGCCGCACACCGCGTTCGGCCTGACCTGGGAGGTGATCGACGACCCGCGCGGCGAGTTGGCATATCTCTCAACCGGCACATACGGCCACGGCGGCGCCTTCGGCACGCATGGCTGGGTGGACCGGCAGAAGAATATGGTCGGCGTCTACCTGGTACAAATGACCGCCGTCGACGCCACCGGCAAGTACGCGTTCATGCAGATGGCGAATGCGGCCGTGGTGGATTAGCGCAAGACATTTACAACTTCCTGACAACCTCCAGCACCGTCCCCGCCTACGATGTCCTTATGAACGTCGCAACGACATCCAAGACACTTCTACTCCTGACCGCCGCCGCCTGCTTCGCCGGTGACCCGCCCCAGACGATCTACGGCGCTTCGGGCTCCAATCCTGCCGCGATTCAATCCGCCGTCACGGCTTTCCAAAACGCCCTCGGCCCGTTGAACGCCCCCGGGGCCCACTGGCGACACCAACGGCCGCCGCGAGATCAATTGGGATGCCGTTCCCGCGCAGTTCTCGGCGCCCAATAATCTGCCCGCCGACTTCTTCAACCGCAACTCGGTTCGCGGCGTCGTCTTCACCGCCGACAGCCCGGCCTGGACCGCGTTCCAAGTCAGCGCCAACGAGGCCGACGGCCCTGTCCGCTTCGACACCATTCAGCAAGGCTACTCCGCGATCTTCCCGATATTCAGCCCGCAGAAACTCTTTACCAGCATCGGCATCCACGACTACAACGTCGATTTCTTCGTGCCCGGAACGCAAACCAAAGGCAAGGTCAAAGGTTTCGGTGCCGTGTTTTCGAACGTCGCGATGCCGTTTACATCGGCCCTCGAGTTCTACAACGGCGACGGGCTGCTTCTGGGCCGCTACTATGTTCCGGTCGCGGCAAAGGGGCTGTCTTTCATCGGCGTCGCGTTTCCGAACAAGATGGTCACGCGCGTCCGCGTGATTCCCGGCAATGCAGCTGTCGGCGCCACCGACAATCCGGCTGGCGGCGTGAACGTGGTCGTGGTCGACGACTTCATCTACGGCGAACCTTCGAGCGACTGCTTGGCCAATTAACTTTTTTGTGTGATATGTACTGCTTTCCGTCCACTCTTAGTGTCCGCGACGGAGAAACTCCAAAGTGATCCCGTTTTTCGAGCTGCATTTTGTCGCCATCGGCCCGGTGTCGATCCCCGTCTTTTCGCTCCTCGCGTTGACCGGTATCGGCACCGCGCTTTGGCGCGGGGCGCGCCGGGCGCAACGTGACGGGGTCTGGCCGCTCGTACGAGGATGGTTCGCCCTCTGGGTGGTCGGCCTTGGTTTCGTAGGTGCCGTGGTTCTAAAGTTGGTGTATTTCCCTCACCTGTTCGAAGCGAACGGCCTCTCGGAGACATTGCGCTTTCGGGGCGCTTCGTCGTTTGGCGGCGCCTTCGGCGGCCTCATTGGGACTTGGCTTTATTGCCTGAACCGCGGCATCGGGTGGATCGATGCCATTCGCATCGCCGACGTAATGGCGTACGTTTTTCCGCTCTCTTGGGCCATCGGGCGGCTCGGCTGTGCGCTGGTTCACGATCCTCCCGGCATACGTTCCACAAGTTGGCTCGCCGTTCGCTACCCCGACTGGCCGCGTTACGATCTCGGCTTGCTCGGCATGCTGTTCCTTATCGCCCTGGCCGCGGTGTTTCGGTTGCTCGACCGAAAGCCGCGTCCCGTGGGATTCTTCACGGTGGCCGCTCTCCTCAGTAGCGGCCTCTTTCGGTTTTTGCTGGACCGCCTGCATGTCGATCCGCCGATCTACTGGGGCTGGTCGGTGGACCAATACAATGCCTTCGTTTTGTGTTTGGCCGGCGCGGCCGTTTTCTTCGTAACCCAGCGCCGGCAGCAGGAGCTATTATGAATCTCGCCCACTCCGCCGTCGTCGTCACAGCGTTGCTTCTGACTGGTTGCGGCTGCAATGATCCAACAAGTCCATTCTATGACGCCCTGCTCCGCGACATGAAAAAGGGGCTGCCGGTATCGTATGAGTACAATCTCGGCCAGGCCGACAATCGCTTTCAATACGTGGCGCGCACGCCCGGCATGACACTGTATCTCACGCCCGCCGAAGCCGTGTTGGACGTGCGAGACTTTCTCGGTCACGAAGGTTCGGTACTGCGCGCCGAACTCTTCGGCGCTAATCCAATGGCCGTGGCGAATCGAGGGAAGGCGCCGGAAACAATGGCGAATTTCTTCATAGGATCCGACTCGTCGAAATGGCTCACCGACGTGCCGGTGTTCTCAAGCGTCCGCTATAACGAGATCTATCCCGGCATTGATGTTGAGTACCGAGGGGAGAACGGAATCCTCGAGCACGATTTCATCGTCGCCCCGAACGCCGATCCCTCCGCGATTCGAATGAACTTCAAGGGCGCCGACGGCGTGCGGCTCGACCGGGATGGCAATCTGGAAATTTCGATCGGCCGGAAAAAGATCAGTTGGCGGAAGCCTGTTCTATATCAAGACGTCGAACACGGGCGGCTGCAAGTCGAGGGCGCATATCGTCTCGACGCCTCGGGCCAAGCGGCCTTTAGCGTTGGCACTTATGACAAGTCCAAGACCCTTGTCATCGATCCGGTGGTCCAATATTTGACTTACGTGGGTCGCTCTGGACTCGACGCGGTCACGCGCGTCGCCACCGACTCCAACGGCAATGTCTACATGACCGGATTCACGCAGGACTCCAACTTCCCATCGACACCGGGCGCGTATCAAGTGAACTCGGCCGGCGCCTCGACAGGCAACGTGATCGTCGCCAAACTCAATGCGGCTGGTACTGCGGCGACGTACATTACTCAGTTCGGCGGCGCGACGATCGATTTTGGCGTAGGCATCGCAGTCGATTCCGCCGGGAATGTGTACCTGGCCGGCGGAACCGACAGCGCTAACTTCCCGACCACATCCGGCGCGCTGAAAACCACGTTCACTTCACAAAATCCGGCGGCATCGCACTGCTTCGTCACGAAACTGAATGCGGCCGGAAACGCACTGGCGTACTCGACGTATCTCGGCGGAAACAGCACGGACCGCTGTTACGCCGTCGCCGCCGATAACGCTGGGAGCGCTTATGTCACGGGCCGGACGAGCTCGACGAATTTCCCGGTAACTGAAAGCGCACCGCAGTCCGCCTACCGCGGCGGCGCGCCGCAAACCAACATGGCGGGTTCGCCGATCGGCGTCGCGGGCTCCGACGTCTTCGTGGCAAAGCTGAACCCAACTGGATCGTCGATCGTGTATGCCACCTACGTTGGTGGTTCGGGTAACGAAGTCGCAACGGCAATCGCCGTTGATGGGCAAGGGGCCGCCTATGTCGGCGGCGTGACGAATTCAGTCAATTTCCCGGTAACGCAGGGTGCCTTCCAAACCGCCTACGGCGGAGCGCAAGGCCAAACCGATTTCAATGTCGGCGACGCTTTCGTTTTGAAGCTCAATCCCGCCGGAACCAGCCTAGTATACAACACGCTGCTCGGCGGACGCCAGAACGAAGTGCTGTTCGGAATCGCCGTCGATTCACAGGGAAGCGCGTACGTGACAGGGAGCACCGCGTCGTCGAACTTCCCGACTACCGCGCGTGCGGCGCAACGGAATTACGGCGGCGCCGGCGGCGAAGCGCGAATCGTGGCCGGTGACGGATTCGTATCGAAGCTCGCTCCCAACGGGCAGTCGCTGGTGTTCTCGACATTCCTCGGTGGCGCGCGCGATGAGCGCGCCACCGCGCTGGCTTTGGACACGGCAGGCAACGTCTGGGTGACTGGGCACACGCTTTCGACCGACTTCCCGACTACAAACGACGCGTTCCAGCGGACGCTGGCCGGCCAGCCCGGCAACGACATCTTCATCATCGGCGACGCATTCGTCACGCAAATCGACGCCGCCGGATCCGCCATTCTGACTTCCAGCTATTTGGGCGGCCGCGGCGGCGACGCCGGCACGTCAATCTTGGTGCTGCCCGACAACAGTGTCGTCGTGGCCGGCTTGACTTCCTCGACGGACTTGCCGGTAACGTCGGGCGCGTATCAGCGGCAGTACTTCGGCGTCGGCTACACGGGCGTGCCCGTTGGCGATGGATTCGTAGCCAAGCTCGGCCAGGGTCAAAGCACCATCTCCGTCGCCGGCATCGCCAGTGCCGCCAGTTACGCCGGCGGCGCGGTCGCCCCCGGCGAAATCGTCATTCTCGCGGGCACGGGCATCGGCCCGTCGGCGCTTACAACCGCCGCCTTGAACGCACAAGGCGAAATCTCACGCACACTCGCCGACACGCGCATTCGCTTCGACGACACTCCCGCGCCACTCATCTACGCATCCGCCGGACAAAGCAGCGCCGTCGTGCCCTACAACGTCGCCGGCAAACAATCGGTGCGCGTTGTTGTCGAACAAGGTTCGAACCGGTCCGCGCCGATCACCGTTCCTGTCGTCGCCGCCAAGCCCGCGCTGTTCTCCGCGAACTCGTCGGGCCGCGGCCCCGGCGCGATCCTCAATCAGGACACCTCGTTCAACTCGGCGTCCAACCCCGCCGCAAAAGGCAGCGTGATCGTTCTCTTCGGCACAGGCGAAGGCGCGACCGACCCGCCCGGCGCCGACGGACGCTTGGCGACGAGCGTATTTCCGAAACCGTCGCTGCCCGTATCGGTGACGATCGGCGACACGCGAGTGACCCAGCTGTCGTATGCGGGCGCCGCGCCAGGCTTGGTCGCCGGCGTGTTTCAAATCAACGTCGTCATCCCGCCCGACGCGCCAAGCGGCGACGTGCCGGTCACCGTCACTGTCGGCTCGTTTACAAGTCAAACGGGACTCACCGTCGCTATCCGGTAAAACGCCGTTATGATAGTGGTGAGGATTCCATGAAGACGATTCTGCCCGTTTTGATGTTGCTCGCCCCGCTGTCCGCGCACGCACAAGTGACCTTTTCGCGCGAAATCTCGCGTGTCTTCCAGGCGAAATGCCAGATCTGTCACCGCGAAGGCGATGTCGCGCCGTTCGCGCTCGATTCCTTCGACGCCGCCAAGCAATGGGGCGACGACATTCAACGTGTGATCGAAAAGAGGATCATGCCGCCGTGGAAACCCATCGAAGGGCACGGTTCGTTCAAAGACAACTTCGGCCTCACCGATGACGAGCGGCGCATGATCCTCGACTGGTTCAAGAACGGCGCGCCCGAGGGCGATCGCGCCGACCTGCCCGAACCAACCGTGAAGACCGGCGAGTGGCAGTTAGGCGATCCCGACGTCGTCCTCCAAATGCCCGAACTTTATAACGTGCCGCGCCGCAAGGACGTCTACCGCTGTTTCGTTGTGCCGACCGGCTTCGATGCCGACACATGGCTCAACGCTGTGCAAGTCGTGCCGGGCAATCGCCAGGTTGTTCACCACATGATTCTGTTTCTCGACACAAAAGGCGAGGCGGCAAAGCTCGACGCCAAGGATGAAGAGCCCGGCTACGACTGCTATGGCGGGCCCGGGATTCCGCTCAACATCGACGGCATGCTCGGCGGCTGGGTGCCCGGCATGCGCGCCAGCCGCACTCCCGAGGGCGTCGGCTTGCGGCTGCCCAAGGGCGCGAGCATCGTAATCCAGATGCATTATTTCCCCGCCGGCAAGCAACACGCCGATCAAACAAAAGTCGGCCTGTACTTCGCGAAGGAGTCCGACAAGATCTCGCGGCGCATGGTGTTTGTGCCGCTGGTGAACGACAAATTCAAGATCCCCGCCGGCAACGAGGATTACGAAGTCAACGCGACCATTCCGATCGTTCCCGGTCTGCAGGGACAGATCCATATGATCGTCCCCCACATGCACCTGCTCGGCAAGCGAATCCAAGTGACACGAACGAATTCCTTCACGCGCGCCAACGATAGCCTCATACTCATCGACGACTGGGATTTCAACTGGCAGGGCTTCTACAACACCACCGAAGCCGTCAAACTGAACATCTTCGACCAGTTGAAAGTCTCCTGCCGCTTCGACAACTCCGAGAAAAATCCGCGCAACCCGTCGAATCCGCTGAAGGTTGTCGGTTGGGGCGAAGGCACCGAGGACGAAATGTGCCTCGCCTTCCTCGGCGTTACTTTCGATAACGAAGACATCATCAACTCCATCCGCTTCAGCAAGAAGAAGTGAGACGGCCCCCTGGTCCCCAACCCCGATGGATCGGCGGTTCGCTCCGCGACTTCCGCGCCAATCCGCTCGCCTTTCTCACGCGCTGCGCCGCCGGCTACGGCGACTTCGTCTACTTCCGCGCCGCCCATCAACATATGTACTTCGCCAACTCGCCCGAGTTGGTGGCCGAAGTTCTCGTCAACAAGAACGCGCACTTCATCAAGAGCCGCGTCTTGCAGCGCTCCAAGGCCCTGCTCGGCGAAGGCCTGCTCACCAACGAAGGCGCCTCGCATCTGCGGCAGCGGCGATTGGTGCAGCCCGCGTTTCACCGCGATCGACTGGTCCGTTACGCCAGCGACATGTCGGAACTCGCCGTCAACGCGCGCGCCCGCTTCGCCAGCGACGCCGTCGTCGACATCGATCGCGAAATGATGCGCCTCACACTGGCCATCGTCTGCAAGACCCTCTTCAGCACCGAGGTCGAAGCCGATACCGCCCGCGTCGGCGAGGCGATGACCGCACTCATCGAAATGATGCCGGTGCTCATGATCCCCGGCTCGCAATATTTCCAGCACCTGCCGCTGCCGATGTTCCGGCGCTTCAAGCGCGCTGGCGAAACGCTGGACCGCACCGTCTACAAGATCATCGAGGAAAGGCGCGCCTCGAAAGAGGACAAAGGCGATCTGCTCTCGATGCTTCTCATGTCGGTCGACGAAGATGGCGGCATGACCGACAAACAGGTTCGCGACGAAGCGCTCACTCTCTTCATCGCGGGCCACGAAACAACCGCCACCGCACTGACCTGGGCCTGGCTGCTGCTGGCACAACACCCGGCGGTCGAAGCAAAAATGCACGCCGAGATCGACCGCGTGCTCGGCGATCGCGCGCCTGCTTTCGACGACGTGCCCGCGCTTCGTTACACGACAAATGTCCTCGCCGAAACCATGCGCCTCTATCCGCCCGCATGGGCCATCGGCCGCATGGCGACCGCGCCGCTCGAACTCGCCGGTTACGAAATTCCGAAGGGGTCGATCCTGCTTCTCAGCCCCTACACGATGCACCGCGACCCGCGCTGGTGGCCCTCGCCCGAAGCGTTTCATCCCGAGCGATGGGAGACCGAAGACGCCGCGCGCCCGAAGTTCGCCTACTACCCCTTCGGCGGCGGTCCGCGCCTCTGCATCGGCGAGCGCTTCGCCTGGATGGAAGGCGTCATCGTGCTCGCCGCGTTGTCGCGCGCGTGGCACTTTCGTCGCGCCGACACAGCGCCCGTGCAAACCTCGCCCATGTTGACCCTCCGCTTGAAGGGCGGCCTGAAAGTACGCGCCGAAAAACGCTACTGACCTTGGCTCTTCTTGCGCGCGGGCAAGAACTCATCGCCCTCGCGCCACGTCGGCAGATTCGGCTGGTTGGCCACCGTCAGCCCGATCGCGAATCCGAATTTCGCCATCTGCTCCGGCCCGCCCAAGTCCCAGTTTTCGTTGTACTCATCGCTCGGTTGGTGATAGTTCTTCGCGTTGTATTCGAAGAATAACTGCGCGCCGGCGTTGTCCTGTTTGCCGATGTAGTCGTCGCCCATGTTGATCGAAAACGCGGGCACGCCCGCCTTGGCGAACGCGAAGTGATCGCTGCGATAAAAATGCCCCTGCTCCGGCCGCGGGTCCGGCTTGATCTTCAGATTGAATCGTTGCGCGACATTCTCGACAACCGGATAAACGCTCGTGCGTTCGGAACCGTTCACGACCACATCGCGAACCTTGCCGAACGGATAAAACGAATCGAAGTTCAAGTTCAGCGCCGTCTTGCCGTTCGGGATGATCGGACTCGTTGAGTAAAACTGCGCGCCGCGCAGACCGCTCTCTTCCGCCGTCACCGCGATGAAAATCGCGCTGCGCTTCGGCCGGTTGCGCAGCCCCGCCCACGCGCGCGCCAGTTCGATCAACACCGCGCAGCCGCTGGCGTTGTCGACCGCGCCGTTGTAAATCGCATCGCCGTTCACCGGAATGCCGATGCCCAAATGATCCCAGTGCGCGCTGAAAATCACCGCTTCCTTCGACAACACCGGATCGCTGCCCGGCACGATCGCCGCCACATTCGCCGCGCGGATCTGCCGGATCTTCGTGGGAACGCGGCCCTGCATGCGAATGCCCAGCGGGATCGGCTGAAAATCTTTCTGAGCGGCCTTCTTCAGCAGATCGTCGACGTTCTGTCCGGCCAACGCCATCAGCCTGTCGCCCGCAGCGCGCGACACCCAACCCGCGAACGCAAGCGCGTTGTCGCCCGCGCCCAACTTTACCTGCGGGTCTTCTTTACTCCACGAACTCTTAACCACTTCGTAGCCATAACCCGCCGTCGGCGTTGTATGAATGATGATGCACGCAACAGCGCCTTGCCGCAGCACCTCTTCGTACTTGTACGTCCAGCGCCCGTAGTAGGTCAGCGCGCGGCCGCCGAAGAACTTCGCGTCTTCGCTCTGCGGTTCGTTCGTGAACAGCACCGCCACCTTGCCCTTCAAGTCCACGCCCTTGTAGTCGTTCCAGCCAAACTCCGGCGCCGTGATGCCGTGGCCGACAAAAACGGCCTCGGCGTCGAACGACGCGTCTTTCTGCTGCATCGTATTGCCCACGAAATCGGTCATCCATGCGAACGGAATCGTGTCGTTCCCCTTGCGCGCGCTGAGCGTCGATGACGTCTGCGGCTCCACGCCCACAAGCTCGACCTTCTGCAAATACGTGCCGTTCTCGCCCGCCGGCTTCGCCCCCGCGATCGCGAATTGGGACGCGATGTAGTTAGTCGCCAGATCGCCGCCGCGCGTGCCGACGCCCCGGCCCTCAAGCAGATCGCTCGCCAAAAATCGAACGTGCGCGCGCAGTCGGTCCCCGGTAATCGAGTCCTGCGCAAACGCACTAATCGCGAAGACAAAAAGAAGCAGACGCATAAGATTCAGTGTAGCCGCCGCTACCCCTGAATGCGTTTCTCGCGTCCCGCCCAGAATCGCTCGCGCAAAATGTTCTTGCGGATTTTGCCCGTGCCCGTCTTCGGCAGCGCCTCGGTTTCGAAGTGGATCTGACGCGGCAGCTTGAACCGCCCCAGCCGCGAGCCGAGAAACTCCATCAGTTCCTCCGCGCTAAAAGACGCTCCGTCCTTCCGCACAATCAACGCCACCGGCACCTCGCCCCATTTCTCATCGGGCGCCGCCACCACCGCGCATTCCAATACGCCCTCGTGCGCGTAAATCGCCTTCTCCACTTCAATCGACGAGATGTTCTCGCCGCCGCTGATGATGATCTCCTTCTTCCGGTCGACGATCTTCAAATAGCCGTTCCCGTCCCACGCCGCCATGTCGCCCGTGTGAAACCAGCCGTCTCGAATCACCGCGTCGGTCGCCTCTTGTTCGCGGTAGTAGCCCTGCATGATGTTGTCGCCGCGCGCGATGATCTCGCCGATCGATTCGTTGTCCTTCGGCACATCGGCGCCCTCCGGATCGACGACGCGAACTTCCGCGCCGATGATCGGCCAGCCCGTCAATGCCTGCTTCTGCCACCGGTCTTCGTTCGACGTGTACTCCACGCCCGGCTTCGGCAGCGCCGTCGTCAACACCGGACTCGTCTCCGACAATCCATACCCCGAGGCCACCGTGCAGCCGAACGCTTTCTCCAGCCGCTCGACTAGCGATGGCGACGCCGCCGCGCCGCCCAGCAAGATCCGGCGGAGACTCGATCCATCGTGCTGCCCCAGTTCGGGGCACGCGAGAATCGCGTTCGCCATCGTCGGCACCAGACTCATATCGGTCGCCTTGTACTGCGCGATCATCTTCAGTACGCTCACCGGTTCAAAGCGCCGCACCATGATCTGCGTCACGCCAAGAAACGTCGATGTCTGCGGCCGCCCCCAACCGTTGGCGTGAAACAGCGGAATCGTGTGCAGGTCGATCATATTGCCCGGATCGGACATGATCGTCGCCACCATCAGGCCGTGCAAATAGAGATTGCGATGCGTCAGCGCAACGCCCTTCGGCGAGCCCGTGCTGCCGCTGGTGTAGAACAGTTCCGCCACCGAATCCTCATCGATGCGAGTCCAGTCGACATGCTCCGCCTCACCGCTATCGATCAGTTTTGTCGACGTCATCGTCGCCACATCGATTACCGCGTCAAGCGTGATGTAGTGTTCGACAAACGGACACGCGCTCTTCAACTGCGCCACGGTCGCGGCGAAATCGTTTTCAAACAACAACACGCGCGCGCCCGAATGATTCAGCACCGTCGCCAACTCCTGCAGCGACAAACGCACGTTGATCGGCATGACGATCGCGCCCGCCATCACAACGCCGTAATAGCCCTCGAGAAGCTGGTGCGTATTGAAACTCAAGTACGCAACGCGATCGCCCGGCAGCACGCCGAGCCGTTTCAACCCCGAAGCCAGCCGCTCGCAGCGTTCGCCGAACTGGCCATAGGTAAACGTCTTCGCGCCGCAGATCACGCCCGTCTTGTTCGAGAAAACGTCCATCGCGCGATAGAGGAATCGAATGGGAGTCAGTGCTAGGTTCATGGTTGTGTCGCTCGACGATTATACGCGAACCAGCGGAAGAAACTCTCCGGTTTCCAAACGGGACGCCGGCGCGCATTCGCGACGTCTTTCGCCAACGCGGCCAAGTATTCGACGAACTTTCCGGCGCCCTCGATGTTCACGGGCTGGGAAAGATCGTCGCTCACCGCGTGGTAACGAGTGCGCAGCCAGTCGGCGTGAATCTTCTCCTCCGGCGTGCCCTTCTCATAGCCGAACTTGAAGGCGATCGCCGGAATGCCTTGGCGGATGAAACTGTATTGATCGCTGCGCGTGAAGCGGCGCTGCTCGGGCGCCGGATCGGGAAGCACGCGCAAACCGCGCCGCTCGGCCGTCTGTTTCGCGATGTCGCCCAGCGTCGATTCCTCCGCGCCGAGAATCGTCAGCGCCTTGAATTCGTGCAGCGGCATGAACATATCCATGTTGCAGTCGGCGGCGATCGATTTCGCTGGGACTACTGGCTTCGCGGCGAAGTATCGCGATCCCTGCAGGCCTTTTTCTTCGCCGGTCAGTGCGACAAACAGAACACTTCGATTCAACTTCTCGCCCCGCAGCACCCGCGCCACTTCGATCAGTGCTCCAACGCCGGACGCGTTGTCCATCGCGCCATTGAAAATGCCATCGCCCGCGAACGACTGCGTTTTCCCGATGTGATCGAGATGCCCGCTGACGACGACGAACTCTTTGCGCTTGCCCGGCAACAGGCCGACGACGTTTGGCGATTCCAACTTGCCGCGCTTCACCACGACCTTCGCATGCAGTGTCTTCCGTAGTCCGAACTTCGGCAACGCCTCGCCCGCGCGCGCCAGTTTTCGCAACTCGTCCAATGTATGCCCGGAGCCGTCAAGTAGCAGCGCCGCGTGCTCCGGATTCCACGCAATCGAAACACTTGGACCAACGTTTTGTCCAATCTCGGCGGTCATCTGCGTTTGTACGCGCGCCGCCGCCGACCGCGTCCAAGGCGTGGTCTGCGTAAGCGGAATATTGACGATGCCGATCGCGCCCGCGGCCTGCAATCCGGCCCAGCGTATATCGGCGCTTTGCAGATGCGCAGCGATTGGACCGGGCCACTTCGGCGGCGCTCCGCCGAGCACGACGGCGATCTTGCCCTTGAGATCCAAGCCTTTCAGATCGTCGTAATTCATCTCCGGCGCGCGCAGTCCATGACCCGCGAAAACAAGCTCGCCGCGCGTCTCGGGTTTGGGATCCGAGCGCATCTCAAAGTACGCTTCCTTGCCAAACGTGATCGCGGCGCCGTTCAACGACAGCGACGAGTTCGTCTCATCGATCTGCCGCGTGACGAACGGTACCAGCTGCATCCACGCCTTCGCGGCGCCCGGCTGCAAGCCCGCTTCCTCAAACTTTCGCGCAACATAATCGGCCGCCTCGCGATGCCCCGCCAAGCCGGTGTTGCGGCCTTCGAGCCGGTCGTCGGCCAGAAACTTGACGTGCTCCCACCAGCGTTCCGCGAGCGTCTCCGCTCGTGCCGCGCATGCGATGAAAAGAAAGTAAACCCAACCGCGAGCCATGTGTACCGTGCAGATCATTATAATGGGGCAGGCTTCCTAAATGAATCGAAGAGTCGCGGTTTTCACGGGCGCTTTGGCGCTTGCATCGACAGCGGGCGTCTGGTGGACAGCCTCCGCGCAAAGCCAGCGGCGCAGGATGGAACAGCCCGCCCGCTACGCCTCGCGCGGCACGCGCGGCGCCGTCACCGCGGGCACCGACGCGGCCGCCGACGCCGGCATGCGGCTCCTCTATCAAGGCGGAAACGCGGTGGATTCGGGCGTCGCGGCCATGTACGCCGCCAGCGTCGTCGAATACTCCCACTTCGGATTCGGCGGCGAAGCGCCGATTCTCATTCGAACAAAAGAGGGCAAAGTCGTTGCGCTCGCCGGCGTCGGTACGATGCCGAAATCCGCGACGGCCGAACTGTTTCGCACCCGCAAGATGCTGCCGGGCGAAGTGCAGAATCTGGAGCCGAACGGTCTGAAAGGCATGGTGCCGGCCGCCGGAATCATGCCGGCGCTCGTGCCTGGAATGGTCGACGCCGGCCTCGTCGCGCTGCGCGAATACGGCACGCGTTCGTTCGCCGACGTGATTGCGCCGGCCATCGAACTGGCCGACGGCGCGCCGTTTGACGAAGTACGCGCGGGCTCCATCATGCGCTCGCGCAAGTTCTTCGAACTGTGGCCCTCGTCGCAAAAATTCTATTTGGGCGACGGCAGCCCCGTCGCGCCCGGCATGATCTTCCGCCAACCCGATCTCGCCCGCACGCTTCGCGCGATGGTGGCCGAAGAGTCCCGCGCGCTGAAAGGCGGCGCCGGGCGGCAAGCCGGCATCGACGCCGTGCGCGACTACTTCTATCGCGGCGATGTCGCGCGTAAGATCGACGCCTTCTCGAAAGCCAACGACGGGCTGCTGCGCTACGAAGACATGGCCGCGTTTCGCGTGCAGCCGGAAGAGGCGGTGTCGACCACCTATCGCGGCTACACCATTCACAAGCCGGGCTTTTGGAGTCAAGGCCCAACGCTCATCGAAACGCTCAATATGCTCGAGGGCTATGATCTCGCCTCGATGCAGCACAACTCCACACGGTACATCCATACCGTCACCGAAGCGATGAAGCTCGCCTACGCCGATCGCGACACCTATTACGGCGATCCGCGTTTCGTCAAGGTTGCCACCGAGCGCCTCCTGTCGAAAAGTTACGCCGAAGAGCGCCGCGCCGAAATCCGCGAACGCGCTTCGATGGCCTTCGAACCCGGCTTGATCGACGGCAAGCGCGGCCTGCATCCGTCGCAGAGCCAAATCGTTCGTATCAAGATCGACGACGAACTGATGGCGCGCGACACCACTTGCATCAACGCCGCCGATGCCAGCGGCCTTGTCTTCAGCGCGACGCCCTCGGGCGCGTGGCTGCCTTCGGTTATCGCCGGCGACACCGGAATTCCGCTTACGCAGCGCGCGCAGAGCTTCCTCCTGGTCGACGGACATCCCAACGAACTCGCCGGCGGCAAGCGCCCGCGCGTTACGCTCAGCCCGACGATGGTCACGCTGCGCGGCAAGCCGTTCCTGGCGCTTTCGACACCGGGCGGCGACAATCAGGACCAAGCGCTTCTGCAACTTATCCTGAACGTTGTCGACTTTGGAATGAACGCGCAGATGGCGCTCGAACTCGGCCGCTTCCAAACGCGCCACATGGTTTCGAGCTTCGACAATCACGCCATGAACGCCGGCGATCTGATCCTCGACGAACGCACGCCGCCAAGCGTCATCGGCGAACTCGCGCAGAAAGGTCATCAGACATCGACGCGCTCGCGCTGGTCCAGCGGCTCGGCGCCGACGATGATTCGCTTTACGCCGATGGGAACGATCGAAGCGGGCGCCGATCCCTACGGGTACCGCACCGCCCGCGCCTGGTAACATGTCGAATCTATCGCTGTTCAGTGAGCCCCATCCGCTCGGTGAAAAACTGCGCCGCCTCGCCGGACGCGGCATCATGATCGGAACCAGTTCGTGGAAATACGAAGGCTGGATCGGCCAGATCTACTCCGAAGAGTGCTACCTCACACGAGGAAAATTCTCGCAGAAGAAGTTCGAGGAAACGTGCCTGGAAGAGTACGCCGAAACGTTTCCGATTGTCTGCGGCGATTTTTCGTTCTACCAATTTCCGTCCGACGATTATTGGCGAAGGCTGTTCTCTTCCGCGCCATCGGCGCTCGAATTCGCCTTCAAAGTTCCAGAAGAGATCACGGTAAAGAAGTGGCCCACGCACGCGCGCTACGGCCGCCGCGCCGGGCTGGAGAACGAGAATTTTCTCAACGCCGAAATTTTCACGCGGCTCTTCTACGAACCGCTCACGCCCTATGGCCGCCGCGCGGCTGTCTTCATCTTCGAGTTCGGAACATTTTCGAAAGCGGCGTTCCCGAGCGTCAACGAATTCTTGAACGCGCTCGATCCGTTTCTCGCCGCGCTGCCCAAGGGCCCGCGCTACTCGGTCGAGATCCGCACCGCCGAATACTTGTGCCCCGAGTACTTCAACGTGCTCCGCGCGCACGGCGTCGCGCACGTGTTCAACGCGTGGACACGGATGCCCGACCTTCCCACGCAGACCGCGATCGACGCCGCCTACACCGCGGACTTCACCGTCACGCGCGCACTGCTGCGCCGCGGCCGGCCGTATGAAGAAGCGGTGAAGTCGTTCGAGCCGTACCGCGACATTCAGGACCCGATTCCGGAAACACGCGAAGCGCTGCGCGCGCTGATACAGAAATCGCTCGGCGCGCAGCGGCCGTCGTACATCTTCGTCAATAATCGTTTGGAAGGCAACGCGCCCAAAACCATCGAAGCAATAGTGGAGGACATCGAATAATGGACCGCCGCCAATTTCTCGCCGCGCCCGCGCTGCTCCAAACACGCGCCGCGGCGTCGAAGCCGAACATCCTCTTTCTGATGGCCGACCAGCATCGCGGCGACTGCCTTCGCGCCGGCGGCAACTCCGCCATCGACACGCCGAACCTGGATCGCATCGCCCGCGAAGGCGTTCGCTTTCGCAATGCGTATTCATCGACGCCCACCTGCACGCCCGCTCGCGCCTGCCTGCTGACAGGCCTGTCGCCATGGAATCACGGCATGTTGGCCTACGGCAGAGTCGCCAACAAATACCCGTACGAAATGCCTCGCGCCCTTCGCGACGCGGGTTATTACACCTACGCGATCGGCAAGCTGCATTACTCGCCGCAGCGCAATCTGCACGGATTTCACGGCGCGTTGCTCGATGAAAGCAGCCGCTCGGAATCGATCGACTTTCGTAGCGATTATCGCTCCTGGTTCTACTCCGAAGCGCCCAATCTCGATCCCGACGCTACCGGCGTTGGGTTCAACGATTACAACGGCGCGGCCTACGTTCTTCCCGAACGCATGCACCCGACCGCGTGGACCGGCCGCGCCGCTGTGTCGTTCATCGAGAACTACAAAAAGCCCGAACCATTCTTTTTGAAGGTTTCCTTCGCGCGGCCGCACAGCCCATACGATCCGCCGCAGCGCCTGTTCGATCGCTACCTGCAGCGCAAGTTGCCGGCGGCCTCGGTTGGCGGCTGGGCTTCGCGATTCGAAAAACGCGAAGGCCCCGGCAACGCGATCTGGTACGGCCGGATGCCGGAAGCGGAGATCCGTAATTCTCGCGCCGCTTACTACGGGTCGATCTCCTTCATCGACGAACAGATCGGCCAGATGATTGGGTCACTCGAAAAGCGCGGGATGTTGGAGAACACGCTCATCGTCTACACCTCCGATCACGGCGACATGATGGGCGATCATCACCATTGGCGCAAGTCGTACGCCTACGAGGGTTCGGCGCACGTGCCAATGCTGATGCGCTGGCCGAACGGATTGGTGTCTTCCAAGCACGGCCAGGTGCTCGATCAGCCGGTTGAGCTGCGCGACATCTTCGCGACATTCCTCGACGCGGCGGGGACGTCGCCGGCGCGCCCGATCGACGGACGCTCCATGCTCGAACTCGCGCGCGGCAGAACAGAGGGCTGGCGCGAGTTCATCGATTTGGAACACGGCCTCTGTTACGAAAAATCGAATCAGTGGACGGCGCTCACCGACGGCAAGTGGAAGTACATCTACAAAGCGTTCGAAGGCGAAGAGCAGCTATTCGATCTCACGCGCGACCGCGCCGAGTTGACAAATCTCGCCGGCGACGCCGCCGCGTCCGCGACGCTGCGCTCGTGGCGGCAGCGCATGATCACGCACCTCGCGCAACGCGGCGAACGGTGGGTGGCCGGCGGAAATCTGGCGCGGCGCGAGGCGATGATCCAATACTCGCCGCTGTATCCGGCGAAACCGTAGCGCGCGCGGCGATTTCGTTGCGCTCGAACGCTGGACTCCCGCGCCCACTTGCGCGACACTCTTCTGCATGAAGAGAAGAACGCTGGTCCCCGCGCTTGCCGCGCTCGCCGTGCCCGCCGAAGCGCAGTGGTCCAACCCGTTCGCGCAGGCGTTTCTAAAGAGCTTCGTGCTCCACTGGCAGGACACGCGCGAATACACGCTCGCGGTGCTCGATGCGATGTCCGCCGATAAGTTCACTTCGAAGGTCAACGCCGCGCAACGCACGTTCGGCGAACAGATTCTGCACATCGCGTCGGCGAATTCGGCGTACTTTCGCGGGTTCGGACTGGTCGACCCGCCCGCGCTGAAGCCGCCCGCCGCGGACGATAAAGCGGCCGTGCGCGCGTTTGTCGTCGCGCATTTCGACTACTCGGACGCGGTGCTGGCGAAGATCGATCAGACGCAGATTCTGCGCACCGATGTCGCGTTCGGCCCGCGGCTGCCGAAGCATTCGACCGTCGATATTTTCTTGCGCGCCTACATGCACACCGCGCATCATCGCGGACAGATCATCAGCTATCTGCGCGCGCAGGAGATCAAGCCGCCGACGTGGAAGTTCGAGCCGCACGCATAAGCGGCTTAGAACGACAGCCGAAGAGCGAACTGCATCTGGCGCGGTGTTGAGTAGGTGCTGCGGACTTTGCCGAAGTCGGGGTTTTCAAAGTTGACCTCCGGCGCGCCGAGAGTGGGCGTGTTGGATACGTTGAAGACTTCCCAGCGGAACTGCAGATTGAATCGCTCGGTGAGCGCGAAATTCTTGAGCATGCCCGCGTCGACGTTGAAGGGGTTGTCGCTGGCGAGGATGGCGCGGCCGGCATTGCCGAGACGCCACGTTCCATCGGCGTTGCGCGGGGAAGCGAACGCGGTTGTGTCGAACCAGCGATTGGTTGTCGGGTTTGCGATGCGCGGGTCTCGCAAGCGGTCGGGCCACCAGTTGCCAATGCCGGTCGCTCCGAGCCGCTGGCGGGCGTTCGGCATGGTAATCGTGAAGTAGCTGCCGGTTTGCAGCGACAACAGTCCGCTCAACTGCCAGCCGCCGATGACGCTGTTGGCGATTCTGTTGCGCATCTTCAGCGGCACGTCCCAAACGCCGCTGGAAACGAATCTGTGGCGCACATCGAAGTTCGAATTGGCGCGATTCAAGCGGATGTTGCGGAAGTCCATCAGTCCGCCGCCGCCGGAGCCGAACTGCTCGGGGATGTTGTCGATCGAGTGCGACCACGTGTAGGCCGCGGTGAACGAATACCCCTTCGCGAAGCGCTTGTTCAACTCGGCGTCGAGCCCGTGATAGTTGCCTTGGCCATAAGGACTGGTAAGGTCGACCGAATTCCATTGCGGGATGCGGCGGCGTTGTTGCTCTGTGGCGGGCGGGCCGGGGCTGGAGCCGTTCCAGTTGTAGTTGCCCATGATGTAGTTGGACGAACTGCCAACGTAGGCCGTCGTCAAGGACCAACCTTGCCGCAGCTCGCGCTGCACGGCGAGATTCCATTGATACACGGTGGGAAGCGGAAAGCGATTCGCCCAGACGCTCCAGTTGAGGCCATTGGGCGCGACACGGCCATCGCCGAGTGAATTCGCGGGCACTCCGTCCTGCAGGCGCAACGCGGCGCGTGTCGGCGTGGATTGCAGGGTGACTTGACGGCTAAAAGGGAAGTTCGAAATCATACGGCCGTTGCCGCCGAGCGACCCCTGGCCCGCATAAAATACGCCGGAGCCCGCGCGGATGACGGTTTTCGGATTCCATTGATAGGCGAAGCCAAGGCGTGGCGCCCAGTTGTTGGTATCGGTTTCGACGAGACCGCGGCAGGTCCAGGAGCCGCCGCAATGACCGGCGCGAATGCTGGTGTTGAAATCCGCGCCGGGATCGATTTGGATCTTCGACTGGTTGTTGTGCTTTTCCCACCAGGGCGAGGTCAGCTCGTATCGCACGCCGATGTTGACGGTGAGTTTTTGCGTCACTTTCCAATCGTCCTGCGCGAAGAACATGTAGTTGCGGAAACGCATCTGGCCCGCAAGGAGCGTCGAAACACTAAAGCTGGCGGGAAGACCGAGTTGGAAGTCGGCGAGCGAGACGCGCGTGAACTGGCCGTCGAATTGGAAATTGCCATGAGCAGCGTCGCCGCCGAAGATGTCGCTGCGATTCCAGCGGAGATCGACGCCGAACTTGAAGTTGTGGTTGCCGCGATACCAGCTCAGGTTGTTCAGCCACTGGTGGACCTGGTGGATTTTGAAATTCGGCATCGAGCCCGGTTCGCCGAAACCTTCGTAGCCGATCGCGCCGCCGAAGCCTAGCCGCGCGAGTCCGAATAAACGATCGTGCGCCGGGACGCCTTTGATACCGAACCGTTCGTTGACGACGGCCATCGGTTCGGTGGAGACTTCGCGCTTGTCGACTTTCTGCCGCACGAAGCCGTAGCGAAACTCGTTGACGAGATTCGAGCGTTGAATGCGGGTCCAGGAGAAGACGGCGGAGTGGGCGTCGTCGTCGTCGAAGGCGCGTTCGTTGCCGGTTGCGCCGCGGGCGGGTGGATCGAAGGTCGGGCCGCGGAAGTTGTCGGTTCGATTCTTGGAAAAGCGGCCGAAGACTTTGTCTTTCTGCGAAAGATCGTGGTCGATGCGGACGTCGATTTGATCGCGGTCGTTGTTCCAAGGTGGATTGCGGATGAAGTTCTGGCGCGTGCCGGAGCCGGTGAAATTGGGCTGCGGCCAGAGTTCGATGAGTTTGAGCGCGGTGGAGTCGAAGCGCGCGCGAGGAATGGTGTTCGATGGAAAGGGTTGATTGTTGGAAGCGGGATCGAGGATTGTCGCGAGGCTCGTGGGAAAAGTTCCGTTGCGTTCGGCGGCGGTCGGAACGATGACGAAATCCGATTGCGCACGGCGTTGTTTGCGCGCTTCCCAACTGCCGAAGAAAAAGGTCTTGTTGCGGACGATCGGTCCTCCGATGGTTCCGCCGTACTGATTTTGTTTGAGGACCTCGGGATCGGCGCGGCCGTCGCCGGTGCGGTCAACGTAGCTGAACATGTCGCGAGCGTCGGTCTTGTCGTTGCGGATGTACTCGAACAGTGTGCCGTGCAGCGCGTTGGCGCCGGACTTGAGGTTGACGATCATGACGGCGCCGCTGTTGCGGCCGAACTCGGCGGAGTAGTTCGACGTTTGCACCTTGAACTCGGCGACGGCGTCGAGCGACGGCACGACAACCTGAGATTTGCGGTCCTGCATGCCCATGACGTTGTTGTTGTTGTCGATGCCGTCGATGATGAAGTTGTTTTGGATGGCGGGCTGGCCGTGGGCGTTGAAGCCGGAGTCGCGATCGCGCGAGCGGGTGGCGGGCATAACGCCGGCGGCCATCCAGGCGAGCTGTTGGAAGTTCCGGCCGTTGAGCGGGAGCTCGCGGATTTGCTTTTCATCGACGACGTGCGCGAGCGTTGCCGTTTCGGCGTTGAGCACGGGCGCTTCGGCGGTGACGGAGACCGATTCGGATAGCGCGCCGATTTCGAGTTGGAAGTCGGCGCGGACGCGGTCCTGCGCGGAGACGTTGATGCCGGACCAGGTCGCCTTCTTGAAGCCCTGGCGCTCGACAGCGATGTTGTAGCTGCCGATGCGGAGCGGGCCGATGGTGAAGGCGCCGGTTTCGGCGGTCGTGGTTTCGCGCGTTTCGTTGGTTGCGCTGTTGACGATGACAACTTTCGCGCCGGGCACGGCGGCGCCGGATTTGTCGGTGATAACGCCGGTGACGACACCCATGTCTTGCTGAGCAAATAGCGAGCAGGCGGAGAGAAAAACCACGATGCGAGTCAATTGCATGGATTGTAGCACCACGCGCGGGACAACGGGGGTGACACCTGAGTGCGAATTGGGTATTCTGGCCAATACGAGAAAGGGGTGTCGTACATGAACAAGTTCCTGGTTTTCTGTCTTATAGGAGCGTTGGCGATGGCGCAGGAGTATCGCGCGACGCTGCTCGGGCAAGTGGTCGATTCGTCGGGTGCGGCGATTCCGCAGGCGACTATCAAAGCGACGCGGGAAGGGACGAATGTCGCCAAGGAAACGGTGACGAACAACGAGGGCATATACACGATCATGGCCTCGATCCCGGCAGCTACACGGTCAACGTGACGGCGAACGGGTTCCGTACGCATGTGCGATCGCAGATTGTGCTGCAAACGGCGCAGAAGTTGAATCTGCCGGTGACGCTGGAAGTGGGCCAGACGCAGCAGGAGATCACGGTTATCGGCGAGCAGGAGTTGATTCAGACGGCGACGGCATCGCGCGGGTTGGTGTTCGACCCGATCAAGATGCAGGAGATCCCGCTCAACGGACGGCAGGCGTACATGCTGATGCGGCTTTCGCCGGGCGTGATGTTCACGCAGCGGACGTTTGGGTCGTCGGGTTTTTCGGGGACGCGCGGCTGGGACGTCAACGGCAGCTTTACGATGAACGGCGGGCGCACGGGAACGAATCAGTTCCTGCTGAACGGCGCGCCGATTTCGACAAACGGCACGTTCAACCTTTCGCCGAACGTGGAAGCCGTACAAGAGATGAAGGTGATGGTGAACACCTACGATTCGCAGTATGGCCGCACGGGCGGCGGCACGGTGTCGACAACGCTGCGCGCGGGCACGAACGACTGGCACGGATCGATGTTCGACTTTTGGCGGAACCGGATTCTCGACGCGAATACGCGGCAAAACAATGCGTCGGGCGCGAAGCGCGGCTTCCGCAATCAGCATCAGTACGGCGGAATTATCGGCGGACCGATTCGCAAGGACAAGGACTTCGTGTTCTTTTCGTTCGAGGGCTGGCAGGAGCGGACGCCATTTCCGTCGGTGACGTCGGTGCCGCCGACCGAGATCCGCAACGGCGATTTCAGCCAATTGCGGCCGCAGGGTTTGAGCGGGCCGATTCGCGTGTTCGATCCGTTGACGTCGACGGCGTGTACAAATCCGGCGGTGTCGGCCCAGTGCCGCGCGGGCGCGCTTTTCATCCGCCAGCCGTTCCCGGGAAACGTGATTCCGATGAACCGCCAGAGCCCGATCGGCCGCGCGATTCTCGGCTACTATCCCGCTCCGAATTTCACTCCCCAGGCGCTGGCGCAAAACTATGTGCGCGCGGACAATCTCGGCAAGTATCGTTATGAACAGCCGATGGCGCGCTACGACAAGATTCTGACTTCGAACGACCGTCTCTATTTCCTCTTCACGTTTCAGGACGGTTCGGAGTTCCGCAATGGCAACGGTTTCGACGCGCCCGCGCAAACCGGCAACATGCCGGGAACGGTGCGGCGCGATATGAATTACGTTTTGAGCTACGACAAGACGCTCACGCCGACGCGGCTGTTCCACTGGCAGGCGAGCTACAACCGCTTCAAGCAAAATTTTCCCGACGTCTCCGATTACAACTTCCCCTACGACAAGATCGGCATTCAGCGGCTGCCGGCCGTCGATACGTTTCCGACGCGGCTGACGCCGCGCGTGACGGTGAGCGGGTACAACGACATTTTCGGGAACAACTTCCTGAACGAGAGTTCTCGGCAGCAGTTGAACATGCAGGGCAATATCAGCGAACTGCGCGGGCGGCACTCGATGAAATTCGGCGCCGAGTGGGCGATGTTGATGCGGCACGGCCGCAACGCCGGACGCGCGGGCGGGCAGTTGGGATTCGACAATGTTTGGAGCCGGCAGTTCCGCGGCGTGCGCGTCGATACGCTCGATGGCAACGGCGTGGCGGATCTGTTGCTGGGCAATCTGAACAGCGGCGTGATCAACTACAACGACACGTTCTTCCGGCGCGAGCCCTACGTGGCGGTGTTTTTCCAGGACGACTGGAAGGTGAACACGAAGCTGACGCTGAATTTGGGCCTGCGTTGGGACGTGCAGTATCCGTTCACCGAGATTCACAACCGCGTAAACGGCGACTTCGATTACACGACGCCGCAAGCGTTCTCGGGCCAGGCGATCGCGAACTGGAATCGGAATGCGGCGGCGACGGCTAATTATCCGGCGGCGCCATCGGCGATTGCCGGCGGCATCACGTTCGCCGGTGTCAATGGGCGGTCCCGGCGGATCTATAACTTCGATTTCACCAATATTCAGCCGCGCATCGGGTTTGCGTACGCGCTGACGCAGAAGACCGTGCTGCGCGGCGGCATCGGTATCTTCTACCGCACGGCGACGCAGGACAGGTTAACGACGGGGTATTCGATCAACACCGATTACGTGAACTCGGTGGACGGCGGACAGACGCCGCGATCGGCCGGTTTAACGGGCCGGTATTCGCTGGCCGAGCCGTTCCCGGATGGCGTGGTGCGGCCGTTCGGCAGCCAGTTGGGCATCGCAACTAACGTGGGTAACGGCGTGAGTTTCGATCCGCCGAACCGTCGAATTCCGAGGACGAATCAGTGGTCGTTCACGGTGGAACGCGAGTTGCCTTGGAAGATGGTGCTGGAGCTTTCCTACGTCGGCAGCACGACGGTGAAGGAACCGGTGGGCATTCAGATCGGCGAGATGGGGCAAGCGGGTTGGGATGGCGCGCAGACGAACGCGGCCTTCTATCAACAGGTGTTGCCGAACCCGTTCTTCGGGCTGCTGCCGGCGGCGTCGACGTTTGGGACGGCGGCGAATCTGTCGCGGCGCGATTTGCTGCGGCGGATTCCGCAGTTCGCCGGTGTGACGAGCAATATCATGCCTGCAGGAAAGGTCTGGTACAACGGATTGCAAATGCGGTTTGAGAAGCGCGCGTTCGGCGACCGGAAAGCCGGGGCGCTGACGTGGGTTACGGCATATACGTGGTCGAAGCAGATGGAGCGGGCCTGGTACGACGCGTTCAGCTTCGAGTGGAGGAAGCCGTTTTCGCAGATTACCGACATCGATCGCTCTCACAATCTAACAACCGCGGTGATCTGGGATATTCCAGTCGGCGAGGGCCGGGGTTATCTGAACGCGCTGCCGCGTGTCGCCGATAACATCGTGGGCGGCTGGACGTTTAACGCGAATCTCGTGTATCAGTCCGGAGTACCGCTGGGATCGTGGCGTGGATGGGAGGCGCTGTGCGGCGATCCGTTAGCCGGGACGCGGACGGAGACGAGCTGGTTCTTTAACGACCGGTCGAGGACATCGCAGTGCTGGCGGCAGTTGCGGCCGTTTGAATACACCGTGCTGCCGGCGCGATTCCATTCGATCCGCGGACACACGGCGCCGCAGCTGGATCTGATGCTATCGAAGAAGATGAATATCAACGAACGGTGGCAGGCGGAGTTCCGGGCCGAGGCGTTTAACGCAACGAATACGCCGTTGCGGGGCGATCCTCCAGCTGGGAATCCGACGGACGCCAACTTCGGCGTCCTGCCGGTTCAGCAGTTGAATTTTTCGCGGAACATACAGCTTGGCGTGCGGCTTCGGTTTTGATATGGAATCCGGGCACACCTCGCCTGTCGGGTAGGGTATCGGCTGGTGAAAATGGCTCGCGGCGTCTAGCGGGAGTTTACTGCGAAGAGCGCTTACCTCGTGCGGGAGCGCGAGGTAA
>Ga0194121_10002758_pt1 | contig 27450 bp, 34 predicted proteins | sample TA2MahCa50mmetaG_FD_148609 | JGI IMG/M metagenome (GOLD analysis project Ga0194121, IMG submission 148609) | Freshwater microbial communities from Lake Tanganyika, Tanzania - TA2015020 Mahale Deep Cast 50m | ecosystem: Environmental > Aquatic > Freshwater > Lake | place: Tanzania: Lake...
ATGCACTACGATCTCGGCTATATCGACTTGGAACAGAGAACCTTGCAACCAACCGACAACCCCTTCGGCCCTGGGCTGTCACCCATGTCTTAGGTACGTTCCGTTACCTATGTCTCCGGACTGGACAGGGAATGATTGGTCGGAGCGGCGGGATTTGAACCCACGACCCCCAGTCCCCCAGACTGATGCGCTACCAGGCTGCGCTACGCTCCGAACAAAGGGGGCCGGATTGCTCCGGCCCCTGGCGGTCGGGGGCACTATAGCGACCCGACGCGTCCAGCTCAACGCGCGACGTCGTGCCCGGCGGCAGGCACGGCAAATCGAGGCACATCCAATCAGACGAAATTGGCCGGCGATGCCTAGCCGCCTCAGCTTCCGGTGGAGCCGCGCAGGAGCCCGACAAGGTCCTCGAGCTCGCGGATCAGGGCATCGAGCCGAACTCGGGCCTTCTCATCCAGCGTGACATTCTGCGGCGCAACGATGAGCCCCGGATCAAACACGGGCGAGGCATGCTCCGCCTCGCCGTTGCTGGTCGCCGCCTGAGGTGTCCGGGCCCGGTCGGCACCGGGTTCGGCGCCAACAGCGCCAGCGGGAATCGCAGATGCGGCTGCAGACCGCATTGCACCCGAGGTCGTCGGCGCCGGTTGCAGCGTGGCCGGCGCAATCGTCGACGCGCCTCGCACTGCCTTCACACCGCCATCGCGGAACAGTTTCTGCACGCCGCGTATGGTGTAACCATCCTGGTACAGCAGCCCCTGGATGCGCTTCAGAAGGTCGACATCCTCCGGGCGATAATAGCGCCGTCCGCCGGCCCGCTTCAGGGGGCGCATCTGGCCAAATCGGCTTTCCCAGAATCGCAGCACATGTTGCGGCACGCCGAGCTCCTCGGCGACCTCGCGGATCGTGCGGAACGCGCCCGGTGCCTTGTCGGGCCGACTGTCCCGCACACTCGATGCGACCCGTTCGGTCGCCTCGCTTTGCTCCATCGATGCGGCCACCCTATGGGCTCTCTGAGCTTGCGCTCGACGGCGTCTTGGCGGCCTCCGCCCCGGCACGCGCTTCGGCGGCGCTACCTTCGACCTGATTGATCAGGTCCTTCAGCACGTGCGAGGCATGAAACACGAGCACGCGCCGCGGAAGGATCGGCACCTCATGGCCGGTCTTCGGGTTCCGGCCCACGCGCTGGCCCTTCGAGCGGATCGAAAAACTGCCAAACGACGAAATCTTGACCGTTTCGCCGCGCGCAACCGCTTCGGCGATCAGGTCGAGCACGGACTCGACCAGCTTAGCGCACTCATTGCGCGACAATCCGACCTCGCGGAAAACCGCTTCGGCCAATTCGGCGCGCGTGCCCGTATGCCCGGTCATGGCCTGCCCGTTGTTCTGTCTATCCCCCTGTAAACGCTACATCCATGGCCGGGCAGGGTCAACCGGACCCTGTGCTGAATTCACCAGCGGACCACGGCGGCGCCCCACACAAATCCCCCACCAATGGCCTCGAGCACAACCAATTGGCCCGGTTTGATCCGGCCATCGTCAATCGCGACCGAGAGCGCGAGGGGAATTGAGGCCGATGAGGTGTTGGCATGACGGTCAACCGTCACGACCATTTTTTCCATGGGCACACCGAGTCGCTTGGCCGTGCCTTCCATAATGCGGATGTTGGCTTGGTGCGGCACCAGCCAGTCGATGGCCGCCTGCTCGATGCCCGCCACCTTAAGTGTCTCTTCAGCCACGCTTGAAAGATTGCTGATCGCGTGCCGATAAACCTCGGCACCTTTCATGCGCAAATGGCCAGCGGTTTGCGTGGTGGAGACGCCGCCGTCAACATAGAGCGCGTCATAGTGCCGGCCATCCGAATGCATCTTCACGGCGAGAATACCGCGATCATCGTTCGTGCCCCTGCCCTCGCTGGCCTCGAGCACGACCGCGCCCGCACCATCGCCGAACAACACGCAGGTCGTGCGATCCTCCCAATCGAGGATGCGAGAATATGTCTCCGCGCCGACCACGAGCGCTCGTTGCGCCTGACCCGCACGGATCATGCTGTCCGCGACCGAGAGCGCGCAGATGAAGCCGGCACAGACCGCTTGAACGTCAAACGCGACGCCACCGGTCATGCCAAGCCGTGCCTGCAAACGTGTCGCCGTCGCCGGAAACGTGTTATCGGGCGTCGAGGTCGCAAGGACGATCAGGTCGAGCGCATTCGCCTTGATGCCGGCGGCGCCGATCGCGCGCCTCGCCGCGTGCTCGGCAAGATCCGCGGTCGTCTCGCCCTTGGCCGCGATGTGGCGCTCGCGGATGCCGGTGCGCTCGACGATCCAATCGTTCGAGGTTTCGACCAGGCGAGAGAGCTCGTCGTTGGTGAGGACCTTCTCCGGGAGATAGGACCCGCACCCAGCCACGCGCGCACGAATCATGTCAGAGGGCCGCTCGCCTGGGTTCCTGCACCGTCGGCAGGGTGAATTTCGAGAGTTCTTCGATGATCTTCGGATTGACGCCCTGGCCAACCATGTCGATCGCCATGTCGAGGGCGGTGGCAAAGCCCTTGTGATCGGTACCGCCGTGGCTCTTCACGGTGACACCATTGAGCCCAAGAAACATCGCACCGTTGTATCCGCGCGGATCGAGCCGATCGCGCAATTTGCGCAGAGCCGGCCGCGCCATCAGATAGGCGACACGCGCGAGGATCGAGCGGCGGAACGCCGCCTTGAGAAACTCGGTATAGAGCCGCGCCGTGCCCTCGGCTGTCTTCAATGCGACATTGCCAGAGAATCCGTCGGTCGCGACCACGTCAACCGTTCCGGCGGCGATGTCATCGCCCTCGATGAAGCCGGTGAAATTGATCGGCAGCCCGGAGTCGCGCAGCAGCGCTGCCGCCTGCCGGAGCGTCTCGCCGCCCTTGAGCTCCTCCGAACCGACATTCAAGAGGCCGACAGAGGGCTTCACCACGCCGAGCACGGTGCGGGCAAAGACCTCGCCCATCACGGCGAACTGGACCAGGTTGGCGGCATCACATTCGAGGTTGGCGCCTAGGTCGAGAATGACCGACTCACCCTTCTGGGTCGGGAAGATCGAGCCCATGGCGGGGCGATGAATCCCGGGCAGGGTCTTCAACACGAGCTTGGCCAGCGCCATCAGCGCGCCCGTGTTACCCGCTGAAACGATGCCATGCGCCTCGCCGGCGCTCACGGCCTCGATCGCGAGCCGCATGCTCGAATTGCGGCCCTTGCGGAGGACATGCGAAACCTTGTCATCCGGCCCGACGACCTCCGTCGTGTGCCGAACCTCAGCGGCGCTGCCGAGCTTGCCATAGCGACGGAGCAGCGGATCGATCGCCGTCTTGTCACCGAAAAGCAGGAAGCGCGCTTCAGGGTGCCGGACCCGGGCGATATTCGCGCCTCGCACGACCATGGCCGGCGCGTGATCGCCGCCCATTGCATCGAGCGCCAGCACGATTTCAGCCGCCATCGCCACGCTCCGCGCCCACGCCGCCTTAGGCGGACTGGGCGGGCCCCGTCACCTCACGCCCATCATAGTACCCGCAGGAGGCACAGATGTGGTGCGTTTGCTTCATTTCACCGCAATTGGGGCACTCGACCAGATTGATGCCCTTCAGCGCCAAGTGAGACCGCCGCATGTTGCGGCGCGACTTGGACGTCTTTTTCTTGGGTACGGCCATGACCTCGACCTCCACGCTCGCTGCAGGGCCAGCCTAGCCGCCCGCACGCATTAAGCAATATGATACCGTCCGACCGCGCCCCCCTCGGTCGAAGCGGCAGACATTACATCTTGCGCTTGAGGGCGCCAAGCGCGGCGAATGGATTTTGTGGCTTTTCCTCACCGGTTCCAGCCCTTGGGCCGGTCCAGGCGAGGGCCGCCCCTGGCTTTCGAGGGTGGGGATCGAGCGCCAGGGACAAATGCTGGGCGAGCAGCTCGCCCAGATCGAGGGTAGAGCCCTCCAGCGGCTCGACGTCTTCATCCTCCGCCACACCTGGCCCATCCTCCAGGTCTTCCGCCGGGCGCAGCTCGATACGGAACGAATCGGCGACATCGACGTCGAACGGCTCGAGCGAAACCACGCAGCGCTGGGTGATGTGCGCCTCGACCCGGCCCTCGACCCAGTAGCCGCCGGCACCGCCGAGCGGCATGACCCGCACGACGCCTTGCAGCGACTCGATGGCGCCCAGGTCGAAGCGCCTGGCCAAGGCGGCACATTCCTCGGCGCTCGCCTCCAGCGTCCAGCGCTGACCGCCAGCCGGCAGCTCGGCCAACTCGATCGGGCGCGAGAATTCCGGCGTTGGAAACGGTCCCGAGGGCGGCCTCTCCTCATCTGAACGAGAGTTCCTGGTCATCTGTCGTGACCTCCGAGGCTCATGAGGGCGTCGGCGCCGGGGGATAGGGGATGCCTTCGGCAGAGACTGTTTCATAAGGTGCCTTGAGCGCAATGTCTGCGGCAGCACGCACATAGGCGGCAAGCGCCGCAAGCTGAGGCGGACGCGGCGCCTGGCGCCCATAGACATTGCGGTCGAGCGCCTGCTCCAACGCATCCGCTGCGGCGCCAGGCTCGAGCGCATCGCCATAGGCCTGCGAGCGCCCATAGAACGCGCGCGCCATGGCCTTTACCTTCTTGCCGACGCTCAGGTCGCCGACGCCCATCTCGCGCAGATTCTGATCCATGTCGTCGAACATGACCTCGAGCACCGCCTGGCCCAGCCTCTGCCCCGCCTCCCCGCCCTTTTTGAGGCCGCGCAACAAAAGGAACACGTGCAGGACGATCAGGTCGAAGCGGCCGTCGAGCGTGTCTGGCACGCCGCATGCCGCATAAAACGGCTCCTGCCGCGCCTGGCGTACCGCCGCCACATAGAGGTCGTGCGCCTGATCCTTGAGGGGCGAACGCCCAAACAGTTTTTCCAAGAACATCGCGCGATCGGGCCTGACGGGATTGAGGGGCGCGGTCGGGCGCGCTAGACTCGCTCATCGAAGCACCCGCCCCCGCGAATGGGCGACGGGCGCACCCCGAACCTAGGGTTTTGCCGATGAGTCCGTCAACCGGCGCGTCGCTACGACGCTTCGGGCGTCTTCGCCCCTCGGCCTTCGGTACGCGTGGCCGCGGCGCCGTCATCGGCGTCATGCTGATCGGCGCGCTCCTGGTCTCGGCCTGCGAGCCCGCGATCCAGGTTCACGGCCACATGCCGGATGACGCTGCGTTTTCCCGGATGACGGTGGGCGCGACCAGCCGCGATGAGGTGGTCCAGCTCATGGGCTCGCCCACCTCGGTCGCGACCTTTGACGATCGCCGCTGGTATTACATCACGCGCAAGACCGAGACCGGCGCCTTCGACCAGACCGACATCCTCGAGCAGCAAGTCGTGATGGTGGAGTTCGACGAGGGCGGCTTCGTCTCAGCGGTCGAGAAGCAGGACGGGCTCGAGCAGGTGCAGGAGGTCGCGCTGGTAGACCGCGTGACGCCAACCAAGGGACGCGAGCTCGGCTTTTTCGAGCAGATCCTCGGCAATTTCGGCGGCGGCCGGCTCACCAAAAAGGGTCAGCAGCAGGGCCCGACAGACACGACCTCGCCGACGAGTCGGAGACGATATTAGGCTCGGGGGTATTCCAACAAGAAGGCCGGCGCAGGCGGGCCCTTCACTTTCAACCACCTCAACCCAAACCCTTCTCCTCCATGCTTGGAGGAGAAGGGCTTTCCATCGTGAAAGTTTCGGCGAAAAGGGCTCGTTAGAACGCCGCAAGGATCGCGAGCAGCAGGATCGCGACGATGTTGGTGATCTTGATCATCGGGTTGACCGCGGGACCGGCTGTGTCCTTATAGGGGTCGCCGACGGTGTCGCCGGTCACGGCCGCCTTGTGAGTCTCCGAGCCCTTGCCGCCATAGTGGCCGTCCTCGATGTACTTCTTGGCGTTGTCCCAGGCGCCGCCGCCCGAGGTCATCGAGAGCGCGACGAAGAGGCCGGTGACGATCGTGCCCATGAGGCACGCGCCGAGCGCCGAAAGCCCCGCGCTCTGCCCGCCGATCGCCCAGATGACGATGTAGAGAAGAATCGGGGCCGCGACCGGAAGCATCGAGGGCAGGATCATCTCGCGGATCGCGGCCTTGGTCAGCATATCGACCGCGCGGCCATATTGTGGCTTCGCGGTGCCCTGCATGATGCCCGGGATCTCCTTGAACTGGCGGCGCACCTCGATCACCACCGCGCCGGCGGCGCGGCCGACCGAGAGCATCGACATCGCGCCAAACAGGAACGGCAGCATGCCACCGAAGAACAGCCCGATCACGACGTAGGGATTTTCGAGCGAAAAATTCAGCACGGCGTTCGGGAAGTAGTGCACCACATCCTGCGTGTAGGCCGCGAACAGCACGAGGGCAGCCAGGCCGGCGGACGCGATCGCGTAACCCTTGGTCACCGCCTTCGTGGTGTTGCCGACGGCGTCCAAGGCATCCGTCGTCTTGCGCACATCCTTTGGCAGGTCTGACATCTCGGCGATGCCGCCGGCATTGTCAGTCACCGGACCATAAGCGTCGAGCGCCACCACCATGCCGGCCAGCGCGAGCATCGTGGTCACCGCGATCGCGATGCCGAAGAGGCCGGCAGCCAGATAGGCAAGCACGATGCCGGCTGCGATGACGAGCGCGGGCAGCGCCGTCGCCTGCATCGAGATCGCAAGGCCCTGGATGATGTTGGTCGCATGGCCGGTCTGCGAGGCCTTGGCGATCGACTTCACCGGACCATAGGCGGTCGAGGTGTAATACTCGGTGATCCAGATCATCAGGCCGGTCACGCCAAGCCCGATGAGCCCGCAGAGGAACAGGTCCTTGCCGCTCGAGGCGACGCCACCGACCACGAACTCGGTCGACCAGCCGACCGCCCACATCGTGATCGGCACCATGGCGATGGCCGAGAGCACGGCCGAGACCAGGAAGCCCTTATAGAGCGCTGGCATGATCTTCTGGCTCTTGCCGAGACGCACGAAGAAGGTGCCAACCACCGAGGCCAGGATGCAGGCGCCGCCGATTGCCAGCGGATAGAGCATCATGCCGGCCTGCAGGTCGCCGGTGAAATAGATCGCGGCGAGCAGCATGGTGGCGACGAGCGTGACCGCGTAGGTCTCGAACAAATCCGCCGCCATGCCAGCGCAGTCGCCCACATTGTCGCCGACGTTGTCGGCGATCACGGCGGGGTTGCGTGGGTCGTCTTCCGGAATGCCGGCCTCGACCTTGCCGACGAGGTCGGCGCCGACATCGGCGCCCTTGGTGAAGATGCCACCGCCAAGGCGGGCGAAGATCGAAATCAGCGAGCCGCCGAAGCCGAGTGCGACCAGCGCCTCGACGATGCCGCGGGTCTCCACGCCGGCCGCGACCAGCACGCCGTAATAGCCGGCAACGCCGAGGAGGCCGAGGCCGACCACCAGCATGCCGGTCACCGCGCCCGAGCGGAACGCGATCGAGAGCGCGGGGGCGAGACCCTGGCGGGCCGCCTCTGCGGTGCGCACATTGGCGCGGACCGAGACGTTCATGCCGATATAGCCGGCCGCCGCCGAAAGAATGGCGCCAATCAGGAAACCGATGCCGACCAGGTGGCCGAGGAGACCGGTCAGAACGCCGAACAGCACCAGGCCCACCGCGCCGATCGTCAGGTATTGCCGGTTGAGGTAGGCGCTGGCGCCCTCCTGGATCGCGCCGGCGATCTCGCGCATGCGCTCATTGCCCGCCGGCGCCGCAAACACGGATCGGATCGCATACAACCCATAGGCAAGGGCAACCAGGCCGCAGATCACGGCAAAGTAGTAGATGGCCGACATCGCGTTCTCGTCCTTCGTCTGCTGGGTCGGGTTGGGCGATCGACCCGCGCGGGGCACAGGCCAACGTACCGTGCCGCCGGGTGGCGGCCGGAAAAAGCGGGCGGACCATGCCAGAGTCGCGAGTGGGTTTCAACTGGGAGCACGGTTTGCCCTGCTGGCGGGCAGCGATGGGGCCGCTGGTTGCCTCCCCTGACCCGACGTCCCCGCGCACCCGGCGATGGGCAGACGGACACAGAAATCTAAAAGATCGGACATAGATATTTTACATGATACCTTTATATATTAGCGCTAATTACATTTGATTTAGTTGAATTCATCGGCCGGTATGTTACCGTGATATCAACAAAAAGATCACGATACAGGGGGAATTTCGGCGATGAACTATTTTGCAGTCGCCGTTCTTTCTTTTGGCGTCCTGCTGTTGGGCGCCTGCGCCAATTTCGAATCGATCGGCCGGCGAAGCAACCTGCCGGACGACGGCAGCCACGAATCCCGCGCCATCCATTTGGACGCCAAGCAGAGGCTGGTCTTCGCCAAGGGAGGCGGCGACAGGGACGATGATCCGGCGGCCGTGTGTGCGGAGCCAAGCCCGGATGCGCTTTCGGCAATCGCGGCTTCCGCCGGCATCGGAGCTTCCGTGCCAAGCCAGGGCGCCGCATCGGCCGCCGCGGCCCTGCAGACGTCGGCCGCGAGCATCGGACTTCGCACCCAATCGATCACGCTGATGCGGGATGCGCTGTACCGGGTGTGCGAGGCGTATTACAGCGGCTAGCTCTCGAAGGCACAGGTGATGTTGCTTCTTGCCCGCAGCCAGGACCTGACGGCAACCGTTGTCGCGATTGAACAGCTCACCGGTGCAGTCGTGGCCCAGCAAGCGGTTCTCAGCGGCCAAGCAAACTCCCAATCGATTGCAACGCTTCTGGCCAACAAGGAGGCGCTCGAACAGATCGGAGCGCAGCTCGAGCGCGACCAGATTGCCGTGCAAGAGGCAACCACCGCCGAAGCGAGCGCGCGTGCGGCTCTCGATGGTGAGCAGAAGAAGCTCGAGGACGCACAAGACGCGCTGGCCGGTGACCCCGACAACGAGGACAGAAAGTCCGCCGTAGATCGTGCCAAGATCGACGTCGGGCGTGCCGAAGACAACCTCCAGCTGAAGAACTCCGAGCTTGCGCTGAGAAAGAGCCAGCTCAACGAAACCCAGAAGGTGCGTGACGCGGTGGCGCGCCAGTTGGACTCCGCAACGGCGAGTGCTTCCGCGGCCGCGAGCGGCGGCGGCCAGTTCGGCGCGAGCCAGTCGCGCGACAACCTGACGGACACAACCGCCACTGCCATCGCAAGCGCGGTCGAGAACATCGTGACGCGGGTGGTCGGCAAGAACTATTTGACCGATGCCTGCATCGCGATCATTACCCAACCCCCCGATCCGAAAATGCCGCTTGCCGAACGTCAGGAGACGGTGCGCGCCTGCTACGAACTCATGAAACAAGCGAACCGGAGCGAGATCCTCCGCTTCAAGGGCGTGGTCGCCGAGAGCTCGCTCGAGCCTGAGCCGATCGATCGCGTGAAGCAATTGCTGGCGCTGGTCTCGAAGCTACCCGCGCGCGATGCGATCCGTCTCGCGACGACTCCGCCCGTGGCGTTGAGCCCGGATGTCGAGGCGTTGGTCAACGCGACCGACCCGCAGAGGCTGCGGACGCGTGATGCCAGCGTCGCCCGTTTGATTTTGAAGCGCATGCTGGCCGTGGGCGCCTTCAGCCCGGCGGAACTCACTGCCTGGGATGCAGCCATGCGCGCCGCAATCGCCGGCTAGGCACGGGAACAGGGAGACGAGCGATGCCCGCAACCGTCACGACGGAAGAGAAACTCGAGAGGTCCACGTCCAAAGCGGCGATCAAACGCGCCATCGATCTCCGGATCAGCGCCGGCGCGATCAGGAGTTGGGTGGAGGACGGCGGCGATCACTGGCTGCTGAAAACCGAGTGGAATGTCTTCGGCTCTAACATCGCCAATCCCATGAACGCGGTCGACTAGCGCAGAGCACCTGGAGCCCCGGCATGGTCGGTCGCTGCATTGGCGCCGCCACAGACCCAAATGGTCGGGACCGGCCTAGTTCCCTCGATCGAGCGCGGATTGGATCAACACCTCGGACACGGTGCCGGCGCCGAGCAGTCGGTTGGCCAGCACCTTGAAGCGCTTCTTGATCCGCACGAGGTCAACCGCGCGTTCATTGTCCGAGCGCATGTCCGCCTGAAACTGCAGATCACGCATGAATTCGTCACGCAGCACGAGAAGCCGCGCATGCACGAGCCGCTCGGCCTCCTTGGTGCCGACCTCCAGGGTCACGGTCAGCTCGGCATAGCCCCGGATCTTGCGCTTCTGGACGACCGGGGCAAACAGCGGGTCCATCTTGTAGTAGAACGGGCCCGTGGTGCTCTCTTCCTCGGCCGCCGCCGAGTAACCGCCGTGGCCGCCGCCGCCGCCGGCCGCCAAGGCATCCGTCGCCCATAGCATGATACCGCAGGCGGCCAGGGCGCCGAGCAACAAGCGCCGAGGTTGGATTATGTGGTCACGGGTCGTCATGGCGAGGCGGTGAACGGTTTTTCCCGCCTCTTCCCTACCTCGGAGCTGGTGAAGGAACGGTGAAGCCGCCCGTTGTGGGCGGCTTCAGTACCCGATCGGAGCCGCCGTCCCCGCCCTATTGCATCATCTGCTGCTGCTGATAGCCCTCTGGCGGCTGGAAGGCCTCGGGCTTCACGCTCGCCTCTTCGACACTCTTCAAGGTGGTCTCGCTCTCCACCTGATCGCCGTTCATCTCGCGCGCGACGACCGGGAAGCCATCGACCGCATCGAACAGCTCCATCGGATTTTCGCCGGCCTGCGCGGCCATCGAGCCAAAGGCCTCCTGCCAGAACTCGGCCATCGACTTGAAGGTCGCGCGCGCGTCGGAGCCGCCCTTCAAATTGTCCCAATCGGTGACCCAGAGCTCGCGCACGACCTGGCCATCCTGCTTGCCGACATACTGCTCGCAGGGGAAGCCATTCTTGTCGCCTGACTCGCCAGTCTTGCTGTACTCGACCTTCGACACCTACGCCTGACCGGAACCGCCGCCGGTCTGCTTCATCTGCTCGCGCATCATCTTTTCGATTTCGGCACGCTGATCCTCGAGCACACTCTTCAGTGCCTCCTGAATCATCTTCTCCATGCCGTCACCGCTTATCATGTCGGACATGGCCTTCATGGTTTCCTTGTCCATCACGGTGAACATCTTCTGGCGATGATCGATGACGATCATCTTCTGATCCTCACCGCGGTAAACAAATTGATCCGGCACCTCGCCGGCATTGCCCGCGCCCTGTACGACATCAACCAGGAGATTCGGCGCCTCGACCGTCATGCGCGCTTGCATCTTTTCGCCGCCGGCCGTTGTCTCCATCAAGAAGGCCGTGCCCGCCTGGGCATAGGCGGCCGGCAGCAGCACGGCGGCCGCGAAGGCAAGAACGAATCGACGACGCATGATGTCCTCCTGAAGGGGCGCTAATTGCCTTGACCGAGCGAGACCGTAGCCCCGCAGCTGCCGGCGCACAATGACACCGTGGTGCCGCCCTGCGTGATGGAGAGCGACTGCGTGTCGAGGCCGATATGGGTAACGGTGTTGTCACCGATCTGCGCCATTACGATGTTCATGGGGCCGAGCTGGCCCAGCGTGTCAATCAGTCCATCAATCCCGCCGACCAGACCGCCGCCCGTGCCCGGTTGGCCACCGAGCGCGCCGGTCACACCCGCGACAATCCCCGTGGTCATACCGACAACGGCGCCAAGCAGCCCGTCCTTGATGCCGCCACCTCGCGCGGCCGTCAGCGCACCGTCGTCGAGACGCACCGCGCTCTCGGACGAGAGGCCGACGAGGTGCGCGACATCGATCTCCTCGGCCTGCGCGTTAGGCGCCGCGAGTCCGAATGCAAATCCCAGCACGGCGAATGCGACGAACGAGGCCTTGATGGACATGTGGGTCCCTCCGATTGGGCGGAAAATCCGCCCCCGGCATACCCCGCCGGGGTGAAGGAACCGTGTAGAGGAGCCTCGCGAGCGCGTCAGAAGTGCCGGAATCCGCCGCCCTTGACCGCAAGCGGCATCCCGCCCGGGCCGATGACCCGCACCCCCGCACCGTCCGAAACCCGACCGATGACGGTGACCGGCACCCGGCGGGATGCTGCGGCTGATTGGACCGCCGGAAAGGCCGACGGCGGCACGGCGAACAGGATCTCATAGTCGTCGCCGCCGGTGAGCACTGTCCCGATCTGGGTCGGCTCGCGGCTCAGCACGGCTTGGGTTGCGGACGATAACGGCAGCAAGGCCGCCTCGATCTCCGCCCCCACCTTCGAGACCTCGCACAGATGGCCGAGATCGGCCACGAGCCCATCCGATACATCGAGCACCGCATGGGCGAGGCCGCGCAGGTGAACCCCGAGCTCGGGTCTCGGTTCGGGCACCTGGTAGCGGGCGATCAGCCCCGCGCGGGAAGCCTCATCCAGCCAAGGCAGCTCCCCCTTGAGCACTTTGAGCCCAAGTGCCGCATCCCCAACCGTGCCCGACAGACAGACCAGGTCGCCGGCCTGCGCCCCGCCACGGCGCATGATCGAGCCCCTCGGCAGGGTGCCGAAGGCGGTGAGCGAGAACACGGCGGGCCCGTCGCTCGCCGTGGTATCGCCACCGATCAGTGTCATGCCATAGCGCGCCTGATCGGCCGCCAATCCGTTGGCAAAGCGCTTCATCCAATCGAATGTGACGCCGCGCGGCAGAACCACGCCGAGCAGATAGGCCAGCGGCGTCGCGCCCTTGGCGGCGAGATCGGAAACATTGACCCGAATGAGCTTGCGCGCGACCAGATCGGGCGGATCGTTGGGCAGAAAATGCACGCCCTCGACGATGAGGTCCTTGGTGACGACCAGCTCATCGCCCGGTGGCACGGCGATCGTCGCCGCATCATCGAGCAGGCCATAGGCACCGGGCGCGTCCTTCGCGAGCGGCGCGAACAGGCGCGCGATCAGCGCGAACTCGTCAGGCAGCGCTTCCGGGCCCGGCATGGCCGGCTTCGTCCGATGGCGCGCCGAATTCGGCGGGGCGCAGGCGTCGCGCCAATTTGTCGAGCGCGCCGTTGACGAACGATGGCTCCTTGTCAGCGAAGAACGAGCGCGCGATCTCGACATATTCGTCGATCACGACGCGCGCCGGCACGGCTTCGACTTCAAGCAGCTCGAACGCGGCGGCGCGCATCAGCGCCAGCAAGAGCGAGCCAAGGCGCTTCAGGCTCCAGCCCTCAGCCAGCACCTCGCTGATCAGAGTATCGAGATTGTCGAGCCGGCGCACAGACCCTTCGACGAGCTCAACAAAGTGCGCCCGATCGGCCGGCGTCGCCCGCTCACCATCGATCGAGCGGCCGAGCCGATGCGCGATGAACTCGGTAATGACGAGATCGGGTTTCGTGCCGGTCAGCTCGATCTGATAGAGCGCCTGCACCGCGGCGAGCCGCGCCGCGCGCCGCTGCCGATGCGGCTGCGCCTGCGCTTCAGATGCAGCCACGCTCGCCACCATCAGCCCAGCGAACCAGCAAGGCGACGCTTTAGCGCCAACATCGAGAGGGCGGCGCGGGCGGCATCGCCGCCCTTGTCCTGCTTCTTCGGGTCGGCACGCTCCCAGGCCTGCGCTTCGGTGTCGCAGGTCAAAAGCCCGAAGCCGAGGGCGATGCCTTCGCGCGAAGCGATCTCGCCGAGGCCGCGCGACGCCTCGTTGCACACGATGTCGTAGTGCGAGGTCTCACCGCGAATGACGCAGCCGAGTGTGACAAAGGCGCGAAACCTGCCGCTATCGACTGCCATGCGCAGCGCCGCGGGCAACTCGAACGCGCCCGGCACGGCGATGCGTTCGACGGTGGCGCCGGCACTCTTCAGCGCGGCGACGGCACCCTTCGCCATGGCGTCGGCGATATCGGAGTAGAAGCGCGCCTCGATGACCGCGACGTGCGCGTTTTCAGCCAAGTCCCCATTCGGACTGGTGGACTTCCTGCTGGCCGACGACTTTGAGACCATATCCCTCGAGCCCGACGATGGTCCATTTGGTGTTGTGCAGAAGGACCATATTCTTGACCCCGAGGTCCAGCAGGATTTGTGCGCCGACACCATAGTCACGCAGGCCCGTGGGCGCGCTGCCGGCCAACCGGTTGCGCACGAGCTCGGTCACCCGCGTCTGACGCGGCTCGCGAATGACGATCAGCACGCCCTTGCCGCGCTCCTCGATCGCCATCATCGCCGCCTGGAGCTTGCCCTCGCGGCCCGAGGCGAGATCGCCGAACACATCATCCAGCGGGTTGAAGTCGTGCACCCGCACCAGCACCGGCTCCTCACCCGCGACATCGCCCTTCACCAGCACGATGTGCTCGGCGTATTCCACCGTGTTGACATAGACGTACATCTTGAAGCGGCCGCCATAGCGGCTGGTGATCTCGCTCTCGAGCGAGCGCTTCACGATCTTGTCGTGGCGCAGGCGATAGGCGATCAGATCGGCGATCGCGGCGACCTTGATGTTGTGGTGCTGGGCGAACGCCATCAGGTCGTTCATGCGCGCCATCGTGCCGTCGTCGTTCATGATCTCGCAGATCACGGCGGACGGGTTGAGCCCCGCGAGGCGCGCGAGATCGATACTCGCTTCGGTATGCCCGGTGCGCACGAGCACGCCGCCGTCACGCGCGATCAACGGAAACACATGGCCCGGCGAAACGATATCCCCCGGCCCCTTTGACGGGTCGATCGCGGTCAGGATCGTGCGTGAGCGATCGGCCGCCGAGATGCCGGTCGTGATGCCCTCGCGTGCCTCGATCGACACGGTGAAGGCCGTGTCGTGGCGGCTCTCATTGCGCTTCGGCATCAGATGAAGGTTCAGCTCGCGGCAGCGCTCCGCGGTCATCGAGAGGCAGATCAGGCCGCGGCCATAGCGCGCCATGAAATTGACCGCCTCGGGCGTCGCCATCTGCGCCGGGATCACGAGGTCGCCCTCGTTCTCACGCGCCTCGTCATCAACCAGCACGACCATGCGGCCGTTGCGGAACTCGTCGATGATCTCCTCGATCGACGAAAGGAAGCTCGAATGCGCCACTTTCAACATCATGAACCCTCGGTCAGGCGGGCAACGTAGCGCGCGAGCAGGTCGATCTCAAGGTTGAGCCGAGCGCCGGGCCTGGCCGCACCCAGGCTGGTTTCCTTCTGGGTGTGGGGAATGATGTTGAGGCCGAAGCTCGTGGGGCCGACCTCGTTTATGGTTAACGACACGCCATCGAGCGCGACCGAGCCCTTCTCGGCGATGAAGCGCCGGAGGGCCGCCGGCGCCTCGACGGTGAGCCGAAGGGAGTCATTTTCCGGCGTGCACCCGATGAGGGTTGCGACGCCATCGACATGGCCGCTCACCAGATGCCCGCCGAGCTCGTCGCCCACTTTGAGCGACCGCTCGAGATTGACCGGCGTGCCGGCCTGCCAGCGCCCGAGCGTGGTGCGCGCAAGTGTCTCGGCCGACACATCGACCGCGAACCAACCCGGCCCCTTCTCGACGACGGTGAGGCACGCGCCGGAGCAGGCAATCGACGCCCCGATCGCGATGCCGGTGGTGTCATAGCGGGTTTCGATGGCGATGCGGGTGTCCTTGCCGCCGCGGGCGCTGATCGTCCGCACTCGCCCGAGGTCGGTGATGATGCCGGTGAACATGGGGGGAATCTATTGGCGCCTCTCGAAGCTCTCAAGCACGTCGCCGTCCAATTCCAACAGTGCGCGGCGCTCAAAGCCGGCAGCATCGGCGAGTGCATCGACGCCGAAGGCCGCGGTTGCCGGCACGCCGTCGCCGCCGATGAGAACGCCAGCGCGAAACCATTCGAGGTGATCGACGAGACCCGCGCGCAGGAACGCCGCGGCCACCGATGCACCGCCCTCGATCAGCACCCGCGTGAGACCGCGCCCACCGAGCAGCTTCGCGACCGCCTGGACGTCGGTGCGGCCGCCATCATCGGCCTCGACATGCGCCACCTCGACCCCCGCCTGTTCATAGGCATGGGCGCGCCGCCGGTCGGCATGGGGCAGCGTGATCAGGAGCGTCTTGAATTGCTTGCCGCTGGCGACGAGATCATGTGTCAGCGGCAGGCGGAGCCGCCCATCGAGCACGATGCGAAGCGGCGAGACCCTCTCCAAGCCCGGCAGGCGACAAGTGAGCTTCGGATCATCGATCAGCGCCGTGTCCGAGCCGATCAACACGGCGTCGTGCTCGGCGCGCAAGAGGTGCACCTGCGCGCGCGCCTTGTCGCCCGTGATCCAGCGGCTCTCGCCGGTGTGGGTCGCGATCCGGCCATCGAGCGAGGTCGCGAGCTTCAGCGTGAACAACGGTCGCCCCTCGCGCACGCGAAGAAAAAAGCCTGCGTTCAGCGCCGCTGCCGCGTCCCGCCCAACGCCCTCGGTCACGGTGATGCCCGCGCGCTGCAAGATCGCGATGCCCTTCCCGCTTACCCTTGGATCGGGGTCATCAATCGCTACGACGGCGCGCGCGATGCCGGCGGCGACCAGCGCCTCGGCACACGGACCGGTCTTGCCGTGGTGGGCACAGGGCTCGAGCGTGACATAGGCGGTGGCGCCCTTGGCGGCCGGCCCGGCTCGCCCCAGGGCCTCGGTCTCGGCATGCGGGCGGCCGCCGTCCTGGGTCCAGCCGCGGCCAATGATGTGGCCATCCTTGACCAGCACGCAGCCGACCGCCGGATTGGGCGCGACACGGCCGAGGCCACGGCGCGCCAGGCTGAGCGCGCCCGCCATGAAGCGCAGATCGTCAGTCCTGCTCGTCGGCGAGGCCACCGATGAACTTCTCGAAATCCTTCACCTCGCGGAAATTGCGATAGACCGAGGCGAAGCGCACATAGGCCACTTGATCGAGGCTGCCGAGCGCCTCCATCACCATCTCGCCGACCACGCTCGAGGGGATCTCGGCTTCGCCCAGGCTCTCAAGCCGGCGCACGATGCCGTTCACCACGCGCTCGACCCGCTCGGGCTCGACCGGGCGCTTGCGCAGCGCCACCCGCATCGAGCGCGCCACCTTCTCGCGGTCGAACGGCTCGCGCTGGCCGTTCGATTTCACGACCGTCAGCTCGCGCAGCTGAATGCGCTCGAACGTCGTGAAGCGCGCGCCGCAATTGGCGCAACTGCGCCGACGGCGGATCGCGGTGTTGTCATCGGTCGGGCGCGAGTCCTTGACCTGGGTATCCTCGTGACCGCAGAAGGGGCAGCGCATCGCCGATCTCCGCCTTTTGGTTCAGCCGAGGCCCGGATAGACCGGGAAGCGGCGGCACAGCTCGGCGACTTCGCGATAGACCGCCTCTTCGGTCGAGCGATTGTCGCCATTGCTTTTCGCGAGGTCGTTCAACACACGCGCGATCCAGCGTCCGATCTGGCGAAACTCATCGGCGCCAAAGCCGCGGGAGGTAGCGGCCGGCGAGCCAAGCCTGACGCCCGACGTTACGGTCGGCTTCTGGGGATCGAACGGCACGCCGTTCTTGTTGCAGGTCATGCCCGCATGCTCGAGGCTCAGCTCGGCGGCCTTGCCGGTCAGGCGATGGCGTCGCAAATCGACCAGCAGCAGATGCGTGTCCGTGCCGCCGGTGACGTTGTCATAGCCCTCGGCCATCAAGGTCTCGGCGAGCACCGCAGCGTTTTCCTTCACGCGCCGCGAATATTCCTTGAACGACGGTTGCAGCGCCTCCTTGAAGGCGACCGCCTTGGCCGCAATGACGTGCTCGAGCGGCCCGCCCTGAAGTCCCGGGAACACGGCGGAATCAATTTTCTTGGCGAGCTCGGCATCGTTGGTCAGAACCATGCCGCCGCGCGGGCCCCGGAGCGTCTTGTGCGTAGTTGTGGTCGCGACATGCGCGTGTGGAAACGGGCTCGGATGCAGCCCGGTTGCAACCAGGCCGGCGAAGTGCGCCATGTCGACCATGAAGAGCGCACCGACCGAATCCGCGATTGCTCGGAAGCGCGCGAAGTCGATCACGCGCGGATAGGCTGAGCCGCCCGCAATGATCAGCTTCGGGAGATGTTGCTTCGCCTGCCGCTCGACCTCATCGAAATCGATGCGCGCGTCCTCGCGCTTGACGCCGTAGGACACAGCCTTGAACCACTTGCCCGAGAGATTGGGTGGCGCGCCGTGGGTCAGGTGCCCGCCGGCCGCGAGCGACATGCCGAGAATCACGTCACCCGGCTGAAGCGCGGCCAGGAAGACCGTCTGATTGGCCTGAGACCCTGAATGTGGTTGCACATTGGCGAAGGCGCAGCCGAAGAGCTGCTTCGCGCGCTCGATCGCAAGCCGTTCGGCGACATCGACCCACTCGCAACCGCTGTAATAGCGCTTGCCGGGATAGCCCTCGGCGTATTTGTTGGTCATCACTGATCCTTGCGCCTCGAGCACGGCGCGGCTCACCACGTTCTCAGAGGCGATCAGCTCGATGCGCTCGCGCAGGCGCGACAGCTCGCCCGTCACCGCGGCGAAAATCTCCGGATCCACCTCGGCGAGCGACCGCTCGAACATGTCATCCGCGCGACCCGCCGCCGTGGACTTGGCGGTGCGTGCGGGCGCTGTGCTCGTCATGAAAACCTCACTCAACCAAACAACAAGATGACCGCTAGGCGAGCTTCGCCACGCGGCGCGCGTGCCGACCGCCCTCGAACGGCGTGGTCAAGAATGCGTCGAGACAGGCGCACGCCTCCGCCGTTGGTGTGACACGGCCACCGAGCACGAGGACATTGGCGTCATTGTGCTGCCTCGCTAGGCGCGCGCTTTCGACATCGCGACATAACGCGGCGCGGATCGCGCGATGCCGATTGGCCGCGATGCTCATGCCGATGCCCGAACCGCAGACCAAAACACCCTGCCCGGCCTTGTTCTGCTCCAAAGCCTGCGCCAGCGCTTCGGCGAAGTCGGGGTAGTCGACCGAGTCATCACCGGAGGTCCCCAGGTCAATCACACGATAGCCATGGCCCTCAAGCGCGCGGACGAGCTCGGCCTTGAGCGGCCGTCCGGCGTGGTCAGCGGCAATAGCGATGGTCTTGGCGGGCATGGAAAACCGGGCGTTGGCGTGCAGCGCCCTGTATACGCTGCCGGCCCCGACTCGGGCAAGTGAGCCCACAAGATATCGCTGTCAATCGTCCTACCCCCACAAGACCTGAGCGCGCGGGAGATCCCACCTTTTAGGCCTATAACCGATAAAATCAATGTATATAGGCCATGAATTGACAGCAAAATTCAATTTTGCTTCCATTCACCCTGAGTTGCAGCGAGGTGATTGGGGGATCGTCATGGGTGTAGAACAGACAAACGGCGTCATGCCGAAACGTGGAACCCTGGGAGGTGCCACGCGCATCGTTTCCGCTTATCTCCGACATCACGACGTACCGGCCGGCAAGGTGCCCAAGCTCATTCGGCTCGTGCATGCCTCGCTGATCACGCTCGGCGATGGCATTTCGGTGAACGGCCTGAGGCCGGCGGTGCCGGTCGCGGAGTCCGTCACGCCGGACTACCTCGTTTGTCTGGAGGATGGTCGCCGGCTCAAGGTACTGCGTCGCTATCTGCGCGCGGTTCACAACATGAGCCCCGAGCAGTATCGCGAGAAGTGGGGCCTACCCGCCAACTACCCGATGGTTGCGCCCAATTATGGTCGCTCGCGCAGCGAGTTTGCCAAGCGCATCGGCCTCGGGCGTCGCGCCAAGGCGGGCAAGTCCGCCAAGGAGCGTGGCGGAGCCGCGGACTAGCTTGTAAGCTCGGCGGGTGAGAGCGACGGCGACGGGGCGATGGGCGTTCGACTTGGCGTCCATCGCGCCGGTGGCGTGCCGCGCGGAATCCATCCAGGGAGAATGAGATCATGAGAAGATCGGTCACATATGCGTTGGCGAGCGCACTGGCGCTGGCATTGGCCGCTGGCGCTGCGAGCGCGGAAGAAGTGAAGATCGGCGCGCTCATGTCGATGACGGGCGACCTGCAGGCCTATGGCGAGACCTCGCTCAATGGCATCAAGCTCGCGGTCAAGCAGGTCAACGAGGCCGGCGGTGCAGCCGGCAACACTCTGGCCGTCGCGGTCGGCGATGACCAGACCAACCCGCAGGTCGGCGTCGACGCGGCCAAGAAGCTGGTCGAGATCGAGAAGGTGGTCGCGGTGGTCGGTGGCCTCGCGAGTGGCGTGACCATCCCGGTCGCGAAGAGCGTGTCGGCGCCGGCTGGGGTCGTGCAGATCTCGGGCGCATCGACCTCGCCGGCGCTATCGGGCCTCGAGGACAGTGACGTGCTCTTCCGCACCATTCCGTCGGATGCCTTCCAGGGCGTCGCGCTCGCCTCGGTCGTGTCCGAGAAGGGCGTGAAGAACGTCTCGGTGCTCTACATCAACAACGACTATGGCGAGGGTCTGGCGAAGGCGTTTGCCAGCGCGTACGAGGCGAAGGGCGGCAAGGTCTCGGCCAACCTTGCCTTCGAGCCGGGCAACGCGTCTTATCGCGGCGAGCTGCAGAAGGCGGCGGACGGCGGCCCGGAGGCGCTCGTCCTGATCGCCTATCCGGAGAACGGCAACATCATCCTGAAGCAGTCACTCGAGGAGGGCTTCTTCAAGTCCTTCGTCTTCACTGATGGCATGAAGGCCCCCGAAGTGATCAGCGCAATCGGCGCGGCGAACCTCAACGGCTCGTTCGGCACCGCGCCCGAAGCGGTGGCTGACAGCGCCGCGGCCAAGGCGTTTCGCGACGCCTATCAGAAGGAATTCGGCGAGCTGCCGCCGAAGCCGTTCATTGATTCCGTCTATGACGCGACCATGCTGATCGCGCTCGCCATGGAGAAGGCCGGCTCGGCCGATCGGAAAAAGATCCACGAGGCGCTGCGCGATGTCGCGAACCCGCCGGGCGAGGCGATCCTGCCGGGCGAGTTTGCCAAGGCGAAGGAGCTTCTGAAGGCCGGCAAGGACATCGATTATGTCGGCGCGGCCGGCGCACAGGACTTCGACAAGATGGGCGACGTCGGCGGCACGTTCGCCCACTGGAACATCGACAATGGCGAGATCAAGACGGTGAAGGTGTTCGCGCCCTGAGCGCGACTGCGCACGATCTCGATTGCAGAGGGGCCCGCCGGTTCGCCGGCGGGTCTATTCCTTGCGCATGAACTTCAGCCGGAACCCCTCGGGCAGAAGCCCCTTTGGACGGAACAATAGGATCACCTGCAGCAACACGCCGATCAGGAGCAAGCGCAGGGCGCCAGCCTTGGTCACCATATCAGCCGGGATCACCTGGTTGATCACATAGTCGGTGACCGTCCAGACGACCCAGATCACGAAGGCGCCGAGCATGGTGCCGTAATTGTTGCCGCTACCACCGGCGATCAGCATGACCCAGGGCAGGAAGTTCGCGATCGTATTGGTGAAGGCCTCTGGGCTGATGAAGGAGAAGAAAGACGCGTAGAGCCCGCCCGCCAACCCCATGATCGACGAGCCCAGCACGAACACCTGAAGCTGGAAGCTGACGATGCTTTTGCCCGAGGCGCGTGCCGTATCCTCATTTTCGCGCAGCGCCCTGAGCACGCGGCCGAACGGCGATTTGCGCAAACGCTCCAGCGCAAAGAACACGATCGCCACTGCCACCGCCACGATCGCCAGGTAGACGAGCGGCTCGGCGCCGCCGAGCTCACCTTCGTAGGGTTTGCGGATATCGACGATACCGCGCACGCCGTTGGTCAACCAGTCCTCGTTCTTGAGGAACTGGCGCACGATCTCGGCGATGCCGATGGTGGCAATCGCCAGATAGTCCGCGCGCAATCGGAGCGTGACGATGCCGACGAGAAACGCGAGCGCGCCCGAGATGATCATCGCGATGATCAGGCCAACGACAAAGGGCAGACCGAATCCACCCAGATGGTCATCGGTCGGCGCGGTCGTCGCGATCGCCATGGCGTAGGCCCCCACCATGAAGAACGCCGCAACGCCGAAATTGACCTGCCCGGTGAAGCCCCATTGCAGGTTGAGGCCCAGGATCAACACGCCGTAGATCCCGACGAAGGTCAGAAAGAAAATGAAATAGGCGAGGAATCCGCTGATCTCCATCAGGTCTTCACTCCGCCAAGCAGGCCCTGCGGCCTGATGATCAGAACCAAGACCATGACCACGAAGGCGACCGCCGGCTTGTAGCCGGGCGAGATCACGAAGGTCGAGAACTCCTCGGTAATGCCAATGACGAGGCCGCCGAGAATCGCACCATAGGGCTTGCCGATGCCGCCGAAGATCGCGGCAGCAAAGATTGCGAGCAACAGGCGAAAGCCCATCACGGGATGAAGCTGCGTGTCCATCGCGACGAAGACACCGGAGGCACCAGCGATCGCACCACCCACGATCCAGGTCCACATGATGACACGTTCAGTATCGATGCCGGAAATGCGCGCAAGATCGGCATTGTCGCTCATCGCGCGCATTGCTTTGCCGACCTTGGTGCGCGTCAGGAACAGATGCAGCGCAATCACGATCAGGATGGCCCCGCCGACGATATAGAAGTGCGTCGGCTTGATGCGGATGTCGCCGACACGGATCGGGAACTCAATGCCTTCCTGGTACACCGCCGTGTCAGGCCCGAAGATGAGCTGCACACCGGAACGCAGAATCAGCGCCACACCGAAGGAGGAGATCAGCAGGATCACAGCGGTTGACTTGCGCAGGCGCTGAAACAGGATGCGGTCGATCCCTAAGGCGAGCACCGCCGTTACGACCATCGCGAGCGGAAACGAGAGCCACATCGGCAGATGAGCGAGCGTGAAGAACAGGAAGCCGCAATAGGCCCCGACGGTCAGGAGCTCGCCATGGGCAAAGTTCGCGAAGCGGAGGATGCCATAGGTCAACGACAGCGACATCGCGGCAACCGAGATGATGCTGCCGAGCACGATGCCGTAGATCAGTGTCTGGAGGTATTCCATGGCTCAGATTGCTCGGGCGGCAAGACACTTGCCCCCAGACCCCGTCATGCCCGGACTTGATCCGGGCATCCAGCTTTCATCATCGGACAGCCAGCGCCGCATGCGCCTGGATTGCCGGGTCAAGCCCGGCAATGACGGTGAGTTGCTGCTCACATGCTGCGCTTTCACCGCTCAGCCCCCAAGGAACATCTCGGCCACCTCGCGATTGGCGAGGAGGTTGGGGCCGGTATCCATGAATCGGTTCTGCCCCATGGCGAGCACATAGCCACGATGCGCGAAGGAGAGCGCGAGCTTGGCGTTCTGCTCGACCATGAGTACGCCGATGCCGAGCCGGTTGATCTCTCGAATGCGGTCGAAGATGAGCTCGATCATCTTGGGCGAAAGGCCGGCGGTTGGCTCGTCCAGCATCAGGAGCTTTGGCTTCAGCATCAACGCCCGGCCGATCGCGACCATCTGGCGTTGGCCGCCTGAAAGGTCACCGGCGCGCGACGTGCGCCGCTCCTTGAGCGGCGGGAAGATTTCGTAGACGCGGGCGATCTCGGGCCGAATGTCATCGGAGCGAATGAAGGCACCCATTTCGAGATTCTCGTGGACCGAAAGGGTCGGGAAGACGTTGCGCTCCTGCGGCACGTAACATAGGCCATGGCGCACCACCCGATCGGGCCGCAGGTTGGTGATCGCCGCGCCATCGAAGCGCACCACGCCCTCGCGGATCTTCACGAGGCCGAACACGGCTTTCATTGCGGTCGACTTGCCGGCACCATTCGGCCCGATGATGACGACGATCTCGTCACCTTCGACCTCCAGATTGACGCCATGCAGGATGTCGGCCCCGCCATAGCCGCCGACGATGCGCTTGACCTCAAGCAGCGCCATCACGGCCCCGCAGCGCAGCGTCGATATCGTGGCCGGTACCGCCGCCGAGATAGGCATCGAGCACCGCCTGATTGCGGCGGATCTCGCTCATCGGTCCCTGGGCCAGCACGCTGCCTTCGGCCATGCAGATCACGGGATCGCACAGCGCGGCAACGAAATCCATGTCGTGCTCGATGATGCAAAACGTGTAGCCGCGCTCCCGATTGAGGCGCCTGATGTCCTCGGCCAGCGCGCCGAGCAGGGTGCGATTGACGCCGGCGCCCGGCTCATCCAGGAGGATGATCTTGGCATCGGTCATCATGACCCGGCCGAGCTCGAGCAGTTTTTTCTGCCCGCCCGAGAGGTTCCCGGCCAGCTCATTCGCCACGTGACTTAGTTTCAGGAATTCCAGCACCTGATCGGCACGCACGCGGATCGCCTTTTCCTCGCGTGCGATGCGGCCCGGTATGAGCCAGGTCGCCCAGATTGTCTCACCGGTCTGACCCGCGGGCACGAGCATGAGGTTTTCGCGGGTCGTCATGCGCGAAAGCTCGTGCGGAATCTGAAACGTGCGCACCAGGCCCCGATGAAACAGCTTGTGCGGCGGCAGGCCGGTAATGTCCCTGCCTTCGAGCGTGATGCGCCCCTCATCGGGTTTAAGGAACCCGGTCACGATATTGAACAGCGTGGTCTTGCCGGCACCATTCGGGCCGATCAGGCCGGTAATCGTTCCGGGTTGGACCTCGAAGGTGCAATCATTGACCGCGCGCAGGCCGCCAAAGCGCTTCGAGACGTGCTCGATCGAAATCACGCGTCGATCCCGCCGCCATCCGGTCGCCGGGTCTTGAGCACTGGTGGTGCCGACGATTTTCGGGATTCGACATAGTCGAGCTTGCGGAGCGCGAGGCGGATCATCTCGGCTTCGCTGATACGCGGCGACGCCACGACCGATACTTCGCGCAGCGTGGTCGGGTCAATCGCGGTCACCTTGACGGAATCGCCGACCTGCCGGAATTCCAGCAGAACCTCCCTCCCCTCTACACTCCTGCGCTCCATGGGCGGCCTTCTTGTTGGCGCCACGCCAATCGGCAATCAGGCAGAGGGAGACGGCGGCCACACCCGAATGCGGGGCACGACCGCCGCCCTCCCCCCACATGCAGGATGCCGGGGTTGGAGCAAGAGAGCAAGATTCGGGTGATCAGGCGTTTGACGAGTTTCGCCGCAGCGCGATCCGATTGAGCGGCAATCGACCCGGGAAATTGACCAGGAACAGACCGAGGAACATCAGAGCCAGCGCGGCCCAGATCCACACGCTCGGCCGGTCACCGAAGAACCAGATGCCGAAGCCCATGCCCGCCAAGGTCGCGATGTAATTGGTGGTCGAGAACACGACCGGCCCCGCGCGGCGGATGATCTCGAAGACGAGAACGTAAGAGACGGCGTTGTTGGCCATCGCGAGCAAGGTCGCCCAATCGGCCGGGCTCCAGGGAGCAGGGAAGGCCCAGAACTGGCCGGTCACCACCATGGCAATGAAGCCGAGCAGGGCCGAAGACGAAAGCAACCCGAAGCCGAGGGCGAGCGAGCCGGTCGCCGGCGGACGCATCAGCGCGATGATCGTGGCATTGACCGCGTAGCAAAGTGGCGCGACCAGGCCAAGCAGCACCCAGCCCACCATGTCAGGCTCCGGCAGGCTCGCGCGCGGCACCAGCACAAGCAGCACGCCCGCGAACCCGACGAGGATGCCGACAACACGCCGAAGCCGCAGCCGGTCGATGCCGACAATGAGGGCCAATCCATAAACCAGGATGGGCACCAGGGTGAGCCCGAGGCTCAGCACGCCCGAAGGCACCTTCTGCGCCACGTACGAAAGCACCGCATAGGGAATGGCGAGGTTGAGCGCGCCGGTCAGGCCATAGACCTTGAGGTGCGCCGAGGTAAATCGCGGCCAGGTGCGGAACACGGCGCACAGCACGAGCACGATCGCGGCTGCGCCGAACGATTGCCAGAACACATAGGCGAAGATCGGGATGCCATCCCCGGTGGCGGTGACGTTGATCGAATAGACCAGGCTGAACGAAAGGCCGCAGATGAACAGGAGGAAGATGGTGAGCGGTGTGGCGCCAGGCGCCCCGACGAACGCCCGCCCTTGTTCCGCCTGGCTCACGCGCCCTCCCCTTCTTCCCGGCTCGCGGGTCCGGTGATAGATACTAGGCCCAACCAGAGATCGAGTGTTAAGGGAGTTCGCCGTGAGTCAGCCAGCTGCCAAATCCACCAACACCAAGTCTTCAAAGCCGGTGTTCCAGTGGGACGACCCGTTCCATCTGGACGACCAGCTGAGCGAGGACGAGCGCCTGGTGCGTGACAGCGCGCGCTCCTATGCCCAGGAGAAGCTCATGACCCGCGTGCTCGAGGCCAATCGCCACGAGCGCTTCGACCGCGAGATCATGAACGAGATGGGTGCGCTCGGTCTCCTTGGTTCGACCATCCAGGGCTATGGCTGCGCCGGCGTGAACTATGTGTCCTACGGTCTCGCCGCGCGCGAGGTGGAGCGTGTTGATTCCGGCTATCGCTCGGCCATGAGCGTGCAATCGAGCCTCGTGATGCACCCGATCAACGCCTATGGCTCAGAGGCGCAGAAGCAGAAATACCTGCCGCGCCTCGCGACCGGCGAATGGGTCGGCTGCTTCGGCCTGACCGAGCCCGACCATGGTTCCGACCCCGGCGGCATGAAGACGCGCGCCAAAGCCGTGTCCGGCGGCTTCAGCCTCTCGGGCGCCAAGAACTGGATCACCAACTCGCCGATCGCGGACGTCTTCGTCGTGTGGGCCAAGAACGACGCCGGCGTCATTCGGGGCTACATCCTCGAAAAAGGTATGAAGGGCCTCGCCGCGCCCAAGATCGAAGGCAAGTTCTCGCTCCGCGCCTCGATCACCGGCATGATCCAAATGGACGATGTGTTCGTGCCGGCGGAGAACGAGCTGCCCAATGCGAGCGGGCTCTCAGGTCCATTCGGCTGTCTCAATCGCGCGCGTTATGGCATTGCCTGGGGCGCGCTGGGTGCCGCCGAGTTCTGCTGGATGCAGGCGCGGCAATACACGCTCGATCGCATCCAGTTCGGCCGACCGCTCGCGGCCAATCAGCTGATCCAGAAGAAGCTCGCCGACATGCAGACCGAAATCTCGATCGGCCTGCAGGCATGTTTGCGCGTCGGGCGCTTGTTCGACGAAGACCGCGCCGCGCCAGAGATGATCTCGCTGATCAAGCGTAATAGCTGCGGGAAAGCGCTCGACATTGCGCGCCAGGCGCGCGACATGCACGGCGGCAATGGCGTGTCGGATGAATTCCACGTCATCCGCCACGTCATGAACCTCGAGGCGGTCAACACCTATGAGGGCACACACGATGTGCACGCGCTGATTCTGGGGCGCGCGCAGACCGGCATTCAGGCGTTTACCGGCTAAGCGTCCCGGCCCCTCTCCCGCTCCTCCATTTCTTCGATGCTCTTCGGCCAGTCGCCTTGCAGCAGGCGCGAGAGCGCGCGGTCGGCAAGCAGCCTGCCGCCGGTCTGGCAGCGCGGGCAGTAATTGGTCTCGTTGGAAGCATAGCGAATGCGCTGGACCGTCGTTTGGCATGCGGGGCACGGCCTACCATAGCGGCCGTGCACGGCCATCTGCTTGCGAAAGGCGGTGACACCCTCGGGAAACCCGTCGCCCGCCTCCGTTCGCAAGATCTCGATCCAGCGTCGCAAAGTTGCTTGCGTCGCCTGATAGA
>Ga0194121_10002759_pt1 | contig 27443 bp, 27 predicted proteins | sample TA2MahCa50mmetaG_FD_148609 | JGI IMG/M metagenome (GOLD analysis project Ga0194121, IMG submission 148609) | Freshwater microbial communities from Lake Tanganyika, Tanzania - TA2015020 Mahale Deep Cast 50m | ecosystem: Environmental > Aquatic > Freshwater > Lake | place: Tanzania: Lake...
CAATGGTCCCGGCCGATTAGAGCGCGGCGGCCAGTGGGTGCATCACCCCTTCGATGGCGACGGCATGATCACCGCCCTGCGCTTTGCCGGCGGCAAGGCCGAGCTGCGCAATCGCTTCGTGCGCACCGAGGGCTGGCAGGCCGAGGAGCTGGCAGACAAGTTCCTCTACCGCGGCGTTTTTGGCACCCAAAAGCCCGGCGGGGCGGTGGCCAACGCCTTCGACCTGCGCCTCAAGAACATCGCCAACACTCACGTGGTGCGCCTCGGCGATCAGCTGCTGGCGCTCTGGGAGGCGGCTGAGCCCCATGCCATGGATCCAGACACCCTTGAAACCCGCGGCCTGAGCCTGCTCGATGGCGTGCTCAAAAAGGGCGAGGCCTTCAGCGCGCACCCCCGCTTCGATCCCGGCCACCACGGTGCCCCGCGCATGGTGACCTTCGGTGTGAAGGCGGGCCCGCGCAGCACGATCCGCCTGATGGAGTTCTCCAGTGCTGGCGAGCTTCTGGCCGACAGCCGCCACAGCTTCAAGGGCTTCGCCTTCCTGCACGACTTCGCCATCACCCCCAACTGGGCGGTGTTCCTGCAGAACGCGGTGGCCTTCAACCCCACCGGCTTTGTGCTCGGTCAGAAGGGTGCGGCTCAGTGTCTGGCGTCGAAGCCCGGCGAACAGGGGCAGTTCTGGCTGATTCCCCGCAGCGGTGAAGGCAAGCCCCTGCAGATCCCTGCGCCGGAAGGTTTCGTGTTCCACCACCTCAATGCCTTTGAGGAGGGCAATGAGCTGGTGGTGGATTCGATCTATTACGACGACTTCCCCTCCATCGGCCCGGACGTGGATTTCCGCCAGGTGGATTTCGAGACGATCCCAGCGGGCCAGCTCGTGCGTTGCCGCATCAACCTGGACACCGCAGCGGTGCAGAAGGAGCTGCTCGAGTCCCGCACCTGCGAGTTCGCCATGGTGAACCCCGAGCGCCAGGGTCTTCAGCCCCGCTACAGCTGGATGGCTGTGGCCGAGCGCGAACAGGGCAATGATCCGCTGCAGGCCATCAAGAAGCTCGATCTCGCTACAGGCGAGGGCCAGGTGTGGAGCGCCGCGCCGCGGGGCTTTGTGAGCGAGCCGCTGATGGTGCCCCGTCCCGGTGCCACGGCGGAAGACGACGGCTGGCTGCTCTGCCTGGTGTGGAACGGTGCGCGCTGCGCCAGCGATCTGGTGATCCTCGATGCGGCGTCGCTGGCGGAGGTGGCTGTGCTCGAGTTGCCCCTGGCGGTGCCCCACGGCCTGCACGGCAGCTTCGCTCCGGCCTGAGCAGCATGGGGGCCGCCCCCGCTCGCTTGCGGTGCCCTGGTTTGTGAAGCAGGAAACCTTCCTGCGCCCGTACACCGAGATGAAGCCTCACCTGGAGGCCCATCGGCTTTGGGTGGAGCAGCTGCGCCAGGACGGTGTGGTGATCAGCAGCGGCTACTTGGTGGATGGTGAGGGGCAACCGGGCGGCGGTGGCCTGCTGCTGTTGGAAGCTCCCAGCTACGCCGAGGCGGAAGCCTTGGTGCAGCGGGATCCGATGGTGATCAGCGGCGGGGTCGACTGGCGGCTGCAGCAGTGGCGACCTGCCGTTGGTGATTTGGGGGTGCGTTGAGGCGCAGCGGCTCGTAGCCGCTCAGTTGCATCTGGTCGCAGGCTGCGCTCCATCGGGTTACATCTCGGCGTGATGGCGCCGTTAGACCCGGATCAGTGTTTTCACCCTTCGATGGCCTTCTCCCGTTCTGCGGTTGTGGCTCTGAGCCTGGTGCCGCTGGGCATGAGTCCGGCTCTGGCGCTGGTGGTTCCGGCTCCTCTGCAGGCTCAGCCCCTGGCCTGCAGCGGCACCCTGCTCCAATTGCAGGTGCAGCAGCAGGGTGCGGCCGCCTTCGATCGCTTCCGCTTTGAGCTGGGCCTGGAGGCTGAGGCCGCAAGTAAAATCGAGGCCCTCGAGCAGCTGAACCGGCGTCTGGCCGCCGTGCGCAAGGTGGTGGCGCCGCTGGCGAGCGGTGCCCTCACGATTCCGGCTCCCTCCACGTACCGCAGTGGCGGCGGTAGCAGCGGGCCGGTGCGCGAGCGGGCCAGCACCTCGGTGTCGGGCCAGGTGAGCAAGGCGAACTACGACGCCCTGATTCAGGTAGCGGGCCGTCTGCCCGGGGTGAACCTGCAGGGCTTCACGGCCCAGGCGGCCGACGCCAGCGAAACCAAGCTGCAGAACCGGTTGCTGCGTGAGGCGCTGGCGGAGGGCAAGCGCCAGGCCGATGCCACTGCCGACGCTCTGGGGCTGCGGCGTGTGCAGCTGCTGCGCATTGATCAGCGCAGCGGCGGGATTCGCCCCGTGCCCTACGGGATGGCGGCGGCCCGCAGCTTCAACCCCGATGAGGCTCCATCGCCACAACGCTCGGTGAGCCTGGCGTTGGACTATTGCCTCTCCTGAGCGAGTAGCGCCTGCAGCTGAGGTTTCAGAGCCGCAAACGCCCGGCCGCGATGCCCCAGTTCAGCTTTCTGGCTGTGGGGCATTTCCGCAAAGGTGAGTCCGGCCTCCGGCACGAAGAACAAGGGGTCGTAACCGAAGCCGCCTTCGCCACGCGGGGCCTCAAGGATCAAGCCAGGGCAGATGCTTTCCACCTCCAGCACGACTTCACCCTGGGGATTCGCCAGGGCCAGCGCAGCGGTGAAACAGGCGCTGCGTGTTGCATGGTCGTGAGCGCCTGCAGCGCTCAGTTCTCGCAACAGCCGCTCAATCCGAGCGCTGTCGCTGTCGGCATAGCGGGCGGACTGCACGCCGGGGGCTCCTCCGAGGGCGTCGACGCTGAGTCCCGAGTCGTCGGCCAGGGCCCAGCAGCCGGTGGCGCGGGCCACGGCTTCGGCTTTCAGGCGGGCGTTTTCGGCAAACGTGTTGCCGGTTTCTTCCACGTCCAGACCTTCTGGTTGCGCCTGGGTCTCAAGCCCCAGATCCGCCAGCAGTTCTCCGAATTCGTGCACCTTGCCGGCGTTGCCGCTGGCGATCACGAGGGTGGTCATCAGATGCCCTCCGCCAGTTGGCGGGCCCAAGCCAACACCTCAGCCACGCGGGCGTCGTTGGGGGCCTCGCAATAGAGCCGCAGCAGCGGTTCGGTGCCCGAAAAGCGCAGCATCAGCCAGTGGCTGGGGCCGAGGCGCAGCTTCACGCCATCGGTGGTGATCACCTCCTGCACGGCTGCACCCGCTACCTCGTGAGGTGGAGTGGCGGCCAGAAACTGCTCCAGCCGCTGGCGGGTCGCCATGTCGCGCAGACGCAGATCGAGCCGGTCGTAGGCGGCGGCACCGCCGCAACGCTCCTGCAGTTCGCTCACGCGCTCGCCCAGGGGCTTGCCGCCCTCCACCAACGCCTCGATCAACAGCAGAGCCGCATAGAGGGCATCGCGCTCGGGCAGGTGGTTGCCGAACCCCACCCCGCCCGACTCCTCGCCGCCCACCAGCACGTTGCTCGCGAGCATCTCGGCGGCGATGTATTTGAAGCCCACGGCTTTCTCCAGCACCGGGCGGCCCAGGTTCTCGGCCACCAGCTGCATCAGATCCGAGCCGCTCACGGTTTTCACCACCGCACCGCCCATCCCTTTGGCGCGCGCCAGGTGGTCGATGAACAGGGGCATCAACAGCTGGGTGCTGCAGAAGCGGCCGTGTTCATCAACGGCGGCGATGCGGTCGCCGTCGCCGTCGAACACGATGCCCACCGCCGGCCGGCCGGCCAGGGTGGAAGCGCGCACCTCGGCGATTAGCTCCTGCAAGTAGGGCGCCAGGGGCTCAGGCGGGTTGCCGCCGAACAGAGGATCGCGATTGGAGCGGATCTCCCGCAGGTGATCGCTGGACGCGGCCGCCTCCAGCAGGCGGCTCAGGCCACCGGCGGCGGAGCCATGCATCGGATCCACGATCACCTGCAGCCCCAGACGCTGCAGCCCTTCGCTGAGGGCCTGGGTGTTCACCTTGGCTTTCAAACCGGCCAGGTACGTGCCCATGGCATCGAAGCGCAGCGTTTCGCCAGGGACCGGCACCGTGATGCCGCCGGCCTCCAGCCTGGTTTCCACCCGCTTGGTGAAGTCGCCCTCCACCGAGCCGCCGAAGGGGCCCTTGATCTTCAGGCCCAGCCATTCCGGCGGGTTATGGCTCGCCGTGATCACCAGAGCCCCCAGGGCCTGGCGTTCCACCACCGCCCAGCTGGCGGCAGGGGTGGGGATCGGTGCTTCGGTGAGCACCGGCACCAGATCGGCGCCGCGCACGGCGCTGCAGATCGCTTCCGCCAGCTCCGGTGCCAGGAAGCGCCGGTCGTAGCCGATCACGATCTCGCGGCTGTTTAGCCCTGGCGGCGCCGAAAGCTCCAGCTCCCGGGCGGCGGCAGCGGCCACCGGTAGCAAGCGCTCCACGGTGATATCAACCCCGAGGATGCCTCGCCAGCCATCGGTGCCGAAGACGATCGGGCTGGCCTCCAGGGGCAGGGGCGCGGACGCAGCCATCGGGGCAGAGGCACAGGGCGATACCGGTGGTGCTAGCAGCCGGCCTGCCCCCCTGCGTGAACGCAGGTGCCGGCAGGCCAGACGGCCACCTAGCGTGAGCACTGTGCCGAGCCAGATTCCGTTCAACGACCGGCTGTTGCGCAGCTGGCTGCGCTGCAAGCGCCGCGCCTGGTTGGATCGATTTGGCAACTCTGATCAGCGCCTGTGGACGGCGCACCGTGAGCTGCAGCTCGATGAGCAGCGCCGCAGCTTCTCCACCCTGTTTCCCAAGAAACCGGAGCATGGCGAAGCGGCCGCCGCTGCCGGTGCACCCGCGGTCGTGGGTCTGCGGCTGCGGGGGCAGTTGTCCGGGTTGGCGCTCGAGGCGCACCCACCGCTGCTGCAGCGGGTGAAGGGCAGCAGTCGTTGGGGTGAGCACGCCTACCGGCCGGTGATCTTTCGCCAGGGGCGGCGCACCACCCGTGAGCACCGGGTGGTGCTCGCTCTCTGGGGCCGACTGCTCGATGCAGAGCAAGGTGTTGCGCTGGCCCAGGGGCTGGTGCTCTCCGGCGCCGGGCGCGGCCTCGAGAAGGAAACCCTCAACCTCACGGGCAGCCTGCCGCGTCAGCTCGATGAGGCTTTGGAGCGTTTGGCGGGGGATCTGGCCAGGTCCACGCCTCCTCCCCTGGTGGCAGATCGCAAGAAGTGCGTGCTCTGCAGCTGGCGCGCTGCCTGTGATCAGGTGGCGACGGCCGAGGGGCACCTGAGCGAAGTGAGCGGCATCGGTGCGAAACGGCGCGACATGTTGCTGGAGCTCGGGATCGATCGCCTCGCGCAGCTGGCCGCCGCCGAACCTGAGCAGTTGGCTGAGGCGTTGCTCGTGCACGGCGAGCAGCACGCCGAGGTGGCGGATCAGCTGGTTATCCAGGCGCGGGTGCAGCGCGATGGGCAGCCTCTGCGCCGTGACCCAGGCGCTGCACTGCCTGAGTTGAACGCAGCGCCGGGCGTGCTGATTTACGACATCGAATCCGATCCCGACGCCCGCGACGACTTCCTGCATGGCTTTGTGCGGTTGCCCCGGAGTGACGACGGCCGTTGGCCCACGCCTGCAGCGGCGACCGAAGCCCCGTATCACCCCTTGCTAGCGCTGCAGGAGCACGGAGAGGCTCGGCTCTGGGAGCGACTGCAGCGGTTGTTGGCCGCCTACCCCGATTGGCCGGTGTTGCACTACGGCGAAACGGAGCTGCTGGCCCTGGTGCGCTTGGCCCAGCGGCAGGGGGCGAAGGAGCGCCAGATCACCCAGCTGCGCAGCCGCATGATCGATGTGCACCTGCGGCTGCGGCGCCATTGGTGGATGCCCACCAATAGTTATGGCCTCAAGGCCACGGCCAGCTGGTTGGGGTTCCGTTGGCGTCAGCAGGGTGTGGATGGGGCCCGTGCGCTGCTGTGGTGGCGCCGTTGGCGCTTGGGCGGGCAGGGGCCCGATGACCGTGGTTCGCGCCAGAACCTTCGCCGGATCTTTCGCTACAACCACGACGATGCCCTGGCCACCTGGGCCGTGGCCCACTGGTTGCTGGAGCAGGACCCCTCCGCTCAGCCGCGAGCCTCAGCTGCGGCCGCCGGCTCCCACCGGTGGGGCCACAAACCCTGCCGGGGTGTTGATCTCTAGGCGTTGAGGTTCGGTGCTGCTGTCGCCTCCGCCGATGACCAGTTCTGCGTGATCCAGGGCCTGGCGGCGGACCAGGGCTAACCCCTCGATGCCATCAGGACCGGCCAGCGCTGAGGTGATCACCCCCGCCCGTTCGCCGCTTGCGGAGTAGAGGCCGGTGCCTGGTGCGCAGGCCTCGGCTGCTTCGGGGCCCACGTGCTCGGTGCGCCAATGGCGCAGCTGCTGTTTCACGCCGTCGTAGGTGGCCAGCTTCGCCAGTGTTTCCTGGCCCACGTAGCAACCCTTGTTGAGGCTCACCCAGGGGGCTAGGCCGAGCTCAAAGGGATTGGTGCTGTCGTTGAGCTCCCCCGCTTCAGCCGGGAATCCCTGGCGAATCCGCTGCCGTTCGGCTGCCTCGGAATCCAGTTCCGGCAGGGCTTCCAGCCAGCCGGGTAGAGCCACACCGCTGATCTGGAGCCAGGCTGGCTGCTCGGCGCCGGCGCCCAGATCCACTCCGGGAGCCAGCAGGTTCGGCTCGCTGCCACTCGGTGCCTCCGGGGTTCCGAGCCAGCGCACCAGCGTGGCGCTCTGCACCGGGCTCAGCTTCACCCGATCGGCTGGAAAGAGCACCCGATCCAGGGCCTGATGGATGGCTTGGCCGTCGCCTTCCAGCACCAGAAGGTCAGCCCCGCTCTCGTCGAGGCGCACCAGGGCGAGGGCGCGCATCCGGCCCGTGGGGCTGATCAGACAGGTGGGTAGGCAGGCGCCGCTTGGAGCCAGCTCGATCGCCTGGCTGCTTTGGCCGTGCAGGAAGCGGCGGGTGTCGCTGCCTTCCAGCCGGATCAGGCTGATCGGACTGCTCCAGCGGGCTTGACTCGAAGCCGTGCTCATGAGCGGGCGGCGGCCGCAACGGCGGCAATCTCTTCCAGCAGGAAGAGGCTGTGCAGCTCAAGGTCGGCGGCGGTCATCGCGTCCAGGCCGCCTTCCTGCCGGTCCACGATCGTCACCACCCGATCCACCACATAGCCGGCTTCGCGCAGCTGCTTCACCGCCTTCAGCGAGGAGCCGCCGGTGGTCACCACGTCTTCCAGCACCGTGATGCGGCTGCCTGCCTCAGGCAAGGGCCCCTCCAGCCAGGCACCGGTGCCGTGGCCCTTGGCTTCCTTGCGCACGATCAAGGCATCGAGGGCGCGACCGCTCAGGGCTGCGGCCACAGCCACGCCGCTCACGAGCGGATCGGCGCCGAGGGTGAGGCCAGCCACCGCCACAGCCTCGGCTTCCACCAGTTCCAGCATCTGGGCGGAGAGCAGCGCTAACCCCTGGCCGCTCAGGCTCACCGGTTTGCAGTTCACGTAGTGGTGACTGGTGCGCCCGGAGGCCAGGGTGAAGTTGCCGTGTCGGTAGGCCCGCTCCGCCAGCAAACGCAGCAGCAGTTGGCGTTGATCAGCGCTGGCCTGGGGGAGGGTGGGCAGCTGGGTCATGCCTCTGGCAACACGCGTTCTGGCTGTCTAGTTTGCGCCCAGCGTGATCGGTGCGACTTGATGGGCAGTCATGGGCTGCGGCGATCGTCGGCCATGGCCTTGGTGCCTGCGCTGTTTGTTGCGACTGCCGCACGACCCGCTACGGCTGGGCCGGTGGTCTGCACCACCACGCTCGAGGCCCCTTTGGCGGGTTCGGGTCCGGCGGGTGTGAATGCCTCAGGCCCTGTGGAGGTGACCCGTTGCGGTGAGGTGGTCACCACCCCGCAGCTCGTGGAGCGTCGTTTCTACGGCTACACCTCTCCTTACGCCCGCGGCATCGACATCACCCACCAGATCACCGACATCCTCGGGATTGCCATGGGCGGCGGTGATGGCACCAAGGTGATGGGCTTCGGCTTCCCCGATCAAACGATCGTGTGGGACGGCTCAGCGTTGGAGAACACCTATCAAGTATTGCTCGAGCAACAGAGCAACCCAATGCCCTGGCGCACCGCTGATGTGAACAACGGCTTCTGCCAGGGGCTGCCCCAGGGCGGCTGCAACGCCCAGAGCGCTCCCCCGAGCTGGCCTCAGCCAGGATCCCGTGTGATCCGCGGCCTGTGGTAAACACCTCGTGGCGGTTTCCGCCCGGGGGTCTAGCAATCTGGTGAATGCAGCGGACTCATAATCCGCCTTAGGCGAGTTCGATCCTCGCGACCCCCATCTGAACCCGATGCGATTCCTGGCGCCGGCGGCCCTGTTGTTCCTGCTGGCCTTTTTCGCTGCCTCGGAATTCGCCCTGATCCGGCTGCGTCCCACGCGGGTGCAGCTGCTCGAAGCTGATGGCCAGCGGGGTGCCACCGCGGTGGGGCGGCTGCAGCGGCGGTTGCGGCGTGCACCGGTGGCCACCCAGCTGGGCATGACCCTCTCCCTGCTTGCGCTGGGCTGGACCGGCCGTGGCCTGGCGGAGCGCTGGGGGCGTGGCTCCGCCGGCGCCTGGTTGGGTCAGGCCTGGCTCGATCTGCTCGTGTTTGTGGGCTTGGTGGTGCTGGCCACGCTGCTCGGCGGTCTGGTGCCCAAGGCCTGGGTGTTGCACCGGCCGGAGGCGTCGGCGCTGCGCCTGGCACCCCTCCTGGAGGCGGTGATGCGCACCCTTGGGCCGCTCTTGGTGGTGCTTGAGCGGTTGGGGAACGGCCTGCTGCGCCTGCTCGGCTTGCCGCGCAACTGGGATGAGCTGGTGCCCGCCCTCTCGGCCGGTGAGCTGGAAACGCTGATCGAATCCAACAGCGTGATCGGCCTGATGCCCGATGAGCGCGACATGCTCGAGGGCCTCTTCTCCATGCGGGACACCCAGGTGCGCGAGGTGATGGTGCCCCGCTCCGGCATGGTCACCCTGCCCCTGGAGGTGCGCTTCGCTGAGCTGATGGAGGCGGTGCACATCACCCACCACGCCCGCTTCCCCGTGATCGGCAGCTCCCTCGACGATGTGCGCGGCCTGCTCGACCTGCGCCGCTTGGCTGAGCCGATCGCCAAGGGCTTGCTGCGCAGCGACTCACCCCTGGCGCCGTATGTCACCCCTGTCACCAAGGTGCAGGAGACCACTCCCCTGGCGGAGCTGCTGCCGGTGATCCGCAGCGGCGAGCCCCTGCTGGTGGTGGTGGATGAGCACGGCGGCACGGAGGGATTGGTCACCATCTCCGACCTCACCAGCGAGATCGTGGGCGATGAGGAGGATCCCGAAAATCCCGAAGACGATCTCCAGCAGCTGCAGGAGCACAGCTGGCTGGTGGCCGGTGATCTGGAGATCTATGAGCTCAACCGCGAGCTCGGGCTGCAGCTGCCGGAATCGGATGAGCACCACACCCTGGCGGGCTTCCTGTTGGAGCGTCTGCAGCACATCCCTGCCCCGGGCGAGAGTTTGCGCTGGAAAGGCCATCAGTTTTTGATCATGGCCATGGATGGCCCGCGCATCGAACGGGTGGAGATCACTCGCCGGGCTGTGGAGCCGGAAACGGCTGAGAGCTAAAGCCCTTGGCGGCGACCTCCGATCGTTGATAATTGCCGCGTCTGATCGCCAGCGCCATGCAGCCGGTACGCGTTGGAGTGATCGGAATCGGGAACATGGGCTGGCACCACGCCCGGGTGCTCAGCCTGCTGCGTGATGCCGAGCTGGTGGGCGTGGCCGATCCTGATCCGGCCCGGGGCCAGCTAGCTGTTGAGCAGTTCGGCTGCCGCTGGTTCGCCAGTTACGAGGAGATGCTCGGTGAGGTGGAGGCGGTGTGCATCGCCGTGCCCACCCTGTTGCACCACCGGGTGGGGATGGCCTGCTTCAAGGCCGGCGTGCATGTGTTGATCGAGAAGCCGATCGCCGCCACCCAGGACGAAGCGACTGAGCTCAGTCAGGCGGCTGAGCAGGCGGGCCGATTGCTGCAGGTGGGCCATATCGAGCGCTTCAACCCCGCCTTCCGCGAGCTGCTCAAGGTGGTGGCCAACGAGGAGGTGGTGGTGCTCGAGGCCCGTCGCCACAGCCCCAATGCCGATCGCGCCAATGATGTGTCGGTGGTGCTGGATCTGATGATCCACGACATCGATTTGGTGCTCGAGGTGGCTGGCGCCAAGGTGGTGCGCCTGGCGGCCGCCGGTGGCCGCAGCGCAGAGGGCCCCATTGATTACGTGAACGCCACCCTCGGCTTCGCCAACGGTGTGGTGGCCAGCCTCACGGCCAGCAAGATGGCCCACCGCAAGATCCGCAGCCTTTCGGCCCACTGCCGCAGTGCACTGGTGGAAACCGATTTCCTCAACCGCAGCCTGCAGATCCACCGCCGCACCCAGCTCTCGTTCTCGGCGGATCACGGCGAGCTCCTCTACCGCAACGACGGCTTCATCGAAGAGGTGAGCACCTCTCCCGTGGATCCGCTGGTGGCCGAGCTGGAGCACTTCCTCCAATGTGTGCGCGGCCTGGAGCAGCCGGCGGTGGATGGTCCCCAGGCCTCCCGCGCCCTGCTGCTGGCCGATCTGATCGAGCAGTGCGTGGAGCAGCCCACGCTCTGCATGACGCTCGCTGAGCCGATCTAGGCGCGTATTTAGGCCGGCTGCAGTTCCGCCAACTCCTTCAGCGCCAGCAGCTGCCAGCGGCGGCACTGGGCCGGTGAGGAGCGGTAAAAGCCATCCCAGGCCTCCGCTTTGTGGGAGGGGTACTCCTCCGCAGGCTGCTCCGGGTGCTGCTGCTGCCAGCCCACCCGCACGGCGTGGCCGATCACCACATCGAGGGCCAGATCGTCGTCAAAGCGCACCTTCGGGTTGGCGTCCACGAAGGCGATCAGGGTGATCAGCGTCTCCACGCAGAGGCGCCGATATTCAGGTGCTTCGATCTTGCTGAGCAGGTGCTCCACGTGGGTGGCGAAGTTGCGCTCGCCTGGGGTCTTCTCCTTGAGCAGGGCGCTCTCCAGCCGGTTACGGCGCTCGAGCTTGTCGCCGATCACCAGGCCGCGGCAGTGGTGCAGCAGTTCCCAGATGCCCGGGTGGAAGTTGCGCGGCACGATCTGCAGCGCTCCCATGCGCTCGCGGTGCTTCAGCCAGCAACCACTCTTGGGCAGCTCCTTCAAGGGATCGGGGGCTTCCCAGCGCACGCGACCGCTCACATGCAGTTGCTCCTTGCGCTGCAGCGCCGCTTTGGCGTGCTCCACATCGCGCAGTACCTGCTGCAGGCGGCGGCGGATGGCATGGGGCGGCTCATCGCAGAGGGCCTCGAAGGCTTCGATCGGGGTGAGGTCGCGCTCGCCGGCCAGTTCGCTGGTGAGCAGTAGCAGCAGTTGCCCCAGTTGCAGCGTGAGGCTGCCGCTGAGCAGGGCCGGTTCCTGCCGGGCCACGCCATCGAGGGCCAGGAGCAGCTCCTGCTGCAACATCCATTCGCGGCCGTCCTCACCGCTGAAGCGCTGGATCATCGCCGCGATCGCCAGGCTGCCGGTGGGCTGGCTCAGCAGCGAGTCGTTGGTGTAGTTGCGCCCCACCACCACCTGTTTCTGGCGCACCAGCAGATCGGTGAGGGCGTCCTCCAGTTGCGGGTGCACCAGCCCCAGGGAGCCGGCGCAGCGGCGCACCACGTTCCAGTTGGCATCGGCCAGGGCCCGCCGGTAGATCTCCTCGAGCAGGGCCCGAGGGGTGGCGCAGCCTCCGGGGCCGCTCAGCTCAGCCTCCAGGCCCAGGCGATGCACCAGTTGCTCGAGCAGTTCGGCCTGCTCAGGCAGCGATTGGCTCTGCCAGAGGCGTTCGGTGAGGGCGTCGAGACCCGACTCCTCCAGCTCCTGCTCCTCTTCGGCCGTGAGCGGTTGTTGTTCCGTGCTGGCGCGCAGCAGGGTGGGGGCCGGTTGGTTGCGGGGGTGGCCCTGGGGTTGGGCGTGCACGGGCAGCTCGGCCCAGCTGGCCTGCTCCATCAGCTCCTGCAGCGGTGCCAATTGCACCGCCACGCCATTCACCAGGCCACTGCGCAGCCGCTCCCCCAGCCGCAGGAACGACTCGGCACTGCGTTGGAAGGGGCCCTCCTCCACCGGGATCAGCAGCACCGGAGCACCGGCGCCTCGCCAGTGCCGCTGCAATTGGCTGATCTCGCTCTCCACCGCGTCCACTAGGAGCTCAGGATCGTCGGAGAGGTAGTAGGTGCTCTCCTCAAGCACGGCCGGCAGGAAGGCGAGCGGCTGGCCGCCCTGGCGGTAAAGCCTGGCCGTCACCATCGTTTCCATCCGCAGCGGCGGGTGGCCGCTGAGCCCCAGACGTGGGTTGGCACCCACGGCCGCCATGCGCTCGCCCAGCTCCGCGGAGCTGGCGATGGCCACCTGACCCGGGCGGGTCACCGCCAGGCCGGCCTGCTCCAGGGCTGCGGCGATGTGCTCCCGCGCCGGCACGAAGCTCACCAGCACCTGATCGGCGCCGAGGGGGCAGCTCAGGCGGCGGCCGCTCGGGTCGAGGTCGTCGGGTTTGAGCAGGCCCAGCAGCAGCAGATCCCCGAGCCAGGTGAGGCTCTGGGTCCAGAGCAGCGGCACGTTCTCGTTGGGGATGCGCGGCTGGCTGCCGGGATTGAGGCGCTCGGCTTCCACGGCCTGTTTGGGCACCAGGTAGAGCTCTGGCAGGAGTGCCACCCCATCCACGTCAACCGCCACCTGGTCGAGCCGCTCGCGCCATTGCCAGGCCTCAGCCCAGCGCTCCTCGCAGCAGGCGGTGATCAGCTCATAGGCCAGAAACAGCGGCCATTCGCATTCGATGTGCTCGAACTGGGCCAGCTCCTCCCGTTCGTAGTGCAGGCGGGTGTGGTCCTCTACCACCGTCTGATGGCCGTCCCGGCGGAAGCGCTTGTAGCCGTAAGGCCCGCCCAGCTCGGTGCGGATCTTGCGCCGCGTGCGCTCCACCAGGGCCGGATCCTCCACGGCCCAGGCCGGGTAGCCGATCACCGAGAGGCAGGCCGCATCCACTTCCTTGCTGGCCGATTCGCGTGGCAGCAGGCCGGTGAGGGCCCGGCGCAACCGCACGATCGCGTCGTGGGGGATGTGCAGGCTGCAGCGGCCGTTGCCATGGGGGCCGTAGAGATCCAGGCCTTCCAGCGCCTCCAGGGCCGCCTTCACCAGGCCGATCGAGCTGGCGTTGCGCTCCGGCAGGCCGTGGTTGCCCTTATCGCCCCGCTCCCAGATGCCGTAGTCGCGCACCCGGTAGGCCCGGGCCACGTAATACACCAGGTTTTGGATGAAATCGCGCTCGTGGCTGGTTTGCACCACCACCAACCCCGAGCGGGTGAGTTGGGCCAGCTGGAGCAGAAACAGGGCTGTGGCATCGAGCTGCAGATGCCCCCAGCCGTCGTCGGGCACCACCGGTTCGCCACTGCCGGTGTCGTACTTGGCGTGCAGCGCATCGAGCGGCTCGAGGCTGTGCTTAAAGCGCTCCACCTTGGGGGCCTGGCGCAACATGGCGTTGAGCAGGCCGCGCATCAGCTGCAGCACGCGCTGCTCCAGCTCGAACACCCGCGTGGTGGAGCCGCTCAGCCGGCGGTGCGCCAGGGCCAGGCCCCAGACGCACTGGATCGAATACACGCAGTCCCGCACCCAGGCATCGCCGTAGTTGCCGTGCACGGTGTGGGCCGTGCTGGCGGGCAACAGGCCCGTGATCGGATGCTGGCGCTGCACCACCACCCGCTCAATCTGGCCATCGAGCTCCTGCAGGCGCTGCCAGGCTTCCGCGGCGGAGAGCTGCATGGGCCCTGTCTGTCCCGCCGTGGGTGCGCTGCTGAGCGTCATGGGCGCGACGGAAAGGGTCTGCAGCCATAGATTCTCCCGCGTGGCCCCTGCGCTCAATGGCATCAATGGCGACGGATGCGGCTCGCACTGGCTTCAAGGGCGCTGGTGAACCCCCGTCCTGGACGGTGACTCAGGTGCTGGGCGTGCAGGTGGCGGTCTGCGCCAACGTGTTTGCGGCGGCGCTGGAGCTGAAGCAGCGCGGGGGCGGCCAGATCGTCACCCTCAACGCTGAGATGACGATGGCCGCCAAGGCCGACCCTGCCCTCGGTGCTGCGATCGCTCAAGCCGATCTGGTGATTCCCGATGGGGCCGGTGTGGTCTGGGCCCTCGGACGCCAGGGCTATCGCGTGCGCCGCAGCCCCGGGATTGAGCTGGCCCGTCAGTTGCTCGTGTACGCAGCGGCCCACCGCTGGCGAGTGGCGCTGGTGGGGGCTAGCCCGGACGTGATGGAGCTGCTCGTGGCTCGGCTGAAAGCAGAGATCCCTGATCTCGATCTGGCCTTTGCAATCCATGGGTTTCAGAACCCTGAGCAGTGGCCCGGTATCGAGCAGCAACTGCAGCAGGCCCGTCCAGATCTTGTGCTCGTGGCTCTAGGAGTGCCCCGCCAGGAAACCTGGATCCAGCGGCTCCATCAAGACCAGCCCGGCCTCTGGATGGGCGTGGGCGGCAGTTTTGATGTCTGGTCGGGCACCAAGCAGCGGGCACCGCAATGGATGGGCCGCTTGCAGATCGAATGGCTGTATCGCCTGATCCAGGAGCCCAGCCGCTGGCGGCGGATGCTCGCTCTTCCTGCGTTCGCTTGGGCGGTGTTGCGCCGAGGCTGATTCACCAGAGAGGGGCAACAGCTCACAGCAAAAAGCGGCCGGAGCATCGCCCCAGCCGCCGATGGTGTGCAAGCTGAACCGCTTCAGCGGAAACCGACCGAGGCCTGCCAAACAAACGCCAGCAGCAGGAACAGCAGCGGAATGATCGGCAGGATGTCCACCAGGGGGCCGAAGGCCTGATAGGCCTCGGGCAGCTGGGCCAGGGTCTGCAGGGCGTAGGCGGCCATCCCGGAATGTTCGTTGGCTAGAGGCGGACGCTACCACGTGTGTGCGGCTGGAGAGTCCGCTTCCCAGGGAGCGAAATCCTCTGCAAAACAACCATCGCGGATCGCTTGCGCCATGGCGCTGCTGAAGCGCACCAGCTGGGTGATGTTGTGCAGGCTGAGCAGGATCTTGCCCAACAGTTCGTCGGTCTTGATCAGGTGGTGCAGGTAGGCGCGGCTGTGCACCGTGCAGGCCGGGCAGGAGCAGCTGGGATCGAGGGGGGTGTGGTCGTGGCGGAAGCGGGCGTTCTTGAGGTTCCAGCGCTCGCCGCCCACCAAGGCCGCGCCATGGCGCCCAAGGCGTGTGGGCAGCACGCAATCAAACACATCGAAGCCGTTGGCCACAGCGATCGCCATCTCCGGCAGCGTGCCCACACCCATCAGGTAGTGGGGCTTGTTGTCCGGCAGCAGCGGCCCCACCTGGCGCACGATGCGGTGCATCTCCTCCGCGGGCTCGCCCACGCTCACGCCGCCCACGGCGATGCCCGGCAGTCCCATTGAGCTCACCACCCGCGCCGACTCCTCGCGCAGATGCGGGAAACACCCCCCCTGCACGATCCCGAACAGGGCCTGATCGGCCTTGGTGTGGCTGCTGATGCAGCGCTCCAGCCAGGCGTGGGTGCGGCGGCAGGCGGCGGCCACATCGGCCTCCGTGGCTGGGTAAGGCGGGCACTGGTCGAAGGCCATCGCCACATCGGCGCCCAGGGTCATCTGGATCGCCATCGAGCGCTCGGGGGTGAGGTCGATGCGGGCGCCATCGCGGGGGGAGCGAAACACCACACCCCGGTCGTTGATCGTGTTGATCTCGCCCAGGCTGAACACCTGGAAGCCGCCGGAATCGGTGAGCATCGGCCCGTCCCAGGCCATGAAGCGGTGCAGGCCGCCGCCGTCGGCAACGATCTGTTCGCCAGGCTGCAGGTGCAGGTGGAAGGTGTTGGAGAGCACCATCTCGGCGCCGGTGGCCTTGAGCTGCGCCGGTGTCACCCCCTTCACCGTGGCCAGGGTGCCCACCGGCATGAACCGCGGCGTGTTCACCACGCCATGGGGCGTGTGGAAGCAGCCGCAGCGGGCACGGGTGTTCGGGCAGTGGGCCGTGATCTCGAACGCGAACACCGGTGAGGCGGCAGGATTGGCTGCATCCATCGTTGCTGGCCGTGGCCAAGGCCCACTCCCGTGGCGGCTGGCTGGGGGATCTGGCCGGCGCCTGGATCTTCTACAGCGTGTTGCCGCTGCCGCCGGGGATCACACCGCGCTTTGAGCGCATCGCCCGCTTCGCCCCCTGGGTGGCGCTGGTGATCGGTGGCCTGGAGGCGGCGCTGTGGCAGGGGTTGAGTGGAGCTGGCCTGGTGGCTCAGCTCGCGTTGGTGTTGGCCCTGGGCACATGGCTCAGCGGCGGGCTGCACCTGGATGGCGCCATGGACACCGCCGATGGCTTGGCGGCCGGCCCGCAGCGCTGCCTCGAAGCCATGGACGACAGCCGCGTGGGCGCCAGTGGAGTGCAGGCCCTGCTGCAGTTGATGGCCCTGCGGGTGGGTGGTTTGGCGCTGTTGGCGGCGGCGGCTCCCTGGGGGTTGGTTTGGGCTGCGGTGTGGGGCCGGGTGGCACCTCTGCTCGCGATGCAGTTGTTTCCTTATTTGCGCGCTGGCCAGGCGGGTACAGCGGCCTTTCACCGGGAGCACTGGCGCGGCTTCCTGCCGGAATGGGCGCCGGCTCTGGTGCTGTTGGGCTGGCTCAGCGGCCTGGCGCTGCAACTGCAGGCCGGCTCGTGGTGGTGGCTGGGCTGGATTGGGCTGGTGCCGGCGCTAGTGGTGCCCTGGTGGTTGGGGCGCAAACTCGGCGGCCACAGCGGCGATAGCTACGGCGCCTGCGTGGAGTGGACCGTGAGCTGGAGCCTGCTGTTGATGGGCGCGATCAGGTTGGGGTGTGGAGCGGCAGCCTGAGCAGGAAGGCATTCCCGCCCTCAGGGAGCCGCGCGTTAACGGCGCTGGCGGGCACCACCAACTCCAGCTCGCCCCCCAGGCTCCGGGCCAGGTCGCGGGCCAGGGCCAGGCCCAGCCCGCTTCCGTCCAGCTGAGCGCCGCTGGAGCCCCGCTCACCCTTGGCGAAGATCCGCTCGCGCTCCTCGCTGGGGATCACAGGCCCGCTGTCCCAGATGCTGAGCTCCAGGGCGTCGTCAACGCCGCAATGCAGCCCGATGGCGCCGCCGCTGCGGCTGTAGCGGAAGGCGTTCTCCAGCAGGTTGGCCACGATTTCGGAGAGGGCGCTGCCGTCGCCTTGCCAGGGGGGGAGTGCATCCGGTGCCTCCCATGGCCGCCCCTGCAGATGGGCCGTGGCTGCGGCGCGCTCCAGCAGGGGGCGCAGGATCTGCTCAAGGGCCTGGGGCTCCCCCTGGCTGAGGCTGGGAGGGAGCAGCAGTGGTGGTGTTGCGTTGCCTGCGCTCACCAGGGCTGGTGCTTCGGCAAGCTGGTCGATCGCCTCCACGTAGCGGTTCAGTTGTCCTTGCTCGCTGAGCAGGCTGTCCACCAGGGCGAGGTTGCGGGCATCGCCATCCAGGCGCCGCCGCAGCAGTTGGCCGAAGGTTCGCAGGGCCGCTAGGGGGTTGCGCAGCTGATGCACCAGCAGCCGCAGTTGGTCGTCGCGATGGACGAGTTCGCGGCCCAAGCGTTGTTGCTCCATGTCGAGCCGGAGCGCTTCGGTGAGGCAGCGTGCCGTGGCCTCAAGGCGTTCGCTAAGGCTTTCGGGCCAGGGCCAACGATCGGCATCCACCCGCAGGGCGCCGAGCAGGAGGGCGTCATCGCGCAGGGCCAGCCAACGGCGCGTTTCCGCCGAGCTGTCATCGCTGCCACTGCGTTCGCTCAGGGCCAACGAGCGGGGCCAGTGGCCGATCGCCATCAGCGAGGGCTGGCCCGTGGGTTCGGGGGTGGCCACGTACACCACGAGCGCCCGCAGATCAGGACGATCCGTGAATTGGGCCAGCTGCTGCTCGAGCAGCGCCAGAAACCGCTTGGAGACCTGCATCTGAGCGGGGACTGGGGGTGCAGTCAGGGCTGAATCAGAGCGAGCCCCAGCGGAAATTTCCCAGCACCTGTTCGAAATCTGGGAAAAAGTCTTAAGATTCTGGGTATCGACCAATACCTCGCGGTCCGGGATCGGGCGGCGCGGCGATCGGGCCTTTCCGGTTTCGCTTGCAGCTTTCTGCAAATGAGGCTACAGCAGTGGGTGTTGCGTCCTCTGCTGATCGGAACGGTGCCGTCGCACCGCCCTCCCGGCTCGTAGGTGTGTGGGCGTTTCCGAGGCCTCAGGCGTCGCCGCCGATCCTCATCGTCCGTCTCCATCCACCCTGCCCGTAAGGGCTTAGCTCCATGTCCAAGAAGCGCAAGCGCATCAGCCGCCGCCGCCTGGCGGGTCAGCGGGTTCTCGCCCACGTCGCCACCCATAACCTGGAAACAGGCGAGTACAAGCCCGTCACGGCTGCTCGTCGCTACATCGCTGAGGCCAACATCGTGCCTCCCGCGATCCTGAACGTCCGTCGCAACGAGCACACCACCGATCGCTTCTTCTGGGGCGAGAAGGGTCTGTTCAGTGCTCAATACGCCGAGGAGAACCATTTCCTCTTCCCTTCCCTGCGTGAGATCGTCGATCGCATTGGTGAAGACACCCTGTTCGCGGGCCTCGAGGCACTGGCCGCCGACGACTGGGAAGAGATGGAGGAGTACGAGTACGCCTTTGTGTGACTCGAAGCGTTTGCGCTTCCAGCCGGCCCGATGGGCCGGCTTTTTTCATGGCTGAGTTCAGCCCTGGGCGCTCAGCCGTTGGCTCACGAAGCTGCCGATTTCTGGCAGCACGCTGGCATCGATCGTGTGGCCACCGTTGAACGCCAGCAGTTCGGCGGCCGTGCCAACGGCTGCCAGCCGCCGTTGCACCTCTTCACTGGCGGCGAAGGGCACCACGGGATCCTCCCGGCCATGGCTGAGCAGCACCGGCGCGGTGCCAGCCGCCGGTTCCCAGCCTTCATGCGGATAGCCACTGCAGGCCACGATCCCCGCCAGGGGGAGGCTGCTGCCCACATCCAGGGCCATGGCCCCGCCTTGGGAGAAGCCGAGCAGCACCGTGCGGGCCAAATCCACGCTGCTGGCGAGCTCCTCCAGCCTCAGCTTCAGCGCCTCGCGAGCCGCTGGGAGCTGGGTCCAGTCGATGGGCTGGAGTCCATACCACTGGCGGCCAACGCCGTAGGGGTGGGGTTCAGGCGCGCGCAGTGCCACCACGCTCACCTCCGGGCCCACCAGGAGGCTGCCCAGATCGAGCAGGTCGTCGGCATCCGCTCCCCAGCCGTGCAGCAGCACCAGCCGTTGCTGGGCCTCGCTGGGGCCGAGCTGCAGGAGATCCTTCGAAAGGCCGGTCATGGGAGCAAGAGCAGCTGCTGCGTAGGTTGGATCTTCAGCTGCCCACTCAACAGCCATGGCGCCCACGGCCCTGCTCAGCGTGTCCAATAAGGAAGGGCTGGTGCCCCTGGCTGAAGGATTGCTGGCCGCCGGCTACCAGCTGATTTCCAGCGGTGGCACCGCCTCGGCTTTGGCAGCGGCCGGACTACCCGTCACCAAAGTGGCGGAGCACACCGGCGCTCCCGAAATCCTCGGCGGCCGGGTGAAAACCCTGCACCCCCGCATCCACGGCGGCATCCTCGCCAAGCGCTCTGAGCCTTCCCATCAGGCGGATCTGGAGGCTCAGGGCATCGCCACGATCGATGTGGTGGTGGTGAATCTCTATCCCTTCCGTGAAACCATCGCCCGGCCGGATGTGAGCTGGGATCTGGCGATCGAGAACATCGATATCGGCGGTCCGGCGATGGTGCGCGCCGCCGCCAAGAACCACGCCGATGTGGCGGTGCTCACCAGCCCCAGCCAATACCCCGCCTTCCTGGAAGCCCTGGCGGCTGGTGCCATCAGCTCCGCCCTGCGCCGGCAGCTGGCGCTCGAGGCCTACACCCACACAGCGGAGTACGACACCGCCATCAGCAGCTGGCTGACCAGTCAGCTCAGCGCTGAAGCCCAGGCCGGCAGCCCGGCAGCGGCCGAGCTCAGCCTGAGCCTGCCGGCCCGTCAGAGCCTGCGCTACGGCGAGAACCCTCACCAGAACGCCACTTGGTATTCCCAGCCTGGTGCGGGTCTTGGCGCCGGTGAGCAGCTTCAGGGCAAAGAGCTCAGCTACAACAACATCCTTGATTTGGAAGCCGCCCTCGCCACGGTGCGCGAGTTTGGCTATGGCGGCCAGCCCGCCGGCGGCAACCCTTTCCAGCCCGCCGCTGTGGTGGTGAAGCACACCAACCCCTGTGGTGTGGCCACCGGCACGGGCAGTGCCCATGCCCTGGAGCGGGCCCTCGATGCAGATCGCGTGTCGGCGTTCGGCGGGATCGTGGCGATCAATGGGTCGGTGGATGCAGCCACCGCCGGCCATCTCACCAGCTTGTTCCTGGAGTGTGTGGTGGCCCCGGCGTTTGAGCCGCAGGCCCGGGAGCTGCTGGGTGCGAAGGCGAATCTGCGCCTGCTGGAGCTCGCCCCTGCAGCGATCGAGCGCGCCAGCCGTCAACAGCTGCGCAGTGTGCTCGGCGGGGAGCTGGTGCAAGAGCTCGATGATCAGCCCGTGGATGAAACCGCCTGGCAGGTGGTGAGCAAGCGACAGCCCACAGCCCAAGAGCTCGACGATCTGCGGTTCGCCTGGCGCCTGGTGCGGCATGTGCGCTCCAACGCGATCACCGTGGCCCGCGCTGGCCAGAGCCTGGGTGTGGGCGCCGGCCAGATGAATCGCGTCGGCTCGGCGCGCATTGCCCTCGAGGCGGCGGCCGCCAAGGCCAAGGGTGCTGTGCTCGCTAGCGATGGCTTCTTCCCCTTCGACGACACCGTGCGTCTGGCGGCCAGCCATGGGATCACCGCGGTGATCCAACCCGGCGGCAGCGTGCGCGATGCCGAGTCGATCGCCGCTTGTGATGAGCTCGGCCTGGCGATGGTGACCACTGGCCGCCGGCACTTCCTGCACTGAGGGGTGCGCTCCGCTGGCTCAGGCGGCTCTGAACTAGCTTCGCCAGCAGTTCGCAGTTCATGGCCCGCGCCCCATGCCGGAAGCTCTCGCCTTCAACCTCAACTTCCTGCATCCGCTGGCGATGTGGGCCCTGCTGGCCCTCAGCGGCTACGCGATGTTTCTGGGCATCAAGGCCAAGAAAACCCGCACCGCTGATGCCGAAACCCGCAAGACCCTGATCAAGGGGCAATTCGCCAAACGCCACTACCTCTATGGCAGTGCCGTGTTGGCGGTGATGGTGCTCGGCACGTTCGGTGGCATGGCCGTCACCTACCTCAACAACGGCAAGCTGTTCGTCGGTCCTCACCTGCTGGTGGGTATCGCCATGAGCAGCATGCTCGTGGTGGCAGCGGCCCTTTCACCGCTGATGCAGCAGGGCAATTTGATCGCACGCAAGCTGCATGTGGGCCTGAACATGGGCGTGGTCACCCTGTTCCTCTGGCAGGCCGTGACCGGTATGCAGATCGTGAACAAGATCTGGGAAAACCGCCCCGCCTGACGCCTTCGGGCGACAGCTCAGAACTGAGCCCGCCGCCGCGGCGGGCAATCCAGGTTGTGGGTGCCGTGGAAATCTTCCTGCACCTTCCAGGTGAGTTTGCGGGAGATTTGGCGCACAATCTGGCGCAGCAGGTGATCGCCGCTGCTCTGCACCAGTGATTCCGGCAGCAGGCCGATCACCGAAGGCATACGGATCCACACGCTGAGGTCGAGCTCCCAGCGCACCTCCATGTAGGGGGCATCGGCTGATTGCTCCTCCAGCCGCAGGGCGGCGTTGAACTCGACGTCGTACAGGTCGCGCAGACCGGGTTGGAACTGCTCCGGCGGCACGGTGCAGATCCTGTAAACGCCAGCGCTCTGGGGTAGCAGTTCCAGACCGATGGTGGGCTCCACCTCAAAGCCGAAGTTGCCGAAGCGCCCCAGGGTGAGCACGTAGCCATTCCGCCCGAGGGATTCCACCTGCATCGGCGCGGCGCAGCGCCGAAACCAGCCTTCATGGCGATCGAGGTAGCTCGCCACGGTGTGGGCCGGGGCCCGCATCTCCATCAGATCGGCGAACTGGCTGCTGTAGCAGCGCACCCGGTTGTCGTCGCTCTGACGGAGCGGCGGCTGAAGCGCCTCGACGGACTCAGGCAGAGGGTTGGTCACCGATGAGATCAACGCTTTCGGTTCTCCCCGGGCCTGAGGCTGTGATTGTTTAATCAATGTAAAGCCCCGCTTCGGCCCGGTTTGCAGCGGCTGTAACAGCCGTTTCAGGCATCCGCCAGGTCGATCAGGCGGCTGATCACGTCTTCCACCACCCGATCCGGGGTGGAGGCACCGGAGGTGATGCCCACCCGCAAGGTTCCTTCCGGCAGGAATGGCTCCACCACCTCCAGGTCGGCCCCCAGGGGTTTGTGTTCGATGCGGTTACCGGGCCCGATCCGCTCGGGGGTGTCGATGTGGAACGAGCGAATGCCGCGGCTGATCGCGATTTCCTGAAGGTGGGTGGTGTTGGAGGAGTTGTAGCCGCCGATCACCACCATCAGATCGAGCGGCTCATCCACCAGCGCGAACATCGCGTCCTGCCGCTCTTGGGTGGCATCGCAAATGGTGTTGAAGGCCAGGAAGTGGTCGTTGAGTTCGGTGGGCCCGAAGCGCTGCAGCATCGTGCGCTCGAACAGCCGGCCGATCTCCTCCGTTTCGCTTTTGAGCATCGTGGTTTGGTTGGCCACGCCCACGCGAATCAGGTCACGATCGGGATCAAAGCCCGGTGAGCAGGCCTTGGCAAAGCGGTCCATGAAGGCCTGGCGCTGCTCCGGACTCGGGCTGGAGCCGTTGGCACTGGCCAGGATGTAGTCGCACACCAGCTGGGCTTCTACCAGGTCGAGCACCACCAGGTAGGTGCCCGCAAAGGAGCTGGTGGCCAGCGTTTCCTCGTGCTTCACCTTGCCGTGGATGATCGAGGTGAAGGCGTGCTTCTTGTGCTTCTCCACGGTGTTCCACACCTTGGACACCCAGGGGCAGGTGGTGTCCACGATGTGGCAGCCGCGCTCATTGAGCAGCTGCATTTCCTGCACGGTGGCTCCGAAGGCCGGCAGGATCACCACGTCGCCGCTGGCCACGTCGGAGAAGTCCTTCACGCCGCCATCTACCTGGATGAACAGCACGTTCATCTCCCGCAGGTGATCGTTCACCGAGGGGTTGTGAATGATTTCGTTGGTGATCCAGATCCGCTCGGTGGGGTAGTGGCGCCGGGTTTCGTAGGCCATCGCCACCGCCCGCTCCACGCCCCAGCAGAAGCCGAAGGCCTCCGCCAGCTTCACGCTCAAGCGGCCGTGCTGCAGTTGGTGGCCGTTTTCGCGGATGCTGGCGATCAGATCGCTCTGGTAGGCCTGCTCAAGGCTTCCGGCCACTTCTTCGCCCAGGCCGAAGCCGCGGCGGTTGTAGCGATCCGAGTGATGCAGGGATCGCTTGAACGCGCGGGTATCCACGGCGGCTGGCACGGGTGGAACCAACTCTATGGGGCTCCCTCTGTGGCTTGGCTGCCCTGGCGTTGCACCGCTGCCAGCCCCAGCCAGGCGATGGCGTCGCCGCTGAAGTCGTAGCGGCAGGGCAAAACCTCAACGCCGGCATCCAGGGCCTGGCGGAACAGCTCGCCATAGCGCGGATCGGCGCTGTCGCCCGGTGCGAAACGGGCCACATCGGCGCGGCTGAGGCAGGGCACCAGCACAGCCCGGGCCTCGGGCAGCACTCCCATCAGCTCCTCGAGGTGTTTCTGGCCCCGTTCGGTCACGGTGTCGGGGAACAGGGCCAGGTCGCCATCGCTCCAGGTGGTGTTTTTCACTTCCACGTAGATCGGCCGGGGATCGGCGGCTCCTTCGGCGGGAGAGAGCAGCAAGTCAATGCGGCTGCGGCGATTCACCCCGTAAGCCACCTCGGCGCGAATCGAGCCGATTGGGCCCAGCCAGGGCTCCAGGCAACCGGCTTCGATCGTCGCCCGCACCAGCCGGTTGGGTAGAGCTGTGTTGATGCCCACCCACACCGGCTCGACACTCGCGCCCGGCACCAGTGCCTGCTCCCAGGTCCAGGCGAGCTTGCGGGTGGGGGAGGGGGCATGGCGCAGCCGCACGCGGCCACCCACGTGCAGCACACCGGTCATCGGCCCTGTGTTGGCGCAATGCGCCGTCACCACCTCTCCGCTGTCCAGCTCCACATCGGCGAGGAAGCGCTTGTAGCGCTTCAGCAGCACGCCCTCCTGCAGCGGCTCCAGCGTCAACACGCGCTGGGCTTCGGGGGGTGAGGCAATCGGCATGACGGCGACGCTGTTGCAGGCAAGAATCGCCCGAGTTGGGGCCGTGGCCGCTACTCATGAGCCAGCCATCGAGCGAAGCCTCCAGCGCGCCCTCGCCGCAACCCGCACGCTCGCTGCGCCGCATCGCCTTGATCGTGGCGGTGGCCACCGCCCTCAGCAAACTGGCCGGCCTGGTGCGTCAGCAGGCGATTGCGGCGGCCTTCGGCGTGGGCGCCGCCTACGACGCCTACAACTACGCCTATGTGCTCCCTGGCTTTTTGCTGATCCTGCTGGGGGGGATCAACGGCCCTTTCCACAGCGCCATGGTGAGCGCCCTGGCGCGTCGGCCCCGCGAGGAGGGTGCCCATGTGCTGGCGGCGATCAACACGCTGGTGGGGGCGGCGCTGATCGGGGTCACGCTGCTGCTGTTTGTGGCGGCTGATCCGCTGATTGATCTGGTGGGCCCCGGCCTCGATGCCGAACGCCATGCCATCGCCGTGCTCGAGCTGCGCTGGATGGCGCCGATGGCCTTGTTTGCGGGCCTGATTGGGCTGGGGTTCGGGGCTCTCAATGCCGCCGATGAGTTCTGGTTGCCCTCGGTGAGCCCCTTGCTCTCCAGCGTGGCGGTGATCGCCGGTTTGGGGATCCTGTGGCTGCATCTGGGCTCCAACATCGCCCTGCCCCAATACGCCTTCCTTGGCGGGGCGGTGTTGGCAGGCACCACCCTGCTTGGGGCGGTGTTCCAGTGGCTGATTCAGCTACCGGCCCTGGCCCGGCAGGGCTTGCACAAGTTTCAGCTGGTTTGGGATTGGAAGCACCCCGGCGTGCAGGACGTGCTGCGGGTGATGGGCCCGGCCACCCTCTCCTCGGGCATGTTGCAGATCAACGTGTTCACCGATCTGTTTTTTGCCTCCGGCATCGTGGGGGCGGCCGCCGGATTGGGGTACGCCAACTTGCTGGTGCAGACGCCCCTTGGCCTGCTCTCCAATGCGTTGTTGGTGCCTTTGCTGCCCCTGTATGCGCGGCTCACAGCGCCCCAGGATCGCCCGGAGCTGATCAGTCGGATCCGCCAGGGCCTGATGCTCTCCAACGCTTCGATGCTGCCGCTGGGGGCCTTGATGGTGGCGTTGGCCGGCCCGATCGTGGCGCTGATCTACGAGCGGGGTGCCTTCAATGCCAGTGCCGCTGCCCTGGTGGGTGGCTTGCTGATGGCCTACGGCGTGGGCATGCCCGCCTACCTCGGTCGGGATGTGCTCGTGCGGGTGTTCTATGCCCTGGGCGATGGCACCACCCCCTTCCGCTTCTCAATGGCGGGGATCGGCTTGAACGCCCTGTTCGATTGGGTGCTCGTGGGCGGTCCCACGCCCTGGGGGTTGCAGTTGCCTGCCCTCAATTTCGGTGCACCGGGGCTGGTGCTGGCCACCGTGGCGGTGAACGTGATCACCTGCCTGGCTCTGTTGCTCGCACTGCAGAACAGGCTGGGTGGCCTGCCCCTCGCCGCCTGGGGCCGCGACAGTCTCTGGCTGCTGCTGGCGGCGGTGCTCGCTGGTGGCCTGAGCTACGGTCTCGCGGCGCTGATTGCCTGGCCCACCCACCTGATCGGCTTGCTCTTGCAATGCGGCCTTTGCGCCGCGGCGGGATTGTTGCTGTATGGCCTGGTGGCCAGCTGGGCCGGGGTGGCGGAGGTCACGCAGATCAGCCGCCAGCTGGGCGGGCAGCTCACGCGGCGCTTGCCGTTTGGTCGCTGAGCTTCAGAGCTCCACCACGCGCTCTTCGCGCACGTGGATCGGAACTTCCAGGTGGCTGCGGCCCACCATGGCCGGGCCATCCACCGAATAGATGCGCGCCTCGATGCCGAAATCGCGGAACGCGGTTTCCATCTCCTGCATCAGCGCCTTCTCCACCTGCGCTTCGGCGTCCACCACCTTGCCGATCAGGCGGCTGCCCAGGGGGCCGATGCGCTGGCGAACAACCTCTCGGGCGTTGGTGACCTCGATGACCAGCACAGGGCCGCAGCGGGATGCGCAACCCTAGCCGTGGTTCGCGAGCAGATCCTCGAGATCCTGCAGCTGACCAGCCGGCACGAGCCGTGCCAGCGGCAACTTGCTGCTGCCTCCGCCGATGGGCACCTGCACCGCTTCGAGCGCCTGGCGTGCACACACCCCGGCGCCCTGATCGAGCCGGGCGGCGCATTCGATCGCCAGTGCCTCAGCTACGCCGGCATCCCCGAGGTACAGATGCCAGCCGCCGATCTGGATGTAGAGCCGATCGGCGATCTCCAGTTGCAGATCGCGGATCTCACTGGCGGAGAGGGGCATCGCGGCGATGACGGAGCTGCCCTCAGGATGGCGTCTGCGGACGCCTGGCGACCACGCTGATCAGCTGCACCAGCAGCAGCAGCGCCCAGGCTTCCGTGAGCCAGGCCAGATGCTCCCAGGGATGGCGCATGTTCTGCACGAACCAGAGGCCGCTATTGAGCGCTCCAAACACCATCGCGTGCAGCACCAGATTCACGATCCGGTTGAAGTGCCGGTAAGTGGGGTCTTCAGGGTCGGCGGGTCCGTACCAGCGGATCGGCATCGGGGGGTGGCGAGAGGTTTGTTGACGGGTGGGCCCTCGGTATGGGCACAATGTCAGGGCAGGCGCAGGCGCTTGTAGCTCAGCGGATTAGAGCATCTGACTACGGATCAGAGGGTCGGGAGTTCGAATCTCTCCAGGCGCGCCTTTCAACTTCAAACCGCCTCCCGGGGCGGTTTTTTTATGCCGATCCTCAGGTCGCGGTCCTAGGGGCGCTCTCGGGATTCAGTGCTGCGGTTTCTTACGATCAGCCCATCTCGACACCTCGATCTGCCATGGCGGAGTCCACCGGAGCAGCCGTCAACCAGTCGCTGGCGGCCGGTGATCCCGCGATCGCAGCCCTGATTGGCAAGGAACTGCAGCGTCAGGAGACCCATCTGGAGCTGATCGCCTCCGAGAACTTCGCTTCCCGGGCTGTGATGGAGGCCCAGGGCTCGGTGCTCACCAACAAATACGCCGAAGGTTTGCCGTCGAAGCGCTACTACGGCGGCTGCGAGCACGTGGATGCGATCGAGGAGCTGGCGATCGAGCGCGCCAAGGAGCTCTTCGGTGCCGCCTG
>Ga0194121_10002761_pt1 | contig 27427 bp, 23 predicted proteins | sample TA2MahCa50mmetaG_FD_148609 | JGI IMG/M metagenome (GOLD analysis project Ga0194121, IMG submission 148609) | Freshwater microbial communities from Lake Tanganyika, Tanzania - TA2015020 Mahale Deep Cast 50m | ecosystem: Environmental > Aquatic > Freshwater > Lake | place: Tanzania: Lake...
CTACTGGCGGGAGCGGCGCTGTTTTGGCTTGCTGCAGAGCTCACGCCTGTACCACCCGTGGTTGCACCAGCTCCACCCGTTGTTGCACCAGCTCCACCCGTAGTTGCTCCTGCTCCTCCCGTGGTTGCACCAGCTCCACCCGTTGTTGCACCTGCTCCCCCGACGTCTCCCGCTGTACTGCCCCCCGTCATATCCGGTTGGCACTGCATGCTGTTTGCCGGATCGCCTACCATAACGCAAAAGGGGGAATTGCATAGACACTGATGCCACATAGTTCCTATGCATCCTGTATTACATAGCATTCCACCTTGAGCCAATTTCCCTGTGCAATCGCTGTCAGTCATGCAGATCATCCCTCCCGGCCCTAGCCCTTGCGCAGGAATACATGCATTTCCTGAACATAGATAGCCAGCATCACAACACACTGGCCCACATGCAGTCTGATTACCTGGACACTGCAGCACCTGCCCCTGCAAAACATGATTCGCAATCGGCCACCATGCAATATATGCAGAAATCCCAAACGCAATCACCAGTCCGCCAATCTTGAAAAAACTCTTTTCTATTGTCGCCATCGCAAAGTGCAGAATATCAGGACTTTTAGTATTGAAGAGCAGAAAATGCCATCCCGAATTGACAGGGAAGCGAAATATGACAATGCAGAATTTTTTCAGGAAAAGTTCTGCAGTCGGTCGCTGATCTTCTGCAGTTTTTCGGCATTCGCGCTGAGCTTCTCACACTCAGTCGCGACGACCTTCTCGGGAACGCGTGCGACGAAGTCTGCGTGGACGTCCGCAAAAATGAAGCAGAGAGATGAGCTACAGCTCTAGCTCCGGATACCTGGAAAGGTGCGAGTGGACGATAGCTTGAACCTCTTCGAGCTTCTCGGGTGAGCGCGCTTCCATGCAGATGGAGATGCAGGGCGACGTATTGCTCTGGCGTATTCCCGCCCACGCACCTTCACCGAAGTCGATGCGCACGCCATCGAGTGTGTGTACCGGATAGTGTTTGGAGAAATGCACGGTGACCGCTTGGATGATTGCCCCCTTCTGGTCATCAGAGCAGTGGGGGCGGAGTTCTGGGCATTGATAGACTTTTGGGAAATCCTCGAGCATCGAGGAGAACGTTTGTTCGCCTGCCTGCCGGACAGGCAGGTTTGTTCGTTTCTTGGAATAGATTCCAAGCAGACGCAGTGCGGCAACCAGCGCATCGTCAAATCCATAGTAGTCTTCCCCGCAGAAGAAGTGCCCGGATTGCTCGCCGCCTAGGAGAGCTCCGTGCTCCCGCATCGCATGCTCCACGTGCGAATGTCCCACTTTGCACATCACCGGTTTCCCGCTCCACCGGGCGATTTCCGTCTCCAGGATCGACGAGTTACTTACCGTGAAGATCACGGGCGCTCCGGGGTTTCTGGAAAGATGATCCTTAGCCAGCAGAAGCAGAATTTCATCGGCAGTACGAATGCCCCCCTTTTCGTCGACGATGCCGAGGCGGTCGCCGTCACCGTCGAAGGCGAATCCGAGGTATGCCTTTTCCTTGAGTACCGTCGCCTGCAGATCTCTGAGCGTGGAGTGCATGCTCGGGTCTGCCGGATGGTTGGGAAAGTTGCCGTCGGGTTTCGTAAAAAGCTCGATCACGTTGCATCCCGCGTTCTTCAATGCCTGCACGTAGACCGGTCCTGCAACGCCATTGCCACAGTCGATGACAACCGTCATTCCTTTTCCTGTTTCCCCAAACATCTTTTGCATGTGCTCCAAATACGGAGCAATCGCATCGATTTCTTCCACCCCAATGGTATTTTCAATTTTCAATTGTACATTTTCAATGTTCTCTATGTTCTCCCTTAGCTTCTGCAAATCCTCCCCGGAAAACGCCTCCGCGTCTTTGAGCTGGAGCTTGATCCCGTTGTCGCTGCTGGGGTTATGCGAAGCGGTGACGTGCGCACTGGCGTCTGCCTTGAGGCGGCAATTGGTGTAGTAGTTCACCGGGCTTGGGGTCTCGCCGATATCGAACACAGAGCAACCGGCAAACACCAAACCGCTCTTCAATGCTGCAAGGAGTGAGGGGCTGCTCAAGCGAGCGTCGCGCCCGACAACAACTCTCGGACAAGCATTTCCTGATCGCTTCTTTACTTCTTTTCCAAACGTCTCACCGATCAGCCTGCAGGCTTCTTCGGTGATCTGCGTACCGGCTTTTCCCCGGATGTCGTAGGCCCGAAAGATCGTTGGATCAATGAGAGGCATGGATGGTTGCAGAGACAGAAACGTTAGTACGTATTCTTCGTAAGAATTCTATGGGAAGTTAGGAAATTGCCCAAGTACTCCTTGATGAACTTCGCACGTTGATCCGCTCTGGAGCGTGATGGTGCATAGTCCTCATCCTTGGAAAATAATTTATGGTACATTCCATACTACTCCATCAACGTATTGCGATAGATTGCTTCTGCTTCATGGCCTCAAAACCTTTCATTGTTGGCGTTCTCAATGTTACCCCCGACTCGTATTTCGATGGCGGGAAGTGGAATTCCATCGATTTAGCCCTCAGAAGAGCAGAGGAAATGATTGCAGAAGGGGCGGATTGGATTGAGGTTGGCGGTGAGTCTACGGGTCCGAATTCCAAGGATATCTCTCTGCAAGAAGAGATTGATCGAACAATTCCTGTGATCAAAGAAATACGCAAAAGGTGGGGCTCATGCCAAATCAGCATCGATACATATAAGTCTGCGGTTGCCCGAGAAGCGATCGCGGCCGGTGCGTCGATGGTCAATGACGTCACGGCAGGAAGGGGTGATAGAAGCATGTTTGCGGAGGTTGCGAAGTGTGCGGAGGTTGCGAAGTTGGTACTGATGTACAGCAAGGATCCCACAGCCCGTACAACGATTCAGCCGATCCAGTACACCGATGTCATCGAGACCATCAAACAATTTCTCTCAGAGAGAATCGATGCGGCAGTTGCTGCAGGCATTCCTCGTGATCGCATCATCATCGATCCTGGACTGGGTCACTTCGTCAGTAGCGAGCCACGCTATTCCTTGGAGATCATCAGGAGACTTGCTGAGCTTCAGACGCTTGGTTGCCCAATCTTTCTCAGTCCATCGCGAAAATCCTTTCTCGCAGGTTCAGCAAATCTCCCCCCATCCGAGCGTCTGCCAGCAACGATTGCAACTTCGGCTATCGCGGTCTTGCATGGTGCTTCATTCATACGTACCCATGATGTTGCCGACATCAGCAGCGCGTGTGATGTAGCATGGTGCGTTTGCAATCTTAGATGATCCCCGCGAGGAATGCCGCAATGCCACTGCTTGCTGCAAGCACGATGAAGCCTATCGCAACGCGTATCATCAGATTTTTCGCCTGCCCATACTGTTCGTCATTTCCGATATTCACGACCATCAATGCACCCGCATAGACCAGCACAGCAACCGCAAGAACGAGGATAAGCGAAAGAATCCTTCTTCCAATAGTCACCATCACGTCAATGATATTTGTGGGAGTGGCAACAACCGTTGTACCCACGATCGTGACTGTTCCCGCGAGCCTGTAGCGCGTAAGGACGATGATGAATCCGGTCACCACGAAGATGACGGTCCGCCGGAGCTGCGTGACGCCTTCCTCCGACCCCAGATTTCCGATTGCACGCACTCCGCTGACGATAATCATGATGATACAGATGATCCCGAGCGGGATCGCGAGGTAGTCGAGAAGGCCAGTGGCTTCAAGTCCGATGGTCCTTCCTGATGTCAGAGGGTCTGTGAGGATCGTTGACAGTGCATTGCGGAACGTGGTGCCCACATTGACGAGGACGATCGCCGCGATGCCGCTGATGAAGACGCGCTTCGCTGTCGTTTGCTGGTTTTCGTTTCCTGTCAACGTCAGGAAGAAGCCCGAGATCATCACTGCGAGCACGGCCGCGGCAAGGATGATGGGTGTGAAGCTCGTAGCTACCGTGAAGGCGATGTCTCCGAAGTTGCCACCCCCAGTGGGAAGAGCACCGCCGACCGTGTCCATAGCATCGGTGATGGTCAGTGCGAGTGCTGCTGGTACGAGCTTTTCGATGATGGAGAGCAGGGGGTGCATCAGATGAAGACGGTAATGATGATGCGAGAGGCAGAGACGACGATGACCGAGATCCCCACGCCGATGATGATCTTCTTCGCACGCTCCTTGAGCTGCTCATCTACCGAAACAACCAACATGATGCCGGCTGCGACGAGGGCGACGAGGGAGAGCGCCCCAAAGACGGTGATGATGAAGTTGCCGATGCCAATGAGCTCGTTTTGGATCGGCACTGTCGTTCCGACTGTAAAGCTTCCAAGAACGGTGCCGCCGATCATCACCATCGTGAGACCGATGGCTCCGCGAAAAATTCCCTGACGCGCAGTGCTCGATGCGCTGTCATCTTGGGCCATGATGAGCCGTGCTCCGTGGTAGCCGACGTTGATGACGAGAGCCGCCCCTATCATGCTAAAGAAGAAGTCTTGGACCGGCGTGATGATGTTGCTGATGAACGTACCGGGGGTTGCTACCCCGCTTGTAGCAGGAACGATCGAAACGATCCATGAAGCGCCTGCCACGAGAACCGCGCCGAACATGATGTGGAGATACGCGCTGCGGATCTCGCTCACTTGGGTCTCATCCGATCCGCTCGTCGCAAGCTTCACACTGTAGAAGATGATCATGGCGAGGATGATTCCACCGATCGCCGCTGCTATCCCTGTAGCGATCCGTCCGAGGTATTCGGTGAAGGTCTGCTGCGGCGAGGGGCAGGGGAGCCAGGACACCGGGCAGTACGTGGAGAACGCCGCCTCAGCAGTCGGGATCAAGAGCCTTCGCAGCAGGTCTGTGATAGCGAGAATAGGCATAATCGCATAATTATAGCAGAATATTGGACAAAGCGGTAGGTTTCCCCTTGTGCTATTTCCCTCGTTTGAAGTAGCGAGATCACGCAATTCTCCTCGGCGGATTTCAGGCGTTTTGGGCGCATCCAGACCGATTTTCCTTTACTTCCTCTACGTCTTTCCATAAGCTTTCTGCACTTCTATGGGCAAGAGACCTACCCCCAAAAAGCGGCGAGCGAAGAGTGACGGCAACCGTCACCAGGCAATGTATGAAAGGAAGCAGCTCCTGAAGCTCCGCAACAGGCTGAATTCCCCCTTTGGTGTCCCTGCTGAGCCTAAAGACAAGGCAGGCAAGGCGCTCAAGGGCATCACGCGTATCAAAGCCTAAATACCACGAAGGAAGAAGCTCGCTAGAAGAAAGTAGCAGGTAGCAGGTAGCAAGGAGCATGTTTTTATGTAGTATTGCTTTGTTCATGGAGTAGCATTCGTATCTGCTCCTTACTATTTTCTCCTTGCTACTTTCTTTATGGCTCGCCGCCGCCACCTCTCCCGGATCGCCGTGATGCAGACACTCTTTGAGGGTGGTGCGCGCTTGGTGGATAGAGAGGCTTCGCTGGAGCGCAACTGCGCTGGGCAAGATGGTGAGGCGGACCTCGATTTTGCCCGTGCTTTACTGAAGGGTGTTGTGGAGCATGAGGATGCCATCCGTGACATTGTTCAGAAGCATGCCCCAGGGTGGACCCTCGAGCGGATGGATCCCGTGTCGCGTTGCACCCTCCTCATCGGCTGCTTTGAGCTGCTCTTTGCTAAAGACGCTCCCCCTGCGGTCGTGATGAACGAGTCGATCGAGATTGCCAAGGAATTTGGTACATCGGAGAGCGGTAAGTTCGTCAATGGCGTTCTGAATGCCATTGCGCAGGAAAAGAAGTAGTAGATAGCCTACGTTACGAAGGCCTCCGCAACCTTCGCAAACCCGGCAAACTTCTGTACCCTGTCATCAATGTATCCTGCTCCGATAATTTCTTTAGAAAAAACAATCGGCGTCACCTTCCGTGACAAGGAGCTGCTTGTCGAGGCGCTCACGCACAGGAGTGCTGTTCGTCGTTCGGGCTTGAAGAAGCACAACGAGCGCTTTGAGTTTCTCGGTGATGCGGTACTGGAGCTGGTTGCCACGGAGTACCTCTTCCGGGTCAGTGAAAAGCCGGAGGGCGAGCTCACCAACTACCGTTCAGCACTCGTGAAGGGCGAGCACCTGGCGTCTGTTGCAAAGGAGATGAAGCTCGGGGAGTACCTGCACCTCAGTCGCGGTGAGGAGGCGAGTGGGGGGAGAGAGAAGCCATCGACCCTCGCCAATGCCCTGGAGGCATTGATTGGCGCCATCTACCTCGATCATGGATTTGAGGCGGCCCAGCGATTTTGCCAGGATTTCATCCTCGTGCGCCTTCGAGAACTCCTTGCCGCAGGAAAGCACCGCGATGAAAAAAGCGTGTTTCAGGAGAAAGCCCAGGAGGTCCTAGGAATCACGCCACATTACGACGTCATCAGCGAAGAGGGCCCGGATCACGACAAGAAATTCGTCTCGGCAGCGTTTCTCGGCGAGGAGAAGATTGCGGAGGGAATGGGAAGCTCAAAGCAGCGTGCCGAGCTTGATGCTGCAAAGAACGCGTTGAAGGTGAAGAAGTGGGCCTAGCCCATCTTAATCTCAATATCGACTCCGCTTGGCAAGCTGAGCGATTGCAGACTCTCAATCGTCTTGAACGTGGTCTCGGCAAGGTCAATCAGGCGGCGATGCGTGCGCATCTCAAACTGATCGCGTGCGTCTTTGTGCTTGAAGGTTGAGCGGTTCACCGTGAACTTGCGGATCTTCGTCGGGAGCGGAATCGGGCCGTGGACGATAGCGCCACTTCTTTCGGCTGTCTCGACGATCTTTCCGGCAGCCTCGTCGAGGACGATGTGATCAAACGCCGAAAGACGGATCCGAATACCTTTCACCCCGGTCTCCATTTTCTTAGCAGCATCGGGCTTCGCTGTCGTATCTGCCTTTGCCTTGGCAGCTTTCTTTACGGGAGCCTTCTTCGCAGTGGTCATGGGAGAGGAGGGGAAAGAGCGAGAGGATAGTGGAGAGAAAACGTAGCGGAGGTTCATGAACCTCCGCTACGTGTGAATCGTTATTTGACGATCTTCGTGACGACGCCGGCGCCGACAGTGCGGCCACCTTCGCGGATGGCGAAGCGCGTACCAGCATCGAGAGCGATCGGTGCGCCAAGCGTGACATTGAACTTCACGTTATCACCCGGCATGACCATTTCCACGTTTGCCGGAAGTTCGACTGCACCCGTGACGTCCGTGGTGCGGATGTAGAACTGTGGCTTGTAGCCCTTGAAGAACGGCGTGTGGCGTCCACCTTCCTCCTTCGTGAGGATATACACCTCGGATTCGAACTGCGTGTGTGGCGTGATGGATCCGGTCTTAGCGAGCACTTGTCCGCGCTCGATGTCCTCGCGCTCAATACCGCGGAGGAGAAGACCAACGTTGTCACCAGCCATACCCTCGTCGAGGAGCTTGTGGAACATCTCTACGCCCGTGACGACGGTCTTGCGCGTCTCGCGGATACCGACGATCTCGACTTCTTCGTTCACCTTTACCTTGCCCTGCTCGATGCGGCCCGTAGCGACTGTACCGCGTCCCTTGATGGAGAAGACGTCTTCGACGGACATGAGGAACGGCTTGTCGGTCTCGCGCTTGGGCTCGGGGATGTAGGTGTCGAGCGCATCGAGAAGCTCCTTGAGCTTGCCGATGTTCCCTGCATCACCTTCGACTGCCTTGAGGGCCGAGCCGCGGATGATCGGGGTCTTGTCTCCGGGGAATTCGTACTTGGTGAGGAGCTCTCGGACCTCGACTTCGACGAGATCAAGAAGCTCGGGATCCGTGACCATGTCGACTTTGTTGAGGAAGACGACGATGTAAGGCACTCCAACCTGGCGGGCGAGAAGGATGTGCTCGCGGGTCTGAGGCATCGGACCGTCAGCAGCCGAGACCACGAGGATGGCTCCGTCCATCTGGGCGGCGCCCGTGATCATGTTCTTGACGTAGTCGGCGTGTCCCGGACAGTCGACGTGCGCGTAGTGACGCTTGAGAGACTCGTACTCCACGTGTGCGGTGTTGATGGTAATGCCGCGCTCGCGCTCTTCAGGCGCATTGTCGATATCCGCATATCCCTTTTTCTCACCTTCCGGGGAGAAGTTCATGGATAGAGCGGCGGTCAAGGTCGTCTTGCCGTGGTCGACGTGACCAATGGTACCGACGTTGACGTGAGGCTTAGAGCGATCAAACTTCTTCTGGTCTGCCATGGGAGAAAAAGGGAATGGATGGAGTCGCGGCAAAGAGCCGCTAAAAAGCCAACACAGTCTACGGAAGGGTTTTGGGCCCCGTCAACCTGATTTGTGCTGTCGGGAGGAATTTCTCTGGGATTTTAGGAGAATCCGAGCCCCTTTCCCTGCACGTTTTGCCTCTATACTTTGCGCATGCGCAGAGCTGATCGCATCTCCGCCTTCGTTGAAGCCCTCTGGGACTGGTATGCCGCAAACAAGCGCACACTCCCTTGGCGCGATCTTTCCGAGAGCGATCCCGTGATGCGCGCATATAAGGTGATGGTTTCTGAAATCATGCTGCAGCAGACACAGGTAAGTCGAGTAAAAATTATGTTCAAAGATTTCATTGATCTATTCCCAAATATCGAGAGTCTTGCCCTCGCCTCGAACCGCGAGGTTCTGCTTGCATGGCGGGGCATGGGCTACAACAGCAGGGCGCTTCGACTCAGAGATGCAGCACGGATGATTCTGAAAGCTGAAAGCTGTCAGTTGTCAGCTTTCAGGAGCTTTCCTTCTGAGGTGAGAGAACTTCGTAGCATTCCTGGCATAGGCTCCTATACCGCTGCCGCCATCCGCAACTTCGCATTGGGCATTCCCACTCCCTGCATCGACACCAATATTCGCCGCATCCTCCATCGCACATTTGTCGGACCCGAGAGTCCGGATGGAACGTGGGAAAAAGATGATGGGTATCTGCTGAAGATTGCCGATGATGTATTGCATGCGGCACTCAATACAGAGAAGCTTTTAGCTTTCGGCTTTCAGCTTAAAGCTCATGGCATCCCGCAGGATGCTGCGCAGTGGCATGCCGCTCTCATGGATTTCGGTTCCCTCGTTCAGACGAAGCGCAATCCTCGCTGGGACATTTGCCCGCTTACGGCGAAGGGCATCATGAAAACCACCTTGAGAAGCTTTGAGCAACGAGCTTTGAGCTCTAAGTCAGGCTCAAAGCTTACAGCTCATAGCTTAAAGCTTGAACCCGGTCGTTACGTCGGCTCGCGATTTGTCCCCAATCGCATATTCCGTGGCAAAGTCGTGGAAGAACTCCGCGATGCCAAGCAGCTGTCCCTCGACGATATCGGCAGGCGCATCTGCCTCGATTGGTCGCCGCGAGAACATCGCAAGTGGCTGCGGGGAATTTTAGACAAGCTCGAGAAGGATCGCATGCTTAAAAAACAGGGCGGAACGTATGCTATGAGCGAGGACGATGAATAGTAAGTTCAGAGCAACGAACGATCACTATGCACTGCTTACTTCTTCTCATTTTCCATTGCCGTCTTGAGCCGCACCATGGCGCTCTGGTCATACGTGCCCTCCGCAGCGGGGGGAGGCGCGATCGCTTCCTTGGAGAGCGTCGTTTTGAAGCGCGGGATCAATCTCCAGATGACGTAGGCAGCCATGCCTAGAATGGCGATGGCGCCGAGGACGAGGTAGGGGATCGGGATGTCGCTGCTCTGCGTATTCGCTACCTCTTCTACTACGGGAGGAGTCACGAGCAGTTCTTCTTCGGACAGAGGCTCTGGCTCTGGGGCGACTTCCTCTACAAGGCCGTCGACGACGGGAATTTCCTCTGCTGACGGAGGGATCTCTGCGGATGCGTCCACCTGCGATGGCGCGGATGACGTTGGAGCAAGATTGGGTGCGATCACCTCCTTTTGCTCACCGAGCTTGTAGAAGGTGCGACGCTGCGGCGCGCCCACCGGGGATGATGACGGTGATTCCTCCGTCGCGTACTCCGCCGGCATTGCTTGATCCGCAGTTTTTGCAGTCATCAGCTCGTCTTCCAGAGGAAGCGCACCTTCCTCGGCCAACGCAGGTTGTGTGAGCATGAGACCGATGGCGAGCAGGAAGGGGATTGGCATCAAGACAGGAGAGCAAAGGTCATCCCCCCATTGTACCAAAATGTAGGGAAATTGCTAGACCCCCTAGTGCGGCATATTATTTTGACTTAGAGCCATCCGTCTTTTCTGTAAGGTTTGCGAAGGAAAGTTTTTCCCTCATTCCGTACAGAGGCCGAAGCATAGTTTTTCCGACCGCAAACCCCGCGGAGATCGCAGAGAGGCCTTTGACAGCGGTACCCCCTACTTTGGCGGCATTGCCAGTGATGTGCAGTCCTTTCACTCCCGCACCGACTCCCCATGTGGCTGCCGTGAGCGCGATATCGAAGCTCACGGCGCCGGCAGTCGATGCGAGAAGCAGCAAAGCTTCATGATGGTTGAGGCTGATGTTGTATGCGGTCTTGGCGAAATCGCAGACGATTGGTGCTGCTTTTTTTAGTGCGTTGAGGGGGCCGAGTTCCGCAAGCGGTGTCATGCTCTGCGCCATACGATCTTTTGCTGCGGTGCTAAAGGGAACGGAGACCCAGTCGAGAGCGAACCTCCCCGTCTGCTTCGCGCGGTTCCAGAATGATTTGATAAAACTCTGCTTTGCGAATTCGCGGACATTCTTTTCTAAGACAGGCAGCACGTGCTGCTGCGCCTGCTCGACGAGATTTTCCGAAAGGCTCCGGATAATGCCCTTCGTTTTCTCATCCGTTGCTTCCCCCGATGTCAGTCCCAAGTACATATTCCGTACGTACTCTTCTGCGCGTTTCAGCGCCTTCGCGCGTTCCTTGATGCTCAAGGAAGCCGCGATTTCCATCTGTGCCGCAAGCAGATCGAGCTTATAGGTATCGCGTATCCGTTCCACGCGCTTTTTCTGATACGTCTTCTTCAGGGTTTCGCGCCGGTCGGCGCTCGTGTTATCCAGCACGAATTGCTGGATGAGGTTTTCGGTGTAGTTCTCCACACGGTCGAAGATCGTCTGCAGCTGTGCCTCACGCTTGCCCTTGTCCGTCAGGCGCTCGTACACGGCGATGTCTTGCGCGAGAGTTTTTCCGTACTGCAAAACTTGGTCGCGAAGGTTCTGGGAGTATGCAAATGCTCCCGCGGGAATCCCCGCGCGATCCAGCAGGGCGTTCATGATTGCTTCTTGTACCGCAGATGGCGCCTGCTCTACCGCATCAATCGCACGGGAAACTTGGTCAAGGCGATTGGCTCGGTCTTTTTCCTCAAGCACAGGGCGCTTCACTTTCCAAGTTTCTGCTGGCGAAGGAAATTTTGGTGTCAACGAACTTTCTGACGCATGGAGATCTTCGAGTTGGTTTTCGAGCATAATTATATTATACTATATTTTATATTTTGTGCAATACTGTGTAATTCAAAGAGACGTGCCAGCGGCACGTCTCTACGTTGGTATTTCAACCATTATTTCGCCATCTGCTCAATTCTCCGCTCGCGAATCACGTTGACCTTGATGACCCCCGGATACGTCAATTCCCTCTCGATTTTCTGGCTGATGTTCTTGGCCAGCTCCTCTTGCTTGAGGTCGTCGATTCTGGCGGTATCCACATACACGCGCACTTCGCGACCTGCGGAGATGGCAAATGCCCTCGTGACGCCCTCGAAGCTCTTGGCAGTTTCCTCAAGCTCCTTGAGTCGCTTGATGTAGGCCTCGATGGATTCGCGGCGTGCACCGGGACGTGCGCCGGAGATCGCGTCCGCGGCGGCGACGATGAAGGCCTCGGGGGACTCCATGGGAATATCCTCATGGTGCGCAGCGACACAGTGCACCACTTCCGGGCGTACCTTGAAGCGCTTGCAGATCTCCACGCCGATCTCGACGTGGGTGCCCGAGACTTCGTGATCGAGAGCTTTGCCGATGTCGTGGAGCAGGCACCCCTCAACGACGATCTGCGTGTCTGCACCGATCTCCTCTGCGAGCATCCGTCCGATGTGGGCCATCTCCACGGAGTGCTTGAGGACGTTTTGGCCGTAGCTGGTGCGGAAACGGAGTCTTCCGATGATCTTCAAGAGATCCTGGGGGTAGCCGCCGATGCCGAGCTCCTCACATGCGCGCTTGCCAAACTCCAGCATCATCTTGCCGACGTCGTCTTTCATCTTCGCGACGATTTCCTCGATGCGCGCTGGCTGGATGCGACCGTCTTTCACGAGCTTCTCCATCGCGAGCTTCGCGACGTAGCGACGCGCGAGGTCGTAGCCGGAGATGATGATCGCGCCTGGCGTGTCATCGATGATGATGTCGACGCCCGTAGCCTGCTCAAACGCGGAGATGTTGCGACCTTCTTTACCGATGATCTTGCCCTTCACATCGTCACTCGGAAGCTGAACGATGGTCGATGTGGATTCCGTTGCAGTCTCGGAAGCGTAGCGCTGCATGGCCTGAGCCATGAGGGACTTCGCCTCTTCCTCGATCTTGTCTTCCATTTCCTCGCGCAGAGCTTTGACCTGCTTGGCGAAGTGGGGCGCGTACTCCGACTCGAGCTCTTTGAGGAGCTGTGCCTTGGCCTCTTCCTGACTGAGCTTGCTGACTTGCTCCAGTGCTGAGCGATGCTTTTCTGCAGCTGCTGTTACCTCAGTGCGCACAGATTCGACTTCTTTGATCTGCGCATCGAGCTGCGTTTTCTGACGTTCGACGGTCTTGACCTTTTCTTCGATGGATCGCTCTTTCTCTTCCAATCGAGCCTGCTCCCTCTGGATCTTGCCCTCAAGTTCGCTCACCTTGATGCGCGCCTCGGAGACGATCTCCTTAGCATTCGCCCTCGCTTCAGCCTCGATGGCTTTGGCCGAAGCATTCGATTGACTGATCTTCACGTCGAGCTCCTTGAGCTTTCCCTCTTTTGTAGAGATCTCCATCTGGAGAGCACTGCTGATTTTCTTTCCTTTGGAGAAGACGAACCAGCCGACGAGGAGCCCGAGGAGGAAGGCAGCTCCAAGGACGAGATACGCAATGATGTGTTCCATGATTGATGGCGGAAGGATGTAGGAATTCCGCCACTCTCAAACTTCAGGCACGAGGCGACCAGAATCGGTCGAGCAGGGCCATATACTTGAAACGCTGGTGCAAATTGGTGGAAAGCATGATGGGGACGTTTCGTAGAGAGTGACGTTCACCGTGTATTGTACGTGGATAGACTCTTGAATGCGAGATGGAAATATGGGCTTTCTGAAGCGGTCTTCACGGTTCTAAGCCAAAAATATCCGTTGACGCACGTCATCATCGGGACATATTCGCATTCTTTGCAGTGTGTACCTCCGTTCACCTCACCGTAGAGGTTCTTCGTATCGTTAGAACCCATTTATGCGCATCAGATAGGGCTGAACCTCAATCAGAATATTTTAATGAATGGTGAACAGGTACACGCAAAGCCTCTCTGTGGTGCAATGCACTCCACTTTTCCATCCACCTTCCTATGAGCACATCGCGCATGTTCCTATCATGTTCCATTCTCCTCCTTTGCTCGGCTACCCCCCTTGTACGCGGCATGGAGTACGTCGCCTGTGCGATGGATCAGGAGTCCTCCCTGGGCTCTGCTTCCTCGGAAGCCTCATCCTCCTCATCGTCATCCGCACCCATTGCTCCATTGTCCAGATTGATGATCACCGAGGTACTGCCTGATCCCGAAGGATCAGATACCGAGGAATGGGTGGAGATCGGAAACCTTGGGCAAGCTCCAGCGATCATCGCTGGTCTCACGCTTTCCACCGGCACAGGATCTGCAAGGAGAAACTTTCTGATTCCGGTAGATAGCTCTGGTGGCATCCTCCAGCCAGGAAGCTTTCGATCGTTTCGCTCCAATATGAGCAAGCTCACGCTCGCAAATGCCGGCTCGAGCGTGCGCCTCCTTTCGGGAGCTTTGGTCCTCGATCAGATGATCTACCCCGCACTTCCAGAGAGCTTAAGCTACGGGAGAGACCTTGCTACGGGTAGCCTACGCACCTTCTGTGTGCCTACCGAGCGCGAGCCCAATGCAGATCTTCCAGCTGGTCTTTCTATCCTCGTTCAGTCGGGTGAATTGACTGCTTCTGAGGAGACGAGCATCAACCTTGCAGCACAAGCTCTCTATCCTGGCGCCTTGCAGGGAGCAGTATGTCGATGGCAGTACCCAGACGGCTATAGTCCTGAAGTCTGCAATCCTCCCTCGCGCACACTCACAACACCTGGGGTCCATCTTGTGACCCTGCATGCTCGACTCGCATGTGGGCGAGAGGAGCGTGCGACGATCACCGTGCGCATTGGCCAGTCGCAGAGTAACCCAGCACCTCTCGTTCCTGATAACCTAGAGCCAAGTGCTACTACGCCTTCGCCGGTGCGCATCACTGGTCTTATGCGCAGTGACCAAGGTAAGGGCGGATGGATCGCTCTCCGCAATTTTTCACCAGATCCGCTCCGTCTCGAGGGCTTTTCCATCCACGGTGGCATCATCCCCAATCACTTCTCCGTACTTCCTCCAACGCAGCTGATGCCGCGTGAGGAGCGCAGGTTTACACTTGCCAGTCTGCGCCTTGCTCTTGCCGATGAGGGTCGCATCATTCTCCGCGATCCGGGCGGAGCATCTCTGGCGCAGTTGGACTGGTCCGACTCTCTCGAGAAGACGATCCATCGTCCTCCCGTCCTCACACATCGCACCATCGATGTTCACGTTGCTCGCGTACTTTCGGGAGACACCTTTGCCGTGACTCTCACCGATATCGACGATCCCGATATTCCTCCATCGCTCCTGCATCGCTGGCGAAGGCAGGAGCTTTCCGAAGCGCCAGGCATCGTGCTCCGTCTCCTCGGCGTAGAGGCGCCTCCTGTCTACGATGAAAATGGATCAATATCTGAAATAGGTATGAAAGCACTTAATTTGGTTTCAGACCTTACATACAACAAAAAAATTGAACTAGAATTTGATACAAAAATATGGGACTCCCAAGAAATGTTGCTTGCCTATGCGCGCGGTGGAGAGCGATCTGAGCTTCTCCAGACTACTCTCCTTCGCTCAGGCTTGGCGCGAGCGACACATCAAGACGTGCATCGCATGGATGAGGATTTCTTAGCACTGGAGAAAGAGGCGCAGTCCCTTCATGCCGGGCTTTGGACCGATCCAGTTTTTCTTAAATTTGCGTCGCAATCTTCTTCAGAGAAGTCTCTGATTCCTCAGCTCGTCACACATGCTTCAACCATTTCTGCTTCATCTATTTCTCCACAATCTTCTTCTGCATCTTCAAGCAGCACTCCTCAGCAGATATATCGATCATCGACTTCATCTCTCGCTCGGCGAAGCAGCATCACATTTTCTTCTCTCTCGTCCGCTTCATCATCCGCATATTCATCTCTAGCCAATGAAGTGCAAGCGCTCCTTGGGAGTCTCCGGGTCGTCGATGGCCCCATCGCTTCGTCCTATGAAACGCTAATCCCAATTCCCCTCCATAAGCGCATTTGGCGATATCTGTGTGTATTTGGGTGTAGGTAGGATTTTTATAGTATTGTAAATATATACAAATTATTGTATAATATATTTATTGGTGAATGTTTAAAAGGTTCGAGTAGATGCATTGCTTCTCATGGAATAGTTTCTCCCCCTCGTATGTTCAAAAATGTAGCCGAGCACTCTACCGAGATTGCAAAAAAGCACGGCACGACATCTGCCGCTGCAAGAGTATTTCAGTGGCTCAATGCTCAAAGGCCGGCATATGCACAGGCGCTGACTGTACCCGCTGTAGCTCCACCTCCAGCCGCCGAAAAGCCGGTAGAGAAAAAGGAGGAAGCTAAGCCTGCAGATACTCAAAAGAAGGCTGCATAAAGCTATAATCACTGTCTACCATCCATTGGCTTTTTCTGCTATAATGATAAGATTTGAGTACAAACACACCAGATCCGGCTTCCGCTTCATCTGCAAATCCTGACCTTCCGAGTGTGGGATTTGAAGAGACGGATCAGATCAGAGCAGCGGCCTCTACAGCTGAGGAGGAATTTCTGCTTCAGACATTTGGTATATCTATTCCTCGTGGCAACATTATCAATACACTCACTGGATATCATACTGAATTGGCTCAGCAGATTGCGCAGCGCGTAGTGCAGGTGATTGACAGTACAAGAAGCGCCATCGCACTTGGCGATGTTCGTGCTCTTTTAGAGACCAATATCAATTCTGCATTGCAGCGGATTAACTTGCAGGACGAAGCAGGGGCGCTGAGCAGGCTTACGGATACAGCTCATGCACGTCGTGTGAGAGCCGTATGCGAGTCTCTTCGAGAGTCATTGCCTGCTGCAGTAATCAATGATGTTGTGCGGTATGGATTGCCTGTTGTTATTGCTGAAGGCCGCAATATTCCTCCTCACATCATGCAGCTAAATTGCGATATTGATGGCGGAATGAAAACTGTAAGAGTTGATACTCGCCATATTTTTTGGCGAGAAAGCGTATTTGCAGGTCCGGCTGCATTGGAGAATGCGCTCAGGCAGCAGGGAAGTCTTTCGAGAGTTGGTATCAGTGTTGTAGGAAATCCTCCCCTTCCTGAAGATTATCGTCTTAATGATACTGATATCAGCAATCTTCTTCATGCAACATCAGCGATTGTGGATTTAAATCGAAGATATGATGTCTTACAGATGAGAAGTGGCAACACTGAACTCACCATTGATGTAGCAAAATTACTCCGATATAGAACCAGAGAGGGAAGAGGCCCTCTTGTTGCGGCTTTTACAAATCCAAATCAATTGAGAAATTTGCTCATGAGAGATGTTGTTGCACAGCAATTTGTAACCTGCATTCCAAATAATACTGCAATGTCATTTGGTATTGCCCAAGGAATTGCTAATCGTGTTTTTGCAGGTATCCAAAATGCGCCTGGAGCCCCACTTGCAGTGGAGCACAATACTCTGTTTGAAGTGCAATCACGGATTGCAGAGCAGCACCGATTCTTTGAGCAGCTCCGTGAGGGTACCGATAACCATTGGGGTGCGGCTATGGCGACGATGATGCTGATGAAGCACAAGGATCTTCGTGATGTTCTTTCGCTTGGTGACGAAGCGCAAGTCAGAACAAATTTGGCTCAAGAACAAAGTCGCAAGAGCTTGCTTGAAGCAATGACTCAGGCTCGCTCAATAAGCTACAATCCTTCGTTTGCTTGGGACATTGCTGAGAACGTACGTACGGGTTACAATGCTGCACTTACCAATATTCGAGCGGGTGTCGTAGCTACCCTTGGAGGTGAGAGCTACCCTGCACCTACGACTCCTGCTGAGCAACAGTTGGCAAATACATGGGCTCGTAATCGTAAAGCTGAAGCTGACCAAGTAGTTCAGCAGTCGGCAAATGTTGCTCAGGCACTGGAACGAATTGTCAGATTTATGAACCTCCTCGATCCAACATTAACAACAGGTTATCGAATTTTCGATGCTATTGGCGTCACCCCAGGTACACCCCCTATATTTACTCGCAACCCTGGCAACTTTAACAACACCCTCAATATCAATGTTCTATTGGATGAAGTTCAGGCAGGAGACTCATTTCAGTTGCGCTCCGTTGAGCATCATCAAAATCGCATAACTGAACTTCGGCAACAGCAGCAGCGCATCGCAAGTAGAGAGATGCCTCGTGGTGCAGATGCCCAGCAGCGCGTGATGAGCGCTGAGCTTATCCGTTACCAAGGACTCACACAGGAAGAAGCAAGGCGCGGTGCAAATGTGCTGCGCGCGCGCGGTCTTCTGGATACGGATATGGCGCAGGTTGCTCAGCGTATTTCCGGTGATTTGTACCGAAGCGAGCAACGACCTGGATTTATCAGGGAGACCGCGAATATTGGTGAAACTCTGATTCGTGGAGATTTCCTAGGTAGCCGGGATACTACCATGATGCGGAATGTCGCAAGAGAGTGCCACGTGCCATTGAGCACAACTCAGCAACCGCTATGGTCCCAGACCCGTCGATACGACGATCTCATTACGGCGTATCACGCTCTGAGAAAACTCAAATCCAGAAAATTTTACGATGCAAACTCGGACGTGCCATGGAGTCTGAGACTGCGCGAAGGTGCACGGGTTGACCTTGCTATGCAGGAGATAACACGCACACTGGTGATGCAGCATGCAAAGGGAATTCTGGAAATGTATGGACCTTCTGTTGGCATAACCGAGCAGCAGCAGGCGAGGATTATCGCAGAGCCAAGCAAGGCGGAGCATGAGCGCATACTCAGAAAATGTCTTGAGACAGATGCTGACGTCAGTACTGCCCAAAGAGTAAGTAAGGTTATTGAGGAGGCTGGGAAACAAACTCAGTCCGTCCGCCGATTTTTGGGAAGCACTCTCTTTGGCAAGGATTTTGGTGAGATCACTGGATCAAAAAATCCTGTCTCATTTAAATCTCTTCTCTATGGCAACAAGACATGGAGTGCAAAAGGCATTGCCACGAACACTGCCAAGGGAGTAGCAACTGCTACCAAATTTGCCTGGGCTCGCAAATGGGGCGTGGCAGCTGGAGCAGGCATTGGCTTCCTTGCTCTAGGGCCCGCTGCACCCCTTGGTATGGTTGCCGGCGGTCTCCTTGGCGGTAAATTCCTCTTTAAACCAAAAAACTAATTCTCTCCTTATATGTCTCACTCACAACCATTCTCGCTTCCTGAAAAACTCAGCGCCATTGTGGCTGATGCAGCGGGAAACTTGCCTGCGCTCACATCACCGAGTGACGAAGTGTTTCTGCGCATGGTCTTTGAGGAGGCGGTTGATGCGTTTTGGAGAATGTATCTTGAGTGTCTTCCCATGGTTGAGCGCCAGAAATTTGTTGCAGCATTTGACGAGCCTACAGGAAAAGCAATGCTCGATTGGACCAAGAAGCATGCTGACTTTGAGCATGATTCAGTAGCGTGCGCCCGAGGGCAAAGCATCTGTGATGCACTCGGTACAAAGTTACAAACATGCATAGCTGAGGCCTACGCCGGATGGACTCCTGAGCAAGCTGCGGTGACACTCGATGACTGGGCATTTGATGTCGAGCAGGTTGCTGCATTCACCCAATCTGATTCCGCACACCATTCGTCATAGTATGGCTTTTATCCCTTCTCATAGGCATTTCTCCGATTGCTTCTCGCAGAAAGAGGCGCGGTTATGCTTTGATGTTGAGAAAGCAGGAGATGTACAGTATGGAGATTGGCAGAGGAATGAACTTATGAATGAATTTAACAAAAACTTTCCGGAAGGATTGGTCGGCTGGGTTCGTCAGATCATGGGATCCGAGAAGATGGATGCAGAAACTGCTGCGCAGCTGATGAGTCTAGAAAAGTGGATCAGCGCTTTCCGTGATGAGAATCTTTTCAAGACAGCGCAATCAAAGGAACTAAAAAAAGGATGGGGTCCGAAGGAGTATCTTCTGACTCTTTCGCCCCGTGAGCGCCAGGAGCGCTTCAGAGATTTTGTGACAGGGGTTATACCCGAAGATGCACGTAGCTTGCGTAGTGCTCAATCGATGTTTGCTGGTAAGGGGCCAGAGCAAAAACTCCAGTCGGTAGTAGAGAATCGCGGTACTCTCATGGATACTGTCGAAAAGATGTATGGAATGAAAGAATTCAGTCAAGGTAACGCCGCATCGCCGTCGGATGCTCTTGCAAAGGAAAGTCTAAAACAGATTCTTTATATGGTGGACTCCGATGGAAAAAGAGTAGCTGCTTCTGGAGCTATGCTTGAGGAATTCCGAAAGCAGGCAGGGCAAACACCCGGCAGGCTTACTCCTGAAGGAATTCTCGATAGCCTTCCAAAAGGTGGAAAAACTGCGTCACTCCTGCGTGGTGCCGTACAAAGTGGAGAGCTGAATCAGGAGCGCATCACTGAACTAATACTTCCGAAGCTTGATACGGTTATTCAGGAACGGCAGGAGAAGGGCGCAGAGCAGCGGAGAAAAATTGAGGAAATCACGCGTGCTTCCAGAGAAGAAATCCGTAAGGGATCAGAAACACTTGGTGACCGCTTCAACGAGGCGCCCGGGTGGATGAAGCTGGCGATAATCGCAGGACTTATCGGTGGTGCGATGAAGTTCCCAAAGACGGCAATGACGATTGGAGTTCTCTATGCTGGAAACTATTTTTTGCTTAAGGACGATCATCCTATGGATTCCCTAGGAAAACGGGCAGATATGGTCGTTGATTACTTTCGTGGTAAAGGGCTACCGCAATTGGGTGAATCGAAGGCTGTAGAACAACTTGGAGATCAGGTGCTTTCTTTTATTCCGGATCGTGCACGAGAGGAGATTAATTCCTCCGTTACCGGTTTTACTCTTCTTTCAGGGCTCGACATCAATTTGCTTGCAACGCACTTTGAAACAGATGATCCATCCGGTCGGAGTGGAACACTGCGTGCATGGGATCAGCCGATGCGAACGGCAATAACTGCATCACTCCAGGGTCGGTCGCTGGATACGGCTGCCGCACGGAGATTTTTCCCGAGTGGTGACCCCCGCACAGAGCGCGCTTCCGATAAATCTGATCAGGAGAAAATGAATGGATTGCGTGATACTGGCGATGCCCTTGCCAGTGTGTTTTATCTCCTGGGTGAAAAACGCGTGTTGGCGGGCAACCAGCTCAATCCGACACTGGATATAGCAACTGTTCGCCTAATAGAGGAGGCACGCAAAACAAATACTACGAGCGGTTACTACGATGATATTGATGATGAGCTTTCTAAGGATCATTTCCAGCGTGGTTCCGTCAATGTTCGTGAGGAGTACTACAAGGTCATGCTGGAAGGTATAGAGGAGGCAAAGTCCCGGCCGGGCGTAACGCTGGGTCAGCTTATGCAGGAGCTGGCTGCAGTTCCGAGTATCGATACTGGTACGGAAGCAAACGATAGGCAGCGAAAATCCTCAAAAGAAGGAAAGCCTGCGACCGAAGCTAAGCCAAGCAAAGAAGTAGACCCCAAGGAACCCAACGATGGAAAGCCCTCTGACAAGCCTTCTGCAGAGCCTGCGACCGAAGGTAAGCCAAACAAAGAAGTAGAGCCCAAGGAACCCAACGATGGAAAGCCCTCTGGCAAGCCTTCTGCAAGCCAGTCACGTGAAGAAGCTTCGGAGTATAAGCCCAATCCAAATGCATCAAAAGACGGCCAAAATGAATCAAAGCCAGATCCAAAATCTTCTTCAGGCGCAAAAGATTCACAAAACCCACAACCTCGAGGGCAATCTAATGGTAAAAATCGATCCAATCTGCAGGGAAATAGTGCACGTGAAGCTCAGTAACCGATTCTAAGTCTTCGAATTTGAGGTGCGCTTTTTCTTTATCATGGATTTGCATAAAAAGGGCGGTGACGACAAGTCACCGCCTTTAGCTGCTCCAGTTCACGAGAACGAAGTCTCAAGTTACGGATTTGGTTCTACTTTTTTTTCTCTTTGGCCTCCAGTGAAAGGCTCAGTGATGAAGAAGTCCGATCCGTGAACCTGTTTTGCAGGTGCATGCGCACCTTTGCAAATTCTTTAGGAACATTGAAGCCTTCGGCATCGATGACAAGATTCTGTTCGGGGTCACTCGGGAGAGTAACAACGAGACAGAGGTCTTTTGGAAGATTCAGAGTCGGCTCGATGTGCCGGCCGGTGACTTTCCAAAATTTTTCGTCCGGAGCCCGGACGAGGGCCTGGTTTGGAAGGTGTGCTGCCTCCCATACGCCAGCGAGTTTGGGGTAGATCGGAGGTGACGATCCAGCAGCCAAGCCAATGATGAGAATAAAAAATCCGAGAACGCCTTCTCGGAGATCAATCTCATTTGCGGCACTTGGAGTGGCGTACAGGCACCAGAGACCGAAGACTGTGAGGACTGAGAGTAGTCCACACACTAACCCATCCACTGCACTGCCGAACCAAATTCCGGCAATGACAGTAATGGAAACAACAACAGTAACAGCGGTCAGGATCCAGGAAGTCTTCATGCGTTTGTCCTTTTTGAAGGTGGCCAATGGTTGAATGAGCAGCTATATATATTATACAATATAATACATATATATCAAATATAGTTTTTATGCTTGAAATAGCCATTATTGCAGTTCTATGACTGCAGGTTCGTTTAGCATGAATGATGAATTTTCATCTTGTTCGTTGAACTGCTCCGCGTGAAGGTGCTTTTGTCTTTCAAATCTGGTACAATACTTCGATAACCAAATACCCATGCAGCAACCCAAAAAACTGACACGCGAGGAAGTGATGCAGCAACTCTTCGATAGTCTCATGGAGCAGATCGAGCCGAAGCTCACGACAGCTCAACGAGAGCAAACGGCTGCGGAGCTTGCCGCGATGCAACCCAAGGAGCGCATCGAATGGATGAGCTACTACAAGCGGGCATACGAAGAATTTCTAAAGCGGTGGCCGGAGTTCGTTGCGAAGGCAACGAGCGAGGTCGGTTTGATGAGGGAGGCACTTGTGCAATTCTCCGATGAGGTCGATTTGAAGAATATGAAGAATCTTGAGCGCAGTTTTCACGATGATACGTCTTCGAATGTGCAAGCATGAATACAGAGAACTTTTTTTGCCGGCAAATATTCCGAGACGACGGTACTTCGGAGCGGCGCTTGCTCAAATTTGATTCGAATCAAAAGGATCCGGATTTCAGCGATATGCGCTTTGATCTTCATCCGGATGAGCCGACGCATGTGTATGAGAAGGGAGTCGTGAAGAAAAACCGCTCCGACAAAATCAAAGACATGAACAAGGATCAGTTTATGGCGCATTTGAACAAAATGTTCAGCAAGCACATGAGTGATCAGATGAATGCCGAGCGCAGCCGTCAGCACCGGCTCGCGCGTGGCCGCCGCAAGGAGGAAGCGCGCCTGCGTTTTGCGGACACCAGGAAAGGTAGGAAGCAGCGGGAGGCCTGGGCCGAGAGGGCTCTTCAGGATTCAGATGTGACCTTCAAGGAAGCTGAGGAGAAGTATTCACAGATTGTCTCTACTACGCCCGAGAAACTTTTCGGCGAAACGCAGTACAAAGCCATGCTGGAGCAGATCACCAACGACATCTGGAGTAGCGCGGAGTTTCAGCGCGGCACGGTGAACTATCTCAAGGCTTACGACAAGGCATGGATGCTCTATATGGATCTTGCCGAGGAAAGCGCTGGTGGGGCAAGAATCGACGATCACCCCCTCTTCCAGTCCGGTGCCTTTCGCAATCGAAAAGCCCCTGGTATCTACCAAAACGGGGAGCTGGTGCGTGCACCGTCAACCTTCATCGGTAAGCGCCCATCGAGCGCCTACGGAGCCGCAAAAGTTCGTGAACGCGCTGGCGTTCCTCAGGATCCCGATCGTGATTTTCTGAAAAAGGAGGAGAAGACCGTTCGAGAGGGATATGAGAAAGCTTGGCGCCATGCATTTCGCAAGAAGAATCCCGGAGCAACGACCGGCGAGGAAGATGCGTATGTGCAAAAGCTAGTTGATCAGAATCTGCGAAAGCAGGGTTTTGCGCAGCAGAAGGTCGATGCATCGAGGGCGCCAGCCCAGGATCCGCTGCAGCTTCCACCCGAGGCGGATCGCAAGACGGAGAAGGACTACGTCAGTACGCACGACAACATCGACGCGCGCGACAGGAACGCAGTTGTCGGCACCCTCTCGCAAACATTGGGGCTCAATGTTTCCAGCATGAAGGAGTTCCAGAAGCGGGTTCGTCTAAATGAGGTGAACGTAGGCACCATGGATATTGGCATGCCCCAGTTGATCGAGTACTCCGTGCCTTCGAAGGTGCGTCGTGGCGAGCCCGATCTCATGAAGTCTGGCCTCGTGATCGTTGATCGCGAAGAAGAGGATGCTCGAGAGGCACCCCAGGTGCGCGTTCTCGATTTTGCATCAGTGGATAGGCTTGTTAACAGCGGGAGTGAGTGGAAGAGGGGATTCATGCGCGTCGCTTCTGATGCCGAGATCGATGTCTACGATGAGCTGATGAAATTGCAACCCACCAAAAATGATCTCTACAACACCGGTACCTATCAGACGCTCGTCGCGACGAGCCGTGAGGCGCTTTCTTTCAGTGACAAGTCTCGGGCTGTCTCTCCCTTTGCACTCGACGAACTTCACAACCTCTGTCAGCTCAGCGAGCGCGCGGACGCACTCGGCAGCATGGTGGAGGGTATCTTCGGTGACATCAAAAAATTTCGCATCACCAAGAGCTGGGGCGTTGAAAATGAACGTGCGATGCAGAACAAAATTGCATCGGCCAATCCAACCGATCGAAAAATTCTGAAAGCTATTGTCGAGCAGCAATGTACGAAGAAAGGCGGTGGCGACATTCCCAAGGAAAAATTTGAGGAGTTTTGGAAAACGCTGACAACACCGTAGGGATCTGTGTAATCTCCGCAGTGTGAGGCCATCCTGCAGGCTTGTTACTCTGCTAATTTTGCTGTATAATGATCCGATGTCTCAGAAAAACCATTCCCACGAAGGTTACTGTCAATCGGGCCGCTGGCTCTACGATTTTCTTATGGAAGGGATTGAGCCCGATCTCCTTCTGGAGGAGAAGGAGCTCAGTGCGCGCTATGCGGATGAATCTCCCATCGATCACGATGCGCGTATGGAGCGCTATGAAAAAGCCTTCGCAGAATTCGATCGAGTTCTCGGCATGGTGAGTGCTGCGATGGTGCGCGAGGCACAGGCGGAGAAGTCGGCACGACGCAAGAAGCTCAGTCTACGCGAGAAAGCCGAGCGCACTTCCGAATCTAAGTCTGCAGAAGAGTCCCTCGATTCCTTCAATCCTTAGCTGTGCATAAGCATTACTTCCTTCATCGGCGTGCGCATAGCACTATGGAGTCCGAGCACCGCTTGCTCTCGTTTGCAGGAGGGCCGGAACGCGCGGAGCGCCTCCCAAGCGTGCAAGAGCAGATCAGGGCGGAACGTCAGCGTCGCATCGAAGCTGCGGGCAATGCATCGGACAAAATCAATCCTCGCACGATCGATGCCTCTGAGGTCGACGAAGACCGTGCGCAGAGAGCTCGCGAAACGCAACGCAGGATGTATCTGATGGAGGACATCCCAGAATCCCGCAGATACGATGGAGCTCGACGTAAGTGCGAAATGCTTGAGAAAATTTTTGCCGATGAAATGGAAGGTGGGAGGGGAAGGCTCAGGAAGGTGGTAATGGAGGGGGTGAAGTATGGAACCGACGGGAAAGATTTTACGATCGTTGCCGCAGATGAGCTCTTTGTCGAATTTGCCATGAACAGGATCACCGGACAGATCAAAGTGCTCCAGGAACCTTCGGAGGATCCTGCGACCGAGCATGCATTCAACCGGAATCGGGATACTGAACAAACCTACAATGACCGGATGCAGAAACTGCGCAACGATAAGCAGCAGTACGCGGCGAACCTCCGCCGGAATAACGATGCGCAGATTACCGAGTGGACAATGGTTTTTGTTGCACTGGAGCGCTACAAAGCTTCAACCGACGGTTACAGAAAATTTGCCCAGGCTGTTGAGGCGAATCCTAAGCTCATTCTGAGCGCACCGGACGCAATCAAGCGAGATAACCCTAGAGGGTTTAAGCAGCTTCTGCGTAATGCCGTCGCAGCCGATCCGTCCGTGCTGCAAAATGTCGATGTAAATGCAGCGAAGCCTGCGGGTATGAGTTCGCGTGAATTCGTGCAGGTGCTCGGTGAAGCCATCGCCGGAGACAAAGAGACGGGAAGAAAGCCAAGTCCTCTCCTGCTTCAGTATCTTCCGGATGCAGAGAAGGAAAGGGACGGTGGAGCTCCGTATCGCGCCAAGATGATCGAGGCAGCCAAGGTCAATGGTTCGGTACTTGGTGTTGCCGCAAAAGAATATGCGAAGTACTGGCAAAACGTTGACGAAAGCGGATACGCAGATCTCTGTGTCAATGCACTGAACCAGAATCCACGACTCATCATTCTCAACTTCGATTATCTCCATCCGGAGTCCATTCAGACTTTCCGTTCGATCATCGATCGCCTCGCTCCCAAGACCAAGCTTGAGTTTCTACGCATCATTGAAATCTTTGATCGCTACTTCGGGAAGCTTGAGGGGGGCTACGCAGGCTTCATCGAGTCGCAGCTCAGTGGGCCTATGCGCGATCAGGTTTTGATCGTCGTCGCAAAGAATGAGTATCTTTGGGAGAAGATCCAGGCGGAGGATCCGAAGCTTCACCGAAGATTGCGTACGATGGTTCAGGGTTCCGATGACCCCAATGTGCGTGATCTTCTGAGACTCCCTCACATCGCGGAGAACGAGAAAATTGGAGTCAATGTCCTACGTAATCTGGTAGATCTGGTAGATCAGGTGGATGCTCTTGACCCAGAATCAAGTAACTTTGATCAACTCTTGCGTGAGAGGGGCAAGGAACTTTCTGCACTCCCCCGTGTCATGTGGGAGGATAAGAAGCACCAAAACGAATTCCTTTCTATTTTTAGTGCTCAGGGCGAGCTCATGCGCTTCGCCCCAAGTTACGTGCAGGACAACAAACCATTCGTTATGAATGTCCTACGCGCGAATGCTGGCGCATACGCTCATGTGAGTGAACGCCTGCAGAACGACTCGGAGGTCTTGTACCGGGCGCTGAAGTCTGACCAGCAAGAGAACGGAGAATTCTTCTGGAAGCACGTCGGCAGGGATCTGAAAGTCCAGCTCAAGCTGGAGGAAATCAAAGGGATTCCCACTTCCGCAGAGTTCCTGAGGAGGATCGAGCTGGGACTTCCCAAGAAGAAGGTCGAAACGACCTCCTCCACCGTGGATTCGCTGCTGGATCATTTGGAGGACGCACAAAAAAACGATCCCGAACTGGTGAAGGCCTACCTCTTGAAGTATCCGGATCATCCTGAATACATACTTGATGCCGGTGATGACCTACTGAGCGACATCGATTTCATCAGTAGCATAGTAGAGCGTATGCCGAAGGTCTTTGCGTACATCGATCATGAGGCTCTCTATAGGGGGAACCCCGATGCGTACGTCAAGCTGGCGGCGAGCATTCAAAGGAAGGAGCCGGGTTTGTACTACAAGATCCCCGATCCTATTCGCACCAATAAATCTTTCGCTACCGAGGTGAAAAAGGCTCTGCGTTCTATGCCCGCATCAAAGCCTTTGTAGATCCACCCGCAGGATAAAATCCAAGATCGAACACACTACCTCGAGCAAGACCACAGTCTAAACACTTTCAAAGCAAAAATTGTTAAAAAAGTAGAGGAATTATCGGGACGATGATAAAGCTTTTTGAATACCAAACTCATTCGGCTCATCCTACAAGACCGCAGTGTCTCTCCAGCCGAAGGAAGCGGCGCTCCACTGTAGATGTATGATCACGGAAGGCACCGAGAACATCGTGGCGTAGTTCCTCGGCAACGACGTCGAAATGACGATGCATTTCTTCTTTCCACTTCGACATATGCTCCAGAATTTCATTTTTCCATCGTTCGGTCGCATCGTA
>Ga0194121_10002762_pt1 | contig 27424 bp, 26 predicted proteins | sample TA2MahCa50mmetaG_FD_148609 | JGI IMG/M metagenome (GOLD analysis project Ga0194121, IMG submission 148609) | Freshwater microbial communities from Lake Tanganyika, Tanzania - TA2015020 Mahale Deep Cast 50m | ecosystem: Environmental > Aquatic > Freshwater > Lake | place: Tanzania: Lake...
CGGCGACATGAAGAATGCCGCCAATCAGCTCGGCCCAGCGCTTGCAGCGATGCTCCTGCGTGCCCAAGGGCTTCCCCGCCTCACGCCAGCGGATAACCATGCCCAGCAGTTCGCCCACGATCTGGTTTCGGTGTTCGCGTGCATAACGTTTCAACGCTTCTTCCTCAATGGTCGTTCCAGTGAAACGTTTCTTCGGATCCCCCTCGTAATGGAGCTGAACCAGAACGCTACGCTGAGTCATGTCGTCGGTGGCACGAGCGTGGTTCGCGGTGAAAATCCACAGAAAATCATTGGCCCGACTGATGTCCAGATTGTGTCCGAGCATGCGGACATTCACTCTGGGTGCAAGAGCCAGGCTCTCAAGCAGACTGCCGCCGATGCTACCCTTGCGGTTGTCAAAGAACAGGACCGAGAACGGGGCTTCCGGCTTGATTCTGGCGCCCAGCCGCTTGCCTAATTCGTCCTCGTCCTCGGTGTAGTGAATCAAGGGGGGGTCACTGCCATCCAGGATGATGCCAAGGACGATCGCCAGGAGCGTCTTACCGATACCCTTCTGGTTGCCGTTGATGACGAGCACGGGCTTGCCGGCGGCAACAAGGTGATTCATCAGGAGGCCGGTGAGCAGCATGGCGACGATATTGACAAGGTCCGTGGGTGTGTCGAAGCAAAAGTCCTTCAGCAGACCACAGAGCCCAGGGGGCAGTCGGTCGAGTGGCGTGCTGACTGCCGGCGGCGACCAAGGCGTGGGCATGATGGCCTCGCCGTGAACGAGAATCTTCTCGGCGCTGTGGTAGCCGGGGTCGTAGAGATTGAACGATTTGTCGAAAACCGGGCGCCGGCTGTACCAGTCAACGTGCGGAAGTAAGTCGCGAGTAGCAACGTTGTTGAGCACTTCAGCGATCACCTTGGGCGGCGGCTGGTACGTCACCACGTCATCCTTGCTAGGCATCGCACAATGGAATAGGTTCGCGAGGTGGCTCGCGGTCGCCTTGAGCAATTCGTCGCCCTGCATCAGTGTGATGAGGCGACGGCCTTTTGTTTCCAGCCGCTGCTCGAAGACTATGTTGCCGTCGCAGATGAAAATCTGCTTGCTATTGAGGAGGATTTGCCGGATCTGGTTGATGACCAGGGCGCGATTACCGATGATGCACCGGTCGTTCACGCCCCAGACAACATTCGTCTCGCCTCCGGCCAGTTGTTCCAATCCCTCTTGCAATTGCGCAGCGAGGGCCTGGACATAGTCACCCTTCGTGGACATAATGAATACAGCGCTAATGCGGATGGAGCTGGAAAGAAGGGCCGGATTACGCCTCCGGCCTTTCTTTATGCGCCGGCCATCCTTGACCAAAATTCACTTCGTTTCCGGGACCGTCGGCTGCTTCAGCTTGATGCTGATGGTGTTAACTTTGCCCGGGTCGATCTCCAGGACGCTATCCCGGTCAATCACGATGACAGGCATTTCCGTCGTGCGTTTCTTTTTGCTCTTGGCCTGGACTGCTTGCATCCCGACAGACACCGCGCCACTCTCATTGCAAATGGGGCTGTCCGCTGTCGGAGCGGTAGCAAAAAACGGCTCGTGCAGCCGCTTGGTTTGAATCCGCTGGCAAGGCCCGTAGCAGAAACCGACAAAATCGCCCAGGTCGAAGTGAGAGTCGGGCGCCGTGCAATAAGGGCATGGCGTCACGCGCTCGTCACCGAAAAAGACCCGGCCCAGAGTGCGAAACGGGTTATGACTCACTTCCTCCGTCCAGTCGGTCACGAGGGAGGCGGGAATCTCGACCGCCTGTTTGAGCATGCGCACCGCATTGCCGGTCTTGCTGTTGACGCTCCCGATCTGGCGGGTGAGCGCGATAAGCGCCGGCGCCGATGGATCTGCCGGCACGCTCGCCATCAGTACCTTGTGGATCGCGGTCCAGCACTGCTGGTCCTTGGCGGACTTCAGCTCGACTGGCTCCTTGAACCGGACAATCGCATGTAGCCAGCGGCCCGTGTCGCGAATCTCGGCATAGCGGAGCACTTGGTGCCGGCCCAGCGCTGGCTCGATCCTCCGGAAAAACGCCTCGGCGGTATCGGCTGGCGGAAACCAGGGATTGGGCTTGAGGATGTTGGCGTCGAAATCGACGACCAATCCCCAGAGGCGGGTTACGGCCTCACGGGGAAGCTGAATGCGACTGGCCAAGCCGACAGCGTGGTCGTTGTAAAGGGCCTCTCGGCAATCCGAAATGTTGATCGACGTTGCCATTTAGACCGTCCTTGGTTGGTGTCTTAGCTGAGTCGTTGAAGCCGGCGCGGCATCAGGCTTTCCAGGTACGCTCGAACGTCCCGCGCCCGCCAGCGGATAATGTTGGTGGAGATCGACACTGGCTCAGGAATGATCTTCTTTGCCCGCAGCCGGAACAGGGTCCGCTTCGAGACCTCCAGTACGTCGGCGAACTCATCCGCGGTTAGCAACTCATTCGCCAGCAGCTCGACCGCCGGTTTACGCTGACTTTCGAGGGCTGTTGTGGTATTCATCGGAAGTCTTTCTGCGTCTACACATGACAATGAATGTCAGCCATTACCTTCCACGGTACTGGCAGCTTCACGCAGAAAAATCCCCCGTATAGTTGGTGGATCAGGAATTGGTGTTTTCAGAGAGTTGAGGAGGTGCAACGAGAAAGCGTGGACGTGAGTCAATCAACTCTTTCGCGGCCGGCCCGGCTTTCCGGGTCGGAGCCAGTGTTGCCAACCAGGACCAATAACCAGCTCGGCAGCGCTCTTCACGCCATGCGCGACGGTCTTTTGTTCGCGCACCAAACCGGAGTGCCTGGCGATCTTCGCAAAGGGCAACTCTTGTACTTGATACTTCGCGAGCCAGTCGAAATGCTCCAAAGCAGTCACGCGCTGCGCCTTCTCGAAGCCCATGTCACAAAACAAGGTTTCCGCTTGATCCAGCTTCTTGTCGAGCTGATGACAGACCTCTTCGAGTATTCGCTTTTTCGTTTGTGCCCGCGTTTCGCGAAGTGGATGCCAATCTGTGTAATGGAACAGATGAGTCACGGCCAATTGGCTCTGATTGGACTCGAAAAGCGACTCGACGACCGCCTGGTTGCTTTCGTAGCACCAGTCAATGAAATTCCAATCGCGGCAAGGGAGCGTCCAGTCCAATTCCTCCTCGCGCTTTGGCGGCGTTAATTGACTCCAAGCCTGAAGAGTTCCGTATGCTGCCCAGTAGACCCACGAAAAGAAAAACTCCACATCCGGCGACGGAATGAATGTTGGCAGATTCCTTACCTGTTCCCCGGCCCACGGTGGGTCCCCGACAAGGTGGAATTTCCTGGCCCAAGACCAGGTGGCAACAACCAGAATGTCATTGAAATTGGAAGGAAGTTCATTGGGCGTGTCATGCACGCGGTAAAAGACCGGTAGCACGTTTGCCCGCAAACTATCCAGCACCTCGGAGCAATGTCGCTTAATGGCGCTGAAAAACTGACGGCGAACGGAGGCGCGGTTGAAGGGCGCTTGATATCCTCCGGGAATCGCTCTCGAACGATTCGATTGCTTGAACATCCAAAGCTCCAAGTTTCATGAAACTTGACTTACACGAACCTGCTGCCTCCACGTCTCATGAAGTTGACCCATCGTCAGTATGGTCGTGATCGCTGCTGTCGCCGGTGACGACAAAGAGCTTCACCGGACTCTGCTCCGGATAGAAGACAATGCGGAAGTTCTCGTCCAGGGCAATAGCCTGGCCGATAGCTCTGAGTCTCTGCTCCAGGTCGGTCAGTCTCGCGTCCAGACGGAAGTCAATGATTCCTTTCTCCTGAATCGCCGGGTCCTGCAAGGAGGCGAAGTTGAAGTGCATGAGACGAGCCCCATGCTGCTGGAGCGTCGGCCAGACGGTCCTTGGGTCAAGTCGGCAGCCTAAACTGCAGTAAACCCATTCCATAACACCTCTCCTTCTGAAGTTTGAGATCGTCCTCAGCTTCTCGTCCGCCACTGTCCGGAAAGTTCAAACCAACGTCAGAGAACGAACACCATAAGGACCGAAAAAACCGCCGAGCTGTACCGAAAATCCGCAGTCGAGGATAGAAACCGACTGCCGGGGACCAAAACTAGCCCAGACAACCATTGCGAAGTGCTGGGTTTTTGGTCCAAAACCCATCGATTTCAGTCCACAGGAGCGACTTTTTAGTTCGCAGCGATGCCCATTCGGATCACTTTCCCCCAGGGGGCAGGCGGTTCACCCTCCGGCGACAAGCACCAAATCACGGGCAGTCTGGGTGGGCGTTGAGGCGCCGGTCCAAGGCCGTCGGTGAAATAGATGACCATGTCCACGCGGTGATTGTGAAGAAACTCCTGTTTCAAGGGCGGCCTGAAATCCGTTCCACCCCGGCCATGGACCTCCTTGATGGGCCGATAGTTGTACACGCGCTGGATCGCCGCGTCGCACTCCACCACTTTGACAGTGAAGTGCCGGGCCAGCCGGGCCAGCTCGCCGCTGATCAGCTCCAGCAACTCCATGCCGATCGAGCCTGACGTGTCGATGACAGCCATGATCTTTGGCCTGGTGGCCTGCCGACTGTGGCCCGGCACGACGCCGACAAGCTCCGGGAACCGACGCGGCGGCCGGTTAAAGACCGGCCGCACCTCCAGAACCTGGCCAACATGGCGTCGAAGTAGCCGCCGCCAATCTAAACGACCGCCCCGTTCACATTCGACGTCTTGCTGGGACTGCCCTGGCCTCCTGCCGATCCCGAAGACCGCAATCTTCTCCAGCAGCTCGGGTGGGATCTTGTCATGCCCGACTTCCAGCGCGGCCTGGCGGATGACGTCGCGGATGGCGGCCTGAGACCGCTGGGGGTCCCGGCGAGCCTCTTGCCAGGGGCTGTGATCATCGACGGTTTGAAGGCGGCCAAGCGATTGTGAGCCAGCAGCAGGGCTCTTGCTGTTGGCCTTGTTCGTGGCGGGCGCCTTGCCCATGTCCTTGCTCTGACCAGCACCTACTTCGCCTGGTTGGGGATCATCGTTTTCACCGCCGCCCTGGTGCCCGACCAAATTGTGCGGGCTGCTAATCGGGCGCCGCCGCTTGAACTTTTTCAAGCGGTCATAGCGCCGGCGCGTGGACTCCATCGGCGGCAAGCCAGTGAACTGATCCAGCGCGACGGCGCCGTTTGGTAAGGGCTCATGGACAAACTCGTTGACGCTTACCTCTTCGGCCACGGTCCGCGCCCAGTCGTCAGGAAGGTCTGCCGGATCGACCAGCACGTGGCCAAGTACAACGTGGTGAACTTCGTGGAGAAGAACGCCACCAAGCTGGTCGGCCAGTGTGGTCAGCACAAACGCCGGGTTGTGCAGCAGCAGGATATCGTCACTGGAGACTGTCACGGCCATGGTGCCGACCTCGGGCCGGGCTATGACCTTGAAGCGTTCTAGGACGCGCGCGTGGAAAACGTACTTGCCCGCGAGCCGCTCGATCGTCAGGCGGATTTTTCCTGCCGCCTGTTGGGCGGCGAAGTACACGTCAGCCACGCTCAACTCCTACAACGCGCCGGCATCCGATAGCCCCGCTCCTTGAAGAAGCGCTCGGCCTGCTCTTGGAGATCGCCAGGAAGATCTGCGAGGAAGGCCGCCAGGTTCCCCCATTGGCGGCGCCGGTCCATGACGGCTTCGTAGTTCGTTTTCGCTTGAAGGAACTTCAGCAGGGCCAACAGACTACCATGGACCAAGTCGAGTTGACCGTTCTCGATCCATTTCCGCAACTCGGGGCGGCGGCTAGGGTAGGACGAGAGGATATCGTTGGCCATCAGCGGCCGCAGCCGGTCCTTGAGGAAGCGTCGGAAGCCCACCGCCCTTTTTTCGCCGATGACGCCACTGACGGCTACCCACATGGCTTCTTGGGAAACGGGTTCGTCGGCGGCAGCATGCAACAGGTCGGAGACATAGCTCCAAGAACGTGGGTTGCTCTGGTGATGGGAAAAAATGTCCGCGTCCGAGGCGACGTAGGTGATGATGTCGGCGTGGACGCCGTTGATCCTCGCCCAGGCCAACCACTCCTCCTGGTCCGCCTGGACCTGAACCTGAACGAAGCGGCTGAGCAGGGCCGTGTCGAGGTCGGCCACCTCGTAGTCGGCGCCGGGCGGGTTGATGGCCGCCGCCGGCAACCATCCTGACGGGAGGCGGTAGTCGTTCAGAGATCGCTCGGTGAGTAACTGCAGGCACGGCGCGCGCATGTAGTTAGGGCAGCGGTTTAGTTCCTCGAAGACGATCAATCCCTTGCCCTTGGTCGGCAAAAAAGCAGGAGGACAGTACCGAGTGACGCCACTGCCCATTTGCGGCATGCCAACCAGATCTGGTGGCTCCAGCAGCGACAGATCACGACTGATGAAGTCAATCTTCATCTCGTCGGCGGCCGCCCGCAGCACCTCGCTCTTGCCGACGCCGTGAACGCCAATCAGGAGCGGCGGGCGGTTCGCGGCGTAGCACAGCTTGATGAACTTAATCAACGGCTTGCCGACACTGAGCCTCATCATGTTCAACCTCACAGAGCTGTTGCTCACTCTGATGGTTCGCTTCAACGCCCTGACTCCAGACCTGTCCCAGCGGTGTCAGACGGCGGCCGGCCGGCAGGATCTGGACCAGGCCGCGCCGGACGAGGTTGGCCTCGACCCGGCGTTTCAGGTGCACCATGTCCACGCCCACCAACAGCGCCAAGGTCTCCAACGACGCCGTCCCGCATTGCCGCAGCTCCTCCAGGTAGCGTCGCTCCAACGGACCGAGACCCGAACTGTCCACGCCAGAGGCTTCGAGGAACTCATGCACGTCCTTGACGCTCAATTGACGGCTTTCCGAGTCCGCGAAGAAGAGTCGCAGGTTGCGAAGGTGGTGATTCGCCTGCCGGGGCAAGCCCGCCGAGACCTCGGCGACGAGCCGGGCAGCCTGCGGGCTGAGGAGCAGGTTCATGTGGGTGGCCAGCGTCTCGACGATCTCCTTCATCTCCTTCAACGGGTAAAGGTCCAGCGGAAACTGGAAGACCGTTCGTTTGAACAAAGAGTCGAGCAGGTGACCCGGCTGGTCCGTCGCGAGAATCAGGGTCCACGGCTGGAGGTTAACCCGGTCGCCGCCAGTCGTTCCCTGGGAGTCGCCCGGCGCGAGCTGGGGGATACTCTGCTGGTCAATGGCCTCGGTCAGGAGTTCCTGCTCCAGCGGCCCTAAACGATGGCACTCATCGAGCAGGAGGAAATCGCCCTTGTTCAGCAGGCCGAGTTTCTGGGCCAGTGCCTTGCGGTTGTCGCAGCCCATGGCCTGCACGACGCGAGTGCCAAACTCGGCAGCCAGGGCTCGCGCGAGCTTCGTCTTGCCCACACCCGAGGGGCCTGTGATGAGAGTGTGTGGGAACGGTTCCTGGCGACTCATCGCTCCGGCCAGTTGGCGGCACAGGAGGTCAACGACCGCCTTGTGTCCGATGAAATCATGAAAACGCGGAGCCGGACGCGACACGATTTTTACCCTCTTGTGACGACCGTCGGCGGTCTGATATTGGGTAACTGTTTCTACTCTTTGCCATCGAGCACAGAGGCAGGAATCTCGGCGCCTTGACCGGCGACGATGAGCGCATCGAGCTGGTCACTGGCGATGAGCAGGCGGCCCTTAGGACCGGTGCCAGCAACACGATCGGCCTTAATGCGTTTCTCGCTGATCCAGCGCCGGACCGTGTATGGCGTCCGGCCCGTCAGACGAGCGATTTCCGCGACCGTGTAAAACGGCTTGCGAGCGCCGGCGAGGTGGGTGCGGATGCCGGCAATCTCAGTCATGATCTTTTCCAGAATTGGCTTCAGATCTGAGGGGTTTTCACTCGTCACCAAGGTTGGAGGGTTGCCAACGGAATAGCGCATCACAGCCTCCTCGGGACCGTGCTGCCGCATAGACAGCCCGGAATGCCCGATGCCTCTCAGCCAACTCGGTGCGTACGCACGAGAGCAGACGGAAGAGGGTGTCAATTGTGAACGCCATGAATATAGCGTTGATGTGCCGCGCACCGGCCGTGCCGGCTTGCGGGATCGGCCCCGACGAGGAAAGCAGTCGGGAGAAGCCGATCGTCTCACCATACTGGTGAGCCATACGTTAGCGTAGCCGCCCTACAAAGATATGTCAACGCGCTTCTGGAATGGAGCAGTTCAAATCTTACTTATGCGTGACAGTGCCGGGATTCTCGGCGGGAAAAATTCTCGTCGATTAACGTCGGACCCTTTGCCGGAGAGTCTTGCGACGACGTTGCGGCGCGGAGCAGTGGCAGGCGCGGTCAAGTAAGATCGCCAGCAGGGAGTGAAAAACACGTCGTTAGAGAATGAGGCTCCCTTCGCCATGGACGGCTTCCTTCGCAAGCCGTTCAGCGAGTTCCGCCACCAACGGCCAGTCCTTGTTCGCCCTGGCGGCCTCCAGCCTTCTCTCCAGAGCGGAGCGCGGCAGTTCTTCATGCCCATAGCGGCGCGCCACTTCGATGGGCAAGCTGGTCTGAATGCGGTTGTATGTCCGGTTGCTCTTCCGCCAGAGCTTGGGCTTGACGTAATGACCAAGAAGAACCGATTCGCTCACTCCCGCATCTTCAGCGACTCGTTGGCTAGCTTCCTCTTCACCATCCCAGGCAAGTTGCAGGGCCGTCTTGCGGAAGGTGTGTACGTAGGCCAAGCAGTTCGATTTCTCGGCCCACTCCTGTACTCGGTCGTATAGCCACCTGCCGAAGTTCCTTGGCGTGAACTCGGCGTGAATCCCCCTCGCCGTTCCAGGGTTCTTTCGCTCATGGTATTGTCGAATCTGCGTGCAGTAGGCGGCGAACACGAACGGGCTTTCTGTCCGAAGGGCCAGCAAGTCTTTGTACAACCCCTGGGGGATGCGGAACCATTTCTCGACGCCCCATTTTCCGATGATCTCGAAATGGACCTCCTTGCCAATGAGCCGAAGAGAATCCCAGGTCAGGCTCGCCACTTCCAGTTTTCGACAACTAGACCACAGGAAAACCTTGACTGCCGCTGGACCAACGGTCATGCCGTGCTTCGACTCGAAGAAGTCCAGCAACGAAAGTAGTTCCTGTCCGTCGAACTGACGAATGGGCCGACTTCGCCCTTCAATCCAGGTGAAATGGCTCCAGGGATTGCTCGTGAGCAATCGCTCCTTGTCCACGACGCCTCGCACACACTTCCGCTTCGGAGCGTTTCGATTGGCTCGCTCAAATGCGGCCTGAAGGCTGCGGGACCATTTCAGGACATTGTTGGGGCTGTAGCAAGGGCAATCATCCAGAACATCGGAAAGCTCCTTTTGCTTTCTTCGCTTTCGCGCCTCGAAGGCATACTCCTTCACAGACCGACGTTGTTCCATCGGCAGCCGCCGCCACAGATTGGGCAATGTCAAGGCGATTCTCTGAAAAGCCGCACAATCGTCCGGTGTCGCGAGGGTGATCGGCTTCAGACCGGTGATTTCCCGAAAGGCAGCGATCCCCTCGAAACAGTTGTCGAGTGACTTCTTTGCACGCGCTTTGGCCCGCTCTTCGGTTTTTCGTGCGAAGTGGATCCGCTGGATTTCATCGAACTCTTCATCTGAAAGGACCATATACTGCCGGTCGGCCCCGTTTGCACCGCTCTGGATCATGTTCTCGGCGGTGACGATTGCATCGGCAGGTTTCTTGTAGCCATCCAGCTCGTGGAAACCGATCTGATCGCACGGCTTGTGGACACGGTTGCTGAGGCCGGTCAAGAGCTGAGCATTCGCGATTTGGCTGTGATGATACGAGTCTGCGAGGAGGTGATTCTGGTTCGCGCTATGTCGGCCGACCAGTTCCTGAGTGGACGCCAATTGCAGAGCGGGTTCAAGGCGGATCAGTTCGGTCCGGACCCCTCCCATGACAATGAAATCGCCCAGTTCGACGGTCGGGGGACAAACGATCTGGCCGGTCTTGACGCGGTGGATAGTTAGCTCGACAAGATTCCTGGCAGCTTCGGCGTCGCTCTTGCTGCGAATCTTGAGGGACTTCTTGTACTCCTTGCCTTGCAGTCGGAAGCGCACGAAGAAGATGCCGTCTTTCTTGCCCAAACTTGCCATGATTGTTGCTCCGTGTGGGTGGACACTTGGTTTGTCAAAACCAGGGTTCCGAATCCACCTGGTTTTGCCACACGTTGCAACATGCCTGAAATGTGAGGCACCTATGCGGCACCGGCGACCCATTATACCGGTGCGGAAGGAGTCAAGATTTGCCGTAAGTCCTTACTGCCGAAGGTGGGACTTGAACCCACACCCACTTGCGTGGACCGGATTTTGAGTCCAAAAAACGGCATTTCACGTGGATTGGAATTGCAGCAGGTTTGCGTTGAAACTATCGTCTAGAACAAAGTTTAGGGCGAACTACGTTGATGGTGAATTGTAGGTACGCTGGCTCAATATTTCCAATGTTTTCCCCATTTTTTCCCCGGCTTCCTTGACCGGTATCCCTGTGCCCAGACGGCGCCAAGGATGCTCAAGATGAGCAGTGCCTGCAAAAGTGCTTTCATGCTGCCCCGCCGATCAGCGTCCAAACGAATCCTTGGGCAAGGTCCAAAGCCTCACGGTGCCATCGCGACCGCCGGTCGCAAGCCGCTGCCCATTCGGGGAGACCGCAAGAGCATTGCAGGAGGTCAGCGGAGAATTTTGAGTGTGAAGAAGTCGCCCGGTCGAAGATTCCCACGCTTTCCAGGATGTTGCCATATGCTCGCCCTTACCGTCGGTGCCGCCAGTGTAGAGGATTTTGGAATCAGGACTGAAAGTGAGGCACATGAAATGCGTTGAGTATGGCCGGAAAGAGGCCAGCACTTTCTGGTGGAGCATATCATAAACGCGCACGGTCTTAGGCTCCGTACCTGGAAGCGCGAGGAAGCGGCCATCGGAGGAAAAGGCCAATGAACGTCCGTCATCTGAGATGGAGAACCGTGCAGTCCTCTTTCTCGTTGCCACATCCCATAGTTCAATCAACGTATCTGTGTGGAAGTTGTCCCCGTTCAATGCCGATTTCGAAGTTCTTGCCCCTATGAATTTTCCGGAAGGTGAGAAAACAACTGCACTAGGAAGCCATTCAGCTTCGGACATCGTGAATCGCTTTTTCCCGGACTCGACGTTCCAAACCTGAAGTTTCGAGTTGGCTGTCGCCAGACTGCTCCCGTCTGGAGAGAAACTGATGCTGTTGATGTTGTCGAGGTTGTTACGCTCGTCGTCATGGAGAAAGCTGCGGGCCTGCTTAAGGGTTTTCAGATTCCAGATCTTGACTGGGACTGGCGGCATGTTTTCGTCATAAATGAGGGAGATGTCATTCTTATCGACCACGACACGAGCACGTGGCCTGTCATCAAACCCGACCGCCAACAGGGGCGCTGTTGGGGAGAACGCCAGACTAGTGGCCTCCCAGCGGTCCTCGACGTGGTGCAGGGCCTCTTTGCCGGTGCCGAGGTTCCATACCTTAACGAGCCCGCTGGTTGGAATGCGTTCCGAGACCCCCATTTTGGGCGGATTGCTGCCTGCGGCTGCGAGCCATTTTCCATCCTGGGAGAAGCCCACAGCTTGACTGTGAATTCCCTTAAAAAGCACCACCTCTTGGGCCGAAGTCAGTGCGCAACAAGAGAGCCCGACCAGGGAGGCGAAGAGGAATAGTTTGAGATGGCGAATCGCCATTGTAACCTCCAGTCCATAACAACTGAGCTGTCTATCTTGAAGCGTACCTGAATTACGGAGGCGGCGCACGTAGTCCTTCTCGGTTTTGCAAGGTGTCGTGGAAGAAAATGGTGGTGGCGGCGAATCTGATCACGCTGGTGGCCGCCGCCCCTGCTGGCGTGGTGGACCTGATGGTTACCTCAAACATGACCCGAACATCAACGTTTCCTGATCTCGTTGGATTCGGAAAATTTTGCACGACATATTCAACATTCGCCACAACTCCAGCCATAGCCGCGTCCACGGTCGTAATCCCCGTGTTGCCAGCGGCAGTAAGCCGTGCTACTTCGCGCGCGACGGCAGTTCTGAGCCGTGTTCGCTGCCCGGATTCTTCCAACAATTGGGCGTTGGGCGTTTGCACGAACGTATGAGCTCCGAAGTTGGTGGACGCAATGTGCGCCATGACGACAGTGCGGCACCGTCCTCGAAAGACATCCGTGGCCAAGAATGAAGTAACGAGGATGGTTATCCCTTGCAGGGGCGGAGCCTGCGCCAAGACAACCGGAGCAATCAGCGTCGCGGGAAGCCGTGCCATAGCAACCTGACCAGCCATCGCGAGCATCATGCCCGGATCTCTCGGGCCGATGGGAAGGACTGGCGCTTGGCCATCAGGAGCGGCAACGGGGGGCGGGGCTGCCATCCGCTGCCCAAGAGGAAGGCCCGGATTGTTAGCAACGACGCTGGAGTATGTACCCCATGCGGTCTGTTCAACACTTTGCCATTGGATCAGTGCTGCACTTGTGGACTGATCGAACAGGTTCCGGGCGGCGAGAATTGTGGAGACGAGGTTAGCCTGTTCGTTGCTGACGGTAGTCAGGAAAGAGTTCCACGCAACACCCTCATTGTTGATGAAAGTTGCCAAGACTGTGCCTTGCTGGGAACCAAGGGCACTCCACGCGGCATTTTCGGCAGCCGCCCAAACTGAGTTGGCACTGTCGATCGCGCCTAAATAGGTTGTCTGGGCGTTGGCTTGCGCTGCAATGAGAACCGCGTCCGCTTGATCGACAGCCGCATTGAATTGTGTTTCGGCGGCGGCGATCGCGGCATCTCCAATGGAGGCGGCCGTAGCCATCGCGTTGTCGAGGTCCGACTGGGCAAGCGTCAAGGCAGATTGCGCGTTTTGTAGGGCGATGGCGGCCTGGTCCCTAGCGGTTTGGACGGGGGCTACCGTCGCCGCGTAATTGGCAGCGGCAGTTGCAAGCGCAGCCTGATAGTCTTGAGAAGCCGAATTCTGAGCATCGACGAGAACTTGGTTCGCCTGAGCGAGAGAGTTTTGCAGTGCGCTGAATGCCGCGGTCTGAGCAGCGGTTCGATCGCCAGTGGCGGTAGCGATCGCGTTAGTGAGAACGGTCGCAGCATTGTTGTATGCCGTTTCTGCGGCGGGATCATTCGGATTGGCTTGGTAATAGGCGAATGCCTGGTCACGTGCAAGCTGATAGGGGTTGACGAACGCATTGTACGCGGCGTCAGTGGCTACAAGTGCGGACTGATAGACCGTGTTGGCGGCGGCTTGATCAGCCGCAAAGTTCGTGGCGGCAAGGTTCAATGCTGCTTGATAATTGGTATAAGCTAGGTTCTGAGCGGCAGTCTGGACTGCGCTAGCCGTCGCAATGGTTTGCGCCAGAACAGCTTCCGCGTTAGCAAAGTTGGTCTGGGCCGACACAAGTGCCGCGTTGGCCGCATCCAGAGCCAATTCGTAGGGTTCGACGGCCGCGTTGTAGGTACCGGCAGCGGTGGCGGTACTCGCGGTATAAGCGGCACTCGCGGCGTCGACCGCTGCCAAGTTTGCACTCTTGGCGGCGTCCATCGAAGTGGTGTAGGCCAAAAATGCCTGATTTCCCGCCGCATCTCGCGCCGTGTTAGCCGAGTCGACCGCAGCCTGATAAGCGGAGTAAGCTGTTGCGATGTCCGATAGAAATTGTTGGTAGGCGGTCGAAACCGTGCTCTGATAGAGCGCATATGACCCGGCTACCGAGGACTGCGCCGATGCCACAACCGAGTTGAAGGTGTATTGGTAAATCTGGAGTGCGGCATTGACTGCAGAGGAATAGGTTTGGCTCGCTGGTGTCACCGTGTTGATGTAGATGTCGTACGGGTTATCCGAGACGATGATCGTGCCGCTGGAACTTCCGCCGACAACGTAGTTACCGGTCGAGGAAATGGACGCGACAACGGTTTCGTCGAATTCTGGGCTGCCGTCCGCGATCGGCACAATCGGAACCATCATGCTTGCGGCACCGGCTGGGATAATGATGCTCCCTGGGGGTGTCGAATAATCGGCGCCCTGCGTTGCGGTGCCACTGAGGGTGAAGAACACTTGCAAGTCGAACTGAGTGCTGCCGGCACGAGAGAACGTGAATGCTCCGGGCAGTCCGGCAGTGGTGCCTTGTTCAAAGGCGTGAGCAGCCGTTGCTTGGACGGTCACCGTGGGTGCAGGGGTATCCGCGATCGTCACCGTTGCCGAGGTCGAACTACCGAGACCATAACCAGCGCCACTTTGCAGCGTCACCTGAACGGTCTCGTTTCCTTCAACGAGACCATCGGCCTGAGGCGTCAACTGGATCGTCGCAGTGCTGGAACCAACGGCGAACGTCGCAGTTCCAGAGAGAGCCATGTAGTCGTTACCGCCGCTTGCCGATCCGGAGACGGAATAGGAGACGGTCAGAGAAGTCATTGTGCTGCCGGTGCGCGTCAGGGTGAACGTTCCCGGATCGGGGCCGACCTCAGAAGCACTGGCATCCGTAGCGGCAATCGTTACCGTCGGCGGCGGAGCATCGGCAATCGTCACGGTGGCTGCGTTGGGAGAACCAACGTTGTAGCCGCTTCCTGACAAAATGCTGATCTGTACGGTTTCCGGCCCCTCGACCAGTGCGTCCATCATGGGCATGACTTGAAGCGTGGTCGTGGCGCTGCCCGCTGTGAACGACGCCGATCCTGTGAGGGCATAGTCCGTTCCGTTCGTGGCCGTGCCAGAGACCGAGTAGTTGACCGTTAAGGCGCCGAGCGTGCTGTCGCGGGTCAGTGTGAACACCCCTGGATCAGGGCCGACTTCGGAGGCGTTCGCATCCGTGGCATTGATCGTGACCGTTGGCACCCAATCGACGATGGTGACCGTGGCGCTGCCCGGATTGCCAATCGTGTACATGCCGGGCATTGGCATAGACACAATCGTGAGAATCGCCGTTTCATTGCCTTCGCCCGGCTGATCCATTGTGGCGTTCACATTGATGACGATGGACGACTGCCCCGCCTGGATCATCGCCATGCCTTGCAGATTCGTATAATCCGTGCCGTTGGTCGCGGTGCCGGACATTTGGTACATGACGCCGAGCGTCGAACTGGTGTCTCCCGTGCGGCTGATCGTGAACGCGCCAGCTTGGGAGCCGTTTTCGTAGGCGAGCGGGGTGCTCGCCACTACCGAGACAACGGGGCTGAGGACGGTGCGGTCCTCCAGTTGTTCCAGTTCGAGCCGCGTCCTCGCCGCTGGGCGACGATTGACGAGTGTCGATTTTTTCGGGGAGAACCAACGCTTGAGGAGAGATTTCGAGGACATGGTAGCCGATCCCTGGTTGTGGGTTGCGCTGAATACCCTGAAGACGGCTCCATCGCCGCCCTCCAATCCGAAACTGCAACAGGCCCCAGAAGGCCAGAAGCACGGGAAACTTGTCCAGAGATGACGGGCATGTTCCCGTGTCCTAACCAACACTTCTAACCGAGGTTTCGTTGGTTTGCAAGGTTGGCGCAGATTTTTTTCGAAATTCCTCGATGGGCTGTCTTCATGGAACTTCACGCCGTTGGCTTCCGTGATCCCCGCCGATTCGGTACGCTGTCTAGGCGATGCCAACAACTCCGCTTACAAAGGAACGGGAGGACCAACTCAACCGTCGCTCGTTGATTAGTCGGATTCTCCGCCGCGTCTTCTTCACCCGCAGGAAAATTCCAACGGCGTCAGTGAAGGAGTTGCTCGTCCCTTCTCCGGCACCGCACATCGCCGCTGAGCCCAAACCGAAGCCACAAAGACAGCGACGCAAGCACCCAGCTACTCCGCCGAGGCGACCGATTGAAAATGGCTCTAGGCCGCTCATGCGGATCGCGATCGTCAACCACAAAGGCGGCGTCGGGAAAACGTCCACGGCGATCAATCTGAGCGCCGCTCTCGCGGAGATGGATTACAAGGTTCTAGTCTTCGACTGCGATAGCCAGGGTGACCTCTCCGCCGTCTACGTCCCCCGCTCCGATCAGCTCTCGCAATCCATCGCCAATCTCTTCGACGGCACGGCGTTTGTCGATGACCTCATTCGCGAAACGGAATACCCGAATATCTCAGTCGTGACCGCCGATGAGCGCCTGAACGTTGTCGATAAGACGCATGGCTTCGTGGCGGACGCCAACGTCACCTGCCTTGCGGACGCGGTCGCTGCTGTACAGGACCGCTTCGATTTCATCCTGTTTGACTGCCCACCACGTCCCCATCTATCGGCATTCGCAGCCCTGTGTGCTGCGAGCCATGTCGTCATTCCCTGCGAACCATCGCAATTCTCCGTCCGGAGCATGGTCCGGCTGATGGAGGAAATCGAATTGGCACGCCGAACTTTCAATCCGAAGCTCCAGCTGCTCGGCTTCTTTCTGTCCAAGATCGCGAACCGCTCCCCTTCGCAAGCCGCCTACCGCAAGATGCTGATCGACGCCTTCGGCGAAAAGATGGTCATGAAGACCGCGATCCCGGTCATGGCGACCATGGAAGCAGCCATCAACATCCGCAAGCCCGTCGTGTATTATCGTCCCCGAGCCACAGCTTCATCAATCGTCCGTCAGCTCACGTCAGAAATCGTCCACGCCCACCATGGCAACCAGCACCAACCAGCGGCTTAAGGAGACGTTCGCAGAGGCGATGCGTCGTGCGGATACACCAGCAGCTCCAGTGGCAGTTGACCACGGTCCGCTCGCACACCGTCGCCCAGACAAGTCATTGTTTGTCCTGGGCATTGAGCGGATTCGTCCCGATTCCGACCAGGTACGGACCGAGAATAAATCTGCCACGGATGCGGAGGTGAAGGAGCTTGCCGAGAGTATCCGGGCTGTCGGTCTGGAGAATCCGCTGACCATACGTTGGGTTCAAGACGAGGACATTTACGAGCTGATCGCCGGCGAGCGCCGTTTCACCGCTGCCAAGCTTGCTGGTCTCCGCGAGGTCCCCGTCAAATTGATCGACGCTGATGACAAGACCGTCCGCAGGTTGCAGCTTCATGAAAACGTCCATCGCGCCAATCTGACGCCGCTGGAACTCGGTCATGCTTTGCAAAAGCTTTTGGACGACGGCGAGAAGCCCCAGGCTCTCGCTGTTTTGCTGTGCAAGAGCACCGCCTTCGTTCAAAAGGCGTTGGCACTCGCTCGCCAGGTCACCGATGAATCCAAAGATTTCATTGCCGACCATTCCGAACGATTCACGAGCCTGGACCTGCTCTACGACGTGGCCCAGGTTGCTCCGCAAGAACAGCTTCCCATGCTTCGTCAGGTTGTCGAGCTCGATCTCACTCGCAATGAAGTCCGCGAAAGGACCGCCCCACTGAAAAAATCTGCCAAGGCCGAGCGCGGACGGTCGCGAGGCAGGAAGCCACGCGAACGGACGCCGGTAGCACGGACATGGAACGTGCCATGTGGGGCGACGGTAAGCGTGGCGTTTGCGAAGGCGTCCGCCAAAGTACATTACCGCCTTGCCTTACAGCAGGCCCTTCGACTCGCTAAGAAAACAGTGCCTTGATCTTCGTTACTGATGAGCAGCGGCAGATTCTCCAAGAAGAGGGCACCCCGACACCCCTCCTCGATGGCATCGCAGGCAAATGCTACATGGTGATGCCGGTCCAATTCGCTTCCGATGAGCCGGGCATCTTCCGAGTTTCCGTGCCCGGTATCGGCGCTGTCGCGGAGGCCGAGCTTCCGACGGACGCTGTTGAAACTCTCGCGGTGCTCCTACGGAAGATGCTGAAGGCCGAATAGCGGCGAATTTTCGCACGCGAAATTCCGGGAGGATGGAAGGGAGAAAGGTGGGAGGTTGGAAGGGAGTTTCTGGGAGGTTGAAACTGAGCCTCTGGGAGGATGGAAGGGAGAAGGTGGGAGGTTGGAAGGGAGAACTTGGACGTGCCTTTGGCTTGCTGCTGCTGCAAAACAGGAATAATTTCCCCGGACAACCTCTTATAACTTTCTAAGACCTTCTGACACACCGGATTGCTTTGACTGCGCGACACCTGCGCTTCTACGATGCCTGCCGGTATGGTGTGTGTCGAAAAAAAAAGCGAGCAACTACAACACAACGATTCCCAGTCGTTGACAACCACCGGTCTTGAGCAGACTGATCGCCTGGACCGCATCATCAAGGCCGAGGCCAATTTGCTTCGTCTGCCGTTGTTTGCGTTACACACGAAAGGACTCAAGACCCTCGAAGGCATAGAATGCCGCGGTCAGATCACTCGCGATGCCAAGGCACACGAATACATCCTTCGCATCAGCCGGAACACTGCCTCTCTTTATCCAGGTCCGCTGTCCCGGAAGGTTCACTTCGCATTCTTGAGCATCGCTACCGAGCAGGGCTTCCCGCTTCAGAACCCGATCACCTGGAACTGGCGCGACCTCTGCCGTCGAATGGACATTGCCTACGCCGGCAAGAAGACGCTCGCGGAACTGAAGCGGGCAATCCGTTCTACGCACGGCGTCGTCATCCGCAGCCAGTACGCGCTCTACAACCGCTCGCAGAAGGAGCCCTTGCCCTTCCATGAACGCGGACACCACCTGTACAGCGACTACGCTTTCTGCAACGAACCGCTGCCGGACGGCACGATTGCGGATCGAAACGCCGTCTGGTTCGCTGATTGGTATCTCGAAAATCTCAATGCCTTCTACTCGGCACCACTCGACTACGCCTTGTGGCGCTCGCTTGAGGCTCGCAGTCCCACCGCCAGCAGGCTCTATGAATTCCTCCTGCTGAACTTCTACAGCGGCACTCCCCTGTTCCGCATCAATTACGTCAATCTCGCCCGCCTGCTCCCAGTGCGATCCGAGCGCTATCTTTCCGATGCCCGCGAGCAACTGGGCGCGGCTCTCACGTTGATCCAACAAGCAGACATCATCCAAGATGCCCGTTGGCAGGAGAACCGCGAAGGCATCATTCAACTGCATTTCACCAAGGGGCCGCTCTTGCGTTCCGCGCAGGCCAGTCCAGAAGACACATCCGCTGCCGAAGATACCTTGGGCTCCGTGCAGGTCCGCGAAATCCGCAGCAACAACTCCGATGAATGGCACCTGGTCCGCCAATTCTATCAACTCTGGGCGGGTGATACATTCACGAAGCCCAGCGCGAAGGAGCTGACCACGGCCCGCGAACTTCTCGATCGTTTCGGCGCAACCAAGTTGCACGCACTCTTGCCGTTGACTGTCCGCCGTCTCAAGGAACAGTGGCCAGACGCGAAAACCTTCGGAGCAGCTGCCAAGTACATTCCTGACATCGGCGAAGAGCATGACCGCCGGCAACGAATCGCTGACCAGCAGAAAGAAGAGAATCTCGGAGAAAAAATCGAGGAAGAGCAGCGACATCAGAAAAAAAACGCGCAAGCGGAGATTATTGAGAAGTTGCGTCCGCGATGGTTGTCCCTGTCGTCTTCCGAGAGAGCGGCAATTGAACAGATCGTCCGGGAGGCATGGCCTCACATCGCAAAGGTTCCGAGCATGTTTGAACGCTATTGCATCTTGGAGTTCAGCGCCACGATGGAGTTGCAGCAAAAAACCAGCCGAAGGAGCCGTGGGGCTTGAAGTCCCCACCCCTCGGGAAAGAGAAATGGGACGTAGTCCTGGGTTCGCGGTTCGGCGTTGCGTTCGGCGCCACACTCGGCGTTTGCCATAGCGTCGAGCTGTCGAGGTATACGCTGAGCCGCCGGCGGCCGGAGGCCGACCAGGCGGCGCTTCCGCTAGCCGCGGATACGGCACCTACGAGGTGCAGCTCTCGGGAGCCTATCGGCCCCGAGCCCCCGCCTTCGACACGGCCGCCGCGTCACCGCGATCGTTGCCGGCTCAGCCGGGGGCTCGGGGCCTTTGAGGATATGAAGCGGTGGCCCCGAGAGCTGCACACACGCCGCCGCCACGCGGCTCACCCCCGGAGGGGGACACCACCGTTGCCGACTGGCAACGGTGGGCGCCAGTCGGGTGCATCGCCCGGAGCCGAGGCGACGGGCGCCGGCTGGCGGCACAACCCTTGCAATTCCTCAGCGCGCTCTGATACTCTCCGGAGCTATTTTTCTTCACCCCTATCCATATGCACGACATTGCTGAGTCCATCGTGAACTCGTGCCTCGATCGCGAGTCCGCCAGGAAATTGAACCGCTTCCGATTCGACGACAAGACCTGGAAGCGACTAGAGGAGTTGCGCGCCTTGAAGGACAACGGACAGCTGACGCGGAAGGAAGACCTCGGGGAATACCTTATGCTCTACGCAGTCCACAAATTCATTGGAGTTCTTCAGATGAAGGCGCGTTCCATGCTCAGGCGTCCAGCGCAAAGATCCTCTGCGAAGCAGGCATGACGCTTCAGGCAAGTGTCCACTCTTTCGCAGTCCCGGACTTCAAGAAGTCCCCTATCTCCTGCCATTCGTCGATCGAGAGCGATTCCGGTTGGCGTCCACGAAACTTGCCTCCGAACATGCGATCGCTCCAGGCGAGGCGGACTGGCGTCAACTGTGCGAGGTAGCCGAGGCACTGCTTCATGCCATTCACCCCTTCAGGATCGCAGTCTAGGAGGACTGTCACGATACCTGAGCCCAGCTCTCGGGCGAGTTCTGCGGCCTTCACGGCCTGTGCGCGGGAGATCATGTTGCTGCAGAGAGCCACCGCAGGAACCCTAAGTGTATCGAGGCGAATGGCATCGTTGGGGCCCTCGACTACGATCAGACCGAGTTGGCGAATTTTTTCCTGAACGTCAGGATCATGGAGGCGATGAGTGCCGTACAGTGACGAGCCGCGATGAAACCCTCTCACGAAATGCACCTTCTCCGGTTCAGGATCGACACGTCCTCCGCCGTTCCAAGCCGCAAATTTATTTTCGTAATCCGGGTCCCGACCGAACCACGTGAGCACGTCGCCGTTCTCATCGAGGTAACCGTAGCAAACAGTGCCCCGCATGGTGCCTCCGCTCTTGTCGCTGCCAGTGTCGCGCGGGACATATCCCATCCGCCATTTGCGGCAGACTTCAGGCGTCAGGAAGGGTCGCCTGCGAAAGTACGCCGAGGCTTTCGGATTCATCTCCGCCACATCGACGACGAACTTCTTGTCGAGATCGACGAGCGCCCGAGCCCGCTCGTTGTCTGAGTTCTTGAGCGGGACATTGATCTTCGGCACTTCCAGGACAGAAACTTGGGAAGGAGCCGAAAGAGCAGGATTGCTGCTGCTTTGTCCTACTGCAATTGCCTTCAGGTCGCCGGCGATTTCCTTGAACCGCTCGCCGCGCGGACGGCCCGAGCCGCTGCCACCAGGCTTCATCAGATCGCAGAGCGACACAAGGTTACCGCCCTTGCCGCAGCCGTACGCGTGGCAGTGCCATTGCTTCGCCGGATGCTCAGCCTGGATGGCGAGTGCCCGATCACCCGTAGGGGCCTGTTTCCCGCAGAGGAGAAAGCACGCTGAGCGGATTTCACTCCCGATTTTCCGCAGCTCGGGGAGCTGGACGCCGTAGAAGTTTGCTGCTTGTTCGAGAGAGATCTGCGGCAGCAGCGCGTCAACGTCGATGAACCCTTTTTTCTCCATGGTCGATTGCAGAAAAGGTGGGAAAGGGTAAGCTCGGGACAATCGTATGGCAAGTCAATCCCTTCACTTGACCTTCCGGGACTTCGACCTCCTCACCGCCATCGAGCGTTGTCCGCTTACCGTTCGGCAAATCCGGGCCCTGAGCCACACCTTCCACAGCAGCTTCGGGAGCGAACGCCGCTTACAGGATCGCCTGGCAATCCTCACGCGTGCGGACTTGCTCCGCCGTTTTCGCTACGCTGCCACCGATGCACCCGGGCGCTATTACTACATGCTCTCTCCCGAATGTTATCGGATGCTTCATGGCGATGAACCGTTGCCGAGCCCCGGAATATTCCGGGAGGTTGCCATCGCAAGACAACACCACACGCACCGGCTCGCAGATTTTTTGGTGAAGACGCTGGTCGCTACCCGTCACGTCGGCCTCGAAATGAGAGACTTCGCACGGGAGAACGCACTCAAGCTTTCCGTCGCAGACGACTGCCTCTACCCGGACAGTTCTTTTACGCTGGTGACACCCGATGGCAGGCTGTTTCAGTTCTACGTCGAACTCGACAACAGCACGGAGCCCGTTGCATCGCCGCGAGAGCGGGATAGTTGGCTTCGCAAGATCCAGTTCTACGAACGGCTCCAGGATGAATCCCCTTCCCGCTTCCGCGTGCTCGCGCTTGTCACGAAGAGCCCGCAGAGAATCCGGAACATTCTCGCAATGGCGAATTCGCTTGCTCGTAACCCGCAACGGTCACTGTTGTATTCGGTTTTCCTCCCTGAATACCTGGATGATCCGATGCCGCTCACCGTGCCGATCTTCACGGACCACCGCGACGAACAAGTCTCTCTCGTGCCGGCAATTCCACAGGCATTTCGTCCAGAAAATCAAGAAGCCCTGGCATCTGCGATGGCTGTCTGATAGCGTCCGCCGCCTGCTGATTGCTCTGCCTCGCAGGCGATTCGCGGCGTGATCGCGCGTCGTTCCCCTCTCCGCCAATGCAGGACCTCGGCGTTCCTCCCGAGGATTGCATTGACCCTTGACCATGGACGCTGAGGATCGCGGACAGCTCCGCACCTCCGCGGATTGGGACTTCGCCGGAAGGATTCAATAGGGCGACTGCAGGCCCGCCGAAGGACGTTTGCACATCCAACGGCGGGATTTCCTGTGGTATAGTGAAAACCGTGCTGCGTGCCCTGAGCGTACCAGCCGGCAACGACCGTGGACCGCTCTTCATGGACCAGGTTCTCGCAGCGATCCACCAGGGCAATCCCCGGAAACTTCCGGTCACGCTCATCATTCTTCGTCACATGGGCGAAGTCGCGCTTGCGGTGGACTTCCCGGATGAGTGTCGAGCCGTCGTCGAGGGGCAGCTTTACGCCCACTATCCGGATGCCAAGCTTGTATCACTGTCATCCAACGTGTTCCACGCTGACAACGACCACGTAACTACGACAGCAACACTGGAACTTCATCCCGACCTGTTTCCGATCCGCCGGTACCAGCAATTCGAGGACCCGATTTCTCGCCAAGTTGCTGATCCATTGACTGCGCTTTTTACGGCAATTGCAACAGAGACAACTGCCAATCTGCAAGCATCGATTCACTTCACCATCACCCCGGCCCAGCATCGTCAAATTCACCGCGTCCAGAAATGTATTCGGGTTCTCGCACGACCATTCTTCCTCGAACATCACCGGTTCGCCGCCGTCTTCCGGCGCCTTGCGTTATCCCCGCGCCATTTGCTTCGATGGTCGGGTTGGATCTTCGGAAGAATTGTCTCTCGCCGGGACAGGCCCGCCGTGAATCTCCATACCTCCGAAACTCGGGTTCACGAGCGCGAAGATGACCTGGTCGCGGCAAACGAGAAGGCCGGCAAGCTCCTGTTCGCAAGCACGATCAGCATCCGCGTTACCGCACCGCTGCTGGCTGAAGCCCAAGCCCTCGCTAAGGTTCATGAGATCGCAGCGACGTTCGGACAATTCAACGCTCCGCGTCGGAGCGCTTTCCGTCTCCGCACGAAAAAGCGAAGGCGGAGCCGGGCGTTTCTGCTTGCGACCGATGAACTGGCCACGCTCTGGCATCCCGCCACATCCGGAGTCCAGGCCCCGACGATGAAAATCGTGGAAAGCAGAGAAACAGAACCGCCTGTCCGTTTGCCCTCGCCGATGGAGTGCCCCAATCTCTCCATCCTTGGGCAAGCCGTATTCCGAGACAGTCGGCAAGCATGTGGACTTCTTCCCGATGATCGTCGTCGGCATTTGCTCATTCAGGGCAAGACCGGCATGGGGAAAAGTACGCTCTTGCGACGCTTGATCGCCAGCGATATCGCCGCAGGCCATGGCCTTGCGCTGATTGATCCCCATGGCGACCTGTGCGAAGCGGTCGTCGCAGCTGTCCCTTCACACCGCACGAACGATACGATTCTCTTCGATGTCACCGACACCGCGCACCCGCTCGCGTTCAACATCCTCCACTGCCCGAACCCACAACATCGAACGCTGACGGCAACAGGCATCGTGGATGCCTTCAAGAAAATCTGGCCGGAGTTCTTCGGCCCCCGCATGGAATATGTCTTTTTCAACGCGCTGCTGGCCTTGCTTGAAGTCGAGGGAACTACCGTTGTGTCGCTCGTCCGGCTCTTGAGCGAGGCCAAGTTTCGCGAAGCCATTGCCGCGAGAGTGTCCGATCCCGTTGTGCGCCACTACTGGCAACGGCAATTTGCGACGATGACACCGAAGTTTCAAGCCGAAGTGGTGGCGCCGGTGCAGAACAAAGTCGGACAGATCGTGTCCAGTCCGCTGCTCCGAAACATCCTCGGCCAGGCGAAGTCTACCATCGACTTGCGAAAGGCCATGGACGAAAGAAAGTTGCTCCTTGTGAACCTCAGCAAGGGACGCATCGGCGAGATCGCCTCCTCGCTGCTCGGCTCACTTCTGGTGACTGCCATCCAGCAGGCCGCCATGACTCGGGCAGAACTCGCCGAGGAAGACAGAGCCGACTTCTATCTCTTCATCGATGAATTCCAGAACTTCGCAACGGAATCGTTCGCAACAATCCTTTCGGAAGCCCGCAAGTACCGTCTCAACCTCACAATCGCAAACCAGTATCTCGGCCAGATCGAGGAAGCCACGCTTGACGCGGTTTGGGGCAACATCGGTTCTATGGTGATTTTCCAGGTCGGCGTTCAGGACGCCGAGGCCCTGGCCGCACAGCTCGGCGGCAAGCTATTACCGAACGACCTCTTGACGCTGCCCCGCTACCACGCCTATGCCCGTCTTCTCATCAACGGACACCCGAGCCGACCGTTCACGTTGCGAACCCTGCCACCAGCTTCGCCGTCGCACAATAACCGAGACCGTCCGGAAATCATTCGTCGCTATTGTCGACAACGCTACGCACGGCCGGCCCCGCGCGTCGAGCAAGAAATCCATCGCGTGTTCGCCGGTGTCTAACGGGAGCAGTCTTCCGCGGGTGTTTCGACCGCGAGCTGCGTTTCAAACGACTGCCGCGCCACTTCGTCCCCATTCGCGAGCAGGACAAGATCGTACTTGCTTGGGCAGGGAAAGACCGGAAGAAGTTGCAGCTTCAGATCATACGTGCCCATCGGATTCGGCATTGACCAGTCTTCCTGCGGGCCGCCCTGCCACACCACGTCGCCGCCGACGTTCTGCAGTTGGACTTGTATGCGATAATCCCCGTGCGTGGAGGCCACGCGCGCGAAGAGCCACAGATCGTAGGCAGCGGGGTAATGCGGTGCCATGAACCCCTGTGGGAGCCCGATGAGAACGGGCTCTTTTGTCTCCGGATGCTCAGCGAACTGTCGACAGATGACGCAAGTTTTACAGAGCGGAGTTGGAGGTTTCGCTTTCGTCGGCACGGATTCCCCCTTTCTTCGGACAGGCTGATTTCTTCATTCCATTCGCCAAAAGCAAGACTGTCAAGTGCATGCGATTCGACCACATCTTGCGCCCGCTGCTCAGCCGGCGGAAACTCGCTGACCTTGCTCCATGTCGGAGCAGGGCGACGCTGAACAGCGCTTTTTCACAGCACCGACCCGAACCTGTTTCGTACGAAACAGATTCACGAAAGGAGCTTTTGCAATGAAATCACGAAGAAGAGAAAAGGACCATGACATCACGCCGACGCGCGAGCAGTTCTCCGCCTACGAAAGCGCCTTCGACTATTTCAACCGCACGCTCTTTCACGGGGAGTTGCCGCCGGTCATGCTGAACTTCTCACGCAGGGCTCACTCGCGCGGTTTCTACTGCCCGGCCCTGTGGCGCCGCGGCAAGCAGGAAGCTGCGGAGATCAGTCTCAACCCCGATGAGCTGGACCGTCCCGCCCGCGAATCGCTCGCCACGCTCGTCCATGAGCTCTGCCATCACTGGCAATTCACGTTCGGAACACCGAGTCGCCGGGGATACCACAACAAGGAGTGGGCCGAGAAAATGATTTCCATCGGCCTGCACCCGAGCCACACCGGAGAGCCAGGCGGGAATATGTGCGGGCAGAACATGACGCACTACATCCTCGACGATGGACCTTTCGATCGCGCCTTCCGTGCGATGCCCAAGGAGACCTTGCTGCCGTGGACTTCGGCCGGAAGCTTGCAGGAGGCAAAGAAGAAACGCCAGGCACACCGGAAGACCGCTTACCGGTGTCCCGCCTGCGATGCCAGGGTGTGGGGCAAGCCCGGTCTTTCCGTCATTTGCGGAGATTGCGGAGAGCCTTTCGAGGAGGAGACAGCGTAAGAGCGCTGCTCACGTCAATTCAAGCCCCTGCATCCACAGGGGCTTCTTCTTGATTCCCGCCATCTCGTCTGCCATCCTCCCGCCCTTATCTCCCGTGGAGATAGGGCACGTCTGAGCTTCGATTTTTCACAACCAACGTTCAACGAAAGGAGCACGCATGTCCGTGTCCCGAGACCTCAAGTATTTTCTCTCGTGCCTGACTGTCGCAGAACACGCCCCGCGACCCGACGACGAGGACTGGTCAGCGATGATCGCCCGCATCTCGGTCCCCGAAACAATCGCCGACATCGACGAGGAAACCTTCTGGTATTTTTTGGAGGTTCTCCCGCCGAAATTCCAGAGCGGCAGTGCCTTCGCGTTCGCGGAGGGAGCCGAACCCCTTCGGTTCTTCTGGAAGAGCGGCGGCCAGCACTTCTGCCGCCAGCTCACGTGGGATGAGACTAAGCAATTCTGCTTGCTCGCCCGGATCGAGCTCCCCTGGTAACCACTTTCACGAAAGGAGTACCCCATGGACCCCCAGGCCGCCTGGGACCAGTTGCTCTCCGCCTACGCGGATGGCGACTGGGACCGCATCCATGAACTCGCCCATGAACTTCTGCACTGGTTGAGCCGCGACGGATTCCCGCCAAAGGTTCTCCCACGTTCCGATCTTGGCCCGGACCTCAACCGCGCCCTCGCCCACGCCGGATGCATCTTCGCCCTCGAAGCCATCGAAGGCAAATGGAGCCTGACCCTAAACCGAAAGGAGGAACCCTCATGATGGTGGACATGAAGGATGGGCGGTGCCGCACGTGCGGCAGCCAGCTCAAAATCGTCGACGCGGACGATGCAACCATGCAAGTCGAATGCAGCGAATGCGGAGATTTCTACGACGTGGAAACCGACGCCTTCGGCGACGGTTGCATGACGTACTACCCCGCAGTGATGGCACGGAAGATGGAGGACGGTGATGAAGAGTGACACCGTCCGCAGGAAACCGCGCAAGCGGAAGTACCGCTTCACGAAGAAGGATTGCCAGCGCGGCTACCGAGCGGCGCTTGCCAGGTGTTCCGAGGATTGGGACCTGGCGGCGTGGTTTTTCCGGCATCTTCGCGCACACTATCGCCGAAAGGAGCGAGATGCATGATGCACAAGTCCCGTCGGTGGGGAGTAGGGCCGGTATCCTCCGCCGAGGAACTGGCTCGCAA
>Ga0194121_10002764_pt1 | contig 27415 bp, 30 predicted proteins | sample TA2MahCa50mmetaG_FD_148609 | JGI IMG/M metagenome (GOLD analysis project Ga0194121, IMG submission 148609) | Freshwater microbial communities from Lake Tanganyika, Tanzania - TA2015020 Mahale Deep Cast 50m | ecosystem: Environmental > Aquatic > Freshwater > Lake | place: Tanzania: Lake...
TCCACACGCCGCGCGCCGTCATTGACGCAGTACACAGCGGCTTTCGTGAGCTCATCGAGAATGTCCGTCCGATGTCTGCTGCCTGCTTGAGATCCACCACGATCCAGCCCTGATGCGCAATTTTGGTGCCTACCGATGCAAACGTGTAGACACGAAGTACGGCATGGGAAGTGTGCTCCGTCGTCTTCCTCTCTTTCGCGACAACTGCAACGGTATCTTCAGCGTCGAGAAGTTACCCTGCGCCGCCCGACAGTTTCACAGCGGCACGAAGAAGCTCCTCTACGATGTGACGATGGGCAACGATCTCTCTCTGCTGGTCGGACACTTCTCACTCCATGCCTCCGTACGCCAACGGCAGTTTCAGGAAATCGGAGAGCTCGTAAAGGGCAGAGGCAAGACTATTGTCTGTGGAGACTTCAACGACTACGGCGGCATCAAGGAGCTCACACCGCTCCTGCGATCTGCGGATCTACGCGTCATCCGGGCTACCAATCCTGCGACGTTCCCAGCGTGCCACCCACGTCTACCCCTCGACCTCTTCCTCTGCTCGGAAGGCATCACCGATGTGAAAGCAGAAGTCCTTTCTGATGTACGCATCTCCGACCACCTGCCGGTGCTGCTGACGGTGAGTATGTGATGCCCGGCTTCGTTCTCACTTTGGTAATCGAAATCCCGGCGTAGCCCCGAAGGGGCGAAGCCGGATGGAGCGGGATACGGGAATCGAACCCGCGTCTCAAGCTTGGGAAGCTCGCATACTACCACTGTACTAATCCCGCATAGCGCAGGAGGAAAACCGCTCGGTTTTCTCCTCGCGAAGTGGAGCGGATGACGGGGGTCGAACCCGCGACCTGCGCCTTGGCAAGGCGCCGCTCTAGCCAACTGAGCTACATCCGCACGGTGAAGAGAAAGACATCTGATTCGCCGAACGATCGTACGTATGCAGACGTGGAAGCGCAAGGCACATTGCCATCTGGAACATCAAAATGGTGTGCCCGGCGGGATTTGAATGGTTCGACAAGCTCACCACAGGCTCCACTGTCATCGCCTCCCGCCTTCGCTCTCTATTTCTATGGTGCCCTCGACAGGAATTGAACCTGTATTCCCGGCTTCGGAGGCCAGTGGTCTATCCGTTAACCTACGAGGGCGACAATCCGCACTATGAGTATGTCTCAGGGATTACGAATCCGGAAGGCCGAAAAACCGCTCCGTGTTCTCCGTCGTCATGCGATCAACCTCTTCAAACGTCATCCCCTTCTCCTGGGCGATGCACCGAGCAACCTCCACCACGTACGCCGGTTCGTTGCGCTTTCCGCGATAGGGAATCGGTGCGAGGTACGGACTATCCGTCTCGATCATCAGCTGATCCATAGGACACATCCGGATCGTCCTGCGGATCTCCTCGGAAGAAGGAAACGTTGCTATCCCTGTGAAAGAGAGGAAATGCCCAGCTGCCACCAGCGGCTCAACATCTTCCCACCTGTCCGTACAGCAGTGGATTACAACCCGCGGCTGCACTTCGAGGATGATCGCCCGAATGTCCTCAATCGCTTCACGACAGTGGACGACCGCGGGCTTCCCGAGATGCTTGGCAATCTCAACTTGCGCACGAAATGCTGCAATCTGTAGCTCTCTCGGACTTTTCATATAGTGATAATCCAGCCCGATCTCCCCAACAGCGACGACCTTCCTGTTGGAGAGCATCTTCGCCATTTGCCCTTGGCCATTGGTTACGTCCCACAACGCAGCATGGTGCGGATGTACTCCGACTGTACAAAAAATTTGATCAAACTTTTCAGCTATTTTCAAACATTTTTCAGACTCATCGATTGAGTCTGCTATGCAGATCATACGATCAACTCCTGCCAAGCCTGCACGCGATAGCACCGCTGCAAGATCGGCATCGAACTTCCGGTCAGCCAGGTGGCAATGGGAATCGATCACGGAAGTATCCTACAGGCAGTCGACGATGTGCGCGGAAGTCCATACAATGTCCCCAGTGGGTCGGTAGCTCAGTGCCTAGGCCGCGCAGCGGCCGTCATAGATAAAAGGTACTGCTCGATCCCCGTGTTGCTCCTTTGTCCATATACCCTTTGGGTCGGTAGCTCAGTTGGTAGAGCAGTGCCCTTTTAAGGCATTGGTCCTGGGTTCGATCCCCAGCCGACCCACCATCCTCCGCATTCGTGCCCCACTACTTCTACCTCGCCCGCTGCAGCGATGATTCGCTCTATAGCGGTACGTGCATTGATCTCTCGGCGCGCGAAGCGCTGCACAACGCAGGGAAAGGAGCGAAGTACACCAGAAGCAGACGTCCCGTGAAGATTATCCACCATGAAGAGTTCTCGACGATGAGCGAAGCACGAAAGCGGGAAGCTGCCGTGAAGAAGATGCATCGCAAGGAAAAGCTGCAGCTCGTCGCATCCCGCACATAAACAAAACCGCCACTGAGGATTGCTCCTAGGGACGGTGTTTGTTTTGGTCAGCGATCGACAGAAGTGAATCCATCAACCGATGACGTAACTAGTATAGCAAACTTTTCATTCCCGCGCTATGGGCATTTTGGATGATTATTTTCAATCCAATAGCCGTTTTGTAAGACCGGTCCGCACCTACTCCCCTTTTGCAGCATTGCGCGCGCGCCGTCGCTCGTTATCTGTCAGGAGCTTCTTTCTGAGACGAATGTTGCTTGGCGTGATCTCGACGAGCTCATCATCGGCGATGTACTCGAGCGCTTGCTCCAAGGTCATCGGCTGTACGGGCGTGAGGTTCACCGCCTCATCACTTCCCGAGGCACGCATGTTCGTCAGCTTCTTTCCCTTGGTGACGTTCACCTCCATGTCCTGATCCTTCGCGCTCTCACCGATGATCATGCCTTCGTACATGAGCGTACCCGGAATGATGAAGAGTCGTCCGCGCTCCTCGAGCTTCCAGAGATCGTACGCCGTTGCCGTGCCATGGAGCATCGACATGATGGAACCGCGGGAGCGCGATGGGATCTCCCCCTTCCACGGCTCGTACCGCAGGAACGAATGAGACAAAATCCCCTCTCCTCGCGTTTCAATGATGAAGTCTCCCCGAAGCCCGAGCAGTCCACGCGTGGGAGCGGTGAATTCGAGGCGTGTGTGACCGTTCTCCGTGCGCATGTCGGCCATCTCTCCTTTGCGGCGTGTCAGCATATCGATGACGGTTCCTGTAGCAGTCTCCGGCACATCGATGATGACTTGCTCCACGGGTTCCTCCTTGCCGTTTGCCCCGTCGCGGATGATGACCTCGGGGCGCGAGACCTGCAGCTCAAATCCCTCGCGGCGCATCTGCTCGAGAAGCACGGAGAGGTGAAGCTCACCGCGGCCGGAAACTTTGTAGGAGTCCGATCCGGGGATGTCCTCGACGACAAGTCCGACGTTGGTCTCCTTTTCCTTCTCGAGTCGCGCGCGGATATGCCGCGTCGTCACGAGCTTGCCTTCCTTGCCGGCAAACGGAGAGTTGTTGACGAGAAAGTTCATCGAGATCGTCGGAGGATCGATGCGCAGTGCGGGGAGCGGCTCTGCAGCTTCGTCTGTCGTGATGGTCTCTCCGACGTTGATATCGGCAATGCCGGCGATGATGACGATGTCTCCGGCGCTGCCAACGGGAATCTCAACCCTCTGCACACCCTCGTTGCGGAAGAGCTTACTGATCTTTGCTGTGCGGGTCGGAGCGCCTTCCGCCTTGATGAAGACCTTGTCACCAACCTTGATCTGCCCCTCGGTGACGCGCCCGACGGCCAAGCGCCCGACGTAGTTGTCGTAGTCCAGACTGGCCGGCTGCATGCGAAACGGCACCGAAGTGATTTGCTTGGCCGGAGGCACTTTCTCCAAAATCAGATCGAAGAGCGGCGTGAGATCCTTGGAAGTATCCTCGATTTTTCTCTTCGCAATGCCCTCACGCGCGATGGCGAAGATGTAGGAGAAGTCGAGCTGCGCATCGGAGGCTCCGAGTGCGACGAAGAGATCGAAGACCATATCCACCACTTCCATCGGACGGGCAGCAGGCTTGTCGATCTTGTTGATGACGACGATGGGATTGAGACCCATCGCAAGAGCCTTCTTGAGCACGAACTTCGTTTGGGGCATCGGCCCTTCCTGTGCGTCAACGACGAGGAGCACACAATCCACCGTCCCGAGCACGCGCTCGACTTCGGAGCCGAAGTCCGCATGCCCCGGTGTATCGACGAGATTGATCCGGCAGTCCTTGTAGCGGATTGCGGCATTCTTCGCGTAGATCGTGATACCGCGCTCTTTCTCTTGGGCGTTGCTGTCCATGATGAGCTCTCCGACTTCCTCGTGATCGTTGAACGCACCGCCTTGGCGAAGAAGTCCATCCACGAGCGTGGTCTTGCCGTGGTCCACATGAGCGATGATGGCGATATTTCTAATATCCATAATGAAGGGGTGGTGCGCGACCTGCCCGCCGAAGCTCCTAGCGAAGGCGGGTGATGGCAATATTTCTCATATCCATAAAATGACGCAGCACTGTAGCCGTTTTGCCACAGGTGCACAATGGGAATCCCGTGGTAAACGTGCGCTTTCTCGACGATACTACGAGGGATGAAGGTAGCTCTCGTCCATGAACTCCTCACGATGAAAGGCGGGGCCGAACGGGTTCTCCGCGTCCTTTCTGAGATGTTCCCCGATGCCCCGATCTACACGCTTCTCTACGACGAGAGGAAGCTTGGAGAGTGGTTCCCGAAAGAACGTGTACGCGTAAGCAAACTGCAAAATACGGTGGAGAAGCTTTCAGCTATCAGCTTTCAGCTTTCAGCTTTGCCGTTCAATCATCACCTGTATTTATCCTGCTTCCCAAAAGCCATTGAGGCATGGGATTTCAGTATGTTTGACCTTGTGATCTCCAGCTCCTCGGCATTCGCCCACGGCATCATCACCAACGGAAAGCCGAAGCATATTTCCTTTGTAAACTCCCCCGCCCGCTTCCTCTGGGACCGCACCCATGACGTGCTCGAACGCGCATCGCAGGGAGTACTCGGACCCCTCAAGCGCGCGTATCTGGAACACGTCTTCCACAAGCTCCGTGTCTGGGACTCCGAGTCCTCCGCGAGGGCAGACGTGATCCTCGCCGCATCGAAGGAAGTGCAACGCCGCATCGAGCTCTACTGGCGTAAGCCCAGTACCGTCCTCTACCCGCCCATCGACGATTTCTGGCTGTTGCCGAAATCTGCCCGTCCGACCGACCCACTGGCCGGGCAGGAAAGCCGAAAGCTGAAAGCTGAAAGCTATTTTTTGGTCGTCTCCACCCTCGTCCCCTACAAACGCATTACCCTCGCCATCGAGGCATGCGGCAACCTGGGAATTCCCCTGAAGATCGTCGGTGAAGGTCCGGATCGAAAGCGCTTGGAGCAACTTGCCAATCAGATAGAGACGCGGTCCTCAAAGCTCAAAGCTCAAAGCTCAAAGCTCATTACCTTCCTGGGCTACCGCCCGAAAGAGGAGCTGCGAGGTCTCTATGGTAACGCCTTAGCCACCGTTATACCGGGAGACGAAGACTTCAACTTAGTCGCTCTCGAGTCGATGGCCTGTGGCACTCCCGTGATTGCGTTTGCACGCGGCGGACCACTCGAGACAGTCATCGAGGGAACCACCGGAGAATTTTTTAGGGAAGCAACGGCAGAGTCTCTGATGGATGCCGTCCTGAGACTATCGAAGAATGATCAAAAAATGTATTCAACAAATGCGTGCCGTGCTCGCGCCGCGGAGTTTTCCCGCACGACTTTTGAAAAACAAATCCGCAGACACATTGATGAATGCATGCAGCAGTAGAACTCATCTCTTTTCTCTCCCCTCTCCTCGAACTACCATCCCCTCATGCTCCCCTCTCTCGTTTGGTTAACAATTGCCATGCCTAGTGTTGCCTTTGCCCTTGCAACTGGGAATGCAACCTCCACACAGATCTTCCCGGGGCTCCCCATGCGATGGTTTACACAACAGGAGATCTCTTCGGTTCCCCTCATGCGCCCGAAGAAGCCATTCAACTGCATGCCTACCTACTTCACGCCAGCTGATATCGTTACAAAGCAAGCTGGTGGTGAAAGAATCCATTTCATCGTCAAAAGCGGCAAGAAGTATCCCGTAGATGTCAGTGACTTCACAGAATTTTCGACGATACCCTACACATTTAGCGTCATCACCCCACAAGCACCCGATTGCCAATCAAGGGCACTCCTGGTTCTTAAAAATGGAAAGCAGTATGCGTTCTACACACACATTCTCTGGAAACAGCTGGGCAGTCTCCCAATCGGGTCAGAGTTCTTTGGCAGAGAAGGATGGCAGTACGAACCAACACTGAAAAGTCTCCTCATTCATAACATTGTTATCGAGAAAGGCCAGTGGATGGAGAAGATGCGCCTCATTGATCTTCCGACGAAAACAGCGAAGAATCTCCCGCTCGATCAGTGTTTCATCCAAGGATACATACGATCCGATGGAATGATCATGGCAACATTCATGGAGAACTACCAAAACGCCCCGACGGTGAATTGTTTTATGCAAAACGACGGAAACATGGTCTACAAAGCACATCCGCAAAATGTCGGAGGATCCTCAATGATCTTTTATCGTGTTCCTGGCAACAATTCCACAATGCTGGTTTTGGACGTGTCCAGTCATGTGCTCCGATCCAATGCCGTGATCAAGAAAGATACTCCTGAGTTACACCGTCTCATTGCTCTCGACATGACCAACAAGAGAACCTGGGCTACGTTCCTCTTCCCCAACGATCAGCCATCGGGTTTCGTCACTGGTTTCAATGACAATGAGAATGAACCGCAGTTTGACCTGAGCAAATTCTCATGGAAAAAACCGGCTATCCGCTATAGGTCAAAAGTCTACGATAATGGGTACTGTTGTGAAGGCTCCTGGAAATGGGGTTCATGGAAGGACATGATATTTGAGAAGGTATATAACGGATAACCAAGGGCGATAGGAAAAAGGAAGGGGGATCGGTAGGCAAAAGGGAAAAAGGCAAAAAATATTGCCCTTTTTACTTTCTGCCCTTCCTGCCCTTTCTGCCTTCTCTACTCTTTCTGCCCTTTCTGCCTTGTCTACCTTTTCTGCCTTTTCTCTCCTCTCTCCTCGAACTACTATCGCCTCATGATCAACTCCCTCCTCCCACTGCTGCTCACTCCGTTCATGCACTCCACCGAGCCTGCAATGATGCCGATGCAGGAACCTCCAGCGATCTATATGCGGGAGCGCATGCCAGTGATGGAAGATGAAACCATCGAACCCATGACCCGCGCGGACGTATCACCCATGGAGCGCGCAATGATGATGAAGAAATTCCGGGAGCAACCCATGCATGTTCGTCGCAAGGGATTTGAAGAGTCCTCGTACTGGTACCGTTCCGCGCGTATGCGTCATGCAACGCAGACACGAAGCCCCATGATGAAGGGAACCGATCTCACGCAGCGCACACACCGCAGCATCACCGAGTGGAGCCGCCGCACCGACCGCCGCATGTGGGACTATCCGCGAGGATGCGAGTTTCCGTGCGCGGAAAATACTGAGGAATAATAGGTGCCAAAGCCTGAATATCCGATTTCGGTTCTCGTGTCACAGTCGCGTATTCTCACCACAGAAAGGAGGTGAATTATGCAGAAGGCAGAGGCACGTTCATTTCAGCAACTGGCAATTGGGGAAACCTTCCGTGATCCAAACGGGTCCTTGTTTTGAAAAAGGTCCATAATTTTCAATTCTCAATTTTTCATTTTCAATTTCATAGCATCGCCGCCTGCACTCCCTGAGGACACTCCATTCCAAGCACACCGTATGCATGTTTCGTGACGATGCGCCCCTTGGGCGTGCGCTGCAAAAATCCCTGCTGCAGCAGGTAGGGCTCGTAGACATCCTCAAGCGTCTCTTCTTCTTCCGCAGTCACCGCAGCGAGCGTGGAGAGTCCCACAGGACCTCCGGCGAACTTCTCGATGATCGCCGAGAGGATGGCACGATCGACACGATCGAGCCCTCGCGCATCGATGCCTAGTGCATCGAGCGTGCTCTGGACACGGTGAGGGGTGATCGACTGCTCCCCTTCCACCTGTGCAAAATCACGGATCGAGCGCACGAGACGGTTGGCGATGCGCGGAGTTGCGCGCGCACACGACGCAATGCGCTGAGCAGCACCGTCATCGAAACGCACCCCAAGGATTCCCGCAGCGCGCTCCACGATCTGCCGAATCTCCTCGTTTGAGTAAAAGGCGAGCTTGAACTGGTGTACAAAACGGTCACGAAGCGGTGCACTCATGGAGCCGATCTTGGTCGTTGCCCCGACGAGGGTGAAGGGCTTTAAGTCCAGGCGCATCGAACGCGCCGAGGGCCCTTTGCCAATGACGAGATCGAGCGCGAAATCCTCCATAGCCGAGTAGAGCACTTCCTCAATCGCGGGGCGCATGCGGTGAATCTCATCGATGAAGAGAATGTCCCCCTGGTTGAGGTTCGTGAGCAGCGATGCCAAGTCTCCCGGCTTCTCGATGCTCGGGCCGCTCGCGGTACGCAGCTGTGTCCCCATCTCCTGGGCGAGGATGCAGGCGAGCGTCGTCTTTCCGAGACCCGGCGGCCCGTGGAGCAGTGTGTGACCGAGCGGTTCGTTACGACTGCGAGCCGCGTGCACGTGCACGAGCACATGCCCTTTGATCTCACCCTGCCCGATGTACTCGGCAAGCTTGCGGGGCCGGAGGGTCTGCTCAAACGCCTCGCTGTCGCGGGGTGTTTGCGTCTGCCGGAGGGCAACATCGGCCCGAGTACTTCTCTGCACGGCCATAGGAGCACAGTGTAGCACACGCCCATCACTCCCCGTCCCTTCCTACTACTCCCACTGGACCCAAAGGGTTACACTCCATACGAACCTATGCGTAGTAAGGTCCTCCTCTCCACGGCAATACTCACGTGCGCGACGGCACTCGGGGTATCCGATGCGTACTTCGTCGAGGGGGGCTTGCCGCAGCCTGCACTGGGCGACGAAACGATGGCCGGAGACCAAACCTCGTCGCAGCCCTCCGATGCGGGAAGTGCATCCGGCGCAGGAGGGGTGCGCAAAGCCCTCGGCCCCGACGTGCTCACCCTCCTCACGACACAGGGATTTGAGAGACAAGACAGTAACGAGCTCTCCATCCTCCGCACGGTGATCCCATCGCAGGAAGCGACGGTATCCCAGTACGTCCTACTGACAGGCGGTGATAGGGCCGGGCTTATCGCCTGGACGGAGTCCCCCAACGTCAAACACTATTTCCTCGCGCTCAAAGAGGCGTTGCATGCGTCCTTCTCGCCGCACATAAAGGATTTGCGTGACGAAGCGCAGCGTCTCCCCGGAAAGCCTCCAAGAAACTTCCTCACCTTCTTCGACGTGGCCCTCAGTCCCGAGCGCATCGTCTTCCTCCGGGTACGCGAGCGGCTCTACGAGATCCGCGTCACAGAAGGCCACGAAGAGGCGATCTTCGCCCTCGTGGATGCGCTGACACAGTAAAGAGGCAACCATCACACGCATTATCGAAGGGCAAATCCATTGACCATTATTCTCCAGGTCAATACAGTGCCCCCGCTATGGCAAAGAAAGTCATGAAAGTCATCAAAGTGCAGGCAACGGGTGGCGCAGCCAACCCTGCCCCTCCGCTCGGGCCCACGCTCGGACAGGCTGGTATCAACATTCAGGACTTCTGCACGAAGTTCAACGACAAGACCAAGGACCGCCGCGGTCAGGTGGTGCCCGCAGTGATCACCGTCTACGAGGACAGGAGCTTTAGCTTCATCTTAAAGCAGGCACCGGTCTCTGCCATGATCAAGGAGCACGCGAAGATCGGCAAAGGCAGCGGCAAGCCCAACAAAGAGAAAGTCGGCAAGCTCACCAAGGCACAGGTACGCACGATTGCTGAGACAAAGCTCCCCGACTTAAACACCACGGACATCGAGGCTGCGATGCGCACCGTCGAGGGCACCGCTCGCAACATGGGAGTGACCGTAGAGTAGGTCGTCCGTGCGATGGAAGCTGTGGTTTTTGCATAACGCATCACGCTTGTTCCGTGCGTGCAATGGCTTTCTCGCACGGAGATACCGTAGGCTGAGCTCCATACTTCCCTCACGAAGCTATGGATATGCTCATCGCGGGCGCACAAGGATCGCCCACAGTGCTCTACGGGATCATCGTCCCGCTGCTCCTGCTCTCCTTCCTTTCGCTCCTCTTCATCCCGAGCCTCATGGCCGCACCCGGCAAGGCGCGCTCCATCGGTGATGCGGTTGTCTGCTACCTGCTCCAGGCGTTCGGCGTACTGCTCATGACCGTCGGTTCGCTGCCGACGTTCTACAGCGTGCTCGCTGGGGTGACCTACCCCGGAGGAACGTACTTCGGTCTCCTTCTCGTCTTTGCATCGGGAGGAGGTCTCTTCCTTTGGCAGGATCTTCGTGCCATGCGCCTCGATGCCGCTGCCCGTAGCGTCTCCGCAGCCGTGTTTCTCGCAGCGTTCCGGCTCATCGGCCAGATTACCCTGCTGCTGGCGATCCTCTCGTTCATGCTCAGCATTACCATGGGCTCCACGGGCGTGGCGGGATGGTGGATCATGCCACTCCTCATGGCGATCTACGGAGGATTGATCTCCTGGTGCACGCGCTCTTCGACCACGATGTGGCCGGGATCAACGGCTTCTGTAGGAAGCGCCATGAAGGCGACTCCGGCAAGAGCCCAAACTCCCGTAAAAAGCGCATCGGCGAAGAAGAGGCGGTAACGAAGCTCGCAATTCCTGAGGAATACAGTTGCGTCCGTGGCGACTTCTGCGCACAATCTCCCCGCTTTATCGTGGGACCCAGCACCTTTGTTTCCCCACGCACGGATGCAGGTGAGCATTGCGACGAGCGCCGCGTAAGGAAACAAAGGTGCTGGGGCTAGCACCACGTTCCCCCAACTCATCATGGCTCTGTCCGATCATGGCCGCAGGCGCGGCAAGAAGTACCGAGAAGCGTCGAAGCTCGTCGAGAGCAGGCGCTACACTCTTTCCGATGCCGTCGCGCTGCTCTGCAAGCTGCAGACGACGAAGTTCGATCCCACGGCAGAGGTGCACATCCGCATCAACGCCGATACCACGCAGGCCGACCAGCTCGTCCGCACCACAGTCGCCCTTCCGCACGGCACTGGCCGCTCGGTGCGCATCGCGGCATTCGTCCCCGATGATCTCATCGACGAAGCAAAGAAGGCCGGCGCAGTCGTTGCCGGCAACGAGGATCTCATCAAGCAAGTGGAAGGCGGCGAGATCAACTTCGATATCGCCATCGCCGTCCCTGCGATGATGAAAAACCTTGGAAAAGTAGCGAAGACCCTCGGTCAAAAAGGGCTCATGCCCAACCCCAAGTCCGGCACGGTGACGACGACGGTGGGCAAGACGATCCAGGAGCTCAGCAAGGGGCGCATCGAGTGCAAGATGGACAAGCAGGGCATCATCCACACGATCTTCGGCAAGCTCTCGTTTGGACCAGAGAAGCTCCAGGCAAACCTTGAGGCAGTTCTGCAATCCGTAAAGGACGCCAAGCCCTCGGGCATCAAGGGTGTCTACATCGGTTCGGTCTCGATCTCTCCGAGCATGGGACCTGGGATTCGGTTGGAGGTGTAATCAAACAATTCCAGCCGCACCCCTACAGGGGTGCGGCTGCGCAACCAACGCAAACTTCGCAACCTGCGCAACCTCTCAAACACACAGCACCGCCTTCACATCCTCGATCTTCTCCGCACGCACCAACTGCGCGCGCATCTCGGCGGCTCCGGGCTGCCCGCGGACATAGCTCGCGAGGTGCCTGCGCATCTCGAGCATCCCACGCTTCTCGCCCTTGAGAGCAACAGCCAGCTCGCAGTGCTCGAGAATGAAGGGAATCTTGTCTTGAAAGCTGATAGCTGACAGCTGACAGCTGTCAGCTTTTCGATGAAGCGCCTCACAAATCTCCGCCATCACCCAGGGATTGCCAAAGGTCCCCCGCCCCACCATCACGCCATCGAGATTGCCAATCTTGGATACCGCATCCGCAGCCGAAGCGATGTCACCGTTGCCGATGATGGGGATGTGAGGAAGTGCCTGCTTGAGGGCGTAGATCGGCTCCCAGTTGGCGCTCCCTGAAAATTTATCGCAGTACCGTCGGCCGTGGATTGCCAGCGCCTCTGCACCGGCAGCGATGATCCGCTCGCAAAAGGGAATGAGCGTTTCCACCCTATCCCATCCGAGACGCGTTTTCACACTCACGGGAATCTTCACTGCTTTCTTCGTACTGTGCACAAGCTCTGCGGCGAGATCGGGGTTGCGGATGAGCGCGGACCCGTGGCACGAGCTCACCACCTTGGCCGCAGGGCACCCCATGTTGATGTCGATACCGTCGGCACCGAGATCTTCGATGACTTTGGCGGCCGAGAGAAAATGCTCAGGATCCTTGCCGAAGACCTGCACGATGAAGGGGCGCTCCACTGCCGCATCGAAGTGCAGCATCTGCAGTGTCTTCTTCGCACCATAGTGGATGGCATCGGTCGAGAGAAACTCCGTGTAGACCACGACTTCCGGCGCAATCTTCTTGATGAGCTGCCGGTATGACGCGTCCGTCACTCCCGCCATGGGGGCGAGTGCGACGATCGGGCGCAGAGCTTTATGCCAGCAAAACATACAAGAGCAATTACATCACACTTCTCCTCACCTGACGAGACAATATGCCTGCAGGAATTCCCCGATCGTAAGCGTTTTGGCGCACAATAGCTGCCGATATGCGTTTCGGGTTGCTCTTCGGGATCATGTGCGCCATGCATCTGTCTGGCTTCATAGATATAGCTACTGCAGCTACTCCTAGTCTTATTCCAGCTCCAGGAACCGCCGGTTCAGCAGGATCCGCGTTGCTGGCGAGTTGTGATTTTGTCACAGGCAATCTTGATGCTGGATGCCTACCCCAATATATCTCCTACCTTATTACCATCATCTTCCAGCTCACCGGAGCCATCTTCCTACTCATGATCATCATCGGTGGTTACCAGTACACCATCGGCAAGGCCAGTGGAGGAGGAGGTGAAGAAGGGAAGGCGCGGGTGCGCTTTGCGATCATCGGATTTCTCATCACCGCGATGTCTTTCTAGCGATGTCTTTCTACATCGTGGACTTCATCCTCAACGCCCTCATCCCATGAGCAAGCGATCCTCCTCATCTCGGGCATTTACCTCTCTGCAGATTCTCAGCACCAAGGCGCAGAAACTGCTGAAGAAAGCTCGCACTATCGCTTCCGAGGGCGGAGGGAAAACTAGCGGCGCCAAGCCGCCCCCAGCCTGCCGGTGCGATGCGATGCTCGTGCATCTCTCGGTGAAGAGTGCTGCAAAGGCGGCGTTCACCGTGCTCGGTGTGATTGCCGGAACGTGGCTACTGCTACATCTGCGCGACAAGATCCTGCTCCTCCTGCTTGGAATCTTCGTCGCCATGGTTATCGATCCCGGAGTTGCCGCACTCGAGCAGCGTCTAAGGATTCCACGCGGGATCGCGATCCTCGTTCACTACATCGTGGCGATTGTGCTCGTGCTCTTCCTCTTCTTCTCTCTCATCCCGATCGTCGCGACACAGCTCCAGCAAATTGCGCTCTTCATCTCCGCAGAGGTGAATGGCTTCCTAGCAGACCCCCGGATCTCCCTGCCGCTACTCTCCGATGACACGAACGCTCGCCTCACGCTCCTCGTGCAAAACACGCTCAGAGACCTCTCGATCTACCAATTCACCGACGCGCTGCAGAGCCTCGGCCAGAACCTGGCAACTGCCGCAGAGGGGTCACTGAGGTTTGCCGCGCAGATCGCCGGATCTGTCGCCCGCTTCGTCACAACGCTGATCATCGTCTTGGTGCTGGGATTTTTCATCCAACTGGAGAAAGAGCGCATCATCCGCTGGGTGCGGAGCCTCTTCCCCCGCGTCTGGATCCCCTACGTCGATGCCAAGGCAGACGCCATTCACCTGAAGATCGGCCAGTGGGCCCGCGGTGAGGCTCTCCTCATGTTCTCCATCTTCGCGCTCACACTCCTAGCCCTCGTCATCCTCCGGATGCCCTACGCTCTCACGCTCGCGCTCCTTGCAGGCTTCTGTGAGTTCATTCCCGCAATGGGGCCGCTCATCGCAGCGGTACCAGCAGTCTTGATCGCTCTCTCACAACAGGGATTTGTGTGGGCGGCAGTCGTGATGGGTGTGTACTACGTGATCCAGTGGTGTGAAAATAACCTCCTCGTCCCGCTCATCATGCGCAGGGCCGTCGGACTCTCCCCGGTTGCCATCCTCTTCGCGATGATGATCGGTGTGAGCTTCCCCGATACCATCCACCCCGTCCTCGGTGTGATGCTGGCGATCCCAACGACGACCATCCTCTCAATCTTCCTCAGGGATATCTCCGAGAGAAACCGCTGAGGGCTATATTCGTAAGCAATCTACGATGAAGAGCGCAGAAACCTCAGGATTCTTGTAATGTTATCCAAACTACACAATCCATCAATTCACCATTTCCCGAAGGTATACGTCACTCCCACTTCCAGTATTTGGATGGTAGAATTTCCCGATGAGAATTGTGAATTATCACTCAATACTATAGAGTGCTAAATCACAAGATCATTCCTCATTCTTCATTTCTCCCATGCACCCCTTCGATCGATTCACACCCAATGCCAAGCTCGCGTTGCAGATCGCGGAGCAAGAAGCGAAGAACATGAAGAGTACCTACATCGGAACGGAGCACCTGCTCCTCGGGCTTCTGAGCATCCCCAAGTCCCTCGCCTTCTCCATCTTCACCGGCGCGGGTGTCACGCAGGAAAACGTGAGGATCCTCCTCAAGGCCAACAAGTCTCCCGATATCGAAGGCAAGCATGTGAAGCACGGTCTCTCGACCTTCCTGCATACGGTCATCGAGCAGAGTGTGCTCACCGCCCAGAAATTCCGCCACAGCAACGTAGGAACAGAGCACCTGCTCCACGCGCTCGTCTCGACGGGAAGAAATGGCGCCACCGTCCTCCTCGAGCAGATGCAGGTCGATCCCAAGGATCTCCAGGCACACATCGAGGAGATGTTCGGGCAGATCTCGCAGTTCAAGCAGCAGAGCAAGAACATGGAGCAGTCGCTCGAAGCGTTCTTCCAGGGACTCCAGGGGGCCATCGTCGGCATGCAGGGCGCCGGGGCCGGGCCTGGCGGGGAGCCCGAGGGCCTCAAGCGCCGCAAGGGCGATGGGAAGAGCAAGACGCCTGTCCTCGACTATTTCACCGAAGACCTCACCCAGCGTGCGAAGGACGGAAAGATCGAGACTGTCATCGGACGCGATCGTGAGATCGAACGCATGATCCACATCCTCAACCGCAAAACGAAGAACAATCCCGTGCTCATCGGAGAGCCGGGCGTTGGCAAGACCGCTATCGTCGAAGGTCTCGCGCGACGCATTGCAGAGGGCAAGGTGCCCTCGGCCCTCGCCAGAAAACGTGTGCTGGTGCTCAATATGGGATCGCTCGTCGCCGGTACGAAGTACCGCGGGGAGTTCGAGCAGCGCTTCGACGACATCATCAAAGAGGCTGTGAATGCCGAGAGCTCCATCATCCTCTTCATCGACGAGATCCATACCGTCGTCGGCGCGGGGTCTGCTGAGGGATCGCTCGATGCAGCGAACATCTTAAAGCCTGCCCTCAGCCGCGGGTCATTGCAGGTCGTCGGCGCGACGACCGTGGACGAGTACCGCACGGTGGAGAAGGACCGGGCGCTCGAGCGCAGGTTCCAGTCGATCCTCGTTGAAGAGCCCACCACGGAAGATGCCGTCGCCATCCTCAAGGGCATCCGCAGGAACTTCGAGGAGTTCCACTCCATCACCATCACCGACGACGCACTCGAAGCAGCCGTGGAGCTCTCGAAGCGCTACATCACCGACCGCTTCCTCCCGGACAAAGCCATCGATGTCCTCGACGAAGCCGCCGCAGGCAAGAGCCTCCAGTCAGAGGCCTCCCCGGAGTTCAAGAAGCTCGAGGAGAAGATTGAGAAAATCCTCGGAAAGCAGCAACAGGCCGTGAAGGAGCAGAAGTACCACGCGGCGCTTAAGCTCAAACAGGAACACGCGGATCTCCAGGAACAGCTCAAAACCCTGCAGAGCCACCGGGACGGCGACCGCAGAACGCCACTCTCCATTTCCGAAGACGAGATCACGCACGTCATCGCTCGCATGACGGGCATCCCCGTTACAAAGCTCCTCAAATCCGAGCGGAAGAAGCTCCAGAACCTCGAAGTGCTCCTGCGCAAGCATGTCGTCGGTCAGGACGACGCCATCCGCAAGGTGGCGCGCGCTATCCGCAGGTCCAGAGTGGGCATTGCCGACCAGAAGCGCCCCATCGGCTCCTTCCTCTTCCTCGGACCCACAGGCGTAGGGAAAACCGAGCTCGTGCGCGCGATCGCTGCGGAGGTCTACGGCAAAGAGGATGCGCTCATCAAGATCGACATGTCCGAGTTCATGGAACGCCACAATGTCTCGCGTCTCACAGGAACGACCGCGGGCTACGTCGGATACGAGGAAGGCGGCCAACTCACAGAGGCCGTCCGCCGCAAGCCCTACTCCGTCATCCTCTTCGACGAGGTGGAGAAGGCACATCCGGAGTTCTTCAACATCCTCCTCCAGATCCTCGAAGACGGCACGCTCACCGACGGCCAGGGCAAGAAGGTCGATTTCCGCAACGCCATCATCGTCATGACCAGCAACATCGGCGCGGAGAAGCTCACGAAGCAGGCAGCGAAGATCGGCTTTAAACTCGAGGCAGAAGCCTCAGCGGAGGAGCGTGGGTACGAGGAGAAGAAACAGGAGGTGATCCAGGAACTCAAAGACAATCTCCGTCCGGAGTTCTTGAATCGCATCGATCACATCATCGTCTTCAACGCCCTTGATCAGGGAAGCATCCGCAAGATCGTCCAGATCCATCTCAGCGACCTTCTCGGGCGCCTGCGTGATCAGGGGTACAGCCTGAGCGTCGACGCGAAGGCCGTGCAGCTCCTCGGAGAACTTGGCTTTGACCCCGAGTACGGTGCTCGCCCGGTGCGCAGGGTGATCCAGGAGCGGATCGAAGACGAGATTGCCGAGGAGATCCTCAAGGGAGTTTTCAATCCCGGAGACACCATCCGCATTGTCCGCAAGACGAAGGATCAGTTTGCACTCATGCATGGGGAAGTTGTTGAGGCGACGAACCTGGAACCCGTCCAACAAGAGGAAACCGTTTCTTGAGGGCAAAAAGGCAATAGGGCAATAGGTACGACCTTTTGCCCTTTTGCCTATTTCCCTTTTTGCTCTTCACCCTTGTGCCTTTTTTCCCTTTTTCCTTCTCTCAATGCTGTTCTCCAAATCCGCCATTTCTGCTATAATACTGAGATTCTATGACGATCGACCCTGTCAAAATTCCGCAGAACGTCTACGTCGAAGATCGCATCTTCGGACCAATATCGCTGCGACAGATCATCATCTGTCTGCTGACGGGCGGCATCAGCTACATGCTCTCATCGAGTTTTGCCGCTGCCGGTGCAACCACGATCCTCACGCGTATCCTCGGTTTGCTGCCGTTCATCCTCGGAACGGCTTTCGCCTTTGTCAAAATCAACGGCATCACCCTCACACGATTCTGCCTGCTCATGATCGAACGTATGGACAAACCAAGTGTACGCCTATGGTCTCCACGGAGAGGAATCTTCATCAGCATCGGGTCTGCAAGAATGAAGAGTGCGGAGGAAATCGCGAAGGAAACGCGGCTCGAGGCCGCTCAACGCCGCGAGCAAGAGAAACGCCGACGCATCGAGGAGCTCAGCGGCGTCCTCGACTCCGCCCCCTCGGCAGCCGTCGAGAAAGAGCGTCTGATCGCGGAGCGCGAGGAAGCCGAAGCAAAGTCGCAGCTCCCCGTAGATCGTTCTCGGGTGAAGGCGGAGCCGCTCAAGGATAACGAGAACACGGATACCCTCACCCTGCAGACCTCTCCCTCGATGGTACGCGACATCACTCCCCCCACAGCATGAATACCAAACCCAAACGCAAACCGGCGGAGAGCACCGTTCGCACGGGGAAGAAAAACGTGCACGGATCCACGCAACGGTTCATGCCCATTGCCGAGATCCGCAATGATACCGTGCTCCTGAAAAACGGCGGCCTCCGAGCCGTATTGAAAGTGGATCCACTGAACTTCAACCTCAAGAGTGAAACGGAGCAGCAAGGCATCATCGCGGGGTACGAGGGATTCGTGAACACGCTCACCTTCCCCGTCCAGATCGTCGTGCGCTCGACGAAAGTGAACATCGATCCGTACATGGAGCAGACGCGCGCACAGGCGGAGCGGCAAACCAATCCCCTTCTCAAGGCACAAACGGAAGCGTATGCGTCATTCGTCGAGAAGATCGTCGATGTGGCCGAGATCATGCAGAAGCGCTTCTACGTCGTAGTGCCCCTCGATGATCTCCCGATCAAGAGCTCCCTGCGACCAGGACTGCTCACGCAGTTCTTCTCCTGGGTCGGCGTCGACGACACATCCGCCAAGGCTGCAGCGCGCTACAGGAGCTTCCCTGATAAAAGTACGCAGCTCAAAGACCGCGTACAACAGGTACAGGCGAGTCTCCACAACGTCGGTCTCAACTCCAACAGACTCACCACGCAAGAGCTCATCGAACTCTACTATCAGATCTTCAACCCAAAAACGAGCCAGGAGCAGAAGATCGGCAACAATGAGATGGAGGCTGCGAAGATGACGCTCTGAAGGTTTTCTAGCCTGCACAGCTTGACGCCTCAGGGGCAAACCAGGAGAATAGGCGCGCTTCCGTCGCTCGTGCGAGGACGGGAACACTTTACTCCTCACTCTCGCACCACCTCTTTCCTATGGCAACAGCAACGAAAGGTAAGAAAAATTCTGCTTCCCGCCGCGGCGCCGCGACCAATGCCGTGATGGAACAACTTCTGAAGGACGCGCCGAAGCTTATGCGCGTGAAACCTGGAGAGCTCATTGAGGGCTCGGTCGTATTCCGCGGCAAGAACAAGCTTCTTCTCGATATCGGTGGCGTGCTCACGGGCATCGTCTCTGGCAGGGAGCTCCGTGATTCGTTCCAAACGTTCCGCGATTTGAAGATCGGCGACGGAGTCGCAGCGATGGTGCTCGAAGAAGAGAACGAGGAGGGCATGGCTGTCTTGAGTCTCCGCATGGCCAGCCAGCAGAGGGCCTGGGATCGCTTCCACAAACTCGTCGCCGAGGAAGGCACCATGAAGTTCACCGCGCAGGAGGCAAACAAAGGAGGTCTCCTCAGTAACATCGATGGCATCCGGACGTTCCTCCCTGTCTCACAGCTCGCACCGTCCCACTATCCACGCGTCAACAACGCCGATGCCTCGGAGATCATCACGCGCCTCAACAAGTACATCGGTCATACCTTTACGGTGCAGATCATCACGATGGACGAGGCCGCAGGAAAGATCGTCGTATCGGAGCGCGAAGCGATGGCGGAAGAGCGCGCCAAGACACTCGAGCACCTGAGGGTCGGAGACGAAAAGGAAGGCATCATCTCGGGCATCGTGAAGTTCGGACTCTTCGTGACTTTCGACGGTCTTGAGGGGCTCGTGCACATATCGGAAATCGCCTGGGGACACGTGAAGAATCCGTCCGAGCACGCGCAGATGGGTGATCGCGTGAAGGTGAAGATCATCGGCGTAGAGGGCGACAAGCTCTCGCTGAGCATGAAGCAGCTCACGGCAGACCCGTGGGAGGCGATCGCGGAGCGTTACCCCGTAGGGAAGAAGGTGAGTGGCGCGGTCGTACGATTTGCAGACTACGGAGCATTCCTCCAGCTCGAGCGCGACATCAGCGGACTCGTGCACTTGAGCGAGATCGCGCATCACAAGGTCACCGACCCCTCTGAGGCACTGAAGATCGGCCAGAAGATCGAGGCCCAGGTCATCAATATCGACGTCGACGAGCGCCGCATCGGCCTTTCCATCAAGGCGCTGCTGCCCATCGATAAGGAAACTCTCGAGCGTATGAAGAAGGAGCGCGAAGAGGAGGAGGCGAAGATGAAGGCAGAAAAGGCAGGAAAGGCAGAAACGGAAAGCCAGCCGCAGGTGTCCTCACCTGCGGGGTTCGTGGCGTCGAAAACCGGCAAGAAGTACTACCCTGCCGGTTCCGCTGCCGCCGAGAAGATCAAAGAGGAGAACCGCGTGATCTTCGCGACGGAAGAGGAGGCGCAGAAGGCGGGATACAGTTCCTGAAGACGAAAAGGATGAAAAGGACGAAGGGGATACATGCCCCCTCTTCCTTTTCGTCCTTTTCATCATTCGTCCTCTTCGTCCTTTTCACCTTCTCGTCCACTCGCTACAAAGCCTTCAGCTTCTCCTCACTGAGGAAATGGAGATGCAGGTACATCACCTCCTGCCCTCCGCCCTTGCCGACGTGAAACGTAAGCCTATACCCCTTGATCCCCTGCTCCTGAGCGAACCGCTGCGCCTTGAGAATGAGCATACCCGGGATATGCGCCGTCTCCGGAGTGACATCGGCAATCGACGCGACGAAGTGCTTGGGAATAAAGAGTAGATGCGTCTTCGCCTTAGGATGAATGTCTTTGAATGCAAGCACCTCGTCGTCTTCATAGACAATGGATGCCGGAACCTCTCTGGAGAGGATACTATGGAAGATGGTCGGCTCAACCATACGAAGAGAATACGAAAGGAAACCGGAAGTATCTATGACAATGTATACGGGAATCGTAAATTGACAATGAACGCGAAAAAAGGGACAATATGGTAAATGCAGCAAATAACCTCATCTGCAGAAAAAGTCGCGCCCTCCGGAAAGGGAACCGAGAGCCAGGCGGCACTTGTGGTGAGCCAGCCGCCGAAGGTGGAAATGCTCCTTGAGGCCATCGACAAGATCTCCGAGCGAATCGGCGAGGATCGCTCTGGAGACCCGGGCTCTGCAGGATCGAGTGGGCAAGCGAGGGGAAGCGCTGTGGCAACCACTCGCGACCAGAAGATCGCCGACATTCCCGAGCCCGCGACGATGCGCACGGAGCTCAAGAAGCACATTGATCGCGAGGTCGTGGTCCTTCAGAAGGAGATCCGCAAGGCGGCCAGACGCGTAAGCCGACCTGGTGGGGCATACAGACTGAGTATGCTCTACGCTCGGCTGAGGCGCCTCAACGCGCTGATATCCGAGCTCTTCGACGCCGCCTACGACACCCTGAAGCGACTCTTCATCAAAGTCGTCATCGACAACCAGAAAGTGTTGTGATGACAGATGGTGGGCTTCTTCATCAGCCGAGCCCTCATTCGCCTTAAATGGCATGATGCTTCTTCTTCTTGTGGCGATGCTTCTGTGATCCTGCATCTATCATCTCCATCACCTTCCCGAGGATCTGATCGGCCAGGGAAATGGGCTTTACGATGATTGCCTCGACCTGCTCAGTAATGTCATCGACGCGCCGAAGAACTTTTCGGAGATCCACGACGATGAAGAGGACGTGGTAGAGCACCACGACCACGATGACGGAGATCACGATCTGGAGTCCGAGAAGCAAGTCTGCAGCGGTGAGCATATCCATGGGCATAGGGAGGAGTGTTAGGATGGAGCCTACTCCCCTCTCTTGCGATGCGCAATTACGCCAAAGCAGCGGCGATGCGGTGCATCCGTTTCTACCAAGCGACGCTCTCACCCGACCACGGGCCACTGCGCCATCTCTTTCCCTATGGCTTCTGCAAACATGACCCAACGTGCTCGCAGTACGGAAGCGAGCAGATCGCCCGCCACGGCGTCGTGGTCGGATGCTGCAAGGCTACCTGGAGGATCATTGGGTGCAATCCCTGGAGTAAGCCCGATCGGCAGCGCGTACGGCACGCTATCGACACAAATATGAAATACTATATGGAAACATTCCCCTGCTCAACGATCCGCAGATGCACTGATGTCCCTCCCGCAGGAAGGATGGAGAACATAGTCAGCCTTCGGCTGCAAAGCCGCGACAAATGTTGGGTATCCATCAACCAGCCGGTCTACGACTTCTAGCTTCTCATGCTCCTCAGTCTTGCGCGCGTAAGGATCAGGCTCAGGAAGGAGCCGACCATCATCTTCCGACTACGATCCTGGAAGGGATTCAGGCATTGTTCTTGGGGGAATCGGTATCAGAAACACTGTCCACCTTCTCTGCAATCTCCTCGCGAGTAGCATTCGCTGGATCTTCTCCGACGAATGCGATGCTCCTCAGGAGCCGCTCCGCAAGCGCTACCTTCTCGCCCTTGCCGCGCTCGTGATAAGCGCTTCCGGCGAAATCTCTTTCCGTCACCTTCATCGCCGTGCCACGCGGGGTGCACCCCCAGCCGAGGAGGTAAGACGAGAGCAGTACTTCGTGGAGCGGGTTACTGGAAATTATTACAACCATGATGTGTCCGGCTAGGAGCTCGTGTCCGTAATGACTTTGGCAGCTTTACACTGTGGAGTATTCTTTTCGTATGAAAACCACTCACAATATTTTTCTATTCTTAGGTATTTGCATTGGTCTATCCGCGTGCTCCACTACCAAAACTACCATCTTAGGCGGTGGGCAATCGTCCTCTGCGAATAGCAAAATTTCAATCTCGCAGCAATCTTCGCAAGTAGTATCGAGTTCAAGCTCTGCAACAGTCACTGAATTGAAAAAGACGTATACCAATAGTAAGTATCATCTCAGCTTTGAGTATCCGTCCGATAGAAAGGTGCTTGATGAAGGTGCAGATGGTCTTGCTGCGTCATTGAGCGTAGTCATTGTTAAAGAAACCGAAGCCATAGATGCCCAGGATGCAATTACCGTGAGGATATATCAAAAACCGAATTGGTCAGAAACAGATGGTTGGATTGGAGAAGACGATGACGTTGCAAAGGTCGTCACTAAAGGGAGTTCTTTAGCGCAAATTTACAGAGGTGCAAACGGAGATATGACAACCTTTAACGTAGTGAAGTCTACATTCCATTTTCTTCCATAGTTGCATTTCCACTTACCAGTCTAAAAATAGATGGCTTACATAAGCCATTGCTTAGTTGGAGCGGGTTATTGGAATCTATTACAACCATGATATGTCCTGCTAGGAGTCTTTGTCTCTGACTTACTTTGGTTCAGGAAGCTGTTCCCACATGCATTTCCACCAAGCTCGGTAACTGTCTGCTAAGCCAGGACTTACCATAACAAAGATCGTCAGATCATCTCGTAGCTTTCCTAGTTCCAAGCCGTGAAAAGTGACTACATGGTCACCAAAGATGTCCATTGTTGAGTCGGTATTAAAATCCTTAGGCAGGAATTTGTAGGGCTTCCCCACTGCTTTCGGCACTTCGGGTAGGCCATCTTTCACTGCATGATCAAAGATGTGGTGATACTTGATTCCGCGTCGCTTCGCTTCTTTCAAGAATCCTTCCGTGAATGGCTGTATCCGCGTCGCTTCGCTTCTTTCAAGAATCCTTCCGTGAATGGCTGTAGCCGTGGATCGAACCATGCGCCCTTTGCAGCGAAGGAATAAATGTCCTCTCCGACTTTGAGTGCTTCACGTAGGTAGTTCTTCACACCTTCCACACCCTTGAAGATGTAGGCACGTTCAGTAGTAAGGTGCTTGTGATAGAGCGAATGGAGCTTAGGAAGCACTGCTTGTAGCTTCGTCTGCTTTTCCGTGACTAATTCCATCAGTTTATCGGGGTCTACCGCTTCGTAGATTGTTTCCTTTTCAATAAAAACTTCATACACAAGCCCCTTTTCGATCAGGCGATAGAGCGTCTCATACGCATTGCTTCTATTGACCTTGGCTCGTAGAGAAATAGTGGAAACACCCGACCCTCCGTAGGTAACGAGGGCTTCATAGACTTTGGCTTCGTTTGGACTCAACCCAAGCTCTTCGAGAGTAGAAGGTATCATATGTTGCCATTATAACAACAACGTTGTTGTCTTTGCAACAAACATTGAACCCATACAATTGACGCAGTTTATTATTTATTTTCTATTTATATATGAAGACAGCAACGCTCCAGGCACAATACGGCCGGTCTACAGAGCACAATCTCAACAGAGAGGTAGAGCTCACTGTGAGTCCCGTGAGGGAAATCAATGAGACGATGCTCATCGTCAATGCAGCTATTGAAAAGGCAATCCATGCCATCAATTTAGAGATTGCGGACAGGAGGAACAACATTGATGAGATTTGTGCAACCCTTCGTGATTTAGCAGAGCGACTGCACTTACCAATGGATGGGGCAGATGAAATGGAGGATTACCTACGTTCACAGTGGGAAGCATCACCCGATGCCTGTATTGATGCATTGAGAGCCGCCTGTGTGAATCGCCCTGAATCGGACATCATTATTCAATCAGGACGCGAAGCAGCCACTTTGGGGCAAGGTACACACTTCATTGAAGCAGCTACTGACTCGGAGAGGAATGAGCGAGGCCTTACGATTCGGAATGCAAAAGGTGATAGGAAGATGAGTACGCCCCCTGGTGAGCGGTTACGGGCGAGGGTCACTGTTGGGGCAGGTGAGACTGTTGAAGTCATGGCATCCAATGCGCAGTTGCTTATTTTCAGCATCCTGCATGAGCCAGAGCTATCCAGTATAAAAATTCAACCAGGTGATCCACCCCATGCCAGGTATTTGGAAGTGAAAGACGACAAATTCCTAGCGGGGAGGCACTTTTCTGCCGAGATGATGGGAGACCCATCGTGGCATGAACTCCGACTGCTGCCGAATTCAAACCAGCGTGGCTTTGAGCACATTCACCCTCACATGCGACTTGTGCACGTCACAGCGGGGAAAGGGACGTTGCAAACAGGCACAACTCCCGATTGTGCGGATCAGCCATTTGAGCTCTTTCCAGGAAAACTCATCATCCTCACTCCTGGCACATGGCACAGATTCTCAACGGGTGAAACAGGCCTAACTGTGCAGCCCGTTCACCCTGTAACACCAACGAGCGGCGCAAGCGCGAATAGCCATGAAATGTTCTTAGCAACGTGGAGGGACATAGGAGACATGCTCAAAACCATTCAGAGAGGTGCAACCAGGTAATCGCCCAGCTCCCCAAAATTTGAATGTGTAGAATTGCCCTCACCAATGGCGGCTCCGATTTGGAAGAACTGCTTGGAGACATGCAGAAAGCAGGCGGTAATAGGCATGTGGAGTCATGGAAAAATGGAGAGACAGCGATGATCCTCAATCGCTTTGCCGTCACATCAGAGCGTGTTGCAGTAAGGCAGTATCCGTTGCAGGGAAAGCGTTACGTCCTCTGCTACAACGGCGAAGTGTATGGTCATGCGGGGAGGAATTTTGTAGATGAACGCAGGCATGAGAGCGACGTGCACTTCGCATTAGATGTACTCGAAAAAGAGGGCATTGAGGCCTTTCTTGCTGACGTGGATTTCCAAGGTTCACTGCTGATTCACGATAAGGCGCATGGCATATGGTATGCAGTTGTAGATCAACTCAATACGGCAGGATGCTTCTTTGCTGATTACAAGGGCAATCTGGTTTTAGCTTCGGAACATGCTGTGATTCATGCCGCCTTGGAACAATTGGGTGCTCCTGCCCATGTCCCGATCAATATTTTGAAGAACGGTACCTATCTGAAAATTGACAGAGATGGCAGCCAGGAGGCGATTGCCTATAGAAATGATGCACGACAGGTGTATAGCGGTACGGAGTATTCCGCAGCGCATTTTGAGAGGAAAGTTGAAGATATTGCGGTGACTCTACGCGAGGCAATACGACTTCGGATTCCCATTGAAGGAGATGTCGGAGTTCTGTGCAGTGGTGGTCTGGATAGCAGCATCGTATGCGCTCAAGCAGCCAGCATTTTGAGAGAGCAGAGAATGCTAGATCGATTGAGGATATTTACTCTTGGAGATACCCAGCTTGGACTGCAATCGGAAGAGAATGATCTTCGCAATGTCTTTGTGCTGATGGAGCATCTAGGTCTCGATCCAGCCCGACATTTGCATGTCATTCACCCGCGTGAGATTGCAGCAGTGCAACGCTATTTATTGAGAGAGAAAGTTTTCACGGCTCGTCCACGACTCATTACTCCCAATCCGATTTTGAGAACACAAGTGAGACACACGGTCATGATGTCCGCATTGCTTGGTTCCATTGTCCGCATAGCGCCAAATCTGACCTCTATCCTGTCAGGAGATGCGGCAGACGAATTATTCGCAGGGTATAACTCCATGAGGAGTGGCGTTCAGAATGCAGAGGACATAAGACGCAATATCCGTCAGAAACTTGATGATTTTCCTCTCAATGACGCTGCTCGAATTTCCCTCTCATGTTTTCATGGAACAACGAGCGCATTGCATTCTTTTGCTTTTCCACCAAATCGGGGACATCCATTGGAGGTGAGAATGCCATTTACCAGCCATCGAGTTCTCCAATCATTGCGAGATGCCCACCCTGATTATGTGATTGGGAAAGAGCAGGACGCAGTGCTTTCAAAATATCTTTTGAGGAAAGTAGGAAAAGCAATTGGCTTGCCCATGTCCATCGCAATGAGGAAGAAAATACCGTTCAACGAAGGTGGATCGGGCAATCGCAATGGTGAGCCGAATGCAAGCGAGAGGGAAACAGCAAGTCTGTACTGCTCTACCGAGAGCTTGCGAAGGCAGATTGGAACACATGAAGCTTCATTGCGGCGGCTGCATATTCTCGATGCAGATGAAAAACTGGATCAGCGATCTCTTGTGGCAAAACACGACGAACTTGCTCTCTATCTTGCTGGGTTTTCGGCTGGATTGGGCAGGTTATTGAATGGGAACGCATTTCGTGAATCTATGCCTGACTCATCCTATTCAACTCATACAATGGAACAGGAGTATGTACCCGCTCCTCTCTCCTAGGAGTTTGTGTCCATGAGCAGGCTCCTAAGGATTTAGACCATGTAGTACTGCTCACTTCGTTCGCAGACTACATAGCACCGTATGCAGATTTTTCATGAAGGGTCTCACGCAGCATCACTTTTAACATTTTTCTGCCAACTGTTGTTTTGAGATACTTTTCTCTGCGAACAGCATCACCTTTGTTTATGTACGATTCGAGGAATATCAGTGCCAAAGGTCGCCGCGCTTTCGTGGAAATCACGCTGCCTTCCGTATGTTCTTTCAAACGCTTTTTGATGTTTGTGGTATAGCCGATGTACAGACCATCATCCTTTTCGCTCTGCAGAATATAGACATGAAACATAGCAGTGTATTTTCCCTGAGTTATGAGATGGTGGCAATGTATTGCCGCAGTAGTAGATCTCGGTGCTTCGCACCTCGATCACTACACGGCACTCAGTACTGCTGATGTCGTTTCACAAAATCTGATGGCTGTGCCACGAAGTCTGCGAACGAAGTGAGCAGTACTTCGTGGAGCGGGT